>JAABUH010000122.1_pt1 | contig 114596 bp, 154 predicted proteins | sample 5559121 | NCBI WGS metagenome assembly JAABUH01 (sample SAMN10711871, study PRJNA513364) | rock metagenome | isolation source: Antarctica rocks | place: Antarctica: Victoria Land, Battleship Promontory nord | collected 2015-12-28
GCACTTGAACCAGCCGCATGAGAGAGACGCGTGCTAATGGCCACAGAATCGGAAACAGGAAACTCCGAATTTCGCAAATCTCGTATTGTATATCGCGACGGAATACATGGTTAACAAGAACAGAGGGGCGGAGTTTCCCTCACTAAACCGGAGTATCCTAGGGCATGGGTACGAGTGGGTACCCTACCGGATAAGTCATGGTTGCGCTACTAAGAAGTCCACGACGTTGGCCCAAATTGGGCATCTGTGACCCTGTACGAAAGAGTATTATTTGCCAGATAAGTCGTTGGTTGAGCGTCCTAAGAAGTCCATGACGACCGTTCATTGTCGGTTCGCCTTTTTTGGTGGGGTACATTAAAAAGCTGAACGCCTAAACACGATCACGGCACCTTGTAAAGACGTACTACAGGGTACTGAGGAGGAGCACAACCGCAATACACTTAGCTCCCGAGCCAAACTATCAGCCGGCGGTAAGGACGCTTTCGCCGAACGGGATGTCGCTGAAGCCGGCAGCTACGGGATCGATATCTCTTGAATGTTAGCTGCGGATTCGCTATATTTCTGGCATGTCCCACTCCCCTGTCCACGAACCACCATACAATCACTCCACACCACCATCCGGCATCTCCAAGATACCCTCTTCTGGCGCAGGTGACAGTCTCCCCATCTGGCTCCTCGCACTATGCGGTGCTTTCACCGCTGTCGGTTCGTCTGCCTTTGAGTTGACCGACACTTTCGGCTGATCAGCTTTAGCGACCGGTGTATCTGTCATGTCCGTCACTTTACAGCTGAAGAATTACCGGAAGCCAAGTCTTCAGCGAGCAGTGGTGCGGATTATGGTCATGTCAGTGTCTTCATACCCTCTCAAGCTGACAATCCAGCTACTTGAGGAGATGAGCTGATGAGGTCATAGGGTTCCGCTATATGCCATATCATCACTCATCGCTCTCTTCTCCCTCGAAGCGGCATTCTTCATTGACGCCGTCCGAGACCTATACGAAGTGAGCTCAGCTCAAATTTTCCCTTTCATTCGCAAAACCTGATAAGACCAGGCCTTCGTCATCTACACCTTCTTCCAGCTTCTCATCACCTATCTCGGCGGCGAGCGATCACTCCTTATCATCCTCCATGGTCGACCGCCAATACCTCATCCATTCCCGGTGGGAGTTTTTCTAAGACCGATGGATGTTAGCGATCCTTGGGTACTGCTCAACCTGAAACGAGGCGTTCTTCGTAAGTCTATCTGATATCCTCCGAGCGGTTACTGACTTTGGAGAACAGAATATGTCCAGATCAAACCTATCTTGGTTCTGGTCACCGTCATTTTGAAGGCGACTGGGAAGTATCAGGAGGGTCGGTTTGCGAGAGATTCAGGATATACCTACCTCAGTGTTGTATACAATACCAGCATCTGTCTCAGCTTGTAGTCAGTCCATCTTACTGCATCGGCAGCAATCCCACTGATCAGCTTCATCAGCTGTCTGGCGATGTTTTGGGTGGCGGTGAACAAGGATCTCAAGCCCTTCCGACCCGTTCGTAAGTGCTGCGCTCGAGATCATGGAATAGTACTGACCTCCTCCAGCCAAATTCCTCTGCGTCAAGGGTATCCTCTTCTTCTCGTTCTGGCAGAGTGTCGGTATCTCCCTACTCGTCGCTTGGCACGCTATCAAGCGAGGTGATTGATCTTTCGCCGCTTGGAATACTGGTTGATTTAGTTAGTCGGCGTGTATACCGATCCTGAACACATGTCATTGGCACTGGTCGACTCATTGATATGCTTCGAGATGCCCATCTTCGCTATAGCACATGTGGGCATTCGGTTCACGTGTATCGAGACGTAAAATCTGACGCTCAGCGCAGCAATACGCCTTCCAAGCAAGCGATTACATCGACGACAGCCTGATATACGCCGTAAGCTAACACCTGCCTAGTCAACGATACATTCTGACCATCACTAGGCTCGATTACCCTTCGTCTACGCATTCCGAGACGCTTTTGGCCTGAAAGACGTTTGGGAAGACGCCAAAGATACGTTTAAAGGTCATGGCATATCTTACCAGTCATACGAGCCGGCCGAGGGCGGATTGCACCATGGTTTCGGTCGACAGAAGCGTATCCGTGCGGGATTGCGATACTCAAAAGGAGGAAAAGCAAAGTATTGGATTCCTCTTCCAGGTGATGAAGCGCGAAATCGCGGTGAAACGGGTCCAATCAGCGCGTTGAAGCGCCGTGTCGATCAACGACTGGCTGGGCGAGAGGGCTATGCGCCGCTTTTACCGAAGCAGGCTGCTAAGGTTGTCCATGATGATCCGGCTGGGCTGGAAGGGTCGAATCCTGTTGAATGGACGGGGATCTTCGATGAAAGTGATTCGGAGGAGAGTGACGCTCCAAGCCTCGATTTCGAGTCGGTACACGAGGATGAGGACAATATGTACGAGCGAGCTCGACGGGTAGGCTATGCGGGGTTCCCGAACGTCGATGTCAGCCAGGAGGAGAAGAAGCGACGGGTCTGGGAGGAGGAAGAGGGGATACTGGCTGGGAAGTGGAGTCGAGGAGGTAGGAGGGAGAACGGAGCTGCGAAGCATGGGAAAGAGGGGAGAAGGTCGAAAAGTTCTGGTAATAAGAAAGGGAAAGCAAAAGCTGAAGCAAAGGGAAGGATGGGTGTATATGGTGCATGTGTGTCAAAATTGCTTATCGCAGCTTCAAACTGATGCTTGATAGGGGGTGATCGGGTGGCGTCTATTGAGCGATCTAAGAAACACGTCACGAGCATTGGAGGTGCACGGCGCCCTAGCGACCCGTCGGGCGAAGGTGCTTGGCTTTTCGACGGTGAGAATGAGCGTCCCGACGTCTGGACGAACGGTCATGACGGTGAGGAGCGGTTGCGATGGACAAAGAAGCAGATTCGCAAGTCGCCACCTGAGCAGGAAGAGCCAGACGACCGTCCAGCTTCCCCTTTCACCCTTGGCGATGATCTCGAAGATGTGGACGATCCTGATCCCGAAGTGTCAGTCTCGCCAAGTAACCGTCAACTACCATCCGATGCCGTCGATCTGGTCAGGGAAGATCCCGAGGTCGTCGAGGAGGCTCGATTGAAAGCACGGCGAAGTGGCGAGCCGCAGACCAGAGCGCCGGTGCATGTCCTCCACCACGATCCAGATTATATAGATGGTGTAGAGGAAATGGTGGAGGAGATTTACGATTCCGCACAGACCGAGGATTCGGTATCGGAGAACGTCTCGAAGGTGGAGGCACCTTGCGGAGATCCGGTTGCTCAGCTAGAGCGGATCGAAGAGCGAGTGACGGCGGCTACTCCCTCGGTGCATGACCGCAAGGGTCTGACCAGTCCATTCGATGAAGACAATCCCTGGGAATGATTTGTCAGCATAAGTTGTAAAGTAGCGCACTTAGACACGATGCATGGTATCCTTGCAGGGTAAATTGTACTGAACACGTCGTACAGGATAGTATGAGGGGCATATCACTCCATATCATCAAACATCACAAGCCCATTCTCCCTCTCCCCTATTCTCGCCTTCTTTGCTGTTCTCTCGCTCTTGATCTCGCGCTTCAGGGCCTCATATTCCACATCAACCTCTCTGTGTTCATTCTTTTCAGCGTTCTTCTTTGCCAGCCTGAATGCAGCCACAGGTCCCATTGCCTTCACACCTTCCGCTTGTGCCTTCTCCCACTCGATCTGCTTCCGCTTATCCTTCCTGGTCCGCCGGTCCTCTTTCCGCTCTTTCTTTTCCTTTTGCTCAGACCATGCTTCACGCATCTCAGCTTGAATTTTCCGCTTAGCCTTGTTCTCGCTATCCATCGTAATGGGCTTGGCCTTCTTAGCGGTCAAAGCGGCAATTCGGGCAGCTTCTCGCTGTTTCGATACGTATACGAAGTTGTCCCACTGCGTCTGTCAGGAAATAGCAGCATGAATGCAGCTGATCCACTCACATTGACGTCCGCGTCCTTCCATTCCATCTCATCCGACACCTCGACCGCCTTGATGTCGATCGCAGCTTTTACACGAGCATCCCGCCTCTTCCGCCAATCCTTGACTTCCGGCATTGCTGGTAATCGTAGTAACCCATAAGCAGTTGCGACAGCACCAAGATCGAGATCGGCGAGACGGAAGATGAAGGATGCTTCATGCTTCGTGTACGCCCGAAGGGCGGAGACGAAAGCTTTCGCTCCCTTGTTCCAGTATCAGCTTTTCCTTTGAACGGTCAAGGTTTAAGACTAACCCTATCTGCTAAATCACGATCGGTAAGTACGATGGTCCGAATGTCCGACAAGAGATCGCTCGCAGCGGAGTCAGGGTCGAAGGGGCAATCCTGCTCTTCCAGGTTGGCATTGAGATACGGGTGTCGAGTAAGAGGGATCTTCCGCACAGCCAGGAAGTCTTCACACTTCAGTGAAGGACATGCGGTCTCAGGTGCGAAATTTACCGACGTAGTCCTCTTCTCGACCCTTGCCAAGCAAAACGATAGCTCGTCCCAGCTTGCCAGCCCTAGCCGTACGTCCAGCACGATGGCTGAAAGTCTTGGGATCCGTCGGTGTATCGTACTGTATGACCATATCGATGTCTGCAAAATCGACTCCTCGCGCGGCTACGTCTGTGCTGAGCAGGACTGCGGGAGAAATGTGCGAGGAGGGGTGGGAGGTAAATGCAGAAAGGGCCTTCTCGCGGATTCGAGGTGGAAGGTCACCGTGAAGGGAGGTCAGGTGATAGTTAGAGAACGCAGGTAGTTGGGACAAGACCTTGCAGGAAGGCGTGTGAGCTTCAGAGCGAATAATTGCAAAGCTGAACGCACTCGGTAGAAGTAGTCGACAGCAGCGCAAGTGGAAAAGTATACGATAAACTTTGCAGCATGGCGTAAACTCGCCTCGCGCTGAAGCAGTCTCGTGAGCTGCAGTGTCTTTTCCGAATGCCAGCAGACGAGATACATGTTTTGCAGCCTGTCAAGTCAGCTACAACCTCTGAGCGAAGTCAAGCAAGCAAGGCTTACCCGATTGGCGTCCGGCGCTCCGTGGACGCCTCCCCTTTCCGCTTATCCTTGAGATTCACCACAATTCTCACTGGGTTCCTCAGCCCAAGTCCGATCATTTCTTCCACAGCATCTGTCATCGTCGCCGAGAAAAGATGCGTCCTCCTTTGCTTCGGTAAATGTCGCATGATTCGTTCGACGTCCCGCCGATGATCGGGTGCAGAGAGCAAGCGGTCCGCTTCGTCGAGGACTAGCATATCGAGTTCGCCACATCGGACGATCGAGAGTCCACGGGGTGAGAGGAGGAAGGAGGCGAGTCGTCCAGGTGTTCCAATGAGGATGTTGGAAGAGAGGGAGAGGAAGGTCTCGTATGGGTTCTGGGTTCCGGAAGTAACGAGAAGGGGTAGCGGATATGGCGCGTCTTGGCGAAGTTGTGGAGGCGGGGAGCGAGAGGAAGAAGCGACGGTGGAAGGAACATCGGAGACAGGCGGGATAACTGAAGAGAGGAACAAGTGGAAAACATCATGGATCTGCTGGGCGAGTTCTCTGCATCAGAATTAGCTGATGGTATAGATGAAGGTATACGCCTCGACTCACCTCGTCGGCGCAACAACAACGGCGGCTATCTCGTCGTTCTTGTACTCTCTATCCATCCGGCATATCCGCTCGAGAAGGGGTACAACGAAAGCAAGCGTTTTCCCGGAGCCAGTTACTGCCTAAAAACCATACAGTCTCAGCTGTTTTATCAGATGAACGGCGGAGGACCTACTTCGACGACGCAGTCCTGATTCTTCAGTGCTCGAGGTATAGTACTCGCTTGAACCGGTGTCATATTCTCGAAACCCATCTTTTGGATGACATCCAAGCTAGCTATTATCAGCCCTGCTGATATTGATGGCTCACTTCTCTTACATCCAGGGTGTCAACGGAGGTTTCAATGCACCCCATGATCCACCAAAAGCCGGCGCCAAGCGGAAAGGTCGATCCATGATCCCTTTCGCCCTCCACGCTCCAGAAGGTACGATGCAGACTGCTTCGAGTTGTATTGAACCCTGGAAATCTGAAGACTCGGAAACGCCATAGTCACGTGATCATGCTAGGGTAGACTCCCCGCCATACTTTGAGAGCATCTTTCAATACATCTAAACAGCTATAGAAGCGCCATGAACCCCTCCAGATCATTTTGCTACCAAGCATCAAGCTCTTTCCGGCCCCGAGCAGCACCACGACTAGCCCTAACAACCCTACGGAGACCGATGGCGGCTCAGGTCCGAAGAGGGATGGCTTCGAAGGAGGAAAGTTTCAGAGATCAAGCGACAGTTGGAGTGGGTCTTCTTACTGATTAGTCTCATACGTCAAGCTGATGGGTCTGTTTTAGCCCTTCACGTGGAAAGCCGCTTCGCTGTTCATGGTTACGGGTATCGGACTATACTTCTACTTTGAAGCGGAAAAAGCCAAAGTCCAAGAACGGCGACGTCAGCCTTCCGCCACAGCTTCTCGAAACCAATTCTAATGATGATCTCAGGCGAGGAGCTCATGTCCAAATCCATCGGCAAACCCTCGATCGGCGGCCCATTCCTCCTCAAAACTTCCCAAAACACCCCCTTCACAGACCAAGACCTCCTTGGCAAATGGACACTAATGTATTTCGGATTCACACATTGCCCCGATATATGTCCTGAGGAGCTGGATAAGATGGGTACTGCCGTGGATATGGTTGGTGGGGAAGAGGTCCTGCCGGTTTTCGTTAGTGTTGATCCGGCGAGAGATTCGGTTGAGCAGGTTAGGAAGTATATCGCGGGTGAGTTGGGTTCTTCGGGACAATTTAGCAGGGATCTAACGTGAAGGGCTGCGAGGGTCTCAGATACCCGCTGACGCTGTCTCCTCAGACTTCCATCCTCGATTAGTTGGCTTGACCGGGGATTACGACTCGGTCAAACAGGCTTGCAAATCTTATCGAGTATATTTCTCCACACCGCCCGACGCGAAAGCTACCGATGACTATCTCGTTGATCACAGGCGAGTCTCCCACTGTACTGGTTCGCAACAAGTTGACTTGAGATTCGTAGCATCTTCTTCTACCTGATGGACCCGCTCGGTCAGTTTGTCGATGCTTTCGGGAAGAATACCTCAGCGAACGAGGTAGCAGCCAAGGTACGCGAAGCAATGGGGAAGTGGGAGAAGGCTGGAGGTCATGCAGCGGCGGGATTAACGAAGGCATGAAAGGGGCATGGATCAAATTGCAAATCGATGTATTACGATGGCATCAATCGCCTCTCCTCTTTTGCTGACCTTCATGTTTTAAACTCGCGTTCTTACCTGCTTGGCTCTTCTCCTTCAATGCACCTTCACTCCTCTTCCACTTTCCTGACTGTTCTCCTGACTCTCTCCATCAATCAACCCCTCCCTGTTATCCATTCTGGCCCTCTTCTCCGCTCTCGGGCTGTTCTCATCCCCAGCCCGCTTAAGCTTACTATTCTCGAACGGCTTCAGACCCGATTGCGGGATATTGGACCCGGACGTAGGGGAAGGAGCGGTATAGTCTGGTCCAGAGCGGGGTGGGAAGCCCGAAGAAGTCCGAGGACGTTTCCTGCTGGCTGGAGATGCGGAATCCGACGGTCGTGGATTAGCGGTTGCGGGTGCTGGCGTGCTGGCCCTGTTGATGATTGTCGAGTCTGTGATGGGAGTGAAGCGGGACGAAGGCAAAGGAGGGGGCAACGCGGGAAGGTCGTCAATGTCGATCGGAGTCGAATGTCGGTGGTTGAGAGGGCTATGCAGGTGAGGCGAGTCACGCCGATCGATACTGATCCTTGCTTTTCCTTTTCCCTTGCCCATGTCAAAGGAGACTCGAGGCAGACGGGCGATTTTTTCGGGGGAAGGCGACGAGCTTGAATGGTCTGACCGAGCTGGCGCAGGGAGAGAGCGATGGTTCCGATATTTTGTGACGGATGCTGGATCTGTTGTTGACGCGGATGGAGCTCCCATGGTGTGCTGCAACCGATGGGTTACCGTCGTACTCCCCTGCAGAACGCGAACCTTACCCTTCGATCGGATATCCTCTCCGCTTTCGGCGATGGATCAACCAGGTTTGTTCCGTCAACATAGCCGTCCAGTATCGGGAGGACCTCCGCGATGGCTTCTGCATTCCTGGCCCCCTCTTCGGCAGCTTCGTTCGACGGAAACATCGCCTCCAGCTCTTCGACATGTTTGATAACTCTCTCCGCTTCCTTCAAGATGTTTCGCGAGAGCACGTCGACCATGTCGTTCCGGCTCTTCCCAACCAGATCTTCGAGTCGGGGGCATCGTTCGCTTTGTCTGGAAGAGCTTTAGCCAGAAATCCAGTCCATCGTTGGAGATGCTATCCACTTCTGCAATTCCATGGCCAGGTCATACCATCCCAAGACTTTCTTCCTGTATGCCAACATCGTTGCGACCTGTTCCGGTCGCATACACCGGATGTACAGCATGTTGTGGTCTCGCCACGTAGATTCGTCGTCCGAAGACAGGTTGGGAGAATAGTGGTCGATCAGGTTGCGAGCCTTCGCTGGAGGTACTTTGGGAGTAGACAGCACGATGGCCAAATGCTACAAGGAGTTGTCAGATCCAGTGCGGCACAACGGTAAGACTCAAGAGTCTACTCGCGGTGCACGGGACTAACATGTTTCCGAAATTCAAGGGAGAAAGCCAGCATCGTCTCCTCCTCATCCCTCGCCGCCAACCTCCTCAACCTCCTTCCTTCCTCTTTCTTCAGAGCACCCATAGCTACCTGATCTCCTTGCGCTACTCCTGACAGTTCCAGCTCTCGGACCAGCTCGTCGTGTTCTGTCAATGCTCTCGCCGCTTCGGCTTTGATCCGTTCACTGACTAGTTGGAAGTGCGCGAAGAGCTGGAGGGCGGTAGGTAAGGCGTTGAGCAGTGGTGTGGGAGTCAAGTGAGTTTGTAGAGCAGCGAGGAGCGTGGATAATGATGCCTTTGACGAGGATACGCGGTTGAAGGTGGCCATGATGGCCAACGCGCCATTGGCGTGGGAGGCTAGGTACTGGACATTCCCAGCGAGAACATGAGTTCTCAACGCGTGAGGGTCAAAGTTCGACGCCCGCACGCCTAGTTCAGTTAGTGTTTTAGACGCCGAGATTGTTTGCATGCCTTCATCAACGGGGATCGACCACTTACGTTTTCGGTCATCGCTCTGTTGTCCCTGCTCCTCTCTGGCTCAAGCTTCCCTTGGATAGCAATATACATGCTCTGTAGAGCTACTTCATCGTCTTGTCCTCGACCCCACACTGCCATTCAGTCCGCTAAATCGCCGGCACCTTCGATTCTCCTGATCGAAACAGGTTGGGTAGAGCCAGGTACACATGCAGGAGATATTGATCATATGAGGGGATTCCCACAAGAGAGTGTTTCCAAGGTGATTCTAGTCTACTCGGGAAGTTTCATCTTTGAGAAAAGCTCCTTCACAGTCTAAGCGCAAAAATCAGCTCCGTCACGAAATATGGAAAGGACCTGTGCACACCTCTGGATTCAGCTCAACACCCGCCTTCTGAAACTCGTCCATCAACTAAGCCCGGTCTATCAGCAGGGCTCCAAGTAGCTTAGCTTCGAGAAGGCTTACCTTAGTAGCCCCTCTACGTAAATCTCCATCCAAACCCATCTTCATCATCTGCATCGTTGAAGGTGGTTTCGTCACATCATATCCTGTATCCACATCAGACGGTCCTACGCTCGTAGCAGTGTCAAGGAATACCTTTCGACTCCATGATCTTCCTCATGCCCATCATTGCGTCGATAGCTCCTTGATGATTCCGGATCTTCTCGTAGAACGCTTGGACTGAGGGATCGGTAAGAGGGTCTTTGGGTACTTCGGAGGCGAGACGGGGTTGAGTGATGTGAATGTGGCGAGGACATATCACATTCAAAGCTCGAGGCCGCGGATTTGATCGCGATACGATACGCATGATATTGATATTCGCTACTATATCGATGGAGGTCCCCAGCTACTGTTAGCTCTTGATGGCAAACGACCTCCACTCCCTTTGATTGCTGACGTAAGCGATATTCATTCAGCGCACCGCTACATTGGATCTGACCAGGCGGATTATAAACTGCCGAGTTATATTCTCATCCTTAGCACATATAGACGTATTCGGGGATACATAGACAGTCAGAATCGGTATCGGTCGAACCACGATCCTGAATCATGGCGAGCTCCGACAAACCATGTACCCTCACCCTCCCCGACGGAACGCACTATGATCTCTCTCCCCTTAGATCCGCCAAAGCGGATTATACCGCCAATGTCAGCGACACAATCTACAAGCTTAATGTGTGCCGTGGGGTCGTGAGCGAGTTATGGCAGCTGGAGGATCCGGATGACGTTGGAGGTTTCATTAGTCGACCAGGACGAGGAGATTTCTCCCTTGGGTGGGTTTCGGAGCTGCCTGCGAGACGCAGTCGAAGCTGAAAAACAGTAGGCGGACAAATACGAATCTGACCTTATCACCGACGAACGAGCCGATGTTGGTTATGGAAGATGGTTCAGCTTGTCCATCGAATACCTTTGAATATGCATCGACCGCCATCCGAGTGAGCTTACCTTTATGTGTCGGTTACTCAGGCTGACAACAATACTCAGTTCATCTGCAGTCCGGCCGACTTTCACGCAGGAACACCTAAGCTCGTTGCTACTTTACCTGCAGGTGACCCGGCAGACGCGTGTCACTTTTTCTTCGAGTGGTCGACGCATGTTGCTTGTCCTACGAATGTCAAGAGCGAGCTTCGGCAGGGGCATTATATCGCTTTCGGAGCCATGTGAGGCGGAGTCTTAGTCCCAAGATAGACGGTATGCTGATGACGACCTACAGCTTGGCGGTAGCATTCGTCACCTGGCTAGGTGGACATACATTATACAACCGCTTCTACCTGAACCGGAGAGGGTTCGACCAGTTTCCTATCCCTTCATTCCACATCCCCGCCATGCCTAGCTTCTCTCGTTCATCGGATGGCAGTGGTCCTTCCAAACCTAGATGGGGTAGATGGAGTCAGCGATCTGGATATAGTGGGATTAGAGCGGATGAGAATGACGAAGATGAGGGTTTTGCTGGGAGGTTTAGTCTGGAAGACGATGATGGGGATGCGGAGGATCTGACGGGACGAAACGTGGGTGCATTAGGGGAGGAGGCGAACGCTTGGCGTGGTGCGCCGGGACAGGCAAATGGAGTGCAGCAAGCGAAGGTCGGAGTACATCAGGGCTTGGTCGATGTATGATGTTTCGAATCGAAAAGCTGCCTGGGGTGATTGGTCTCGCGTTGCGCGAGGAGCCTCGCCCGTCACTTAGCACTACTTCGAGGGGAACAATATAGTGTATTCATGATCGGCATTAGACGAAAGAGGTTCAGGTGAAGGGATCAGCGCCACACTCGGAATATTCAGGCTAAATATCGGCATGCGCGGAGCTCGATTGTGTTGAGCGATCTCATTCTCCGATCATGGTTTCTTCGCTTCCTCACATTTAGTTTGTCCAGTCGACATTCTCCTCCTGCCCCTGGTGAAAGCGACGAAATGATTCGCAACCTGAGTCCACTCGTATCCAAGCTCTCCTCGCATCACGCCTCCACCTCCCTCCGAACCCTCTCCACCACCCCGATCCGATCCCTTGCCACGCCAACACACGAAGGTCGCAGCAGTCCCCTCCGAGCCGCATCAGTCGAAGAGCTCCATAATCTAAGCGCCGAGCAAATCTTGAAGGAGAGCGGAAACCGAAAAGATGCTTCCATGCGACATTTCACAGTCAACTTCGGTCCTCAACATCCCGCCGCTCACGGTGTCCTCCGTCTGATCCTCGAGTTAAACGGCGAGGAGATCCTTCGAGCAGATCCACATATCGGATTACTTCATCGTGGGACGGAGAAGCTCATCGAGTATAAGAATTATACCCAGGCATTACCTTATTTCGACAGGTTGGATTACGTTTCGATGATGACGAACGAGTTGTGTTATTCCCTTGCAGTGGAGAAACTACTCAATATCCAAGTTCCGGAACGAGCGAAGTGGATCCGAACTTTGTATGGGGAGATCACTCGGATCCTCAATCACCTCATGGCAGTCTTGACACACACGATGGACGTCGGAGCTCTCACACCTTTCCTATGGGGGTTCGAAGAACGCGAAAAGCTCATGGAGTTCTACGAGAGAGTATCGGGAGCACGACTACATGCGGCTTATATCCGACCTGGTGGAGTGGCTTATGATTTACCTCATGGGATGTTGGATGATATCTTCAAGTGGGCGACGCAGTTTTCCAGTAGGGTGGATGAGGTTGAGGAAGTCGTGACGAGTAATAGGGTTTGGAAGGGGAGGACGGTTGGGATTGGGACGGTCACGGCGCAACAGGCTTTGGATTATGGTTTTTCGGGAGTTATGTTGAGAGGGAGTGGAGTGCCTTGGGATCTGAGGTGGGTCTTCTGAGTTCAGGCGAAGACTGTCTTTTACGCCGATCGTAGGAAAGTTTCCCCGTACGACAAGTATGACGAGGTGGAGTTTGATGTTCCTGTGGGCAAGAATGGTGACTGCTGTAAGTAGCCCCACTCTCGTTTTCACATGAATTGACCTCTTTACCCCTAGATGATCGATACTTGTGCCGAGTGCAGGAGTTCCGAGAATCGCTGCGCATCATCAGCCAGGTCAGCGGACCACTGTCGCCGGTGATGGTCGAGAGCTGATAGGCGACCTTCAGTGCATCAACAAGATGCCTACAGGAGCTATCAAGGTAGACGACCACAAGATCGTCCCTCCTCCTCGAGCATCTATGAAGGAGAGCATGGAATCGCTCATCCACCACTTCAAGGTGAGAGCCACTTTCCATTGTTCCGACTCGAGCTGACTTCCGCCTCAGCTCTACTCAGAAGGCTATTCCGTTCCTCCAGGCGAGACCTACTCAGCCATCGAAGCACCCAAGGGGGAAATGGGCGTGTTCCTCGTATCCGACGGCTCGAACCGACCTTATCGGTGTAAGATTCGTGCACCCGGTTTCGCCCATCTGCAGGGTTCAGACTTCATGATGCGCCATCACTTCCTGCCCGATGCTGTCGCGATCATCGGGACGATGGACTTGGTTTTCGGTGAGGTGGACCGATAGAGAGATGTAGCATTGTATCAATACCAGAGCATGCGTACAGTATTTCATGCAGATGGATAGACATGTGATAGCCTAATAATCATGCCATGCTGCCGAGCTTAACCCAATCCCCGAGAATTCTATGTGGGATCTACTCCTGGCTGAAGCTACTGCCAAACGAGTGTATCAGGTAGAGCAGTATGTCGAGCTGGAAACACGTACCAACTCGTTCATCGACCTTCCTGCTTCCAACACTGATCCCTCCGACCGAGACACTGTCGCTTCCGGAGCGAGGCCAAGGTATTCAGCTGTGAAGACGCGAAGTATCCGATTCCATCGTCGCAAAGCCGGTAGCGACAAAGCAGATGCATCGTCCTAGCGATATCGTTATTAGCAGTTGTAACCGATGGGCGGTCAGGAAACTCACCGCTAGAGTGTGCCATTGCCGCGGAAATGGATTCGAGATGATATGCAATATGCTCACACCCCTTTGGAGAAACTGGCTCAAATCAATACTCTACCTTTGTCGAGCTTTAAGGCCAGACCCACCGGTAAATGATCATCCCCAATCATCCCCTTATGCATCTTCGCATCACCGAACCAACCATCCTCCCCATGTTCTACCTCAACCAAGCCAGCTTCTCTCAATCTCCGGTCCGCAGCCTGCATTTCGGCGAAGAGCCAATCTGTCTCTCGGTAGTATGAGAGTATACGAGAATGGGAGTTTCCGAGGAGATCGAGGAGGACGAGGTGGTCTATCGTGTTGAGGACTGTAGGGAGGGGGTCGAACCGCCGTCTGGAGAGCGGATGAGTGGAAGAGAGGTAGGTTGATTCCCAGAGTGACGCTAGATGTCTGCGAGGATCAGCTTATAAAGGACAAGGTGGAATCACGGACCGTGCACCGTAGATCGAGTCGGTGTCTGTCCAGGTACGGAAGGCTTCTTCCCCGTCAAAGAAGATAAGCTGGAGTGTAGTTTCCGCTGCTTCTTCCTCGTCGAAGCCATCTCTCAGGATCCCCGCTCCAGATGAGACACGGCTTTGTCGAGCCTGTAAAAGGGGTGTAAGGGCTGCAGCGAGGTCGAGGAGCATGGCACATGGCGCTGCGGAGTCTGTTGCGCCTACGAACTACGATTTCCTTTTTAATAAGCAAAGAACAAGAGGAAAGAGAGCACAGGTACCTGGTTTTGCGGGAAGTCGGGGAAGTAGAGGGAATCGAAATGTGCTGCGAGAACGAGCTTTCGAGGTGCATCCGGGTCGAAGGTGTAGATGAGGTTCGTGAATGTCATGTCGCCAATCGGGGTAGATCCGGTGAAAGGTGTCTGAGATCGTCCCGCATCAGCTCCTTCCGCAAAGGCTACATCATCCGAGGTTGATGTTACTTAGTAGGAGGGCGACTGACTTGCTCTTCGTGCCATTGGAGGTCCTTGAACACCGATGAGATGTATTTCTGGACGAGCGTACTACATCGGTTTTAGTCGAGAATCTTTCGACTGCGAGAAAATTTAGACAAACTTGTTTGCGCTTCCGGCTGTATGGCAACGGTTTAGTCAGACCTGCTGTCATTCGAGGAAGGACTCACCGACTCGAGGGATTAGGATCTTCCCCAGGTGACCCTCTGTTACCGAATCCCATTTTGGCGGATCCAGCTGGACAAGCGCCCGGATATTCTCATCTGTTAGGCTTTGGAAATCTCGTGTCCGGAAGCGAGAAGTTTGAGCATCTGCTCCGCAAAAATCGAAGAAGAGAAGAGCGGTTAGGAGGAGGAAAGAGATTCGAGAAAGGAGGTAGGCTGAGCTCTGTTGAAGTCTACGTCGGACTGGCGGTGAGTAATCACGCATCGTCCCATTGACGGCAAGCTATCTCATGTTACTCCAACCGGGCTTTGGACAGTAGATCGGAAGCGATAGAAGATAGGAAACCGCTTGGAAATTTAGGAGAGCCAGAGGAATGTGAAGAGCGGCTCTCACCGCCTACGCTGTGGACGATTGTCGGGAGCCGATTCGGTATATTCTTCTACCCTTTGTATGGCTGCAACTCCCATGGGAGCCGGACTACGAATGCAGTCGTAAGATAGCTGGAAGGCAAGGAGACTAATGCATGTTACTCCGCTCGGAATTTCCTCACTCAGCTGCTAAATCCCTTCACGCTCCTCGTCAGAACATCACAGCTCCTACGTCTTTCCTTCTCCCAACTGATATGTGCTCTACCTAGCTCATTCCTCGTCTTTGTGAAGGTACTTATCCCGAATATCTTTCCACTGTTTCTGCGAAATACCATCAGCCTGGGTGGACCCCCTTTCATCCACTTCGTGTAGCTTCACAGCATAGCGGAGACTGGAAAAGGTGACGGAAGCTGAGAAAGCACTTACTCCTCGGTTGTGTCTGTCCCAGAATGCGCTCGTGGCCAGGTCAAATCCGATGGAGAAGGTGAACGCGGCGAGGAAGACGGAGGTGATGAAAATGGAATTGCGCTTGAAGAGGGCGTTGTAGACCGGCTGTATATTAATTGATACGGTTGAATATGAGCAGGTAGTGGTTCCGGATAGCGAGCAAGGGCCCCATTGTGCCGAGGGTAGGAAGGGTAGTCGAAGGGGAAAGAGGGGAAGTAGGGGAGTCAACAAAGGCGTTCGCATTGAGAACGGGAAGTTTTTGGGAGCATCAAACGGAGGCAACAAGGGCTGATCAGCAATTTCCCTGAAAAGATGTCATTGAAGAGTATACGTACCGTCGCCATATTGTCCTGGTCCACTGCAGGCAAGATAGCACGAGGGAGGAGAGAAGCGATTGAGGACGACGTCTCGAACTCTGGTTCGCCTGGGTTTGATTCCTGCTGAAGGCTCAATTCGCTTAAAAGGGGGGAGCATGTTGGGCAGTTTCAGGGAATCGCGTTAGGGAGGCTTACTTGGAGGCCCCCTTTACAAAACCCTCATTCAGTTCGACATACTGCTTTTCATAGCGGTTCCAAGCTGAGAGACCGACTGACAGCCCATCGATACGCATTGAAATCCTCAACACGGCGAGCGGCAGGACTGTTTACCTTTTGGGGAATCATCCGCCAACGGTCATAACAGCCGTATTTGGAGTGTTTCGGACCGGTAGTCATTGCGTCAACACCACCCACAGTCATACCCTCACGACGTACTTTTGGGTTCTGAAGACTCGCGAAGATATCACTTTGACCGACTCGACCGTTAATATCACCCAACTCTGCACTTCGCTTTCCTTGTTGCGATCGACCAACCGTCCGGACGTCGAAGCTGAAGATCTAGCACGATGAAGGGGCTTAAAAAAGCGATGGTAAGTTCTGCGCTCAAGCTTGAAAGGGCGGAGCGGGGCGACGAGTTGGGGTGGTAGTGTAAACGTCGTGACACGACTTCGGGCCAATCAAAGGAGGTTCTACAGCAGATCTTATCTTGGCACCGCCAGCTGTGGGGCATTGGAGCAGATGATCTCGACTACAAACAGCACGGGACCAAGGCTAATTCTTTTGTATAGAACCTATCAAGGACGAAATCAGGCGATTCGAAATCCAAACCCAGCCCTCCAAACCCGCTCAAACCAGTACCACCCTTACCTAACAATAACTCTCCCGGCCCATCCTCTCCATCCCTCTCCTCACCGGCTAGCCGGCTCTCGCCAGCTTCATACAATTCTGACGGTGGCCCCTTGGGTCAAAATCAAGGTGCACCAATCACACCTCGAAGGTCACCGGTGTCGGACAAGACATCTCCAGCTCCACCCCTTGTCGTCATTTCCGGAGCACCCAATGCTGGACCGATCAATTCGGAAATGCCTATCGACCCTATCCCTCATTCCCCGCATGGCAGAGGACTTGGCAGTCCTGACAGACAGTTAGGACCAGATGGACAACCTACTCCACCGAGAGCAGGACCGCTCAATAGATTGCGAGGCGGGCCAAAGGACACGATCCCTATAGTTGGAAAGACGCCGAGGAAGCAAAGGAGTAGCAGATTCTACGTGACGGAGAGAGTGGACATTGAGAAACTACCCAACTTCACTGGTGGGTGCTGCTTCTACCTCATCCGCGGCTTCATACGCCTTGGCTTGGTTGAATGATGACCCAGTTCGCAGAGGTACGACCGGAAGAACGCAATGACTTGTTCGTGCAAAAACTGCAGCAATGTCGTGTCGTTTTCGATTTCAACGATGCCAGCAGTGAGCTCCAGGGGAAGCAGGTCAAATCGCAAACACTGCATGAGATGCTGGAGTATATTACCACTCAAAGAGGAGTGATCACGGAAGGCATATATCCTGAGGTAGTCGGCATGGTGAGCAGCCTTTCGTACTCGGGGCGAGTCTGAAGCATCATAGTTTTCAACCAATCTCTTCCGATCCATTCCTCCACAGGTCAATCCTACCGGCGATGCCTTCGACCCAGAGGAGGATGAGCCGGTTCTCGAGCTCGCATGGCCCCATCTACAGATCGTGTACGAGTTTTTCCTGCGCTTTGTCGAAAGTCCAGATTTCAATACAAATATCGGGAAGCGGTTCATCGATCAGGGCTTCGTCCTGCAAGTGAGAATACCATCGCAATGCTCTTTGCCTCCCGCTAACAATCGCTACTTACAGCTACTCGAGCTTTTTGACAGTGAAGATCCCAGAGAGCGAGATTTCCTGAAGACAACGCTTCACCGAATATATGGCAAATTCCTTAATCTTCGGGCATTCATACGGCGATCGATCAACAACGTCTTCTTCCAATTCATATACGAGACGGAACGGCATAACGGTATAGCCGAGCTGTTGGAAATACTCGGGTCGATCATCAATGGATTCGCCTTACCTCTCAAGGACGAGCACAAGACCTTCCTCACTCGGTCCCTCATCCCGTTACACAAGGCAAAGTCCCTTGCGCTATATCACCCACAACTCGCCTACTGCGTCGTGCAATTCCTTGAAAAGGATACGGGTCTGACGGAGGAGGTCCTGCTTGGATTGCTGAGGTACTGGCCCAAGGTCAACTCGCCAAAAGAAGTCATGTTCCTCAACGAGGTTGAGGAGATACTCGACGTGATCGAGGGGAACGAGTTTTCGAAGATCATGCACCCGCTGTTTGTGCAATTGGCGAGATGTATCAACAGTCAGCATTTCCAGGTGGGCTCGAATATAGATGTTTGGAGAATCCTGCTCATAATAAAAGGTGGCGGAACGAGCACTGTATTACTGGAACAACGAGTACATCGTCAACCTTATGGGCGAGCATGTTGCGACTATCCTCCCGATCGTCTTCCCATCGCTATATCAGAACTCCAAATCACATTGGAACCGGTTAGTCGTGCTTGAGGCTAGATATTTGTGCTCACAGCCTTCACAGAACGATACACGGTATGGTCTACAACGCGCTTAAGCTGTTCATGGAAATTAACCCGGAGCTATTCGAGCAAGTCCAGAACAACTACAAATCCCAACGTCGGCTGTGAGTGTACTGACTTTCCTTAACTCAAGCTGAACCTGTCTCTAGCGATTCTGAAAAAGCCATCGCTCGATACGACGAATGGATGCAACTGCGCGAACAAGCGATAGCCAATCATAGCGCGAGCGGATCGAGCAGTACTTTGCCGAAATCCATTACCGATCCACCGCCACTCCGACCACAGCCTTACCAGGACGAGGAGATGACCGATGTTTCGGTAGACATGACGGCCAACGGCTTCGATGCCTCGGAAAGCTTCACTTTGGACCGATCGATCGCAGATGAGGTCGTTCCCGTAGCCGACCCCGGACTGGATCGGACAACAGTGGGTACCGGACAGAGGATGAGTCGACGCTGATGATGTCCAGCCTGTCTCGCCCGTCGGTTTCGGAATTCATAACAACTCATCAGCTAGCCCATCTCCAACAGGTCCCCATATCCGACGGAAATCAGTGCTGCCAATAGATCCAGCGGTCATGCGGGATCTTCAGGTGGGTTTCCGCAGTATCCACCGAGCTTTTGCTAATGTTCTTGCCAGAACCACCGGAGTCTAGAAGGAACCGTTCAAACACAGCTTGCACCGCCTGAGGCGGACGCATGATTCCGTTCGAACATCGTTCTTTGCATCGCCATCTATATCTGCTGTCGACCGGAATGTCACAACGGAGATCCTCTTCGACATTGTCAGCTTCAAGTTCTCTCCTAGATATTTTCATCCATTTGCATATTTCTCGCTTCGTTTTAAGAAATTTTATTCGATTCGCCTTTGAGAGCATACTTTTCTACCAAGTTTAGAAAAGTTTAGAGGGACCCAGGGAGTCAATGTATGATAGCGGGACTTAAACGGCTGTGTCGCTCGATGCATTCCATTCCAGTCCCTAGATGAGAACACTTCATCATTTCCTCTGCTTCAAAGCCGAAGCGATCGCCGCAAGCATCTGTGGTCTCTCCCTCAAATAATTCACTTTGGCCCTCCTCAAATCCTTCACAGGACCTTTACTCCCCTCAGCCCTCCTGACGACTTTGATCTCCTTGATCATCGGACTACAGACCTTGAAACTCATCTCGACCCCTACTTTATTGACTATATTCCTTAACCTGAAACTCGTATCGACCCCTCTTCTCCTCATACCCATTAAAACGCCTGAGAAGGTCGTCGTGCTCGTTCGGGAAGGGTTGGAATGGGATATGACGGTTAAGACTGAACCTGGTTTTAGACGGGTGTGGTGACGACGGGAGAAGAGGGTCGTACAGAGTGATTGAGGGTCGTATATGCGACGGAGGGATTCGTTTAGGTGGGTTATGAGTGACCAGCCTTTTCGGGGGTGGAGGAGGTTGTGGGGTGCAGGTTGGGTGGAGAGGGTGGAGAGTGGGTAGATGGCCGTGTTTGAGAAGGGGTAAGCGGTAATCGGTCCTAAGCGGGTCTTTGTTTAGAGATTTTGTGATGGGACAAGGAGGAAGATGTACCTGGCGTTGGAGGTGCAGGGTCGGAGGAGATATATCGCCTTGAAGAAGAAGCGATATGCCTTGAGGATGAGGCGTGCTTCGAGGCAACATCGCCCCCAAAGACTCGAGCGACTGCTTGTCGAGATCTCATCGCTGAAGGTCGATGCTTGATCCTGTTGCGGCTATTGACTGACGGCAGGAATGTGGTCAAGTAGGCAGCATTTGGCAGTTCCGCTTCGATGCCGAAACCCATACCTCAAATCCACGTCATACTTTCCGGCTGCGGTGATTCACACACACGAAATGGAGCGTTCACTTTGGTTGTTCCCTTGTTTCGACTCGCCAGTATTTCCTCCAGTTTACTCTTTTGGAATCATCACTGTTCGCGATCGGCATCATTCACCTTCGTACGGTGCAAATCTGTGCCGCCGCCCGATGTCACCTTCTTCCACCCCGTATAGAACAATACGCTTGAGGATGGGTGCATAGCCTCGTGTCGCCCCGACTTGGATCGGTTTACACGCCTTTGAGCGTCTCGAAATCAACTTGATCATGCTGGACGACGATGAGAGGGTATGTCCATGTTGACCCTTGGTGGATGTATCGCGACTGATGCGACGCCTAGACTACGCGCCAGGCTCAATTACAAAAGGCTCTTTCCGCTGCCTACCTGAACCACCAGATCTCGGAACTCGAATCACGAGTTCAGGACATCAACCTCCCGGATGGTCATCAACATCGTGATCGCGAGTCCGCTTCCTCACGTGGAGGCGGACTAGGTGGAAGAGGTGGAAGAGGCCATGGACGAGGTGGACATGGTGGAAGAGGCGGTCGACGAGGCAGTCGCGATCTGGGTGAAAGTCAAGCAAGGATCGATGACTCAGATGTGGAGGAGGATGGAGATAGGACCGAGGAGACCGAGTGGAGGATCGCTGTGGTGGATATCTCAGCGCTTCTTTGGGCTCCTAGAGCTGCGAAGAGATTGGTAGGAAAAGGATGGGAGGTGATTGTGCCCCTCGAAGGTAAGCTCAGCTACCGCATTGAAAGGGGCAGCAACTGATATATCGCGCTGTTTCTAGCCATACGAACACTCGATCTACTGAAGAAAGGCAACTCCCCGACCGCTCAAGCCGCCCGGGCTACTGCCCGGTACATCGAGCACACCTCCCGCCACCATCGCCTTCTTTCTGCCGATCCATCTGTCACCGTACAGCTCGGAACCAACTACAAGAAGGGTCGTGGTCTGCGTCTTCAGCACGATGATGAGTCTCGCCGACCGGAAACGATTAGCGAGTTCACGATACCGCCTATGGACGGCGAGGCTCACATGGCGAAGTGGCTGACATCGGTTCTGAGCTGCGCCGCTTTCTTCGTTACGATCGTCGAAGCCGAAGCTGTGGATACAAACGAGGGGCGTGGAGCGGAATTTGATGAACCCCGACCAGTGCTCTACCTCGCTAATCCACCTCTGGCCATCGAGCTCGAGATGGTGGAAGGTGAACGTAAAGGCGAAAATGGGTCGAATTACGCCGAACGAGGGGAGGGGTATCTCATCTCACAGGAAGCCGAAAGATTTGAACTCAGTCTGGAGGTACTTCGCGACGAGGATGCCGAGGAAGTCGGATTCGACCCTGAACGTGGTCGTGGTAGGGGTCATGGACGAGGTGGTCGAGCGCGCGGCGCACGAGGACGAGGGGTAGGCGGAGGTCGGGGAGGAGGGAGAAAACCCCCTTCCGAGCCGGAACGGGAGGTCAAGATCCTTCTGAGGAGGCCACAATCGAATGACGAGAAATCACCTAGCACGAACCGGTCTCCGCTTCCTCCGGCTTTCCAACCTCGATCAGCCAGTGAGAATTTTTCACCTCTTCTGACCACCGCACAGATTCCGCCTCCACCGCCTCCGCCGGGACACATGCACCCGTCTTCGGGAAGCATGCGCCCTCCTCCGCCTCACCATATGCCACACCCCTCACCAGGTTACATGCCTCTTCTACCCCCTGGACACATGCCAAGACCGCCCCCAGGACAGCCTCCATCTGGTCCTCTCGGCCACACGGGGCCTCGTCCACCGCACTCCCCGGGACAGCACCACCATTCCTCCCCGAGCCATCCGACGCCATTCCTTCCAGATCACCATCACTATCCACGTCCTCCACCGGACGCGTTCCGCGGCGCACGAGGCCGAGGCGGACATGAACGGGGCGGACCGGACGTGTTTCGAGGTCGCGGTGGAGGCAGAGGTCGTGGCGGGGAGTTCACCTTGCTACAGCGACCCGGTCGACCTCCTGGACCCCCTCATGGCCCTCCAATGCGACCACCACCGTTCGCGGAACCCGATGCGGGACCAAGAGTCGTACTTCTCCAGCGGCCTAAATGAGGACAGCGGGTTTACAATAAGTACACCCTCTCTTCATCGGGCAACCTGCGAATATGACGCGGATCTCCGAATAAAGAAGAAAGCGATCAGATCGCCGCACCTCCCAAGAGGAGATGCTGTCTTGCGCCAGCATGATGAGCATATTCTAAAGATCGCCTCCATCTCGATTGCGGGTCTTTCGATTGCATGAGGATCGTTGTGCTAAGCAATACCCTTTGGGGCATACATGTGGTCGTCTGTGAACATCTGCCTAATCTGGCGCCCTGTGTGCTGCTCCAACGCAAAGCCGCTACCGTCTGTAGAATGGTACCCTAAATCCACTCAATACAGCCCTTGCCGCCGCCTCCGCCTTATCACCCTTCTGATTCGTCTTGAAATACATATGGAACCCATGTAATCTCGGATATGCATCGATATTCGCCTCGATCTGTGGGAACAATTGCATCGCCGCTGGAGGCAAACCGAAAGCCACGATCCCAGCCAACGAGTTTGCCGTTGAATCCGCCTTTGATTGAAGTGGGAGTGGGACACCTGGATATTCTCTGATCCTGGGTAGGACGAAATCGACCAGCGATTGAAGGAAATCGTACATGGCGTCTCCTTTCATCTCGACTTTTGCTGCGACCGGCATACCTACTCTCACCCTCCATGCTGCTGCTCCTGTACGAGCTAAGACGACTTGTACACCGGATGAACCGCTTCGACCTCCTCCATTTGGTGCTTCACCAGATATAGCTCGGAGTGCCATGATTGCCGAGAGGAGGTTCTGTTTGTTCCCTACAGCTTCTTTCACCATAGTATGTAGGATTACCGACTCGAGCTTCGGGATCGTATCGGGAGTGACGAGACGTGGTTGAAGTCGTTTCGCTTTATTCGGTTGTACGCGGTTGATCTCGTATGGGTTCAAGGGTTCGGGTGGTGCAGGGATTTTAGGTGGTTTACGGGCGAGTCGATGGTTGTATGTCATGTACATTAGGTCGGAGGAGAGGGTGGTGTGGTAGTGCTCGCGATATCGAGATGGGTGGGTTGGGCCGAGTCGGATCTCGGGGAGGATGAAGTCTGAGGTTTGGTTGATGGTTGCATAGTGGCGGATGCAGCGGCGGATGGGTTGAGCGGAAAAAACACGGGAGGACGAGGATGCTCGGAGGGATCCTTGGGCGGCTGTGACTGATGTGAGAGCCATGTCAGGCGAGAAATGCGAGAGATGAGTTCTGTCCCTTGTTGAACTGGACTTTTCGCGAGGCCAACGGAAACGAGGCCGTAAACGGAAGCAAATCTTACTTGGTGGTCTACTCTGTTGTCATGTACTTCTGCCAAGATCGGTTCTACGCCTCACTCTCCTCAACTGGTGGCGTGTGACGCGGCCGTAGCCCCAAAGGCTACGATATGCCATCACCTCCCCTCTCCATCTTCCAATCCCTCTCACCTCGGATAGCAGTCCTTACCTCGGACGATGTGGTGGAATCTTGCGAGGCTAATGGGTGTAGGGGATTGGATGAGTTGCTCCGACCGTGGGAGGGTGGAACGGAGAGGGGTGACTAAGATCTCCTGATCACTGGCGATGCTAACAGTTCTAATTCCGAGCAGTCTCTATCCTCTCATCCACCTTGACACCGGCAATTCACCCTACCTTCCCCCTCCGTTTCGTCACCTATGCCTCGATCTTTCCGAACCCGGCGGCTTCTTCACCGAACCCCGATATAGTAGTCGACCTCATCAGCAGCTTCGTCGGCGCAAGGAAGCCGGGTCGGTCTTTCCCCTTAGCTAACATTCTCACAGCTGACTTGACTAGACGACGAACAGCACTACGCGCTCACGAGATCGTTATTGCTTTCATCAAGGCCGCTTGCTTGTCACGAGACTCTCAATCATCCTGTCGGTATGCTGTTGGCGATCTCGACTGCTACGCCGGACCCACTAGGAACGCTTACCAGACTGCACGGACGAGCTATGGGACCGATGAGCCAGAGTGTGCCTTGGATGGATGGGTTGAACACCATGAAGTTTTATGTGGTCGTCCACGACGTCAGCAAGATGGGCGAGGACTTGACAGGGTGAGCTTGCTTGCCGGAGACCAGGTCCCATATGAGATTGACGGAAACCAGGGCGAACGAGCTGCTTGCCAGCGTGAAGAAGGCATACGGTCCTCATTCCACTTTACTCGTGATCAATTCTCAAGTCGAGCGACGAGCGCCTCCGGAATCACCAGACGTCACCACACATCCCTCAATACCCCTTCCACGTCCCTTCACGCCCGAACGACTCAATCCATCCGCCCTTTCCCAGGTTTACGCATCCGCCCTGTCTTCCTTGACACTCTCGCCTATGGCTGCGGCTTCCGCCTCGATGGGTGACAGCTCAGTCTCTGACTCGCCCAGTAGTCCGTCCAAGCCTGCGCGGAGAAAACTATACGGAGCGAAGCTTTCGGCTGAGGATACGCAACGTCTCGCTGCATTGGTACGGGAGCTGGTCGTGCAGAGCTTGGTTCCGTGGATGGAGGCCCGAGTGAGAGAGTGGAATGAGGTGTATCATACCAACCGGAGAGGGATCACTGGACGGCTCTTTGGGGCACGCAGAAAGTTTTTCGGGAGCAGACCGAACAGTCCGGCACCGAACGCTGTCCCTCTCGGATACAATACGGTAAAAGGCTAGTACGTGATAAGTGTATTTCTGCGAGACGTTTGCTGATCCGGTCAGCTATCCTATCGCTTCTGTCGAGGCCTTGTCTAGACGGTTGGCCGACTTCGCCTTCATGCTACGGGACTATCGATTTTCTGCGGCCATATACGATTCTCTCCGCCGAGACTCCGCTCAGGACCGTGCTTTGCGGTACTCAGCAGCCGCGACCGAGATGTACGGCCTTTCTCTCCTTCTGTCGCATGACTACTTCCTCCCTTCTACTCCGCCCACTCCTCCATCCGCTCCCTTCACAACGCTGCAATATACCGAAATCTCATCTTGGCTTGAGCAAGCGGTACTGGCTTATCAAGATCGAGCACCGGCAAATCAGATCCAATTGGACGCTTTGCGGATAACAGTGCTGTACTATGAGGCTTGGAAGACCATCGGCGAATGGAGAGGAGTCGGCGCAGCTTTGGTGAAAGCGGCAGGAGACGCCGAAGAGGTACCAAGCGCGGTCATGATCGAGGAGGCGGCCTCGGCGGATGTTAGGGGTGGGAAGAGTCAACGAGGCAAGCGGAGACGAGCTTTTCATCTGGTCCAGGCGGCGCGGAGGTATGAGACAGCGGGCTTAGTACGTTCCAGGCGGTCTTTCAGACCTTAGCTGAGACCACCTCGAATAGAAAACCTATTCTAGAAGATGCCTTGATCGTGCCTCTCAGCTATACCGCTCGACGCCTTGGACAGCCGCTCAGGATCGGATAGAGTACTCCTTAGGTCGACAAGCATACACGCTTGGCGAGAGCGACGTGGCTGTCGAGCACTTTCTGCGGCTACTTCGGAAGGAGGATACTGGTGTTCCGGGGTCTCAAGATGGCGTCCTCGAGGACATGTCGCTCGCTTACGAGGTAAGCAGTCCCTGAGGATCACTGGATCAGCTGATTGCGGGCAGCAACTCGTTACTCACCCCGAATTGCTCGCCTCAGCCAAAGCGAAGCTTGAGCTATCAACGCCCATCTACGATTCGAGGGAGACTCGGATCGTCGGCGCTTCGTCATCTGCTTCGTCAAGCGGATCTAGCGACCAGTGGGCGGCTCTAGAGGAGCAGGCTCTCAGCTCGTGGGATCGGAAGGGGAAGAAGCCGATGCGCTTACTACCAGATGACAAGGTGGTTTCGGCAACTGTCGGAGGTACGTTGTGCGAGCGATCGTGGAAGGTTCTTGTTGAAAGCCCCCGCAGAGACGTTTCACGTTGAGCTTATCGCGACAAACCCACTCAATGCGCCGCTGGTACTCGCCGACCTCACTCTCGTCACCGATCAGCCAAATCACATATCAATCGAAAACGTGTCGGAAGTCACGCTTGCGCCATACGAGCGGAGAGCCATACAGATCCCTGTGACTGCGACGAGCACGACAATCGTCTCTCTTTCAGACGTCTCGTTCCTGTTTCACCGCTTCTTCCCGTGCTCGCAATCGCTCCAGAAACGGGGCAAGCGATTGCATGCTACCAAAGCTGAGCGAATCACACCGACATATGCGGATGCTACGGCCCTCACCGTTGATGTAGGGGCTTTCCGGCCCCAGATGACAGCGGAGCTTGCAGAGGTCTCGACTGTTCTATATGCTGGCGAGGAGGTGGTTGGTTCAATCCGCCTGATGAATACCCGCAAAGTGGCCGTGGAGGATGTACGGTTTCTGCCGAATAGAATGGGCATGATCAGGGTTCCAGAACAGTCAAGTAGGTCCTGCTCTCATGGAATGACGCCAGCTAAGCGGAATGACAGACGATACCGCGCATAGTCATACCTCAGCATGGATACCCAACAACATCGCATTACTTACCCCTATAATATTGCATTCAGGCATCATACAGCCCGGTTCAATGGTCTCGATCCCCATAGTCTTCACTGCCACAGAAGAAGGACCCTCACAGCTGCTTGGTATCGCCACCTTCGCAAGCGCGGAGGACGAAAACGACGTTGCTGCGCTCAAGATAGCCCATCTCTTCGACGCTTTGCCCTTAGTGAGTCTAGCAGCTTCCGTTCGACCAGCGAGAACGGAGACAGGAAAATATTTAGTCGAGGTCGAGGTCAGTGTCCCGGCCAGCAGATTTGGAAGCGCTGAATCCGACAGATCACAAACACGTCGACGTCTACGTTCAGCATAGACGATATACAACCCATCAGTCCGTGCTGGACGCTTTCGGGCCCGTTCTCGTGAGGCGCTCAATTTTTAGCCTAGAACAGATCTCAGGCTAACGTGCTCAGTCTCTCCGCCGTAATTTATCCGAATCAAACATCGCGGACATTCCTGTCTTTGACTGCCGACGGCCAAGCACTCTCACAGCTTGATATGCTGCAGCAGGAAACCATCGCTAGCCTGGCAAAGCTGGTGCAAGGCCGAGAGGAGGTTACTCCCCCTCCGAAGCGGCGACCGGTCTCCCTCATCACTGAAACCTCATCTGAGAATCTGCCCTCATATCTTGACTCACGGCAGGCCAACCGCCTCCGCTATCTCCGCGACACTTTTCCCACCATAGCAACTGAGAACCTTCAGCGCATCTTTCCGCTCTTCGACCCGCTCGACTTGGATCTTATCTTTACGTGGTCCATACCTTCATCGAGTAGGCGAGGTCGGGCATTCCTTCACTCTTTACGCCTTTCACCGGAGTTCTCGATCGTTGATGATATTCGAATGGAAGTGGACGCTGCCATCGCAAAGGGTGGCAAACAGACGAGGACTATGTATGAGGAGACAGGAAGGTTGAGACGGGTCCTGATGGACAGCGTGCTGGATGGGGTATTATCGCTCGAGGAGGATCCAGTCGTGGTGAAAGTCGGTGTGGGAGGAAAGCGGCGCAGAGGGTTGTTTGCGCATGACTTTGGCAAGGGGTAAGTATACTTGTTCGTGCTTCTTAATCACAGCTGATCTCGAGAAGACCATGCTCTTTGCCGGCTACTTTCCAGCTCCAGAACTTGTCGCCTGCGTTGCCTGTCAGATGGGTACTCCGCCTTTCAGATCCGCCTGCCATCGTGAAGTAGGTCTCCGCCCCAAGCCAATGATTTGCTCCTGAGCATGATCAGTAGAGACAATGCTCAGCCTTCCACGCCGTACTACATCGGCACTCTTTCGCATCGCGGTACACTGCCTGCGAATGCCACATACGACGTTACGTGCTCCGTCTGGATCACTGAACCCGCTATGATGAGCTTGGGCGGATGGCGACTGGATGTAGAGACGGGAGATGAGGTGAAGGGCACATGGATACCTCGGAAGAGGTGGTCGCGAGTGGTGGAAGGGGGACATTTGGATGTAGTGCATGAGGAAGGTTGATGCATCTTGTGGGGAGGTCCTATCGTCACATGGGACGTATCAGTCCCCTGTGTATATCGTCTGAGGGCCCGATTTCGGTGTCTTCGCGTGACATGACGCGGTTTCAGGTAAAGAAATGTCGAGTCACGCTTTCCTAGCAACAACCCGAATCCCGCGTTGTTATCGTATCACGTGATATTGCTCATTTTCCGTGATCAGCAAATCACTTTTCGCCATAACGCCGAATCACTGATCTGCCCAAGCAACACGGTCGAACGCCGCGCTCAAGCCGCCACCGAAACCGTGATATAAACTTCACGGTTCATCCCCGTTCATCCCATTCTTTCCCCATCCAAATCATCGATTAACAAACTCGCCTCTCGGCTTACTACTTCACTCCAAATACTCTTACACAATGTCTGGTCGAGGAAAAGGTGGTAAAGGTGAGTCATCGTTGCCCTTCGATCCTTTAGAGTTCTATGTTGATATAATTCTCGATAGGTCTCGGAAAGGGCGGTGCCAAGCGACACAGGAAGGTTCTTCGTGACAACATCCAGTGAGCATTTCACCCCACTCCTTTTTGTGAATTATATTGATTATTGGGACACAAGGGGTATTACCAAACCCGCCATCCGTCGTCTCGCCCGTCGTGGTGGTGTCAAGCGTATCTCCGGTCTTATCTACGAAGAGACCCGTGGTGTCCTCAAGATCTGTACGTCACCTCTCCTCCATTCCACGTCAAGTCAACCCCTTCGCTGACGTTCGGGTTCGGTCAGTCCTCGAGAATGTCATTCGTGACTCGGTCACTTACACCGAACACGCCAAGCGTAAGACCGTCACTTCGCTTGACGTCGTCTACGCCCTCAAGCGCCAGGGACGAACCCTTTACGGTTTCGGTGCGTAAGCGCCTCAAAGCGGCGGGACGAGGGAGAATTGTTTGGAGGACCTTATCGGCCGAGGAGGGAGGACGAATTGAGGGGCCATGTTCGTTTTTTGTTATATTTGCTTTCTAACCGGGTGGTTGTGGGCCGATGCAACACCTGTGTCGTTTCGCATTTGCCTGCCTTACATACACGCATGTGAGAGAACGAGCTTGAGTTCTGCTGGGATGACAAGACAAAGCAACCGTTGGAGGGATCATCGTTCCTGGCGCTGCACATCAGTCTAATTATGGTGTTTGATCATCTTGCTTGCATGACATGTATCGTTCAATAGAGACAAACTAGGTAAGAAGAACCGGACGTAGGCCCATTCATATCGTCATTATATAAAGGATACGTACGACGGAAACGAGACTACTTTGTCAACATAGTATAGACTTGGTTGGTAAGCTCTACCTCCTCGACACCCGCACCGGCAAACCCCCCTCCATGGGCAACGTCAACCCCCTCAATGGGAACCTCTCCGAACCATCCCATCCCATCGAAAACTCGTACCTACTCAACAACTCCCTCATCGCAATCAGAACCTGATTCCTAGCCATCTGTTGACCCAAACAACTCCTCGGACCAGCATTGAATACTGGCCATTCGTAAGCACTCGGTTTCTCCTTATTGTTCAGCCACCTCTCCGGTCGGAACCCCTCCAAATTACCAGGACCCCAGACCAAAGGCGATCGACCGGATACCCAGGCGGAGTAAATGATCCTGTCGCCCGGCTGGATGATCCCGCCGTCCGGGAGAGGGATCGCTTCATGAGAGACGTTGTCGTATGTCCCGTATGGGACTGGTGGATAAATACGTAAGGTTTCTGAGATGCAGGCGTCGAGGTAGCGTAGGTGGTGGCTGAGTTCGAGGTTATTAGTCGACGGCGGGATGGCTTGGAGCTCGTCGAGGATGGTCGGGAGATGCGAGGGGTTCTGAAGGAGGAGGTACATCGTCCATGTCATCGCATGTGCGGAGGTGTCCCGACCTACAACGATCAGCCGAGTTAGGAGATACACTGCTCACCTGCCAAGACGTAGTTCAAACAGCTATCGGCAATATCATCCTCGCTCATCCCACTCTGCAGTAAATCGCGAATTAGCAGTCCCTTCTCCTCGTCATCCTCGGTCTTTTCGCCTGGATTCTCATCCGTGACCCTCGCCACAGCCTCATGTACGAATTCTCGACTGTAATCGTGTACGAGCTTGAAATCCGCTCTCAATTTCTTCCCGTAAGGAAGGAGCCATTCGAGGATCGGGAAGAAAGGGTTCATCACCCTTTTGGCAACTTGATGCATCGCGTTGTTGAAAGGTGGTGAGAGGACTTTGACGAGTTGGGGTCCATCGACCTAGAAACCCCGATTCAGCAGGGTGTCGATCTCACTATCTTCACTGACATCGAAGGCGATCTCTCCGAAGTGGCCGAGAGTGAAAGCGAAAGCGACTCGCTCATAGTCAATCACGACGCCTTGCTTAGCCGCCTCGTCGAAAGGATCGAATAGCATTGGGAGGTGACGAGGAAGTGTGTTATTGGCCATGTAAGCGAGGGTAGCCGGTCGTGAGAAGATTTGTCCTGCCCCGCGCTGGATTCGCCAATGATCTCCATTCGACATGAATAGTCCGGTCCCTATAAGTCATCATCAGCAGGCGTCTCGTATACAAGAGGTTGGGATAATTTACCTAGTACATCTTTAGCGCATTCCACGAGCCGACCTCCCCTTTCGAAACATGACCTTTTATTGACCAGTACATGTTTAAGTGAGCTTTCACACGAACAGATTAGCATCTTTCTATGTCCCTTGACAGTGTGAGACGCACACTGGGTCGACGACGAACCAGCCAGTGATAGCTCCAGGAACGTGGAGATACCATGATCTCCAACCATTCAGTCGGGTCGCCTCTGTACAATGAACGTTGATATAGTCCGCCGATCGACCGACCCAATGAGGTAGCTGTCCAAGGATAGGGTAAGGGTCATGAGGTTTCCTACAGGGGGATGAGCCAGAGATGAATGCCGGGTTGAGACACGAGGCGACGTACCTGATATAAAGGAGGAGGAGGAGGTAGGCCGTCAAAGACGCGGTGAGGGCGAAAAGGATGTAGGTCACCGAGATGATCATGGGTTTTGGGTTTCGAATGAAAGTATCGTCTGCACACAGAATCAGTCAAGATGGTGGGGAACGAGAGGAAAGGGATGTTGAAGTACGAGTACGAGTACGGTAATGGGGATAGGCCGATCATGCAATAGACTTTAGGAACACCGGTTATTACACTGATTGCACCCGAACTTTCTTTTCAGGGGGTTCATGAGACTGAATATGGGTTCTAAGCTTCTTGCTCGCCTTAGCTCCTCGCATCATGCCATCGTCAACGGCGTCACTCCTTTGTCTTCGATAGACCTGCCTTCCAGGTAATCGGCTTGAAAAGCTAATGCAATAACCCCTCACTGACAATGGAGTTGTTTCGCTGATATCCTTTAACTGATCTGTTTTCTCTGATTCCTCTCCCGAACAATTCGAGATCCACGAACAAACATGGTTTCCCAGATTCCTCCGTCAAATCATTCAAGCATCACTAACTTGGGTCTGGACGGAGAAGATCCCCATCCTACAACCAAAAGCGCCATATGAAGCTGTCGCCGGGATTCTCGAGAGAACATTACATTTGATCGAGCAGGAGGACGATGGTTAAGACAAAAGGAGCGGTTTGAGTATCGTTGACCTTTGTAGTGGTGCTGGAGGACCTATGCCGATGATTGAGAGGCGACTCAAGTGAGATGATGACATTCTCGGAACCGGAATGTTGTGTAATAGCTGAAGATCCCCGTAACCATAGTCAAGATTGACTGCGCCGATCTCGCAAGCCAATCCCCGTATTGCTTTCCGATATCCATCCCCACATTTGGGCTTAGAAGAAGGTGGTGGCTCAGTCATCCACCCAATCACTCGCCTTTGTTCCCTAGCCGGTCGACGCGACTGCCTGCCTAAGGACTTTGAGCTGGGGCGGACACCTTCGAACGTTCTGTCTCTCCTTCCACCATTTCGACAAAGAAGGAGCAAAGAGGGTAATCGAGGATGCAATGCGGACAGCAGAGGGGATGTAGTCAGTACAGTCCTCCTAGATTTCGTGGTGACCCAAGGCTTAAAATGATTGCAGCATCTTCGAATTACAAGAGCCGGATTTCGATAGTTCCTGACGATACTCTCGATCTTTCCTTTGACCCTTCCCTTGACGCCAGTCGAAAACCCGACCCTCAATTAGCTAGATTGGTTAGTTGATATGCGAGACTGACACCTCGCAGCTCTTCACCTACATCATCCCTCTGATACCCTTCGTCACCGTCTTTGACGGTCTCATCTCTGCATGGAGGACACGGCCTTTTGCCCACATCATGAATCTCGCCGATCAGGCCGCCAAGTCGGTGAAGAGGGAGAGCATAGAGGTTGACTGGGTATGAGAGCTTGGGCGAAAGAGACATACCTGGCCTTGCGGTTACATGACAAGGACAATCGGGAAAAGAATCCGTAGTGGTTTGTGTGAGGAGACTGATCCACCACCGGAGGATTAGTTGCCGTAAGCTACATCGGTAGGTTCGTATACATCCATGTGCGCGTGTCATGTACTCTTTGAGCGAGTGACTTCCCTCGTACATCTCATTCCACATTTGAACCTCGGCATCGGATAGACCGCAGTGCAGTCAAGAAAAATTGGTGGGCCGATCTTCCGTCATAGCGCTGCTGTCTAGCTGAGTGCTGCCCACTCGGAATCTTCTCCAACGATCATCATCGGGCTATCGGGGAAGAGGATGCTCTTTCCTTTTTGTCTTTCGGTCTGAATGCTCAGTTTCTTCCACCGGCAGATAGGTCATCTAATATGGCACCCGAAAGCCCGAGATGATCGATTATCAAACGAATCCGCAAAAGCGGTCACGCCGCTCCGCACAGCGCGCGGAATATAAACATATAAACTCCTGGAACGGGTACCTGATCCAGTAAGGGCAGAATAATCGACTCGGGTTGACTAAAAGCTATTTATTGTTCGGGCTCAAAATTTGGATTTTGGCTTATATATTATATGGACTTTTCGGCCATGATTCTTTTCCCCCGCCCTTAAATCAGATATATCATTACAACTACTACAGACATCGAAGAGATGTTTGCTTGAGTAGGTCTGTAGTACTTTGTGACCTAACCGACCAGTTTCACCCAACATTCTGTCTATAACTTCTTCCTCGTCTTCATCCACCATAACCCCTACGTTATCAAATACCATAACCTCAGTACACATTAACGAGAATGTCGTACCTCAATACACCCATTCGAGTGATCATCTTCGAGCATCCTCCATCCCCATCACCTCAGTCCGACCTTCGAGCGATACCAGGCGGGATCGCGGACATCGGGACCGACCCACCTCCCCCTTATCTACTTGGCGACTGAGCGTCTCGTCAGCCGCGGACGTGGACATTGATTCACCTTTTGAACACATCAATACCGGTTCTACCCGAGTCAATATAATTACGGACAAATACCCGACCGAGACTACCTCAAAGGTCAACAAGGACACCGAGGCCGACATGCGTTTCACAGTACCCAACGCTCGGCCGACGCTCACATCCCTTGGTCATCGCCTTCTCCACCTCTCCGAGTCAAAGCTCGCCAATCTCGAGTCACCCCTCGCTACTCGTGACGAAGGCTCCGCACTCTGGAAGGGCGTAGTCGTCCGCGAAGCCATGCGAACCGCATGGAAATCTGTCGAGGAAGGCTACGAAGGCGAGCTTACCGATTGGCGAAGTAAGGGAGCCATGGGCCTCGACGTGATCGGCGAAGATGACGAGGAGGAATACGAACAAGAAGGCGAGGTGTCCACTGGGAGTGGGGAGGAGAAGTGGTTTGAGGATATACTGGAGAGTCTTGGCGATGACGAGTATGGTCCGGCGGCTTTCGATGGTGCCGATCACGAATGGGTCGAGTCGAGTGTGTCGATGGCGGACTTCGATGATGTCGAGTACAATGTTGATAGGATGGAGGCTTTCACTTTGCCTCCGGTGCCGACCTTACCACCTGCTGCGCCCAACAACTCCCCTATCCAGTCTACTTCTTTTATCACCGAAGGCATGGCCGAGCTCGAGGTAGCGGAAACACAAACGCACGTTGAAGTCGAGGCGGTGGACGATATTTCGGACGGGGATTCCACTTCTTCGGTCGACGACGAACCTAGACAAGTTGTGCCTCACGTCGAGTCTCAGCTTAATCGCAACAGCCTCGACTGGCCAACAACTCCACTTCTCGCCGGTTACCGCTCGTCTGGAGCGCCATTGCCCAGTCCAGCAAATTCGACCCTCTCCTCACCTGAAGAGCAGGACCATGACGATCTCGACTACTCTGCCGATGACTTCCTCCTTCCACCACCACTACATCGATCCATGTCATCCGTCTCGAACTGGAGTGACGACGATTGCGTCACTCCGCCTGTGGGCTCGTGCGAGGATCTCGAGGAAGACATGCAGGCAGGGCGGGTGCAGCTTCCGGCTGGAGGGGACAAGGTGAATGCGTTGGGCCTCTCCGTGGATGAGGTTGTAGGCTTTTATTGATAATCGTTCTATTTGACCTATTTGCTTTGAAAGTAGAGAGAAAACCGAAAACACCAAAGATATACTACTTGCTTCGCTTATGCATTTTTCTTCACTTGTACCCGTAGCAATGAGAATAACGACGATTTCTTAACGAAGAGTAGAACCGCCGACCATAAGAGTTAAGGGAAAGGAACGCAGTCACTATGAGATCTCCACTAAAAGCAGCTGCATGGATGTTTTTGTGCACGATGACCGACCGCATGATATCTATCTGCTACATCGTAGCATGCCCCCTTTTTTTATCTTCCCGCTCGCCTCGCTCACCTCACGCCCAAGCACCTTCCAGCGCCTGAATCTGCGTATCATTCTTACTCATCCCCAACTCCTTCAACGACGCTTCGATATCCACCGCCTCAGCACCAGCGGCTTCATCCATATCTTCGATAACCTTCTCGCCTTCCTTACCGAGCGAGTCAGATAGCTTGTGAGGTGAGGTAAGGATGAGGATCTCGGCTCCCGAGTAGGAGAGGAAGGAAGGTGGGTTGGCGGGGATGAATCGCCTGCCGTTGAAGAGGGACATCAGGCGGGCTGGATACTGATCGAATGTCAGCAAGATCTCGAGCCGAGCTATCTCTCACTACTCATGAGAGCGAAGTTGCAAGCAGTACAGCTCGGCCGACTCACCTGCGCTCTCTTCTCCCTTGGGATACTCGCCGCTCTCGGGTTATTGTTCGCCTGAACATTCGGATCTTTCACCTGAATTACCACCGCTCCCTTCGGCTCGAGACCGAGTTCGCTCTGCACGTTCCCAAAGTCCTCGGGTGCGGGTGTGGTGATCTCGTATGCGAGAAGACATTTGAAGTCCCGTTGCCTGTTATGATCTGGAGAGTCGGCTAGCTCATCCCGCGGTGAATGGAATATGTAATGGCCTCGTGCTGCTGGGCGGGCTGCTGGCTGGTGACGTGTACCTAAGGAGGATTTTCCGTCAGCGAGTGCCTACAGTCAGGGATGACCGTGCGGGACAAGGCGAGAAGACCTACCGCGAGTCTTCGTCTGATAGCTGTAAGCACCGAAAGCTTGCTTCATCGCGCCTTCCTCAGTGCCCACAGATCCTACAAGACCCCAGATGACCTGGTATCGAGCTCCTGGATCGGGCATCTTCTTCTTCCCCACCTCGATGATCCGGTGATAATGGGCTTTGTCATGAGGAGCGGATGTCGGAATGAGCAGTATATGGAATCTGAAAGTCATTGTGAGATGTGTGACACGGAGGAAGCAGGACTAACGCACTTCGAGACATCGTCGATGGACTCGACGTCGTCAACATCGATCTTTGGGCGATAAAGGAAGTAGATGTGTCCGGACTCGAGGGTTCCTTCTCGGTATCAGCATCTAGATACGTTGGAACGGGGAGGTCGCGAAGCACCATGTTTCGGCTCATCTAGCTCATGAGTGGTGTTCGAGCTGTCCTGCTCCTCGGCTGTAACCTCATCTCCCTACCGCCTTCATCAGCACATGTTCCCCTTACAACAGTTATCTAACCTCCTGCTTTGTCTTCCCTTGTCCACTTCTCATCACCTCCTGCTTCTCATCTTCGTTATCGCTGGCCACGGGCCCACTCTCAGCGGGAGCACCATTCTTCGCCTTATCTTTCGTCTGCGTCCTGTCCACTTCGACCTCGCCGTCCTTGTTCTTCACTTCACCATCATCCTGATTGTCACGCTCTTCCTGGTCGTCGTTTTTATCCTTGGGGTCCTCAGTCTTCAATCCCACCTCACCATCGTCTCCTACTTTCAGCTTCCCATCTTTCTCATTCTTCGCCTTCTTGGTTGCAGGCTTGGCTTGGCTACTTTTCGCCGAGGGGGCCGAGCGCTTCGAACCAGTCGGAGCTTGATCCGATGAGGAGGTTTGATTGCCTCCGCGAGCACGGGTCGATACCATGTCGGGAAGATGAGGTCGGCTTGGTACCTGCAGAGAGTGCAAATGGATCGAAGATTGATTGTCCCGCCCGCCTCGAAAACGGATGGAGGGGGAAGTTGTGTGGATATGCCGGAACTCGTTCGTCATGACGCACGGTTCCCAAAGTGGAGGTACAAAAACAGCGGGGCCCCTACTGTTGACAAGATATCTTACGTAAAGAAGCTTGCCACCTTAGCGGTCGTTGTCCGGAATCGTTCTATCCTTGAGCTGTTCCTGCGATAATTCGCCCATACATCACCTGTGATCAACCAGCGATAGGTCACCATGCACATCTCTCTCGCCGGTACATTTGTCTCTCATCTCCTACCCTTCCTTCAACCTCCATTCGACACTGCTCGATCGGCCTCACTCCAACCCGACACACTCACCTTCCGACCCATCCACGCTCATTCTCACACATTCTTCAACTCATCGGTCCGACCCCACTTGATACTAAACAATGCTAGTCATCCCGAATCATACGTCAACATAGCAGACTACCACTTCGACTCAGCGATAGGTTTCGATGACGACGAAGCTTATCTTCTCGACAACCCCACGCCAGAGATAGCGGCTGCGCCACTCACCATCCGCACAACCCCCACCCTCATCCGTCGCCCCCGGATCCGACCACCCAGTATCCTCTCCTGGGCTCAAGCCGCTCGAAGTCAACGAGACTTCGCAGTCAACACCTCGGAGCTGTGGGTGGCGCCAGATTACGCGAACATCGATGGCGATTGGGAGGATGTCGAGGTCATCGGTCCGGACGTGCGAGATCGACAGACGTTGATGGCTCTGGCGAAGATGAGTAGTAATGCTTATGTCGTACCTGATGGTGGGGAGTGGTGGCCTGTTCATGGGTGGAATGTGACGTTACCGTTCGGATGGGAGGCGGATTCGGATGGGTTGAGGGGTCATGTGGTGAGTTTGAAAATCTGACTATACCGGGGTTGGCCTGACTGGTTTGAAGTTCGCCGATACTACCAATTCGACTGTGATCATCTCTATCAAAGGTACTTCGGCTGGGGTGTTCGGTGTAGGCGGACCAACAGCCAAGAATGACAAATTCAACGTGAGATATATGCCTGCAACATTGACATGGTGGTCTGACCTTGTCTTTCTTACAGGACAACCTCCTCTTCTCGTGCTGCTGCGGACGAGTCGACTTCTCCTGGACACCGGTATGCGACTGTTACGCTGGCGGATACAAGTGCGAGCAAACCTGCCTGGAGGAATCGCTTGTCGCGGACAGTGTATATGCTACCGTTGGGACTGTAAGTACTCACCCCACCCCTTCAGCAGGTTTCTGTTGTGACGCGGCCTTGTGCGTGCTCACCCGTGACTCCACAGAATCTGTACAACAATGTCTCGTACATGTACCCGAACGCAACGATCTGGCTCATCGGACACTCGGTAAGTATTTTGGACATATGCAGCGTTCCACTGACTCTCCAGCTTGGCGGCTCCGTCTCGTCTCTCATCGGACTCTCATTCGGCGCTCCTGTTGTGACCTTCGAAGCTCCTGGTGAACGACTCGCGGCTCAGCGTCTCCATCTTCCCCTTCCACCTGGAATGCCGTCGAACAAGACTGGCATTACACATATCTACCATACTGCCGATCCCATACCGATGGGTGCTTGTACAGGTGCATACTCAGGCTGCTATGCAGCTGGCTTCGTTAGCTCGATCATCACTCTTTCTGAGCAAAGATCTGATGCATTTCGTAGGCGCTCGAATCGAAATGTCATACCGGTCAAACGATACTTTACGACACAGTCACAGTCAAAGGCTGGTCTGTGGATGTCCGAACTCATCGAATCGGCGAGATCATCAACAAGATCCTCGTTGACCCTTGGCCAGGAGCGGAGCCGGACTCAGATCAAAATGATGTCGAGACTGCCCGAACAAGATGGAGTTGGTGGGGATGGGGACGGAAAGGTCCTGGGAAGCGGAAACCAGGAGATGATGGTGGAGATGAGGATGATGGTTGGAAGAAGCATGGCGGTGTGCCGAGAGCCGAGGCGGAGGATGAATGCATTGATTGTTTCAAGTGGTAAGCTTTTCAATTTCCCTTTGGGAGACTTGGCTGACGCAGAGCTGTTTGCAGGGAGTATGGGGACGGATGGTCAAAGCGAGCGTTCGACTTTTGAGCATATAGAGAATCTAGCATGGCGATTTGAAGGTTGTAAAACGGGGCGTTGAGCAGAGCTGTGATGACACATGCCATGAATATTGTATCATGCAAGGTACTGCTATACACAATATGATCGATTAACATGAGATAGTCTTGAACACGTTGAACGAGTCTGATGCCGTGCTGATGACCATCCCTGGTATTTGTGGATGCCAATGCAGCTCCTTCACGTCCTTTTGACCTTGGTGAACGAAAAGCAGTTGGGGTGGGACATTCGGAACGCCATCCGCAGTGGTCGGAGCTTCGTCTTCGTCGAGCTCGACTGATAAGTCCCAAAGTGTCAGCTGGTCGTCTGACCCGGATGCGGCGAAGACGGATGTATCTGTCGGATGCCATTCGACGGATGTTATAGGTGCTGTATGCCATGTGAAGGACGCAACGGGCGTAGGATTTCTACGAATTCGCACGTCAGCACATCTTGAGTGAAGTCGAGGAAGAGTTGGGTCAAGTCAAGGAAGGGTTGACTGACGACTTGAACATCCTCAAATCCCAAACCTTCAATCCACCCTCATCCCCTCCAGACAATAACAGATACTCCACCCCCTTATTCCAACTAATAACATTCACATCCTCCTCATGTGCCTCAACACTGACCACACTTCTCCTTCCTTTCGCTCTCACATCCCAAACTCTCACCGTCCGATCAGCAGAACACGATGCAAACACCGTCGATTCGCTCGGACTCCATTGAAGATCTTCCACTGAGCTCGTATGTGAGAGGTATGGGTTGGGGGAGGTGTGAAACCCGGTTGGGGTCAAGGTAGTGAGATAAATTTTGGAGGTAATGTCGCCTGAGAGGAGACCTGTTTCTCCCCATTCGAGGGCGAACCCTTCGGTCCGACCGTGATTCGGTATCGTGTGCAATGGGGTTTTCTGTCGAGGTCGAGAGGGTCCGGCGAGAGTATCGATGTAAGGCCGTACATCGAATACGTGAACCTTCCCCGTTTCCGAGAAGGTCGCAACATGATATGGGTCAGGTATGGAGGTCGTCGTCGTTCTCGCTCGTATCCGATTGACCGAACCGACGTGAGGTATAGTTAAGAAATCCAACGTAGCATCCTCATCCGTCCCATCCTCCTCCTCATCATCATCACCTCCATCCCCCTCATCATCAGAATCATCATGCTGAGTCTTACTCAAGTTCCCCAACCTCATCACGACAACTTCATCTTTCGCCTTTCCTTGACCTGGTACTTCACCTGCTTGGGTACCAGCCACAACCCAAGCTGTATGAGGGAAGCTCGCCCGACCTAAACCGAGACTATCTCGGAGGACATCGAAGGAGAGACATGGCCATGCGTAGGAGAGGGAGTGGAGAGCGAGGTAGACTGAATTATCGGGGACGAGCTGTTCGTCGGGTCCAAACTTGACACCCGGGAGGTAGGTCTGTTTCGGACGAGGTGGTTGATCTTCGTCCTCATGAGCGGGTGTGAATTCTGCTTGGCATGAGCGAATGGTTTCTCGAAGGAATCATAAAGAAAATGCTGACGGTCCTCTACAGCGTCTGGGTCATCCGCCTCAGCCTCCGACTCCACCTCATCCTCCCATTTATCTTCAAATTCGCCCATCTCCTCGTCTGGAGCTGGTGCTCGAGCGGTAGCTTGACCATTTGCAGCAGATTTCGAATCATTCACCTCGACCGCATCAGAGCTTCGCTTAGCCATCTCGACGGAGGTTGGGGATGGGAGGAGATCTGCCCGGGATAGGTGGGACTACGCAAAATTTCCTCCAGACCCAGCGACAAAATCAGAACTTCCCATCGACTTTTGCGAATCCACCGTGGGAAAGCGGATCCTCCCAGCCAAAATCATGCGAGAACTCCAGTTTGATGAAGTTGCAGATTTGCATTGTTTGCATTCGGCTTCTCCTCATCAGCAACGTAGGATGTTAATCAAGTATACCACATCTCTGCTTCGTCAGACTGTCCGATCTTTCGCTTCATCTTCCTCTCGGAGACAAGAACAACTCCCATCCCCAGCCGCATCGTCCAGCTCAAGCTCCGGCTTCGGAGCCCTGAAAGATATCTTCTCAACCCCTCCTCCCCCTCCACCATCATCATCTTCTCCTAGTCCTTCCACTTCCTCAAGCTTCCTCCGACTTCCAGTACCTACCCTCGTCGAGCCTGGAAGAGGGTACGATCCTCGAGCTTCACCTCCCAAAGTCGATCCCGTCGTTGACATGTTTACGAACTTGATCATGAAACATGGTCGCAAAGCGGAAGCTCAAGGCAAAGTCGCAAAGATACTATCCATGTTGTAAGCCCATCGACTTGGAGTAGATCGAAGCCGAGCTGACGGGAGGTCTAGGCAACAAGCGAGCAATCAACCCGCTATCCCGCTGCTTCACCGAGCGATCCATCTTTCCTCCCCTTCGATGAGGATACGTAACGTCCGAAGATCAATTAAGACGATCCAAACCCCTCGAGCGCTTGACGAAAGACAAAGGACGAGGCAAGGTATCACATGGATCTTTCGAGCTGCTGAGAGGGGGAGGAAAGGCACGCCTAGAGATCAGAGGGTAGCGAGGGAGATCTTGGGTGTACTGGAAGGGGAGAGTGAGGTTTTCAAATGGTTGGAGGAGAGACATAAGGCCGCGGCTTTGGCTCGGTGAGATCATCCCTGCATTGGGTTTAGTAGGGTTATGCTTACTCCCTCTGCAGTTCAAATATCAATTTCCGTTGATCCGTCTGTCCGGATATGAGCAAAGATCTATCGTGTATCAATATCAGAATCTTCAGCTCACAATGGCGCCAGCGAGCTTCAGCCATGACTATGGATATGCACACGATCGAAGCCTTCTTCAACAATGGTTTTGTCTACTCGAAGAACTGATCTTCGCATCGTTCCATCCCCCATAGTTCCCCGAGTCCCGCCTCCTGAGCCCGGCCGCCCCAACCCCTCCTCCTTGCCGTCAATACCTATGCCTTCCGCCGCTTCCTCGCCGGTTCTTCCTCCTCTTCCAAGTCAATCTCCTCATCATCATCAACACTCTCCTCATCCAGCTCATCCTCACTATCAAAATCTTCGTCGCCCGCTGCTCCAGCCTTCCCGGTCAGATACTCGATCGCATTGGGCAGAAGGTCGTCTTTCATGATTTCTCCCAGCTGGACAAGTTGGTCTCAGCGTGACTGTCGAAGGGGTCGGACTAAACTCACGGAGAACGAGTCTCCCTCCTCTGTGAAATAGCAGAAGAACGATCCGATATCTCCTTCGTACTCATCCCCATCCTGTGCCTCGCCATTCTCTTGCGCCTGAGCCTTTTGTCTTGGATATCGCTTCACCAAGTTCTTCTCATCAGATTTCCAATCTATCGTCATTGGCTACACGATCCATCCAGCCTCAATCACCCCACCAACGGAGTGAAGAGTTAGCCTTACCTGGGTTTTTAGATCCTCATCCTCAATTTCGAAATCCCTCATCTGCTGGTTGATCGACCCGTCCTCAGGTGCCGGATCTTGTCCTTCAGGTAAAGTGTATTTCCGGGAAAGAGTCGTATTGCTGAAATAGGGGTTCTCTTTGAAGTGCTTATCTCCTCGTCAGTCCTAACACCATTTCCTGAAAAACGAGAAAATCATGCGTACAAAGACGAGCTCGAAAGGCCGAGGATCCTTTGAATCTTGTTTCAATTCTATATCCGATAGGAAGGAAAGGGCATTTTGATCCGATGATGAAGTGCAGAACTTTTGAAAAACCGGGTGGAACATCTAATGCAGAGGCGTTAGTATGCGCCCAAAAGTGACTGGTTTGGCGTTGCGCTCACCAGAGTGTACGGCCAGAACCCATCGATATCCCTTACCTTCGGTCGGATGGCAGAGAGGTAATCAAGCACTTCTTGACACAGATATCGAGCTCGTCGTATCTCTTTGTCCACACTGACTACAATTCCCGATTTATCAGCGAAAAGCTCGGATGGCTTAAAAAGCGATGCTCCTGGACTGCAGGCCTACTTTGGGTAAGGTCGCTCATGACCTCCTTTGCGATATCTGAAAGTCATCTCTTAGTCACCATACCGCTGAAAACCTGCACAATCGATGACATACTCGGAGTCTTGGGTACGGAGCGTTCACTGTCCATCTTGCCTCGTGTTTTGTTTACGGCTAGAAGCTAAGAAGTGGAAAGCAAATCAATATTGACAGCGGAAATAATTGAAATAATTGCATGAAAGTTGCTCGCGTCGGACCTAATTACTTACTCCCACTTAGCAACCACAGGTCAGATGAGGCGCTCGAGGTTGGGCTTCAGGCATAGCCACAAAGTATTTGGAATTCCTGCTTTATGCGACGAGCCAAGGTATACATCATGCTAGTATCGATAATGCTGATTATCCCACCTCTTACTGACCACCGATATCTGGCATCGCTGCGGTCTGGCTCGAAGCAGCTTCTTCCGCCTGGCTGATGATTTCCACCTCGTCAATCGTCCATTTCAAAACTTCTTGCTGGGATCGATGTCAGCAGGTCCGCGAAACCTATAAGTAACCCTACCTTCTGCCAGAGACCGCCGCATGACCCTGTCACCCCGATGTACCAGTCTTCCCCCTCACCAACCGGGATGATAACATCGAACAAGCTCATCTCGCTTTCGACGTCTTCCCCTTCTCCCGGACAAAGGAGAAATCCTCTCAGACGCCGACTGGATCCCTCGTAGAGCAGATCGAGAGTATAGCTCCTACCGTTACTGAAATGTGGTATGCTGTGCGGTGGTGTGCAAGCGATCGAATGCCGATGGTGAGCATCCGGCGGACTATGAACCGAGATGTGCGGTGTAGGCGGATCGTCGGCGAAATCTTGAGTGCGATAAGTGTCGACTACAACAATCATCAGCATTATCGTACGGGAAGCAGAACAGACCCACTCTCCACAGCAAAGTCGCCTTTCCCCCCCAAGCCGGAGTATCCCAGTCCATACCCTCTCAACCCCAGCTTCTTCTCGGGACTGAAGACAACAGCCATACCGTCCGCCTGTCCCGATCCAGGAGGTGCAGTCAATCGAAACGTGACTTGACATCGGAAAGTCTGGTTTTGTCGTATCGCTGAAGGGTAGAAAGCAGCGGCGGTCTGACTGCTTCCTGAGGTCAGAACGATCTGGCCATTGGATAATCTAGCATCGCTGAAAATTTCCACATCCTTAAAGTTGTTGTGTGGTCGTTGTATGACTGCGTAATCCATTAGCGCACTGGCAGGAACCTGGGTCTTGAAGGTCTCACCACGGAATTTGGGCTTCTTTACGAACTGGAGGCCAAGCTCATGTCGTTCGGCCCGCCAGTCTGTTGGTCCTGATATCCTGCCACTCAATTCCGCCCGCTCTGCTTCGGCCAAGCGTCCCCGCTCGTCGGCGACCCACAAAGCCTGCATCGCATCCATCGCATCGAGCGTCGCCCGCTCTTCCGGATGCAAACCGAAGCGAAGGGAAACATTGATCTCGAGCAAAGCCTGAAATGATCAGCTTATCCCGCTAGCCAAACTTCACGACGGACACGCTTGAGCGCTTTCTCGCGCCAACCTCGAGCCGCTCTTCGACCTCGACACGCTTCATACCAGTCGTTGACGTATGCTCGAGTGACGTCCTCGGCCCCAAATCGCCATACAGCTCTTTGTTCCCCCATCAGAGGTAGTGCGAGTGAATTCTGATCACACTCACAAGCAGAAAGCTTGCTTCTTCCCCCAACCAAGCGCGTATAGCAGAGGCTTGTTCACCGCTGCTTCACTTGAGATACATCTTAGCGGTCGGGAACGGGAAAAGGCGTATGTCTTAACTGACCAGGAATCGACATGCACCCAGTGTTTCAAAGAAGGTGACCAGTATTCGGTCCATACATGATCTTCGCTACCCTCATCCCGGTCAGCGAAAGCGAAGCAGCAAAGAAACATGGTGGCGGCTCAAGCTCACCTGTTCCAGACGTATCGGGCCTCCAAACCAGCGACTTGCAGGAAGACGTAAAACAAGTGTGCCCATTCCCCTACTCCCCTTCAGCGCGAATTTCCCACGTCCAGAAGGAGAAGAGACATACCACATCTCCCTTCCCTCGTCCTCAACAGTGTTCCTACAGAGCCATACCTAGCGAACCTCCTCACACCCCTACACCTCTCATCCGTACAAGTATGCAACTCCACCCTCCCCGCTCCATCTATCCTCTCCCTCGAGGTTGACTCGGAACTGCCTGTTGGTCTCGTGCTTCGTCGGCAAATCGGACATTTGATCGGATCGATCCATCGCATGAAGGAGTGTTTGAACCACCTCGCCAGGGATAGGGCCAGCGCATCTTCTCGGCCAAAGGGTGTGAAAGGTGGTGAAGCGAGGAGGTTGGAGCTTTCGGTTTCGAAGTAAGGTAGTAGGGCGCGAGCTTCAGCTACAACTGCATTCCCGGGCTAGTCAATCTCTCAGCGTCATTTAATCAAGCAAACAGGTGTCTAGCAGAGGACTGACCTCGATATCAAGAGGTAGTATAGGTCGTCTTAGCCCAGTTAAGACTCCTTTCATCTCCCCATCTCGATTGGGGTATAGCGGTTGTCTTTGCACAAAGAAGAGGAAGAGTGCTGCTTGATGATTTGCGTAAAGCTGTGACCATCTTTGAGACGCAGTGGAGAGATTGTCAGAGTTGGTAGATGGATCCTGTGGTATCGGAATGGAGGTGTACCCTCCTCGAAGAAGCTGTGCTGCGATGTAGCCGACAACAAAGGAATTGGGAGCGGGAGAGGCCATATTGATGATCGCAACCAGCAGTTTCAAAAGGGGTAGTCGGCGACTTGTGAATAATCGTGCTTTGAGATCACATCAGCGTCCCATCGAGGAGGCAGACTCCAATGAAGCGAAGATGCTGGGGAGTGCAAAGCTGGGTGGACTTTTCCGGTGGAGAGTTCTTGTACAACAGTGCGGCAAAGGCTTTACTGCTGGTGAGATGGCGATGCATGGCTAATTACTACAGAAGGTCATGATGCCTGGCGGTGCTCAAGCCCTAAGCCCTTCACGCTGCTGACCCGTCACCTAAGCTACTCCATCCACTCCTTCTTTACCCTACCATACGGTCCGCCCCGCTTTAGGCGCTCCTCTTTCCTCCCCGCGCCCCCCCCCCTCTCCCCCTTCCTCCGAAGCGGGATCTGCCCCTTACCCTAGTCGTACCCCCGCCCACTTCGCTTCTTGCCCTCCCTCCCTTTGAAATGCTTCTTCCCTCCAGCTGTTCTCCCCGTTCTTCCCGAGTCCATGAGCGGCATCCCGTCAGGCCCAAGCATCCGTTGATGAGGATATTGCATCGGTCTGGAGAACCCCAATCCGCCTTCTTGCTCGTCCACGACATGGTTCCGCCCCTTGACGACGGGACGGGGTGATGGGCCGGCCTCGCTGAAAAACACCCCGTCTAATGCTTCGGACTTCTGCTTGCCCGATCGCATAGGAGCGGAAGCGGCATTCAATTTGACGGATTGTGTAGTGGGTTGGCGCTGCTTTATTGTGTCTTGTGGAGTCTGAGCAACCTCCTCCGCCGAATCGACGTTCCCAGGAGCTGGTTGAACGAAAGTATCGGCGTTCTTCGCGACGTGGGAGTTGGGCGCCCGTTTCCGACCATTCTGGAAACCCTCTTCTAGCTTCGCCAGTGTTCGATCTCTACTCGACCTCATGAAGTCGTCTGACGCCATGCCAGTGGGGGGATGGGAGTATAGGAGTTTCGCGTTCACGTAATCCTTCAAAATGTATCGAGCTGCTCGAGAGGTGTCGGGCATACCGAAGGAGGAACGAGTCATACCTCGGGCGACTACGATGAGGATCAGCAAGTATCGAGTATGCAACAGCCGCACTTACTCGCATATGTCGAAAGCAAGTCCTCCCAGCCGATTCGACCAGTGCCTCCCTCCTCGATAGGTTTGACATCTATGCGTATCCCATACGTTCCTTCCAGGATTTCCCTTGGTATTCGGTGACAGACCAGATCTACTGGTGCTGAATATTCTCTCATCTGATCTATAGGTAGCACTCCATCGACCACCATATCCGCCTGCGTATTTGCGAACTGTGCGAAGACGAGACCGGGGCAGTCGCATAACGTTATTCGATCGGATAGCATCAATGTCTGGAAGTGCTTTGTTTTGCCGGGTGTTGACGAGACGGAGGTCTTTTTCGCACCGAGTAGGGCGTTGATGGTGGATGATTTGCCGACATTGGGATAACCGACAAGACCGACGACTAACTTTTCAGGCTTGGGTTCGCGGGGTGTTGCGAAATCTGTTGAAAATGTTAGCTGCCTCTAATGGATGAAGCTGATACGAGCCTCGCAGATCCGGCGCAGCAATCGCGAACAGGTCCTCCAACTCCGCGACGGTCAGTACCCTTGTCCTGCTGTCCTCCTCGCTACCTCCATTTCTCGCTCCGACCTCCTGGACAACTTGGCGAAGCAGTACACTTTCACCGTTCAACAATTGCTTGCCCGTCTCTCCGTCTTCCATCTCATCTTCTCCCTCACCCTCAGTCGACCATCCATCCTCCTCACCATCCTCCAAGCTCGTTTCCGCCACAGCTTCATGAAGTCCATTTCCCTCTGCTTCTACTTCTTCACCAGATTCGTACATCTCGTCATGGTCTTCCCCATCCTCCTCCTCCTCCTCTTCCTCCTCATGCTCCCCTGCCTCTCGCAATCGATGCTTCTCCGCCTGTTCCAGCGCAGCTACAGCATCCGTAGCCGAAAAGAAAGCATATTCCACTCCTTGTCGCTCGAAGTACTCCGCCCATGCCACCCTAACCCTCAATCAGCGCTAAGTTTCCGGCATCGCGCTCTTCCGCTCACCTCTGCTCGTATGTGAGCAGATCCGCCTTATTGATCAACAACAAACTCCGTCTCTTTCCCTTCCCGGGTACAATCGTCTCCCCTCCTACAGTCTCATCTCCAACTTCCCTTACATAGTTCTCCAGATCCACACATCGAAATCCAAGGGGGTTTCGAGCATCGACGATCTGCACGATAAGGTGAGATCGCTCGAGGACACGCCAGAGCTGTCGCCAGAGCTGGACATTCCGCTCGAATGGTGTCAGGAGTAGGTTGGAGCTCTCTGCGAGTCTACAAGCCAATCAGCTGCTCTCCATGAAAACTGAGACAGTGACGGGCTGTGCAAGCTGTCTTCGCCAATCCAGGAAGGATTCCCGTTCTTGCTTCTCCAGCTGTTGCCTAGTTGTGCTCCGTGTCCATGGCGGTCTACAGGCACCTTCCGATGAGCTCCGAAACCTTCTTCAGGCAGCACAATCACCTCCGAGGCACCGTCAAGCCGTGCTGCAAATCCCTCTGCCGTCTCTGAACCTCCTTCTCCTCATCCGCCGACAGCAGAAATGGGTTCTTCAAAGTCGATCCTCCAGGAGCCGATACTATCCTCGTTTTCGACCTTTCTATAATTATTCATCAGCTCGAAAAGGACGAATACTACTAGGAGTCGACGAACCAGTAGTGAAATCCGCATCTGCCAGTGCGGCATTGGCGAGGAACTCGTCAAGATCCCGTTCATGAGTTACCGATTGGAGAGGGTTTCCTTCATCGAGTGCATACTGCAGCAATGAGTCCAGGTCTCTAACTCGGAGAAGGACAGCGAGCTACTGACGAGCTGGGACTCTTTAGGTGCATGCGCTTCCTTCGCTCGGCGGTTGATAATCGCTTTCCCGAGTCCAGCCGAATTACCAGCTTTGGTACGTTGCTGCGGCTATGACAGACGTAAGTTAGCTGTGTTCGCACTTGGGATGAGCATCACTGACCATCTCGAGCTGTGCGCAGCAGTCGAGACAAACGAAGCGCTTGGTTGAATTGTCTCTGCGAGATTTCGGAACCCTAAAAGCTTCGCTTTCTGAGAGGATGACCTTCTGAAACCGTCAAAATAAGCGGTTTTACGACACGTCATTTTCGACCGTTGATAGGCTGCAGTCAAATTTTTGTTGAAGAAAGCGCAAGACGTGGTGAGACGGGAAATCAGATGGAATTGTACTTGGCAGAAAACAGCGATAGCGAGTCATGTATGTTATGAGCGACCCTAGGTAGAGGTCTCCTCGTTGAGCCACGCGGCGGCGCAGGTCCAGGCAGGAATCGGCAATCGGTCTGGAGGTGTTGTGGCGGAGTACCATTGGTCCGAGGTCTTTGTTTGTAGAAGATGATCTGTACTCGGCGAAAAGGAAGCATATCTCTCATCCCACCGCCATGCCAGTCGTCGAGAGAGAACTGACAGGTTTCCAGTTGCTTGATTCACCTCCGAGAGCTAAATCCTCTATCACTACATTCACACTCACCTCCTCGCCGAACGCCATTTTCGGAGGTCTTCACCTTCACACTCTCATTTCCCCTGCCAAACACCTACCGTATTCTTCTTGTCGGGCCGGAGAGACCACGACCACCTCATGATAACATCACTCTGACATCAGATTTTCTGTCATTCGAGCTCGCCGCTCTCGACGCTGGCATCGCCTATCCCTCATTTGGGAGATGCCGCTGTTGGCGGTGCGAAAGGCAAGACAAGGGCGTTCCATCCCGACTGGTCAGATTTCATCCTCCTGACCGTCTTGGAGAAAGATGGATCATCTGCTCCTTCTCGCTTGATCGGGGATCTCCATGGACGCGCCTTAACGGAGCACGGTATCATTCGACATTGGTGGGTGGAGCAGACCAACCTCCATTTCGGACTAGGCGAGAAAGCTGCCCCTATAGACCTTACAGGCCGATCGTTCCAGCTACACGGGACGGACGCAGCATGTTACGACACGTTCGAAAGTGGTCCGCTTTTAAACATACTCCGTCCCTCATCTCTACACCTCGAGCAATAGGAGACGGGAAACCAGTGTCTTCGACTTATGCGATATATCATCCGACGAACTCGAATTCGACTTAAGATTTGGGGTGATTGCACGATGATCCGTGGGGATATTTCAAGGGGTTCACACAGGACTGGGGATGTTTGGAGGAATGGGTGATGGTGGGAAGGGGGTTAAGGAGGTTGTGAGGACTTTTGCGGAGATGGTAGGGAGACCGAAGCTGGTCGGGAGGGATTGGCTGGGATACCTGGGTGAGTATGAACGGTCTGAAAGTATCTTAAAGTGTTGTCAGCTGATGTCCGGTGAAAGCGTCTGGGATGGGTTTAGGTGAATCGGTGAGTGTTGCCATGCTGCAGGTATGAGCAGCTGATGAGGGTTTGTCTAAGAGCTCCTCTTCGGCTGGCCAGACCTCTGCAAGAGGTAAGATATCCCTGCTCCGCCATGCACGTGAGTGACCCCTTCCGGTATCCGTCTGCAGTGCTCACACTTCGCATAGTTGTCATCAGGATATACCGTTGGTGACGATGGCAACTGATATGTTTTTCATGTGAACAAGAAACGATATCCCGACTTTTAGGGGATGATTGGTGTCTTCCACAAAGCGGGAATCAAGGTCGTCCCAAATATCAAGCCTTGTAAAGCCGCCTCATTCCTCAAATCCGAAGCCAGACTGATATCGATGGACGCTCTCACTACGCACTTCCAGTACAAAGATCTCCACTCATCCAATGCGCTCTTTCATGACCAATGGACGGGCGCACCCGTTGAGACTCGGATCTGGTCATCGGGTGTCAGAGACAAAGGGAAGGGTAGTTGGTTGGATATGACGAGTCAAGCAGGAAGGCAATGGTGGGAGGATGGGGTCAAGAGCTTGATAGAGCTGGGTGTGGATGGCATGTGGAAGTAAGCGGAGCGCACTCTCCAGTTTACCTGCGCTGATTCAGCCCATAGCGACAATAACGAGTATTTCCTTCATGACGACGCTTTTCTTCATAAGAACGATATGCCGGTGAAGATGGCTTCCCCTGCGGATGGTCAACCCAATATAGGTCCTATGAGCCGAATGATCAACGTGCGTCTCTCTCGTATCGTGAACAATAGCTGACAGTATGTAGACCGAGATGGTCGGCAAAGTCAGGTGATTTATAAGGTGGCTAGCTTCTTCCCGTGCTTATCGCCTACGCAGCCACGACACCCTCCTCAAGCACAATCCCGAGCGGAGACTTTTCGTCGTCACAAAGATCTGCCAATGTCGGGGCATTCAAATACGTTCCATGAACTTGGTCCGACAATAACGAGACAAGGTATGTCAAGCATATCCCTGGGATGAATCATCTATTGACCAGTTCCTCAGCTGGAAGAACCTACGAGGCTCCCAACCGATCCAGATCAACGCTTATATCTCCCTCATACGATCTTACGGCTCAGACATAGGCGGGTTCGGTAGAGCCCTTCCCGAACCCGAGCTATTCGTTCGATGGGTTCAGCCTGGAGTGACACACTCTCGGTTCTGCATACATTCATTCAAGCCGAATAAGGATGATCCGAGTGGTGCTGCAGACACAAACACTCCTTGGATGGTGCGTCACCCATCCTCTTGAGGCTCGTGCTGATGTTCCTCAGTACCCGGAGGTTCTGCCGATAACACGGCGGGCTATCAAATGGCGATATGAATATCCCCCCCTCTTGTCAGTTTGATCTCTACCCATGAATCTTTGAGGTTCTGATGTATATCAGTAACTCCTGAAGTGAGATTCCCACCTCAAGCAAATCCCACAAACGCCTGGCTAGGCTGGGGCGACTTCTCCACTGGCTTCGACAGCTGGATAGGAGTCGGCCAGATCCTCTCTACCCCAGCACTATTCGAGGGGATACTTTCCCGCGAAGTCTACTTCCCCAAATCATCGCCAGAAGACAAGAGCACCTACTTTGACCTGAATGCCCCGTACAAGACATATGTTGCGGGCACTAAGGCTACGATATCGACCCCGCTCGAACATATGAGCCTTTTCACAAGGGAAGGTGCGGTCATACCGATTGGAAAAGCACAAGCTACCGTCACAGAGACCTCTGGTTCCGCACGGACAACGACAGAGGGACGTCGTCCTGGATTCGGAAGGCGGTGTAGTCGGGCTGGATGGCTGGCGAGGGGTACTGGTCTTCCCTGGTGAAACAGAAAATCATTCAGATAGCTGGATCGAGGACGATGGGATATCGTCCAATCCAGCGAAGTCGATCATCGAGTCAGGTATACCACTGGCAAGGACGACGTCGAGGTCAGTGCGAAGTTCACGGAGCATGGATTTAAGCCACTTTGGGGCAAGACGTTGCATGTCATCTTGCCGGTGAAAGATACGAGGAGGGTGAAGAGTGCAGAAGAGAGCACTTGGGGAGAACGGATCGCATGGGTTTTGGAAGTCGTTTGATGTCGGACTCAGATTTTGATGTAGTTCAATACAAATGGCATGGCAAGGTTTTCGGGGATGCAGCTGTACCACTGCGAAAGAATGTCCGGTAAGATGGTAATGAACACGTCCGCTTCTGTCAATTGATGCCCTCCTGGTCGAGACAAGACGGTTGGTCAGAGATCTTTGGTAATTGAGCCAAGGAGATGGACAAGGGACTTCGAGAAGGGGGAGAGATGGATGAAAAAGAAGGAGGGGGCAATGAGGATAGAAACAGATGGGGACGGGCAGCATGGTCAATCTCGGTAGCTTTCGTTCGCGGACTGCTTCTTTTCGATTTGGTACCGGAACATGGGTAATCAGTCCATCCCACCATACGTAAAGAGCGTTGTATCTAAATTTATACCACTAAACACACGTACTGATCAATGGGAAATGTACAGTTGACCGGTCGCCGTCAAACCGAAGAAGAACGATAACAAGCCTTTTATCCTTTTTAGGAATGCCCAGCAATCGCTTGCGGCTCATAACAATCATCAATCCCTTGATCTCCTCCTCCGTCAACTCAACCTCGCAACCCTTGATCAAATCCTCCAACTTCTCCAAACTCGTCGTACCGATTATAGGTGCGTCCACAAATGGCTTACTGAATGACCAAGCGAGCGCGACTTGAGCCATGGAGATGCCGCGGGCTTTGGCGATATCTTCGACTTTATTGACGATGGCCTGGGTCGAGGATTTGGTATTTCCGGCTGAGTGATATGCTTTGTGGCGTTCGGTTGTAGGCTGAGCAGAGAGGGGTCGGGTAAGCTCTAAGGGGAATCAGCGGATTCCAGAAAGTGGCCATCGTGAGCACGTACTTCCTCCAGCAAGAGGAGACCAAAGGATGCAGCCGACTCCGAAATGCTGGAGCGTCGGCTTAATTTCGCGCCCCTCCTAATCGCACAGCTGTCAGTGAAACTCTCATCAAAGAAGAAGGCTTCACTCACCTCACGGTACAGAGCGCTGTGATGGTTCTGCATGAAAATGAATGGAGTGAGCCTGTTCTGGATGGCATACTCTGATCTCAGTTAGCTTATGCTGGCCGCGGGCACTGAGAACACTCACGTTGCATGAGCTGGAACTGCCATGCCCAACAGCTGCTCATCCCGATGTACCGCACAAAGCCTGCTTGTACGATATCATGCAAGGCTTGCATTGTTTCTTCGATCTGCCAAGATGATTAGGGTCAAAGGGACGAGCGTGGCCAAGAAAGAACCCACCGGTGTGTCATTATCAAAGCGGTGGCACTATCCAGGAGTGAAGGTCAGAAGGAGTGGGATGTCAGGCCCATGACTCGCCTGGAACAGCTCAATATAGTCGAGCTGTAACCGCTCCAACGAATCCTTGACACTCGCGAATATCCTCTACAATCCCAACTTCAGCCCCGCCACTACCGACAAGAGCAGGAGAACCCACCTTCCGGGACAATCTCGCATAGTTGACAAACCCCGCCGGACCATGAGCTGCAGGATCACCCCACGACTCACGACATGTACGTCTTGGTCATGATCACTACGCTTTCTCTTGGGATGTCGTTCTGTTTCAGGAACTTGCCGAGGATTCGCTCGGAGTTCCCTTGAGAATAGGTATCGGCGGTGTCGAATGCCTGAGGAACGCATGATCAGCTCGTACGAGGATGGAAGAGGATGGAAGTACATTGATACCGGCATCGTATGCATACTGAAGCAATCTCATGTTAGTACGATGTGATAGCAGATTGATGAGCACCCGCCTAGAGATGCCTCATCGCTTCATCCTCCTCGAGTACCCATGTCCAATTGTCTTTCGGTCGTTTGACTCCATCTGACATACATCCGAGAATGATCTGGGAGACCTGCCGCGATGATCAGCACATAAATCAGAAGTCACGCCAAGGAATGTGATGATGGAGCATACCTTCAAACCAGACTTGCCCAACCTCACATATTTCATCTTGCACAGAGTTAGTCGACAGACGTGTCCAGCTGTTTTCAATCACGTCCACAGCTTCCAACAAGACAAAGGTACAGCCCGAACGCAGTGAGCCGTTATAGGGAGGTACAGTAGCACTGCACGTCGACGGGTATCAGTCGATAGGTCAGGTAAAACACGGGAAGGTGTGGTGAACGGGTTGCTGAATCAGTTGACGATCGACTCACGGTGGCTTTATGCCTTCCACGTGTCATATTCCCTTACTCTGCTGGAAAGTGCATCAACACAAGCAATCCCCAACTCATTCATTCTTGGGCGATCCCTACTCTCGGAGAGCCTTGAGCTGGTTTCATGACAGCAACATGGCGAGTCGGTTTTCGTCATCTGTTGTACGCTGATGTTTGAACTTCCGCTTCTCCCCTTAAACCAGCCGACAGCCGCAGACATCCGGCGCAAAAATGCGAATTTTGCTGCGAGAGCTCAGGCTGGGAAACGGACTACACGTCCGGCTCGATCAGGACAGAAGCGGAGTGCGGGTATGTGGGTATTGATAGGGATGGGTTTCTTATTAGTCGGAGGGAGTGAGTCCCTAAGCCTGGCGAAAACCAAGGTGTGACTTTGGACTAATCTGGGATTTAGCGGTGGTAGAATTGGCGAGATTGATTTTCTTTGGATCGCTGTGAGAGGGAAGCAGTCGATAGGAACGACATAACGTGGTACGTGCCAGCTGGCCCGCGATATACATAACTGAAGTATCTCATCTAGCACGACATGAGGCATGCATCATACGGGATAGCATGTCGTGTCGGACAGCCGCTACATTTGATAATTTGATGCCGTTCCAATCTGCCAATTAATGTACTAAGCGGTTGGCCATTCCCACAACCACTCGTCGCACATCAATTTACGGTCTATCCATACGTCAATCAAGCTCGAGACTCCCCCGCTCCCAAAATCATTGCTTTGAATAGAAACCACACGCGACCCCCAGCACGACAAGCCATCTCCCCTTCCCGATCCGAGCCACAGAATTTCCCTAAAACGCCGGCTGCACCCGCTGAAATCCGCAAATACTGACCGAACCTATCTCCCCTCAACCCAAGTCTTGACTAGACCCGTTCATCGCCGTAATCGCCGGATCTGCCAGGGAGAAGCGGGTTACATTAACACCCCACCCATCCTTAGTAGCTTGCCGGCCGTACGGGATCCCTTAGGAATTGCCCCACTTATCACCTCCCTCCCTTCCGTTCTCACCGGTCGGCGTGGACCTGGTCCCTTAATTTCGGTTTAATGGGGGCGGGGGGTGAAGTCCATGCATATTAGGGTGCTATTGGGGTATTTGTATTATCTCCTTTGCTCTCAGACTCGTTTCTGCGCTTCCTGACGCTTCCTCGCAAGTTTGACCTCCCTCTGAGTTGTCTCCTGGCTCCCTACATCTCAAACAAGCGCCCCTTTGCCCTCAGCAGCTCCAGACTGATTTGACTCAGCAGTCTTTGCCACCTAAGCGTCCCCAGTCCTTCTTTCCACTTTCCCAGTTCTTCCCAGCTCAATTTTGCCACCAGACCGCCAGGAGAGATCACTAAAGGCGGGGGGTTAGGGGGCATGTGTCCTGTTGCGCCCCAAAAAAAAGGGGTCAAAGTAGCATAGACAAATAGACTAGACAAACACATAGACTTAACAAATAGACTTACAAATAGACTTAACGAATAGACTTAATAGACAATAATAACAGATAGACAAGAACAATGTGACACAGCGTGGCAGGAGTGGGCCGTGGATTTGAAACGCCAGATGAAAGGATGAGCGAGATAAGGCTAGGATAAGCGCAGAGCATCTTTTTTGCTGGAAGCCTGTCTTTCAGACTTCAGACAATCTCGCTTGACCGTCGAGACTCGGTCCTCTTTTTGAACCGCTTGCTGGGAATCTGACTTGAATTTTCCAGCTCGTCTACAATGATGATCGACTTATGCGCGGATCGTATAGCTGCAAAGCATTATGAATCTGCATCTTCCGCTAGATCCTCACCTTCCTCTGCCTTCCTATCGAAGAACCCCTTCCCATCCTCAACGCCGACCGCTTCGCGTCCATCCATAGCACTCCAGAATGCCTTCTCCCCTTGTTCCGCCTCCCAGTCCAGACCTTCCGTCAATAGCTCGTTATCAGGATATGGGTAAAGTACAGTGATGGCTGAGGAGGCGGATTTCGTGGCGGAGGTGGGCCGATTTGAGAGGTAGTATGCCTCGAAGAGCGGTTCTGGGGATAGCCGGTTCAGGTAGGGTCGGAGGAGGTCAGCGGGAGATACTGCCGATGAGGCCGGAGGAGAAATGATGGTGGAGAGGTACACGATGACTGCAATGGATCGGCTTTAGCTTCGTACAGGGGCAGTAGACCAGCTGAAATGACCTACATTGCCCAGATGGGCAGCTACCCGTGCCTTCGCCCGTTATCAATGCCCTAACTAGCTGACGGCCATCTTCTGGCGGGAAGAGCACAACGGCAGTATCGTCCTTCTCCTCGGCACCTTCCTCGTCGTCGTCGCTCTTTACTGGCGGCCTTCGCTTTATGGCTTCCGGTAATGATGATAAGACGGCGATACAGTCTACTGTCGTTCTCCTCTCCTCTGTGACTACAGGCGACAGTAAGGAGGTCGGTAGGTGATCTGGTGATGCGATGAGGTGCTTCGCTGTGACAGGTCTCGGATGACAAGGTAGCTTTAACCGTACTCCAGAACCTTCTTCCACTTCTATTGACTCAGCCGACGCTTGTGGACCAAGGACATAAGTCCCGCCATATACCGCACAAGCTCTCCGGACTCATCAGCAAAGTTACTGACAAGCAATGGGAAACACACCGACAGAACCCCTGTGCGATTTCTCCTGCCCCACCGTACTGCCCGATTAGAAAAGCTCCAGCTCCATACCGTCCTACCGACCGGAGATACCGCCTCGTCCGGATCAGAGCGGGAAGTGTGGGGTCGGTGGAAGAGGAGGAATGGGCGATGCCGAAGGTGATTGATTGCGCGAGGTCGGGCCGTAGGCTGAAGGAGCACTCAAGAAACTCTGATAGAGGCTGCTGTTCCTTTGCTTACCAGGGCATCAACTGGTGCCGATCACAGTATTCCGCTCAACGCACCTGCTAAGATAGGATCCGCCTCAAAGTCCCCAGCAGCGAACATCAAAAACTTCATCAACTTTCTCTTCTCCACCAGCCCGATACTGGTGTCCTTGAACACCTCCTCTTTACTTCCCGGTACCCTTCTCACTCCGCCTGACTGCGCATCCCAGACAGACACGGAATCAAGAAGCCGGAACGAGACATATTTCGAGATGTCGGAAGCGATAAGGGTAGATATGAGCGATCCTCGGGAAGGAAGGACGGCAGGGAAGAGGGAGAGTGAATATCGGCGTTTATCGGATTCGAGCGATGGAGTTAGGGTAGATGTGAAGGCCTGGGTATACCGCTGAGATTGGGCGGCCTGGAATGGCGATTCGGAGGAAGATGAATCGAAGCGGGAGGCGGACCAATGGACAAGCTCATCGAGTGTGAGGGAAGCTTGCTCGGAGCCATAGTGCTCGTTTGGATCGAGGTGGAGTACGGATTTGCCGGTCCTAGCCAGCGCGCTATGGGTTGAGATGGTATGAGCTAAGCAAAAATGGGGATGCTGAAGTATACTCACGCTGCAGCGATGCTCTCGGCCAGACCGGTACCGATCACCACGACATCATAGGTGTCTGACTCGAGCTCGGCGGATGTCATGGCAGTGATCGCTTGCTCAAAGTCGTCCCGGCGATATGGTGTAAGGAGAGAGGCAAACGCGCTGGTTTTTCATGACTCACCTCCACCGACCTTCAGAAAAGTCGGTTGCTTCCTTACGTAATCGCTCGTACAAGCAACTTCCAGCGCGCTTCAAAGTATTCTTTTAACCAGATTCGGAGTCTTGTTAACAGCCAAGCGAGGTCCGTGATCGTAGTCATGGCTACCTCTCTAGTAGTCCCGCTGGCGTACATCACCGTTCTCGTCACATCCCTTGCAATCTTCTCCCGTGTCTACCGCCGACGTCGACTCAGTACGTATCACTTCCTTTCCTCTCTGAACTCCTCCCTTCTCGCCTCCCTCAGGCTCATACCGTCACCTAACTTAGCCGCCAAAACCTCATTCGAACCATGGTTCCCCTCCCATCCCTCTCGAGACACCTATATCTCCCTCCTCTCCTCACCCTCAACAACTCCCGTCCCCGACTCAATCCTGAAAGCCGCACTCCTTGTCCGTGCAACAACAGACGTCAAACGTATCTGGCGGATCCGCGACGATAAATCCGCCTTAACCTCTCTCCATGCACGAGGTCTAGTAGGGGACGATACGATGGCGAGGGTCGAAGTAGCTGAGAAGGAATTGGAAGCGGAGATTGTGGATGTCCTTCAAGAGGCTAATACGTTTCGACAAGGTTGGGGTGGGATGATCTTTCAGACGGCTACGGAGATGGCTCATGCGGAGAGGACGAGGGAGATTGTGATGAATATCCCGAGGGTCAAGGCGGTGGAAGGTGAGTCAGGGGCGGCGTTTTCAACAGGAGAATACAGAATTTTATGCTGATGTCGTACTTGCGTAGAGAAACGGATAGCGACGAGGAAAAAGTACCTTCCTGATCAGGCGATCATCAAAACCCCTTCCTCGACCCCTGCCATCACCGCTATTACCAATACCGCCTCAGAACCAGCCAAGTCGACTCCACCTAGCAGCTCAACCTCACAGGTCGGCACGCCTTCAAAGGTCCCTTCAGGCTTGGAGTCGCTCGAAGAAGCAGCCGGGTCCAAGACGACCAGTCCAGCGAGTGGGAGCAGTACACCCTCGAAAGTGAGCTTGCAGCTCGACTGCATGATGTGGAGCTGATGTGCAGCAGTCTGCTAAAAAGAAGAAGGGGAAGAAATAAATCAAAAGGCTTAAAGAGCTCGTACGAGTTATGCACCTTATTCTGAGCCTATGTTCGAGGCTCCTGTGAAGCTGATGAATTCTGCTTGCTTTGATATGCTTCATTTCCTCTTTACATACAGCAATGACCCGAAACATCTAAGGACTGATGCAGCGCAACGTATTGATTCCACAAGCAGGGGTAGACCTGGCTCGACGGAATGGGTAATAGGTCACTTGAACAACCATCTCCGCTTCCACCTCCCGCACCGCTCAACCTCATCTCATCACGATCCCCTTCTCCGCATTCACTTTGTTCGGCCGCTTGTCCGGATGATCCAATCCTAATGCATCGTCCGCTGCCCACTTGTGATCGAATAGTATGTCGTCTGGTCCGACTGTGGATTTAGCCATCGTCAAAACTCGTTCGAAACGATGGGATCGCGTATCACTCACCCTCCTCAACAGTCGCCGGCTGCTTGAAAACCGTGGAAGTGACGAGAGAGAACCTGAACCACGAAAACTCCTTTTCCGCGACGCCCATTCTTTGCGATATTCGATTTTTCGTTTCCGAGAAGGGTTCGTTCTCCAGTATCACGAACTTGCAGGGAATGCCATGTGTCCGTGAAGGATCCTTTGCGTAGTGGAACAGGTTGACGATCTTGCTCCCTTCTGGTGCGTTCAGCTCCTCGATTGGTATTTCCTAGCAAACCTGGTCAGCGCTAGGTCGTCAGCAGAGACCGCCTGAATCACCTCGGCGAAGAGTTCCGCTGGATCTATCAGGTTGCCAATCATCTCTGAACTAGTATACTCCCGTTGTGACCGTCCAGATGACGATATGTCGAAGATACGAATCTTCCCGCTTCCGCCTGGCTGTAGCTTGACCTCCGACAGCAGTCGCTCAGCCACCTGCTCATATGTATGTGTCTTCGGCAATAAGAAGGGATGTGTAGCCTATCTTACTTCAGCGATGTCCACACTATCAACATCGTCGAGCTCACCTCCTCCTTATTATTCCGACCTGTCCAAACCACCTTTAACGACTTCTTCGTCTCCAACTCGATGATGCTGATATCCAAGAGCTCGTAGTACACTATGACATTGGGATGTTGACTGTAGTAGTTTGTTCCAGTGATGTCGGCGACACTCTGGTTCAGCGATCGCTTGATGATCGATTTAGGGGTACCGCTTTGAGGGTTGGATGATGTGAAGCGGAGTTTCAAGGGATCCTGCTTCAGGTAATCACCGACTCGGTGGGCCATCTAGACGTATGAGCTTAAAGCACGTATAAGATATCCCCTACTCACCACTTCGTATGTCATCTTCTTGCTGAGCACTAGGTCGAAATCAGGGATTTTGCCGGTGGTGTCCTCATATCGTGGCTTGAACTGCACCAACACCCGGTTTTGAAGGAAGTCGTAGAATTGCGGAGTGCTAGAGTAGAGAATTTGCGTCTCGAGATCTTGCACTCTGAGAACGGGTTTTTAGTAGAACTCGACATGCAGGTTGACTCCACTCACTCCTTCTCGGTCATCTCAACCTGATAGCATATGACATCTCCATCCTGGATCTCATTCTGCTGATATGTTTGTTTCATCTTCATTCCTTCGATCATACCAGCTTTGATTTCCTGCGTATTGCTCAGCTTGCATCCTCGTCGACTGTCGCTTACATACCTCGTACAGCTTGATCGGAGTTGAAAACGGCCAACCCATCCTCTCCTGGATGATCCCTTGCAGCTCGCTGACTTTGTTGTTCTTGTTTGCGAACACCTTGCCTTGGCCGAGCAGCGTTTGACGGGAAAAGTCGAACCATTTGAGGAAGAGCATGATGGGCGGATTATTCGGGTCTGCGTGAAGCTAAGGAATCCATGAGTAAGGCTCACTTCTCAAGGCTGAGGGCCATTCACTGCATTGAATCTGGCATGATCGGGGTTGTAGTCGAGGTACAGACGCAGATCGCTAGCTCGAGCGGCCATATTGTTCCGGATGTACTCCATGGCTGGAAAGTCTTGTCAGCTTGATCGAGAGCAAGGGAGTATAGGCCCACTCTGTGCATTGTCCGCATCATGTATCGGGACATCCGGACGTATCGTCTTGTTCTGACGATTCACGAGCACCCACAGTCGGAAGTCTCGCTCAGATATCTTGAACCATTGAGCGATTCGCTGCTTGAAGGTGGAGAATGTCTCAGATTTCAATACTCGGAATGTAGGCAGTTCGGTAGCTGGAAGGTTCTTGTCGTCGAAGGAAGCTAAGTCGAAACCTTGGTGATGTGCGAAAATATCGTCCGTGATGACCTGATCTGTTAGCATGATTCGTCCTGTGGGTCAGCGCTTACCTTGGCGGTCAGGTACAAGTGCTGCTCGTCCTTTTCTCTCCGCTTCGCCTCCAGCTGCTCCCGTTCGGCGTCCAATCTGGCCTCTACTCTGGATCAGCTTGCGCCGAAGGTCATGAAGCCTGCGTACTCAGATGAGGCGGGGTATCTGCCTCCGTGAAAGGCGCCAAAACAGTGTCCAGTTCTGTCTCCTTCACGTAAACCAGCATGTATGCGTTGGTGAACTTCTTCAACGTCCGCGCCTGTGTCCGTTGGTGGGGAGGGACGAGACCGTTCATCATATCTCCACCATAATTATCCTCCAACACCTCTTTGACCGTGACAGGCGTGACCCGATCGTCATCGAATTTGAACCATCGGCCGTCCTTCTCAGGCTTGATTAGGGCAAAGTAATGGCCTCCATGCAGATCGCCAGAATGAACGAGGACACCGTGGAGTTTGTAGATATGTGACTGGGACCGATCTTCTGACTCGTCTAGGAACTCTGCCAGGTCGATGGAGAAGGGGAACTCGTGTCGATCGTTGATCTGCACCTGCTTTCAGCAATGATCCTGAACACTCCGCCCAGAACCACTTACCTTTACCAGTGCGTCCTTCTCGACATCATACTCAAACCGCCGCAATTGAAGATGGAGTACGGGCGGGAAGGTTTTGAAAATGACTCCCTTCTTCGCATCCTGCAACCCGAAGCCTTCCGCCTGATACTTGTTCTCACCATCGAGCGTTTCGACCGAGATGTATTCCTGAAACGACGCCCGAAGGTTCTTGATGCCCTTGATGGTGAGTTGTATATCTGCACGAGTCAGCTTGTGATGTGCATCGTCGTACGTGTGAGCTCACCATAGAAATCCTCGGTGACGGCTGATTCGAAATCCACATTGATGCACTTGATGAAGTTCTTCATCGAGCCCTTAAACAGCCGTGGGATCGCTCCTTCCGCTGGGGTGCCCTATTGAGAATGTGAGATGCGGCAATGCAGACCCATGGCGAGCTCACCTTCATCTTGAACTCAAGCTTATCTTGGAGAATGCGACTGAACTCTTGGACATCATGTTGCATGAAGGAGTCAAGGGATTTCCAGCCGAAAGATTTGGTGAGTTCCGTTGTACCTGTAAAGCTGTATCAGGCAGATTCCATCTTTGATCTGATCTGCACGAACCGACGGGTTGACTAGAGGTTTGAAGATGGTAAAAGACACGTTGTAAGGCCAGGGCTAAGCTTTCGGAGGGGACGTCTCCATCTGTAGGTATTTGGTACACGGCCTGTACATATCAGCTTACCCAATCAAAGGAGGTTTGGGACATACTTTGCGAAAGTAGTTGGTGCAGAATAAGGATTGTAGGAGGGAGTTCATGTAGCATGTCGCGCCCTGATTCTTCAGCCCGACATGACCAGTCTCCTTCTTTGAGTCATAGCTAAAGCCGGATAAGTACAGACACTTGATTCTCTCCTTCGACTCACTGTATGAAGTTATGCCATAAGACACCCGTTGGATCCTTCAAGACCCTCACGAACGCCGTAATCTCCACCTCATCATTCTCGATCGTAGGCCGCGTCTTGCCCGAAGCAGCATCCGCACTATACAACTTCCGCAGGTCGACAAAACGTGTGAAGCCCCAATCGCACTCCTCAGCAACGAAACGATGATGGGCATCTTCGCTTCATCAGCATGACTGCTTGCAAGTCGAAGGTCGCGCAACTCACGGCTGGAAGTTTGAATAGTAGGATCCCAGGGGTTGGAGATAGCGAGGCAGAACTGAGCGCAGGCATGCCATCCTTCCGGTGCTGTTTTGGGATTTGCATAATCGAGATAGACCGAGACCATGTCATTGGACTGCCCATTTGCATTTCCCTGGGGGAAGAGCAGTATACGCCTAAGGACGGATCCATCAGCGGAGCCAAGGTAGATCCTATTTCGATCTCACCATTTGTGACCGCCGCAGCTGAACTCAGGCCCAACTATCCGCTTCGGCTGCTGGCTCCATCGCTCAATCCGCCATGTCTGTGCTTGAAAGTCCTCTATCTCCAGCCCAAGATCGGGCATCGCCTTCGCCGCGTACGCCTCATCTAGAAAAAAATTGCCTCAACTCGATAGCCTCGGTTGTCGGGAATCGGAGACACGAAGAGTAGCCAGTACATTTGACTTCACGGCGGCCTCCGAACCCGACAGACGAGACTCACAGTCGTGGACATTGGGCAACTCCTCAACTTCCATAGGCGATGGTCCGTCATCTATTGTGATATCCGTGACATCGTTCGTCTGCTGCTGAATGCGAGCACAGCATCAGCACGTGCGGAGCTTTCACTACATGTTCGGACGGCCTTGTCCCGCCTTTCCAATCGGCGAGTACCCGCATCCCGAACGCCGCGTACTCGAACTCACCATGATTAGTCAGGCCGTCCGCGGCGGTGGGTTCGGTCGGCTACGGGTCGCACACGATCACTTCCGGAAGAAAGAACGACCAGTCCCCGTTCTACTTGTACGAGAGGAGCGAGAGGAGAGTGAAGCGGGACCGAGATTAGCGCTTACATTGCTGGAAATCTCCATGGGCCGGCGCATCATGACGGCATTTCACCGAAATTGCCGAAATATTGTTGGGTGGCGACATCTTGAGCGTTCCTGCTTTGTTGGTGAGACAGCTGAGCCTTCTCTCTCACCTACGGATCATACTTCGCGAAAAGCCATGCATCGTTATAGACCTACCTACCGATCTTCACCGAGACACCCCTTCCGTTTAATTCCTTCTTCACCCGCGGTTCTTAGGTCCACGACCGGGAGGACCACCCCCTCCGCCTCCGCTCCTTCTTCATCCCAGGACGAAGCAGTTCTAGCAGGTCGCGAGTGTTCTCCGCCAGCCTTGCCGGCTGAGCGATTGGTCGTAGTTTGAGTCAACCCGTGGAAGATCGTCGCCTCTCCTCTATCCACTTTTAAAGCGAGTAGGAGATCTCGTCGACCGTCTTGGTTGGCGAGCGGGCTTGCTTTGGCGATGTTGTTCGTCGCAAGTGCGGCTCGCTCATCGTGTAGCAGAAATCTTTAGCCGCAAGCTTATCGCTCTTCGACCTCGCATAGCTTGAATATGCTGTGAGTTCAGCTCCTAACTTATACCTTTCCCCACCCTTGCACCTAATTGAGCTATGAAGAAGAAAACTCATCTAATCTATTCACACTGTGCTACTCCCCCCGGGGAAATGCGCGTACAAACTTCAACGGTATCGGAGCTCTTTCGTCTTCCTGCTCTTTCCATACAATTCGACAAGGAGACATCAGCTGACTCGTATCTCCAGGTCCCCCAAATCATGGATTTTGCATGCATATCTTGTCTCTATTCGATGCTCCAGGTTCTGTCGGCGATTTGGCTCGTCATCAAACATCGATACCCAGCGAGACTGTCGGAAGAACTCAGCTCCCACCGTGGAGTGTCTCGTCTGCGACATCTTCTTGCACTTCGAATCGACAGGAACATTTCCGCTAATCCCTTATACCCTCTGTTCAACCTCCTCTGGATTGATCAATACTCCGATCGAATGAGAGGGTTGCCGGCCTCTATGTTGAGACCGGATCTGAGCTTGGGCTTGGAAATCCTTCTACTCTGCCTTGACACATTATTCTCTCTTGCCTTGCAGTCTATCCAATCGTATCAGCCTCATACAGAAAAGCGTCAGCCGAGTACACCATGGCTACAGGCTTTCCACGATTGAGGCGAGATTAGACAACCGAGCCATGGATTTCGACTCAATTCTCGCTTACTGCAGTGGATTTATCGATTGAAGGCACGGGGACAAGCTATGTCTAAGCTTATCTGCCCTCGATGCCATATGCTATGTCGCCATGCAACATCATTGCAAAGACGCTGCCTTACAAGCCTGTACACCTTGCGCAAACCCATGTTCCCACTCCCAGGCCGCCTTCCCCAGCTTTTTTCCTCCAGCTTCGTAGTTCACCTTCCTCCTTCGTGCCCATTGCGAGATGAAGCCCAACTCGCTTGGTCCTGAAGGATCGGAAAGGAAGATGAGCGCGTCGTCCCATCCTTGCGAGAAACCTGGTGCAAAAACGCTAGGGTCTGGTGATCCGCCGTGTGACTTCCAGTATGCGATGTGCTCCTCTGCTGGGCATCAGCAATTCATCAGCCGCGGCGAAGTCACTTACCATGAGCACGTTTAAGCTCCCATTCTTTCAAAATTGGATCCGGCGGACCGTTGAACTTTCCACTCCCTACCCAGGAAGGTAGTATCTCCGCCGTCCCCGCATCTCTTGCAGACCATCCCGCATCCCATCCTTCGCCCTTCTTGTACGTCCAGAACCACCACCCTCCCGTACTCCTCTCGAACAGCTCAAGCTCGGCCCTGACAAACTCCCTCCTTTGTCGATCTTTCTCACCATCCGGCATACCTTGCATCCCCCTTGGATCGAGCGAAGCCGACCATTCAGCAACCACGATACTCCCCTTCGTAGCTTCCGATTGACCTCCGAAACTCCTAGCAAACTCGTTACGAAGTTTCTGAGCGTGTTGTTCCCCGTTCAGAACCTTGTCTTGATCGGTGAAACATCGATACAAGTGATGATCGAGCACGACGAAATTGTTCCTTTCCCCTACCCAACCGGCATAGTGCTGAGTATCCCAAGCATCACCGACGTAGATCGGGAATTCGGAACCTGCGACCGCTCGGACTTCGGTAAGGGTAGTCTCGTACCACCTTTGCAGCTTGGGGTTGTTCGCTGGTTCGTTAAGGAGTTCAAGGCCTATGACGTTTGGACTACGGCAGAAAGTTGAGGCGAGGAAGCGGAGTGCGAGGGAACTGGAACGGAGGTTGGCGGAAGAGGAGAAGAGCGATGGTTTACCGTTCGACATACCGGAGTGAGCTGGTACATCAAAGCCGCTGGGATCAGCTTGAACAGTATCCGGTTACTTGAGTAGCTTACCGTCGGCATTCTGTGCTCCAGCAGCTGCATGTAGGTCTGAGGGTGAGTGAATCAGCATTGAGCCTCGTATAACTCAGAAGAGCCTACCGATGAGGACTCCAAGCCCGTACTTCTGTGCGGTGGAGATCGCCTGTTCAATCCGGTTGTATGCGCCTTCGAAGACCTCGTGGAAAGGCTCGAAGTCGGTACCCTCGAGTACACCAGGACAAGGTCCACATAGGTGATAGTAGCCGATCTGGTCGCTTGTATCAGTACGGCCCATGCTGGAGCATCGGACTCACCGGTAACCTGACACAGTTGAAACCCCTCGCCTTGATCCACCTCCAATCCTCATCCGTGATCCAGCGATCCCAATGCGCTTCCAAGACCCCCTTGGCCCCACTTCCCCTTGCCACGTCGAAATCGCTTTGCCCTGGTGATGCAGCACCTTGAAACGCTTGAGGACAGATCCATCGTTCGAGGACGAACCATGATCCGAGGTTGACACCGCGTTGCTTCCTGTACCTTGGGATGTCGTGCGAGCCGAGAGGTAGCGACTCAGGCGGAGGCGGGAAGGTTGCAACGCTTGTCGAGGAAGAGGATGATCCCTTGCTCTTCAGGTTGTCGAGAAGTCCCATGCTGTGAGGTATGTCAAACCTATTAGAGGAATTTCGGGGGGATTCAATATGGTACGGCTACATTGATGTCTGACGTCATCCTGACCTGAAACGCTGCGTGAAATCGTCTTTGGCGTATGAACATGGTTCCGCTCTCTCTGCTATTAGTCAATTAAGACTGGAGCGGCTGCAAGTAGCGGAAGGGGTGTCTGAAGATGAACGCTATCCAGGTCGGATGCTTAGAGAATTGGGTGAGAAGTGCGGAGCTGATTCGACGCTCTCGTAGGCAGTGGAGGACCAGCGGTCACTACTGAGTGTTCGGTCAATAGTCCCAGAGTCTGTGAGTGGGACGTTAGCGGGAGGGTTACTAGCTGATCATCGACGATATCAGGATACCGTGACAAGTCAGTGCTACCACCCTCCTTGGATTGTCGAAATGCTGAAGCCCCGCAGGAATCGTCAAGCGCATCCGCGCTCTCGCTACCAGGCTACTCCCCGTTACAGTCGAGCTCGACGATATTTCCAATGCTACATCCAGTATCATTACACCGGAAGTCATCGAAGCATTCGCGAAATGTGGTGGAGACTTCGGCGAGGCGGTGCCGTTCTGGTGAGTTGTTCATGATACTGCCGCTTTTCATATGCTGAGGGGGGGGGGCAGCCTATTACGAGCCAAAGCCACCTTTATTCGCCAGGGACACCTCAATCCGCCGGATTTGGATGAGTGCTTGTGTCGAGCTACGGCTTGCGAGGTCCTCGCAAGGAGGATTTCGCACAGCCTCCCGATAGATCGGCTGGAAAGAGTCATGAACACTCGTTTCAAATATAGGCAGAATGATGGAGAAATCTCGGCAGCAACCAGCTGTCTGGAGACGGCGATTGATAACCATTGCACCGTAAGTGTCTTCCCCTGCTAACATGAAACGACATGCGGGTGGAGTATGGAATGGAATCATGACTGATGATTGTCCAGATCTTCCTCTCTTCATCCGAAGCTCAACACGTCGTGAACTCTCTTTGGCGAGGAGATTGGGTACAACGCGTCAACTTTGAGGAGGATGTCCAGTACGTACAGTATGAGAAGGAGGCTTCACCGAATTTCGTGGATCACTTGAATCCGTCAAGACTAGGTGTACCGAGGTATCAATCGGCGTTCAAGCAGGGCGTATGGATCTTCTTCCTTTTCGGTCGGTTGCCTACCGGATGACTAGGAACTCACTGACAAATCGGGTTTTAGTATACTCTCAGACAGTTCAGAGGTGCGAACAGCTGCCGCTTTCCCTCGATCTTGCTGATTCCCGTTGTAGCCCACTCGAAAATTTGGATCCGGAGCGCAACCTGGACCTGTGGGAATACATCTTGTACATCATGACTGCTTCTTTCTTTATCGAGGGTGAGCTTCACACCTCAGTCATTCAATGAGCTGAGATATCCATGGTAGAGGGCACGAGAGTGTTCAAGGTCGTTCGACTCGCTCCCAAGCCGTTCGCGACGATTGTGAGTCACAATCGTTTGCAGACCTTTCGCTCATACAAGATTAGGGGTTTTGGACCGTGACAAGCTTTTTCACCGACTCCCTGCTTATCTCAGCCTTCGTTCTCCGCATCGCCGGACTCAGCATCGTTGGTGGGCAGGCCGACCATGCGCGAGACTTGCGGTTCCGAAGCTTTCAGGTGTTGAGTTGTGCGGCACCTTTGATTTGGGTTAAACTCGTGAGTGACTGGCTCGGTAGCGAATGCGTGTTACTAGCGCTAAGATTTCGATAGTTGACCGTGTTCGACGGCTTCGCGATTGTAGGGACGCTTCAAGTGGTAATTTTCCGGATGCTGTACGTTTGCGAGATTTGACCATGACGATCATTGACATCTACTCAGGCGCGAGTCAGCCATCTTCTTCATCCTGTAAGCATTTGTGACTTTGTTCTCCCGGCTTCTTCCTGACCGTGAGCGCAGCTTGGCGATCATGGCCATTGGATTTATCCAGTCACTATACGCCCTTGATGCAGCAGATGGACAAAGTGGAGGAGGAGTTATCGTTATCAATGGTCTCATACAAGCCCTGCTAGGGTAGGCTGGATTGCATCGTCTTACTAACCCGCTCACGAAACGGCAGAGCACCTGACTACGACTCGCCCACCGAGCGCTTCGGCTATCCGTTTGGCTTAATCGTCTTTTACTCGTGGAACTTCCTCACCTCTATCATCCTTGTCAATGTCCTTATTGCGTTATTCGGTTCTGCATATTCGGACGTCGAGGAGAACGCGACGGACGAGTATTTGGCCTTCTTTGCGCACAAGACTATCGACCTGAGTTAGTCAAATTCGCATTGCCTCTTCGCCTGAATAGCTAAAGCTGACAAATCCGACAGTCCGGGCACCTGATTCCTACGTATAGTGAGTGAGGAAAGTCTCATGGTCACAAGTCCGATGCTAGCAACGACGCTAAGCATAGCACCGTTCAACCTTCTCGAAGCGGTCTTCATCGCCCCATTGGAGTGAGTACAGCTTGCCGCTGGAAGTTCTATTTGATCGCGATCGTAACACAGGTATTTCCTTCCGCGGGAATGGTACATCAACCTCAACAAAATCGTCATGTCGATCGTCTTCTTCATCCCCCTAACCCTTATCGCCTTCTTTGAATCTCAGCTCTCCCACTCTCGAAGTGAGCGGATACGAGCATACTTCAGCGGTCCTCCACCGGAAGAAGAGGGCGATCCAAAGGTCGAGGACCCGGAATGCGACGATGAAGGGGGGCAGATCAGTACTACCAAGTTTGAAGAGCTCGTCAGCAGGTTCCCAGAGTAAGTCCCCCCATGATACGTAGCCGGCGCGGATCTGACGATCTGAACAGTACCGCTTTGACGGAGAGCACGGTGATCTTCCGCGAAGTGAAGGAATTGCGGAAGAAGCTCGAGCGAATGGAGAAACTGCTCAAGCGAGACGACAAGGAAGAAGGCAAGGTCAGATACGAGCTCATCGATGCGAAATAGAAAAGACTGCTTCATGCATACACGGGTTTTATCTTGGTCGCCGAAATTAATCCATGGCTTATCCGAACTACTAAACAGCGGGCTAAACTTCATTAATATGAGCTCGCCTGGGACGCCGAAGCATATTGACATTGACCCGGCTTCACCAGCGGACGCATCTGAACAACGAGAATGCGTGTCGTATATGCAGTTCTCACTTTCAATCAGAGATAGGAGCAATCGTCCTCTGAACTAGCTAGTGATGTTTCCGATCTCTTCCTCGTCCCGCATTCTTTCGAGACGCTCGCTCATCTTTCGCCGAAGTCTTGCAGCTGTAGCTGAAGCGGTTGATGGAGGTGTTTCGAGGGCCCACCCTGTGAACATGGCAATGATGGGGTCGAAGTCAGACTCTCGTCAGCCTAGAAAGGAGGGCGATGTGAGCGAGAAGCTTCCCGTATGATCGGGCATAGCTGACCTCGTCACAGATTGGCTCTGTTTTCGCTTCTCTGTCTGGCGAGTCGGAGGTATCTCTCCCGGAGCGTTTTCGGGATCTCAAACGGTCAGTCAGGTCTCAGCCCCCGCGATACAAGGCTTACACTGGAACAGGACAAATCATAGGAGATGAGGCGAACCAAGCTGCCCTGAGACATAGCTGGACAACCCTTACAGAGCGACTGGCGAGACTCGCTCCAGAGATTGAGGCGAAACAACAGGCTGTAAGCTACTCCCTCTCACCCTTATGAAGCAGAGATAGATCTTCGGGGAGAAGAGTATACCTCAAACGACGTATGACGAGTTTGTTGAGTCTCCGTCCGCGAAGCTTATTGAGGATATCAAGCGGTGTGGGACGGTGATCATCCGGGATGTAGTCTCGGAAGAACAGGTGAAGATGCCCTGATAAGCTGAGGGAGTCTGGCTGATATTTGTAGGCTCTTCAATGGCTCGAGGATGTAGGGGCATATATTGCTGTCAATCCGGAGGTCAAGGGCTTCCCAGCGGATGACAAGCAAGTCTTCGAGCTTTAGTCCGTGGTTCCTAGCAACTCCTTCGCACCCGTTGACCGAATGGGATTTCAGCTGGTCCAAAACCCAACTCGCTGCCCGCTCGCAGCCCCGCTCAATGACTGTCCAGCGAGCACTTCTCAAGCTCTTCCACCATCCCCCTTCTGCTCCTGTCTCCCTTCTCACCCCGATCACATACGCGGATCGGCTACGCATCCGACATCCGGGAGATGCGAAGTTCGCTCTTGGTCCGCATATGGATGGTGGTAGTGTGGAGAGGTGGGAAGATACGATGTATCGGAATGTGTATGAAAGGATATTGAAAGGAAAATGGGACGAATTTGACGCTTTTGAGATCGGTGCGTTGTCTTGACAATTGATCTCCGTATGCTGATGAGTGCAGCTTCGAGAGCCGAGGCGAACCAAAATATGTACGATGGTGCAGGAGCAGTGAGTATTGAATGATGCAGTCCTTCAAGCCAAAGTCTGACACAAGCTTAGTGTGGCGTCTTCCGAGCGTTCCAAGGATGGACTTCGCTCTCTCACACTGGACCTGGCGAGGGTACCCTCCGTGTCTACCCTTTCCTCCGAGAAATGACAGCCTACACCATGCTCCGACCTCTATTCCGGTCAGTACAACCCCCTCTCCCACTTCGATGAGATGAACTGAACAGCAGCAGAGAGAAGCAATCCCGAGCTGAAGTCTCTCATGAGGCTTATCTCGATGCTTCCAATTGGGGACTAGACACCGAGACATCCCGGTTCCCCGGAGCTCCCCTCGCTCGGGGACAGGAGCTTAACGACAACACACATCCACATCTGCAACTTGATCGGACCATGGTCAGCATCCCTACAGTCCGACCAGGCGATCAGGCATGGTGGCACTGCGGTCCGTCGAGATCGCTCCAAGTGGATGTCGAAGCTGATCGAGGAGCAGACGTGATCCACGGGGTCGAGTCGGTCCATGCTGGCACCGGACCGTCGGCGGTCCTGTATATCCCTTCGGTACCACTCACGGCGAAGAGTGTGGAGTATGTTCGGGATCAAAGGGAGTCATTCCTTGCTGCTCGGCCACCACCTGACTTCCCTGGCGGTGTTGGGGAGAGCGCGTTTAAGGATACGGGAAGAGATGAGGAAGTGACAGATCTTGCCGGGCGGAACGCGTAAGTCCTCCCAATGAGCCAGGCATCGGTGTCGATGCTGCGCGAAGGATGGGTCTTGCGCCTTTCGAGTTGACAGGAGGTTTGACGGACGGCGAGCGAGCAGTGCGGGAGAAGGCGTGAGTCTCGACCAAATCGTCTGGGCCTTATCTGACGTCACTCAGCAATGCCATCTTGGGCTTCTGATCCCCCCCTTGAGTACACGGAGTCCGATCGACTTGTCATATTGACCGTGGCATATGATGTCGTTCATATCCGCGACCGATAAACCAGGTGTTATTGTATCGTCAATGGCGTCGCCTCCCCCAGCCTCGCCTTATGTATCTTGATATCTTCAACCGGTCGATCGTTATTATCTGTCCGCACCGCTTCTAACCGCTGAACCGTCTTCATCCCTGACGAGACTCGGCCAAAGATTGTATGTTTCCCGTCAAGAAAAGGTGTGGGTGCCTGTATGATTCCCTCAGTACGACGTCATGGAAAGCACCAGGAGGATTACTGACGCATGTGATGAAGAATTGTGATCCTAATATATGCATGAGCGGAAATCGTTAAAGGGAAGAAGAAGGTTATACCATTTGTATTGGGTCCCGAGTTCGCCATGGCCAGTATCCCCGCTCCAACGAATCGTAAGTCTGGATGTATTTCGTCCGCAAACTTGTCTCCGAATACCGATGTACCTCCTCTTCCTGTCCCAGTAGGGTCACCGCCTTGAATCATGAAGCCCTGACCACGGAAGTGTCAGCGAAGAATGAAGCCGTAATGGCCTCGACGCACCGGTATGACCCGGTGAAAGATCACGCCGTTGTAGTATCCTCTTTCGGCTAGCTTCGAGAAGTTGTCACATGTCTACAAATCCACTCAGATCGATGTGAAGATGGGCTCATAAGCCCAGAGCTTACCTTCGGTGCATGTGCGTTGTAGAGTTCTACCGTGAAAGGTCCGACTGATGTATCGAAAGTGACATAGGATGAGGATGCCATAGTGCCGAGGAGGGGAAGGAAATGCCGGTGTTTGTGGATATTGTAAGTTGTGATGAGCAATTTCGCAGTCGAGGCTCTCAGTGCACTTGAGATCTTCCAAGGGGAGAGGGAGTTGTCGCCTCTGCAGTGTTTGCAAAGCGAAATCAGCAAGAGCAGCGAGATACCCCTCCAGCCGAAACAACAAATTTGCTTCCGCTCCACGACCACGTTTCAGGAATCAACTCCTTCAACGTACTGCTTTTACGAGTCCTCCATCTTTACCCCTTTGTCGACGTGAAAGTGCCGACTGCTGCTCAAGATGGGTCGCAATGGCTTTTTCGGGAACTTCCAAGGCCTCGATGCCTTCGGCAAGGTGTGCTATCCCCGCACCCAATGATACGAGCTCACTAAGCGACTCGTCTAGACAATGGAGGATGTCAAGATCAAGACACGGACTGGTGCCCTCTGTACGGATTGCCTTACCTTTCCCGACTGTTTTGCTGACTGACGTCTGAATCCCTCAGTGACCTTCATCTCCTTCTCCATCATCCTTACTTCCATCATGCTCGAGTTCGTTGACTACCGGCGCATCCAGCTCGAGCCATCAATCATTGTCGACCGATCACGAGGGGAGAAGCTCGTCATCGAGATGGATATCACTTTCCCTAGAGTACCCTGCTATCGTGAGTTATCGTGCTTCTGACTGAGTCGAAGCTGATATGGCGATGATCAGTTCTCTCGCTCGATGTGATGGATATCTCAGGGGAACATCAGACCGACCTGGAGCACGATATCTCTAAGACCCGGTTGAGCAAGGAGGGGAAAGCCCTAGAGACGACCAGCGGTCGTCAGTACTGAACTTGTTCACCCAGTTTTTGGCTGATGGGCGGTTTTAGAGCTCAAAGGCGAGGTGGAACGAGCGAATCTAAATCGCGATCCGAACTACTGCGGGTCGTGTTACGGCGCAACGGCTCCGGAAAGCGGGTGTGTTCGTCATTGGCATGCTGAGAGAGCATTACGGCTGAATGGTATTTAGCTGTTGCAACTCGTGTGAGGAAGTTCGGCAGGCATATGTGAGGAAAGGATGGTCGTTCAGCGATCCGACCGGTATTGAGCAGGTGCGCTGTCATTTTGTTCAAGTGCCAAACCTGACTTCCGCTATGCAGTGTGTCGAGGAAGGTTGGATGGACAAGATGAAGGAGCAGAATACTGAAGGGTGTCGGTTGAGTGGACGCGTCCGGGTGAACAAGGTGGATATTCAGCTTTCACACGCGATGAGAGTTCCGCTGATCTGGCGTTTTAGGTCATCGGCAACCTGCACTTCAGTCCCGGAAAGTCCTTCCAGAACAATATGATGCAAATCCAGGAGCTTGTACGTACTTTTCCCTCTCGTACAGCTCTCGTGTGAACACAGTCATATTGCAGGTCCCATACCTGAAGGACTCCAATCACCATGATTTCGGTCACATCATCAATAAGTTCCGTTTCGCCGCGGACTTGACATCAGACCAGGAAGCGAATGTCTTGCCGAAGGAGATGGCTACTCGAGCGAAGTTGGGCATCCGAGATCCGTTGCAGAGTGTTGCGGCAAATACCGGAGAATGTGAGCAGTCCCGAACTGCTTATAGCGGACTAACACAACATAGTAGCCGATTACATGTTCCAGTGTGCGTACTATCGGTGTAGAAAAGGATTAAGCTGGCACTGACTTACTCCAGACTTTCTGAAGGTGGTCTCCACGAACTTTGTCTACCTGTCTGGGGAGGAGATCCCGTCTCATCAATATTCGGTGACGCAGTACGAACGAGATCTGAAGCAAGGCAATGCGCCTGGTCGTGAGGGGCACGCACGTGAGTGAAGGGACCGTCAGCAGGTGCAAGTGCTAACACTTGCCGCACAGACATGACCAGTCACGGTGTAATGGGTGTTCCTGGGGTTTTCTTCAAGTGAGCGCCTCGACTCCACTTCATGCTGCCCTGACACATGAGCTGTGAAGCTACGAAATTTCGCCAATGAAGGTCATTCACACTGAGACTCGTCAATCATTTGCGCACTTTCTCACTTCGTGAGCGCAGCTGTGGGAAGCTGTATTCGATTAGCTGATAGCGGCCGTCAGCACATGCGCCATCATCGGCGGAGTTCTTACTGTGGCCAGCTTGGTCGACTCTGTCATCTTCTCGAGCTCCAAGAGGCTACAGGGGAGAGATGAGGGCTTCGGTGGACCTGGTGGAAAGATGGTGAGCTGCTTCAACGTCATCGAGTGGCGTATATTAATGCGGAATTCCATCTAGATGTAGCTTTCTTAAATTTGATTGAAAGTCGGCATGCATGGTGCACGGTTCCCCCCTGACAGATGAAACGTTTTTGCGGTGAAAAGTGGAGACGGCTGTGACATCCCTTGCACGGATCCGAATGCGCGGTGCTGCGGCGGAATCTATTGTTTCTGCTCCCTTCCGCATTTCGTGTTGCTCTTATGCTCGTTAGCTCGATTCTTTCTCATCCCTCAATACTTCCGTCCTTCTGCTGTCAACTTACGAAAGAAAGCTTGTGGTAAGGCATGATGAAGTAACTAAGGATTCCATGAGTCTTCCAAGTCACGAGAGCCAGGTCATCAATGTGGTTCAGGCTATCACTATGTGCATGCGCATGGCGAAGATGGGGCCATGTTACGACGACTTCAAGTTGGTCGTCGAATGTGACGGCCGACCTATACAGTCCGCCTTCATCAAGAAGCGCTACTGCAAGCTTCGCCGTGTTGATCACATCTTTCAAAAGAAGTCGAACGACGTTTGTGTCAAACGCCACATCACCATGGGCGAACTCGTGAGCCTTCCTTTTCGTTCTAACCGTATAATCAAGCTGACCCTGAGATAGTTGCATGTCATGGATGATGAGATGGACGAGACCATTGATCTCGCGGATCTGGGAACGATCCGAATCTCGATATACGCTGGCGAGATCTCCACCAGTACCACTTCCAAGCCGTACCAGCTTACGTCCAATTTGGACCCAATCTGTATTCGGTCAACCAAAACTGCGGTAAGTCAATCAATTCGACAGAGCGTTTTGCTGAGGTGGCATGAACAGTGGTAGCTACACTTCTGCGTACAGCACGTAGAGCATGCTAAAGTGCTAGAAAGTGGACACCACTTACCACTCCGCAGGGCTGGACCTGAGGTTCCGCTGGAACATGGATAACGTACACGCCGCCGGTACAGATCGATGGGCAAGATGCGCCACCGTATGTCAAGAAGGTATGTCTGCTATTGATCTACACATGACTTACCGCTCATGTTGATGATAGTACCGGACGCGGCAACAGCTTTTGAAGATGAGCAGGTCCCAGAATTGTACGTTTCAGACGACGACGCAACGCGGCCTCTGAAGTAGTCACCAGTCATGCTTTTGAATGGTCCGACCCCTTTGTCGAGATCCCTTACCGCGCGGTCCCTCCTTATGATCTGAAGCGAGCTACAGCAAGCTTTCCGAGAAGTAGCAGGACTGCTACTGCTCGAGGTAATTTCAAAGTCGCTGTCTAGTTTCCGCTGACTCGCTTCAGAACCAAGATCGATTCCATCGGTCACATCGTATCTAAGCGAAGGGCCAATGACGAAGACGACCCGCTCGACATCATGCGCCAGACCAAGTGTAGCAGTCGAAATGAGATGATGACGCCTTCCTCCTCATACATGGACTCCGCCTATCCCGCCCTCTTTGACGACTAGTCAATGTCGTTTTCTTTTCATCCCGCCCTCTTTGACGACTAGTCAATGTCGTTTTCTTTTCTCCCCATCTTCCGGTTCTTATCGTTACACCCGTCTTCAAACCAGCATCATGCTTTTCGTTCATGTTTTTCCCCCTTCTTCAATCTAGGCGTTCCATTTGGTCATACAGAATCGATTACTCAGCTAGAATGCTAAGCCGTTTGCTTCCGCATCACATGATTGTGACTGATTATCGACTAACAAAACACATCGCAAATAGACGGCTATGACCAGCTCAAGCAAACCGTCTATCCCTCTGCGCAGTTGCAATCGTCGTTTAAGGATCCCGCCGTCGACCATGACGCCAAGCTAAATAATTCACAACGAGCCTCACTCCGCGGACTTGAACAGTGTCTACACCTCGATTTTAAATCGCAACTTTGCTCTTCAGTCGGCAGCAGCTGGCGATCATCAAGCCTCCCTAGGCCCAAGTAGATCCAGGTCTCTCTCATCGTCTTTCGCCTTGTCAAGAGTTTAAGGAACAACGCATAAGCGCATGACCTGTGATGAAGCGAAATACGGATCGCTGATTGTGTTTAGCTTGATTGAACTACACACCGCGCCCTACTAGCTTCGGAGAGAAGCATCTTTCGCCAATGGTCTTCTGCACACCGCAAACACATTACGTAACAAGGAAAGGAGGCTGTGCCTGCCAACATCATCACAAGGCCCGTGCACCGTGACTCCACGAACCGGACCCTTTCCTCCTTCCATCATTCCGTCTTTTCCTCTTCAATGCCATCTCCGTTTCCTCCTTCTATGAGTCTCGCGAAGTGATTTATCTCATTCCTCTACCTAGGCGTTCGAAAAAAACATCGATTACTACTCGGGATCACTCATGAGATGAGAGCTGAAGCATTCAACGGATTCGACGTGAGTGATTACAGGATCAGGCGCGTCCCGGTATGGGTGGAGATCGATGGTCGGCGACTAAGTACGTGTTTCATCTGCATAGCGACGGTACTTACCTCAGGCACGTAGCGGAGCATCACATCACTCTGCAAGGTAGCAACGACTTCTCTTGCCTCCTAGAAGTCGCCAAATACTCGGTAGGTCCCATCGAGCGGTGCAGGGCAGGGATCATGTGCCCAAAGATGGTGATATCTGTACACAGCCCATCACTATATGTGCTAGAGTCCACAAAAAACATCAATGTACCGACGACTTCATGCTTCAGATCCACCTCGACAGCCGGCCTGTCCAACCTGTATACATCAAGAATCGCAGCTTTGTCGATCACAAGGTCCCTCACTTCTTCGCGGAGGAAGGGGGATTGTGGGTCAAGCGTTTGATTACGATTGGTGACCTGGTCAGCCCATCTTCACAGTTGATGTCCGCGCTGATTGAAATCATAGCTGACGGTGATGGACGAGGAAGCTGCCGATATCCGCGAGCTCGAAGACCTAGGGGCGATCAAGGTGTCCATTCAGCGAGGGGAGCTGGATATCATAAACAGGAGGAGGGGGAATCTGCCTACTGAACCTACAAGTGACCTGAGCGAACCGATTAGTGTGATGCTGGGCCAGACTGAGGTATGTCTGTGCAATCTCAAAAATTTCTTCCGATACTGTATTTCCCCAGAGCGTCAGGTATCTATCATGTAGGACCTTGGCCAAGGCGGCAAATCGAGTAGTCAAGGCTGACCACGACATGAGCGGGGACAGCGACACCTGGCAGTAGGAGTGAGATGCTCGTTACGCAGACAGACGCGCAAGTCGGCGGGGATGACGAACCGCCATGGGTATCGTTCACATTCAAGGTGAGTCTCGTGTCAATCGTAACTCCTTTCGAGCGTGATTGACTTCTGCAGTACCGAATCCGCCAGGAGCTGTTTCAGGCAAATCAGTGGGAGCACTGTGAGTACCTCTGATCATGGACCGCAGGAAGGCGATCAAGCGAAAGTCATAGTACCGACACAAACCAAGGAGGAGGATCGAGAAGAAGCCCTCGAAAGAATTCGTGGCGAGTTGAGGGACGTCAAGGTAGGTTTTCTAATCCTTTTGATGGACGAACAAAAGAGGGTCTAGTCGAAGGTTTACTCCCTCGAACGAAGGGTCGATGAGCGTCCGAGCGACGAAGCAAGCAGCTCCAGACCGCGTCCAACGCAGTTGCTGGCTGGGATGAGCATCGACTAATTGGTGCGCGGTGACAATGCTGGCGATCATCACAATCGACGACGCTGCGGCGTGAAAGGAGAACCCTTTTCCTGATAAGTGATTGCCTTTGGCTCGTGCCTCGTTTAGTAATCATCATCCGAGCCCTTTCAACCGCGTCTGTGTTTGTATGTGAATAGTGATCAGCTACAGTGCCCCACAGCTCGTGATCGCTTCTCAGATTCCCCAAACCCTCAGTCTCCTCCTGGTACAATACAGCACCTTGTATCCGTCATACAACCTGGATTACCCCCAAAATCTAGAGATCTACAACACCCTTCAACCTGCATCTCCATTACCCGCCGATGCCGACCGCAGCTTTTTCCTCCAATTTCCGCCTCTTCCTCTGTAGCTTCATATGCACCAAACCCTGCATCCCGTCAGCTCTAATCAGCTCCCATCGTGCTCGCACTCACACAAGCGTTACAAAGCGTTCTCGGACCCATCGGACCTCTTCTCCACTCAGGAGTCTCCGTAGCTCCACAACCCAAACATTTCGTTGCGGGCTTCACCTTCTCCCCATGTCCCGCTCCCGCTCCTGCTCCCGTTCCCGATCCGGATCCCGATCCCGACATTGAATTCGATCCAACCCTTTTCGCCATGACTGTTACATGTGGCGAGACTGGCTGTCTCCCTTCATCGGGACAACTTGAGACGGATCGAGATGTGTGTCCCGAGATGATGTGTAGACCTTCTGCAGCTAGGTGGATGAGTGTCTCGAATGGCTGTGATTTTGATTTGGAGGTTGGTGGTGGTGGTGGGGAAATTGATGAGTGAGGTCGGATGTGTGGGATTGCAGAGAGGATGTGTTCGTATACCGTCAGTGCCTAGGCTAAGTCAGTGATTGGCACAAGGGACCAGTAACGGGAACATAATTGACTTGAGCGTAATCTTCCCCTGTAACCTTTCCTTCCGCACTCGATGAGCCGAAGCTGGGTGTACCCAGGAGTCCATTCTCTGCGAGAGATACACTCCCGTACAGCATGCCGGGGTACGACGCGCTCTGAGGGACCGCTTCAGGTAAGTTCGTACCGCTATACGAACCTCTGCTCGATGGTTGAGGTGGAGCGAGCGATTGACCGGATTGCGAGCCCCTCCGATGGGGCGAAGCAGGAGGGCCCATTGATGGGGAAGGTGCGGATCCTGACAGTCGTGAATTATCTGGCGGTCGGGAATGAGGGGATTCTAGCGATAATGTTGGGTCGCGAGGGGAACCGGACCGCGTGTGAGGTTGACTCGGTGAAGCTCCACCTTCGCCTCCTGCTTTCATATCGAAGATTGATGTCTCATACCACATCCCTCTTGATCTCGATGACCAAGGTCTCGGGACGGGAGGGAGGTCTCGGGAGAAAAGTCCAGGTGATAGGTCGTAAGTTGGCGAGACTATGTTGCGGGGTGGTCGTGGTGGAGAGATGGCGACGCCCTCAAGCAAATGTTTATTTGACGGGTCCGAGGCGACTGATTTGTCCTGATCTGCAGTGGGATCATAACGGCTGCTCTCGCCTGACGTGGACGGTCTATGGGATGGGAGCGTATCGGTATGTCGCGACTCGGGGTAGTAAGACGGTAAGAAGGTGGATGGGACGGAGGGTAGTCGATGGCTCATGAGTGAGGGAGGGAGGTCACCAGAATAAGTCGAGCTCGAAGGGGTACTTCCAGAATGAGGTGAAGTTCCCGAACCATTGGAGGAAGGCGTATCTCCAACGAGAGATGTGAGTGGGAAGGAGGGGAGCGTGAAGCTGTGTGGGTGGTTCGTCATCGGATGAAAATTGGTCCAGGCTTTGTTACGTAATCGGATAGTACCATGTTGCTGCTTCTGACAGCATTTGATGTTGGACAGTCCCCTCGTCACGCAGCTTTCCTACCGAGATTAAGAGACTTAGAAAGCACTACAGTCTTTACTCAAAGGGTGTCGGCATACAAGCACAGGATCTTCCCCCTCATCCGCTTATTTAACCACTCACACACCGAAAACACCTAGACTTTCGCCTTCCACACATCTAGCCCCTCTTCGATATGTATGTCCGCGCCCCGAAACAGCTTCAGAACCCCAACAAAGCCTCTCCAAACACACGCTGCCAAGTAAGTCATCCTCCACGGCCCACATCAACCCATTTCCTAAATCCAAACACCCAGCCAGCCCTTTCTTAAGCTGATTATAGGTGTTCCCAGCGATGCCTTAAATTAGGTCATCACACATACGAATGTTCCAATCCACGTCCATACGTCCCAAGACCAAGTCGTTCCAAACAGTTGGCGATGGGCGGTGGACCTGCACGAGATCAACCTTCGGTAGAGGTTCCGGAGGAGTTCAAAGTTGGTTCTGGGGTTGGGTTGGCGGATAAGATCTTGAAGGCGAAGGAGATCGAGAGAGCTAAGGAGAAGATGAAGAAGGTCAAAGGGAAGAGGTGGGAATGCTCCATGATTCTGCAAGTAGACGGAGAGCTGATGAGTGGGAAAGGTCGGTGACGCGGTCCTCATCGGCTTCCGGTTCGGACTCGAAAGATTCGGACAACTCGGAGGATGATCCTCCACCTCGGAAACGACGAGCTGCATTACATTCCTCAGATCACTCTCGCTCATCACCACCGCCGCCCCGTCGAGGTCGCCGAGCATCGCCATCGTCCAGCAATAATGACTCGAGATCGCCACCCCCCAGGCGGGCCCGCCGGACTGTCTCGAGTGAGAGAGAGGATGCATCACGGAGATCAAGGAGTCCTGAAAGAAGCCGATCACGATCACCTGGGGATTCGCCAGCTGGGAGGAAGCCGAGAAGGAGAAGCACACCGTCGTCGGATAGCGACGAAGTCTAGAGAGGCACTCCGATGCAGTTGCGTGTAGGCACGCTACCTACTGGATATTCTTCTCCACTTCGCCACGACTTCGTGATGTGAGGCTTCTGAGGAGTCAGGATTCCATCGTGAGACATGTATAGATCCCGTAGCTGGGTTCTTAAAAGCCCGGATACGCGGAATGATGGCAGGTTTCAGTCTCCCTTCGACATTCCTAATGATGGTGTATCCCGAGAGTGATGACGTATCCAGATGCTCCGATGCTCTCGGATAAGGTGTGGTTGGAATTCTCGCTGTGTACGACTCATGAGGTTTCTCAATAAGGATTGAAGAACCGTTCATTTGTCATCTTGCTTTCCGAGCCATAAAGACGGTATTTATACCAGGTAGCTCGATTCGCATTTGCCATTTGTATCTATGTTATTTTTTGTTACACTGGTTGCTGTTCAGGACGGTCGTTCTTAATGATGACGGCTTAATACACTTTGCGAAATGTGTCTCACGCCCGAAAGCGCATCGACATACTACGACTATGATATCCAGTCATCCTCAGAGCAAAGTCCTTCCGATCTACTTTCTATTCACTCTTTCTGCCCCTCCTCAATGTCGATCACCGTACCCGCCAGCTGCTCTGCTTCCTCTTCCTCTTCCTCTTCCTCTTCCTTCTCCTTCTCCTCCCCCTTCTCCTTCTCCCGTTCCTTCTTCTCCTCTGGCAATGGTGGCAACACCTCCTGATAGAATCTCCTCAGCGCGTCCTCATCCGCACAGAACGCCTCCAGCTCCGTTCGCAAGCTCCTGACCTCTTCCTGCTTCGTCATCCGGGCTGGGACAGGCGCGTTAGGGTAAACTTCGGTGCTCCCAGTCCCGCCGGACCTGCCTCGAGTGGGCGCAGCGATGAACAACCTATTATCGCACCACAAGAACCCCTCCTTTCCGCCGACGCACTGAACAAGCGCCAGGCCCGATCGGTGACAGAACTGGGAGTAATCGAACTTCGCCTGGCCGCGATAGCTATACTCGACTTCGATGTTCTCGGGATATCGAGAGCCCGCCTCAACATCGAGGACGAACCCGAACTTTCGGGTGAGTATGGCGTATTCGAAGAAATCTGCGGGTTGCCCGGTACCATGTTCGGTTAGACGAAGGTGTAGATCTGGCACGATGGGCGGAGCGAGCGCTAGAGGGATTGGGATGGCGGTACGATATGCGCATTTGAGGGAGATATCCTTGATCTGCTCGACCGGAGCTTCGACAAATCGCAGTCCATAGCGCTCGGCCTGTGTGGAACATTTCGATCTCAGTTCGTCTAACAGTCCAGCAGTGACCCCAAGCCAATTAAGCTCGAAATGCAGCCTGAACATCAACAATGCTCGGCTAGGTCTGCACTCACGCGTTGCGAGAATTGTGAACAACGTCGGTATGGAGAATGGCTACTTCCGCTCGATCACTCTTCTTTGCGGCATCGAGGTCGACCACCATAGTCTGGCTCATTTTGATCTTCCGCTTCCTGGCAGGGCCTTCGACCGGCTTGCTCGTGCCCTCGCTGAGCTTGCCCGATGGTGTGTTGGTACTAGGTGACGTAGATAAAGCCGCGTGCCTCTCGATGAGATCGCGTGGACCTTGCGCCGGCTTTCCTCCAAACCAGGTTTTGGTCGCCTTCTTACGCCGATGAGCATTGATATCGTATGCTGATCGCAAGCGGTAAAAGAAGTGCCCATAGCTGATGAAGCTGTGCTGGCGGGTGACGTGATCTGCTATCAGCGCGGCATACGAGCTGTAGACTTACCGATGAGTCCCTTTTCGAACAGAAAGCGGCCCCATTCTGCAGCTTCCTCGGGCGTTTTGACGTCTGTGAAGGTGTTGAGCAGCCATTCGCAAAACTGCTCGCCCGTGAAGGAATCCTCATGAACGCTGACTGAACAGGTTAGTCGAGATCGGAAAAAGTACCTACAGTTCCACCATCGATCTCGAATGACAAGGCCGTTATTTGGCTGACACATCATCTCGCCAACTGCTTGTAAAGTCATCCCTTCTAATGCCTTGCCTCGATCGATCCTCTCGTTTCCGCTGGTCAAGCGTTCCAGCTCAATCATCAAGCCATCGTCAAAGATACAAGCCGAGGGATCGAAAGTAGTAGGCAGTAACCTGAGGGTCCTCCTGGCCTCATTTGGCCTGGTCCACTGGTTCCGCTGTAGGATTTCGAGTACTTTGTAGGCACCGGTAAGGAGGATGTCGGTTGGGTCGAAAGTCTCGCCACTAGGAGCGACACCTTGCACAGTTGATAGGTCCTTGCCAGAGGGTATGAGAATGTAACGAGTCCGCCAGTATAGTAACGAAGAGGTAAGCTCGTCTTCCTCCCCGGCGATGAGGCGATCGAGATAGTTGAAGTTGAGCTTTGCTTCCACATTCTGCAAACGATCCGTAAGTGGGAAGTCGAGGATGATCCCAACTCACCGGGTACTTGAACATCGCATCCGCCTTCTGAAAGCCCTGCATCTGGCTCGGCCAGACCAGACACTGATAGCGAACCGGGTCCATTTCATATCTGAGCTTCCTGACGAATCGCTGGATGGTCACAGACATCTTCGTCGAGTCGAAGGTGATTCGGTGAATGTGGTTGGACCACAACAAGTAGATTGCACCATCGGCGTCACGGAGGACCTCGGAGGCACCGCCAACCCGTAAGCCGTCCTTTGTCGAGTCACCTGGCAATAGGACTTTCCGCGTGCTATAGGATCTGGATTCATCCTCATCCGCTAGATCGTGATCGTGTGGTAGGACGATGAACTGGAAGTTTTCTGCAACAATCAGCTAGGTATCTAAGTGACGACATACGCGAAAGCCGCTGCGATGCCATCTCTCGCATGACCGCTAGCGGTAGATTCGCATGTGCCGCGTCCGTTCGGACCAAGAACGACACCTGTTCCGGATAGCACGCGATATCATACGAGTTGAACTCGTAGAAGTCCTGAATCTCAGACGGTGTCGGCATGAAATCTGTTGTGAGAGGTAAACAGGCGGGGGTACACATGCTCGCCCACTTGACCAGGTGCCGTGAGTCCTTCGTTGGTCTCGGTCGAACGTGCTGCCAACGTCGTCCTTCACCGAAGGTAACATCGACATTCTCTTTCGGGTTGCACGGGTTGAGCGCCACATGCGAGCGCCCGCGATGAAACGCATTGACTCTCCCCCAGGATGACGCAACGGGTGAGCGGCTCAGCCTCACTGAAGTGCTTTGGGATCGAGAAAGCTGATCCTCGGACGTCACTCGAGCGATGCGGGAACCGATCGGAAGTGGCTGAGTGATCTGCTCCTTCTTGGCCGGTGATGGTGTACTGGGAGTGATGACAGGTGCACCGGGTACTGGCTGAGGTCGAGAGCTGGGGATAGCCGGACCTGTAGGAGAAGCAGTCCTGCCCTCGATAGTGATCGACACATCATGCCGTCCGACCGTTTCGGCCGCTGCTGTTGGAAAGCTTGGCTGGGATCTCTGTCCGAGAGCGCCAAAAAGCCAATTGTTAGCGAACCGACTGGCGAAGGAGCCTTTGCTGCCTCGAGCTTTGATCCTACGCGTTGGGGTCATCCTAGGCGTGGAAGCGCCAGAGGAAGCGGCATCATCTGACGGTTCAGATGACCGCGACGAAGAGATCTCCTGTGCGATAAGACCTGCACTGAGCGAAGAAGGCGCCGGCGAGGCGCTTCGGAGAGATGTGCGCTGGAGATTGAGTCGCTCGGATGAAAGCGCATCCGCAAATCGAGTGCTTGATTTTGGCTTGGCACCATCTATACCGAGATCGACCAGGTACTGAGCCTTCTCGTCTCGCTGTTCAACAGCGTTTGTTTTCGAAAGCTTGTCCCTGTCACTCATCTTTTCCTCCACGAGCCTCATGGACGAGGAGCTGGCGGGTACTGAGAGCGAATTACCCGCGATCTCGGCAAGACTGGGAACCCCGTCTGATTCGATTTCGGTTCTCCCGCCAAAGATGTCGGCGTCGAACTCGTCACGTGCTCGCTTTCGATCTTCGGTCGAGCTCGTCGAGACGGCCCGCGATGCTTCGTTGACCTCGAGCATCGGGACAGTGACCGTCGTGAGATTGTGATCGAGTATTCCGAGCATCTGGATCTCATACATCTTGCAACGCGGGACGAAGCGGTCCTTGCGGAAGGGCTTGTCGTGAGTCTTAGAGTAATATGACGAGTTGACCCATCTTGGGATCGCTGCTTACTGTAAGCTGCATCGGAAAATCATGTAAAGCGCTCACAATAGCAATCAGCCAACTCGCAATCCTTGACATTCGATAGGTGCGGATCGAAGTAAAGCAGATCTGGAGTGGAAGACTTTTCGTTTAACTCCCTGGCGCTGTTGAGGCTCTTCGGCTTTTGTGAGACGTAACTGAATAGTGGAACGCTGTGCAGAGGCATTTTAGTGAGGCAGACGAAGTCCAGGGCGATCCCATTATCGATCATTCGCTCGGTCGTCAGTCGCAGCAAGTTCTTCTCCACGGCGAAGTGACCTGTACCTGGGGTGATGATCGATATCGCCAGGCCCGTTCGTGAGAGGTCTCGGTCGATATGATGCTCGTCGAACGGATTCAGAGCGAGATTGACCGCTTCAAGAACATTGCCTTCGCATGCCTGTTCAGATTCAGTTGAGCGCCTTTGGCGTTTCTCGTTACTCACAAAGCTCCATTGCCCCACGATCCGTTTTTCGTCGGCCTCATGCCCTTTAGCCTTCAACTGAGCCAAATGAAAGTCCAGCAGAATCTCCTGCTCACTCCGCTCTAGCCTCTGCTTGATCGGAGGTAAGGCCTGACTCCAGTCGCTTCTCCGCTCGAAATCGATGGCAACTCGGAAAAAGTCCTTGCACCACCGGCCCCTGTAGTCTTTGGTGAGGCCAAGAGTCAGATCGTGTTCTTCCATGTAGGCCACTTCGTCGGCATCGTAGTGTACTCGGGCGAAGAAGATGATCGTGACAAGGTGAGAAGAACCTTTCCTCGCCCATCGAGCGAAAAGATCGGGCAAGAAGCCTATACATGGTAAGACAAGGGGGTCCGTCGCAACGACCTCTACATACCATGAACAACCTTTTCATAGTACCGCTCTCCATCCTCGTCGAACTCCCATGTTTCCTGACATAGCTGGATGAAAATGTAAACTTGTGCGCTCTTTGACCGATAGATCGTTTTCGTCTTAGCCGTTACGATTCCACTCGAAAAGCGATGCGGCCCCCTCCAAATCCCTTGCACTTCCGCTCGGATCGCTCCACCAGCAAGTGAGATCTTCTCGCCGACGTGAACAGTCGAGTTTTCGAGCGACATGCCGAGACGCCACATATCTGCTCGACCGAGGTATTGCGAGAAGCGGAGCTCGACGTAATCGATATATGCTGCTGATGGTGAGGTGATCTAGAGAAGCAAAGTCGGATCAACGGATTCGGCAGTGAAAGGCGCTACTTACCCGGATGACCTCCACATCCAGCCGATGATGCAGCTTGAAAGCCGCAGCTACCGATTCTGGCACCTGTATCTGAGTCGCTGGTACGTTCGGCGAATCTTCTCCCAGCCTGAAGATGTATCCGTCTCGACCTGAACGTGGAGTAACGCCTCTCAATGCTTCACCACCAAGTCGGACTTGAGCAGGTTCATCCCCCATCCCTCGTGTCCGCGCGCCTGCTCGGACATCAGGACGTCGTATACCGCGGATCTCGATGTAGTCGCCTGGTCTTGCAGTCCAAGGTAAAGCTGCATACGATAACTGGACTGCAGACGGTATTACAACGGAGGCACCGGATGTGGAGGGCAGAGGTGAGGGCTGAGATACGGCTGATGGTCCAGTGGAAGGCTTATAGGTGTAGAGAGTGAGCTGGACCTGATGACTTGGGGATAATCCGTCATCCTCATCCACCGAAATACTTCTCGCAAAAATTGCTGGAGCGGATGGAACCGTCGTCACTTCGGGTACTGGTGGACTAGGCCATGATTGCACCCTTGCGTGACTTATGACTCGACTTTGCTGATTTCGGTGACCGTCCTGGAGAGCAGCCAGTGAGGCTGCAGCCGCAGAGACAGAAGGTTCCGTCACGACCCGCAGCAAACCTGCCGAGACATCTATGGCGGGAGGACCTGGCCGAGCGTTGCCTGGCGGTATAGGTCCAGTACCAATGATTGTCGATGAGCGGGTGCGTGATGCAACAGGGCGGGCGGGAAAGGGTGGGACTGCACACCGGCCTCATGTAAGTATACACTATCCCTTCTCAGACTGCTCACCAGGCATCCCGTCCGGAGTTGTTGATCCGAAATCATGCTCAAACCTCGGCTATTGCGCACTTTCGGTCTTGGAGAAATCGCCAATCGAAAATCAGAAGAAGCCCGAGCTTCGAGCGTGTTGTGGACAGGCTGTCGCCCTCACGAGGACGAAAGTGACACTCCAGTGATGTAGAGCGGAGCATCCTATGAGAAACACTTTTGGCTGCCTATATTCCTTTCGGATCACGTGACAAACCGCTCCCGGCTTGGGAGTAGTAAAGGGGACGTCGACGGAATGCCTTCCAATGACCGTACCCCAACATTATGTCGAGGGAATAAACGAGCAACCTACACCTCATTAGCCTATAGAGGCTTAAAGCTGCACCGGATCATGGAGAACGCAGTCGCTTCCTCCTCCAGTAATCATGTTGGAAGCGCGGCTGTCTTCCGCCAGCGACCCGGAACAGCCGATAGGTCTAAGCTGGAGGAGTCTGATGATCGAAAGAAACGCAATGGTCCGGTCAGAACTCCGAAGAGGACAGGTACTGGGAGTCTACCTGGGATCGGATGGGGAGCCGTGCGGGAAAGTCACGTAAAGGAGGCATTTCGACGGTTTGGTGACCATTGTGCGCGGAATCAGGTGAGTGCAACGGATCAGGTATGGTGGTCAAGCTTACAAGTTGTGTTCGACGGAATAGATACGAACCCTCCTTATCGACTGCCTGGTCATGACCAACCTATTCTACCCCGCTCTAGCCGTTTACCTACAAAAGAAATTCCCACCCCTCCATCCGCCCTCTCCGCCGTCCTACAATACACATCGAATACCGGCTCACGATCAGGCCGGGGCATCGAGACGGGTGCAGAAAGAACATCCGCTCTCCCTCCTGAGTACACCTGTGCTTGACAGCTTTTTCCCATACCCACCTCCTTTATTGCCGCGCTTGACATGGGCTGGATGGTGGGGGCGAGATACAGGACGGCATGGGGATCGATGGACCGCCACGCGCTTAGTGACGACCGAGGAGGAAGTTGGAAAAGGTGGAGATGAGGTAAGAATCATGCGGGTCGGGTGGGCGGATGTAGGGGATGTCCTGGATCGAGATGTCGAGGCGAAACATCGAGCGTGGGCGGAACGAGACCACGTCCTGCTACGAATGGTTAGGGACATGGCAGAGGATTGGGAGTTCAACCATTCCTCGACGGGTGCAAGCTGTATCCGCACGCTATCGCCAGCCCCGGGACGAGATCAAGAGGCCATGGCGACTGGACCGTGTCAGATCGTCTCGCCTCATCCCGGTCCCGGATCCGATCATATCATACCTCTCGAACAACTGTCCACTGGATCCGGCACTCAGCCCACAAACTCCTCCGAAGCCCCATATGCTGTCCCTGTCGGATGGGCGCCAAACGCGGGCAATGTATACCACAGCGTAGCCGCGCTGTTTCGAGTGCCTCGTCCATCCAGCGCGGTCTTCGACGACAATTGGCTGGAGGCGATGGAAAATATGACGAAAACAGTCGAAGGAGAAGTGTTCGCGGAGGCGCAAGGTTTACAAGGCGGTGCGGGCGATCAGACTGGCGAATGGTCCTTGACAGTTCGTTTTTGAGTTCCTTATACCCTGCTTCCAGCCACTGACACCCTTGCATGAATAGTATTCGATGAATCCTACCTCACCCGTCGACGCGGACCAGATTCTGCCGCAATCACCTTCAGCAGTTCAGGTCCCGACTCAGACCCCACGATTTGTCATGATCTTTTACCTCTTCCTCTTCGGCATTCTCGCCGCTCAGATCTCCGACGCGCACAAAGTTCATTCACGGTTTGGACTCGCTTTCACAGGGATCGTCCAGTTATGCTGTTCGGCGGTGATGAGTTTCAGTGTCCTCGTACTACTGGGATGGAATGGATGGGGATCGTCCAGACAGGAGCCAGCATTACCTACCTATATCTTGCCATTCGTTATCGTGGTCGTCGGTGTCGAGAACATGTCGACTTTGGTACGTCTTTGTATCAGCACTTACCTTCAGCTGACAAGACTGCCAGACCAAAGCAGTCTTCTCCGTCCCTTTCACTTACTCTGTTCCCGTCCGAATAGGCCTTGGTCTAAGCAAAGTTGGCACGACTATCGCCCTCACCTCACTGACCGACCTGGGTCTACTCGGTCTCGTCTGGCTTTGCATAAACCTGCGCCCAGTTCGGGAGTTCTGCCTTTTCGCCGCGGTAGTCATTATCACCGACTGGTTCATGCTGCATACTTTCTTCCTTACTGTATGCTCTCTTCTGCCAAAGAAAGCAGACTGACGTTCGAAAGGTTCTATCTATCGATGCTCAGCGGTTGGAATTGGCCGATGTACTAGCACCCGATGGTGGAAAGATTGCTGCAGTGGATGCCAAGAACAGCGCTAGGCCCCTTACCCACAATGGTAGATCCAGGACCGGATGGCGGAGGATCTTGAGAACAAGGACGACAAAGAGCGGCAGTCTGATCTTGGTGCGAGTGCTCACCGGTAGATGCGGTAGATGGCTGACTTGTGTGTAGCTCCTCATCACCGTTGGGGTGGTGTATTATCTTGCTGAGGAGCACCGCTCCGCCACGACCAGTACTGCCAGCTTGTATGGGTATCATCCCACTTCAACCGCCTTCAGCTCGACTGCTACCGCCGCAACAGCTCGAGCCTCCGCATTCGTGATAGCAGCGACCGACCTCTTTAGCTTGTCAACATCAGAAAGACTATGGAGAACCATAAACCCCCTCGGCTGGCCGTTCGTACGGATCTCTATTCCCGCTGCTTCGATTGTCGTTCTTCCCCGAGCTGGTCACCACATGCTCCCCGCCGATATCCGCAAATTATCGCTCCCGACGAGCCGGTTGCTCCTACCCCGCCTGAAGCCCTTATTCTACCTGTTCAAAGTTGTCATCCTCCCTCAAGCGGTAACGGCGACCGCTCTGTATATGCTTCTGCGCTACCTACTGAAAGACACCGAACTTCTCGATGCTCAGCGGAATCGACTCGGGCGAGGCGAAACGGCGCATCCGATTGAAGAAGAGAGCGACGTGGCCACTGGCTTACCAACGATAGCGGGTTCGAAGCTTTTGACATCAGCTGTCGCACCTCGGGTCCACATGCTACCGTGCAGTCATGAGACCGACATCGATATCATCGCCTCGAGTGCCGATGGGCAGCTCCTCATATCAGTTGGCATCGATGACTCCATCTGTTTATGGCGGTTCGCAGGTAGCCAGGCTGCGGTTGGAACCCGTGAAGCGCTGGAGATTCCAACGGTAACGGCGGAAGATCCTATTGTAGCTGCCGCAATCAGCAATGATAAGCAATGGGCTGCTGTATGCTCCGCTAGCGGCCAGGTTCAGCTGTGGAGATTACCGGACGATGGTCCGACAACCGCTCAAGATGCGCACCATGTGCTCGAGGGTTGCTCAGCTCGAGTGACTGCCATCACCTTCGGCAATCCTACCTCGATACTGAAGGATCCATTCGCCACTGGATTGCAAAGCGAAACTGAGGAACTCACACCGCCGCCCCTACTCATCGCTTACAATAATGGTGCTGTGTCGCTGTGTCGCATGGAAACGGACGGAGCGAGTGTCATACGCTCGACCGGCTTGGGATCCCGAGTTTTTTTCCTATCATCCGAGGGGTTAGGCGAGGATGATGTGCGAATTATCATTGCTGGCCACTCCGCAGTGACACTTTACCAGCGAACAGGTTCGACTTGGTCCGGTCTCATGCTCCCATCGGACCTTTCACCCAATGATCGAATCACCTGTGTCAGCCTGTCCAGGCTTCAAATGCGGGATGATTCGACTGTCCTCATCGCCCTCGGTCATCGGTCTGGACTAGTTGAAGTATTTGACCCTGCCGGCCTGCTCATCACTGTCATCGGCTCCACTCAGTCCGGCGAAGCGATCCGGCACGTTGAGATTGCTTCACCCCATATGTCGAGATGTACGGGGTGCGGAACAGCCAATACTGAAGGCTTCTTCGTCATGTCGTCATCCGCGAGTCAGGTTTACCTCGATTGCGTGCTCCCTTATACGTCGTTGTTCTGTCGATGCGCCACCCCTCGACGTAGCGCTTCGATGGACGAGGCGCCAAAAGAAACCTCATCACGTAAAGGATCCCCGTCCAAGGGGTCCCTTGTCGTTCCCCCTTCTATGGGACGCGCGCACCCTTCTCCCTCCAGCTCACCGAAACAACCGCCATCCTTGCTACTGCCGGTCTCCAATGGCGACTTCCCGTTGTCTTCACATGGCTCGAGGCGTTTGAGCAGTATATATCGCGAAGGTCCGGATCGACCGCCAAGCCCAAATCCGAGCGCAACTATGGGTAACTCGCACCCCAACGGCTCCGCGGAACACTCCCGCAACGTAAGGGACTTGGAAGTTCACCCGCTAGGTGCAGTTGTCTCGGCGAGCGGAGGCGGATGGGCAGTTTTACGGGATACCCTCCTTGGGATTCGCAGGTCGAGCGGCGGGATCGATGACTCCCAGTGGCAAATATGGGCTATCGATCTGAGCACCCCTTGGAATGGAACGGCTCTGATCGTAGAGACGGCCGATCTGAACACTTTGATCCGCAAAACCCCTGTCCAGCCTTTAGGGGAAGCAGGGGTATCAATGCGCGATCGCCGTTCCGAGCGGCTATCCTCGCTTAATGGGCGAGCTCCGTTCCCCTCGCTCAGCTCATCTAGTAGTATTCCCATTCACCCGTCATTGGGATACGTCGAGCTTCATCCTTTCGCTCGACGGGGATCCGCAACGATCGTAGCGGGTTTCGGCAATCGACTGGGAGTGATCTCCTTACCTGAAAAAGCAATGGACCCAAACGAATCGCAGATTTCGACTGGACCAGGCGCAGGAAGCAGAACCTCGTCGAGGGTTTCGCACACTCCGCCTCCACCAAGAAGAATGGGAGGTGTATTGGACAATGCGGACGGGATCGGGATGGTCAAAAAAACTTCTTAAGCCATCACATAAACATATGGCGCACACTTGTATCATTCTTGTTGCACACCGCATGAAAGGGGAAGATCATCGGGAAAGGATGGGGCTAGAATTGTCCTAGTCATAGACCCACTCACCCACTTAAAGTTTGACGTTCCAGACTCCTCATCGATTACCACGAGCCTGCCTTTTGAATGAGAGGCACCTCGCCCTGTAATGACTACTTTTACAGCCTCCTCCCGATGGTCTTGAGAAACGACCCACTTATTGAAACTGAGTCCTGGACCTGTCAAGACCCTCGTTTGGGAGGCGGATTCCTCACGCCCAATGAGTTGTTGTGTGGATGAGCGGAATACTTTGCAGGGTATCCGGCTGGGATCTTTCGATGGCCGGCGAAATAGCCCGATCATGGGTGGGGGAACTGCGTAGCATGTACAGAAGGAAGACCCGGTCGCAAGGTTCAGATGAAAAAAAGCCTTGATCCCCATCGCAGCGGGATAGCAGGAAAGTCAGGTTGATCAGGTAGTACCTTCGGGGTGTAGCACTTCGAGGGGTAGCAATGCTTCGATAGGGGGGGGTCAATAGCTCCCCGATATGGAAAGTCGCAGTTTTGCGGTTTTGCACCGTGTAGCCCCTCTCGGTCTGTTTTTGGTCACTCCCGCTGTCAGGTCAAGGAGGTAGCGAGCTTAGCCTTGCAATGGCTGAGGTCCAGCCATGATTTCTCGCAACTCATACATGGACGGCTCAATGCAGCAATGCCTGAGGTAGAGAGGAACGGTCACTAATCTGGAATACAGGAAAGAAGAATCTAGGAGAAAGAAGAATGTGGGAGAAACGAATGAGATGAGTTGTTTTGGCCGAATGATCATGATGAGCCATAACGTCAATACCGACAACGAGAAGTCTAAGGCTCCGGGAGGGTAGGTTACGTAGTATCGTCCGACCCATCCGGCTCGTGTTTCCTGTCAACAAACTCCTCAGAGACCGCCCGCAGTCATATCAGCACACAAAACGTATATCGGGTATCCGACAGGGAGAATGAGTGTGATCAGCGAGGCGATCGATATACGATACTGTGAACACATGATCCTGAGCGGGACTGTAATCAAGGGGATGTCAGGAGAATTGGGCATCTAGCCAACCGGTCCGAGGAATGGATGATAGTGGTACATGCTTGTTACTATCTGCTTACAAAAGTAGTCCGGAAGGAGGCGTTGAGCTGGGGTGGGATATTAGAATCGACCCTCGATGTAGAAGGGAGTGAGGAAGGGTGAGCGGAGATTCGGCGCCGCAGTCGACGATGGTGTTTGGTAGATGATGGACAGTATGTCGAGCATGGAGATTACATGGCGAGCTCGGCCTGGAGTTGGCGCAGCTGGGCTTCCTCATCGTCCTCCTCCGCTTGCGCTGCCATCCCTGCAAAACGTAACAGGTCAAAACACATTGACGCAAAGATGAAGCTCGGGCTCACGTTCTCTCCCCGATGATACGCCCACTGGAGATGCTGGTGCATGAATGGGGACATGATCCGCTCCCCGAAGCCGATCGTCGAGCTCTTCCTGCTCGAGAGCCTCCAGCTCCGCCTTGAGCTCGTCCTAGCATTCCATCAGCTCGTGTACATTCAATCAGACCATGACTACATACCTCGTCCACCGCGTTGCCCATTCCCACAGGATTCGATATAGCCTCGGAGATCTCATTACTCAAATCCATCTGCTCCTTGATCGAGTCCATCGTCTGGTCAACCTTATCCACATTTCTGTTTGTCACTGTCAGCAAGCCGCCTTTGCTCCGTTGATTGGGACTGACAAGCTCTTGTGTATTCCTCTCAATGCATCCGCACCCTTCCTCATCGCCACCATCGTCTCCGCATTCAAGTTGGCCGACTCTAGTGTGTTGACCTGTCGAGAGAAAGATGAGAATAGTGCAGGATCTGGGTGTGATAAGTGTAGCTCACCTGAGTCTCTAGTGTCAATCGGGTACCCATCATCTTATCCAATTCGTTCTCGTGCGCCTTCTTTTGCCTCAATGCAGCGGTAGCCACTGATTTCAGTCCATCAGTATTAGCAAGGAAGACGATGAGGGGTAAAGCCCGGGGAAGCTCAGACATACACCGCTTGTTAGTCGTCGCATTCGCCCTAGCCTTCTTCATCTCATCATCAATCTTCTTCTGTAGGAACTCCTCCTTCTTCTCGAGCACCAAGAGCTGTTGTCGAAGTCCGACGATGGCGTCTCGGGCTGATTCGCGAGTATCCCCTCGTCCACCGAACAATCCAAACCAGCCGGACATCTTGGGCGATGGGTCAAGATAAGGTGAAACGTTGACGACTCCTGAGGCGAAGTTCCAGAAGGGTCAATGTATGTCCGTGAGTAGAGGTCGTATATGTTGTCGACGAGGCAGGTCGTTGGCCACTTAAGATACACAAAGAGGCGTCATTGGCCAATCCAAAGATAGGGGAAATAGCTAGATAGGTAGAGAATTGAAGCTGCGCGCCTACACAGCAGTCTCATGGCCTACTGAAGTAATTTGGTTCCGGCGGCGCGAATGATTTGGGCTGCGCGTGTGGACAGGTATTCCCAATATCGATGGTCATACCCTTCTGGAAAGCTCTTGGAAGCCACATGTACTTAACGTAGACCGTTCCAATTCTCTTTGATCTGTCATGGCGCAAAAGCAAGCGACACGAACGAATCAGGCGATAACACTGAAAGGTTCGACAGCTTTGGTGACCGAGTTCTTCGAGTACAGCGTCAACAGGTACGACTACCTCAAGCAGAGATGCGGTAGATCTTCGCTGATCGGGCTGGCTTCTTTAGCATACTCTATCAAAGAGGGGTTTATCCTTCAGATGATTTCCGGTCAGTGCACTGTCCCAGCTTATACCTGGAAACTAGCTCAATCACCGCCTCTTGTAGGATGGTGAAGAAGTATGGTTTGCCGATGCTGGCAACATCCGACGAATCACTCAAAGAATACCTGACCACCATCCTCTCCCAAGTTCAAGGTCCGTCCCTCCTTTTACAGGCCTGATCATCCCGTTAAAATCCGCAGACTGGCTCCTCTCCTCTGCCATCACTCGCCTAGTCCTAGCCATAAAATCAGTCGAGACCGATGAAACCCTCGAAAGATGGCAATTCGACGTCCACGCCGACGACCAGAATGGAGGTGCTAATGCGAGTGGAGAAACGAATGGAGGGAAAGGAGGGAAGGTTGGGAAGAGGAAGGAGAAGACTGAGAAGGAGGTTCAGGGGGAGATCAGGGAGATCATGAAGCAGATCACGTCGAGTGTCACCTTCTTGCCTATACTTGAGGACCCGTGTGAGTGGTCTTGAGCTGCTTGGTGGGTCTTGGTACAAAGTCTGATTTGGATGTTGTAGGTACATTTACATTGTTGGCATATACAGATGACTCGCCAGACGTCGCAATACCGGCATCATGGGGAGATGCAGATCCACATTTGATCGACCGAGGGAAGGTGGAGCAGGTCCGATTACGGAGCTTCAGTACGAACGTCCACTCTTTAGAGGTATGTGCTCAACATCTGATCGCATCTGCGCGCTGATCACGCTCTAGGCTATGGTGGCATATCGAGTTGGGGAGTGAGGGCGGTCGAGGCGCAGAAAACGTCGTTTCCCGCCGGATGACCATTGGTTACCTCGTGAGCAGATGCTCTGCCGGTGCAGCAATGCAACCTTGGCTTCCAACTGTCGGCTCCCAGAGGTTGACACGTAGAGAGAGAAGCCCGTTCCTCGGTAGTTTCGTAATAATCCGTATAGACAGATCTCACGTCCCTTCTCAGCCTCCTAAAAAATCCGTTCCGTCAAGTTCTCCTCCTGTTCAATCCCTTCAGACTCGCATTGTCGAGCTCCGCCGAGGAGTACTCGCTGTCAAGTTGTTGAAGGTCCGCTTCCTGACCGTGTTCAGCGCCTGCAATCCTGGGTGCGACGTACCGATACATCGTCCAGGGCGATCATCTGAGAGGTACTCGCTACAAGCGGGGTGGCGCGTCCAACATGCAGACTGACGAGTGTACGCCTGATGATGTCGATGCTTGCCTGGACAACAAACATCAGCTAGTGACGACACTCAACCAAGTCTGGATACTGACCTTGCTATGCTTCTGCGCTTCCTTTCCATCCTGTATCAAGGTATGCTGATCCACCTGCTCCTGAGTTCCCTCTTGAGTGGTCCATATCGCTGCGATGGTCTGGGTCCCCGCGCGGGTGACAAAGGGAACCGTGAGGTCCGGTCTTGGTCGATCGACTAGTCTTGGAATTGGCGAAACCTGTGACTGAACCATGACAAAAGGTTGAAGATCACTTGCTGACTAGGGATATTCACCCCGCTTGGTCTAAGCTGATCCAACGTCCCGTACTACAGCTCATCAGACAGGTCTTAGGCGGGTCACAGTGGATCAAACACCTTGAAGATGAAGGTGGCAAAGGGTGTTTCCCGATTCTCATTCGCTTCGCGGCAATATCACGCTGTGCATCACCCTTCGCAGAGGTACCAGGTCTAGTTACTCGGCGTCGATTCGTGAGCGAGCCCCAGACCAACTTGATGCAAATAGTTTCCGGCTGGATAGTCATCAGTCATAGAGAGTGAAAGGCGAGTCCAACGAACTTACCCCTTCACCAGCCATCCTGTCCCAAACAATTGCGCCGAATCCCGAGAAGAATTCGACACCTCGTTTCTTATCGATATGACATCGGTAGAAGGTGATCTTGATGGTATCAAGGGGTGCGTTTCCATTCATAGACATTCATCTCGTCCCCATCATCGCGAGGCTGAAAACGATTTCACTGCGCGGAAGCTTGGAAGTTCAAGACGATGCTTACCGTCTCGCCAAGGAAGAGGTTCACATCTCGATCCCAGTCACCCCGTCCCAGCTGAAGAAGTGAGACAATTTTGATTCCGTGTCGTTACGATCGTTCCTTGGCGTATTACCGAAGGAATATCGTGAATCTCCAGATCCACGAGGTAATCGTATTGAACTCTCTTGCATGGCTCGAGGATGATGTTTGATTTTTGTTCCTAACGGAGAGTCAGCAAGATCTCTCACTTTAGGTGAAGGTTAAGACGGACGGTTTCGCTCGGAGCGAAGAAGGCTTCCATCAACCTGGAGAGACCCTTTCGAAGTTTCTCGATTACTCTTCATACTCTACTTTACATCGTCAGCGTATCTTCAGGGTTTGACTTCACGACTGACTGACATTGAGACCAGCGCTGTCCACTTCAACCGGAGACGCATAGTAGAAGGCTCAGAATAATGGTGAAGGTGATTAGATCGGGTGATTCCGCCTCACCAGTAATGAACCCTTTTCATACCGAAAGCGCATGACTGTCGGACCGTATGAAAGCAACGGTCTATCGTTTTTTTCGGTTCTCTTAACAAGTTGAAGAGGATGGAAGAAGGAAAGGAGACAGAGATCGGTTGAAAAGAAGAGATCGGTTGAAAAGAAGAGAACATTGGGCTTTCCGTTTAGGATAACTTCGGGAAACATCCAATGCAAATCCTTCTTTTCCGTGCTCAAAGGATCAGCACCTGTCTTCCGGACGACTGACTCGTGGCACCGGGGGCGGGCGATGCGCCGAATCAGGGTATCGTGATATGCGCCGCGCCCGTGTGTGCCCGGACCAAGGCTGCCTTCTTCGGCGCTATGATCGGTGGCTGATATCTAGGGGTCTTGTCGGGTAAGTTAGAGTAGACGGTCGCCTTGATCCGGAAGTCAGCGTAAATGAAAGTTGAAGCACATCAAGCATCTATGAAAGTCAGTGTATCCAGAGGTAAATATCAGTCGAATTGGCAGGAATACACGTTATCTCTCGTGATCGTTATTTCCAGATGTCATCATGCTCCTCTACATTCCCAATCTACAAGATGATACAAAAGATACAGCCAGGACACTAGATACCACGGAGTCAAAGGACGGTGAAACGTAGAAGGCCTTGATTGCGGGGAAGTACGAAAATCTTATGGACTTCAGGCCCAGAGCTCGCTCATTCCCTGCAAGCTGGCTCCAGCATATCAGCATACGAGAAGCGATACCATCATACCTTAGCTTGGACGCAGATCATGTCCAGAAAGGAGACGACCGATTCGTTGCGGTAGGATGCCGCCACCCATGCAGCGACAAACAGGACGGACATCGCGCTCGCGAACTTGAGGAAGGTACATCCGCCGTCACGGGTCCTCGATACTCCGATGGGCGAACCCTCGGAATCGGAAACATCGCTCGCGTCGTCTGATTCCGTTTGGACGGCTAAAGGAGATGCTTCATTGCTGTTGTCCAACTCCGTTTCGACTGCCGGAGGATAGCCTTTGCATGAGCTCCGCCAAGCTACAGGTCGAGCGAAGAAGAAGTAAGCCCTAGGTACCACCCGAATCGATGTGATGAGTAGAGAACTTACGTCCTTTCTGGCCAAACCTGGTACGGAGATATCCATGCGAGCCGTACTGCCACGAGGGTCAGCATCGCACCCTTTCTTGCAGGATTTTCACATAGGTGAAAGACTTGCATGAACCAAGGACTTCCCTGATCCTCCTCGCAAGGCCGAAAGTCCCTTTCGTGGATTTACTCTTCGGCTGGCTGTCATACATTTCTCCAGGGCTTGACGAAGATCACAGCCCATCCGGGAGACCCAAACTACGACTTACATTCGGGGCATCATCTGAAGTCAGATCGAGTCAGTATCCGCATGCTACAACTAGCACTGGACTTACCAAGGTTTCCTCTAGAGAAGCTCGGGTTGGCCAGTGGGTGTTGCAGACAAACTCGGGATCGGTACCGGTAGTCGATGTACCACGGGATACCCCCAAATCGATGCGGCCAACGAGATGGAGATCTAGCTCAACCTAGGACATATAGCTTGGAGCGGAACCGCCGATGTCCTCCTGTAACTTTGCCTGTAAGAGTATAGCGAAAGCTGTCGATCTGGAACTGACTCAATATATCATGAAAGCGGAGTTTGAAAATGCCAAGATCGACTTCAGGTATCTCTTGATAGATGAAGTCACAAACTCCGAAATGGTTACCTCCCCTCCGAAGAAAGGTGTGATGGACCTCTTTGCCGTCAACCGTGATGACGACCTTGCAAGCCTGCGTCGTCTGGGCGTGATGATACATGCCGAAATGGATGGGCCAGAACCTGTGGGAGATTCTTACGTCAGTACATCGAAGCTCATCATGGGTAAAAGTGCCCTCATACCTGACTTGCGCAGACGGCCATGTAACCCTTCTGAGTCGGCGGCATAGTAAAAAGCTGAGGCCCCAACTGCTTGTGAGGCCCGCTTACTTCTAAGCTACTTGAGCCATTTTCTCGGTGTGACGATGACAACCCACCCGCTTCCTCTCCGTCGAGTAAGATGTAAGATCGCAGCAGCCAGTGAGCCGTAGGGAGCGAGTGGCAACGTAGGTCGACTTACCTGAAAGTCGCCCCAATTCCTTCCAGCGTTCATCTTAAATCAGCTGGAACGAGCATCAGCAGACACAGAATCGCACAACGACTGACTGTGCTCAAGCATTATGGATTAGGTACTGAAGGGTGAGATTTGCTGGGACGACGGGCAGTGTCCACCGAAGGCAAATACCGCCCGGGAGCGAAGGTATGATTTACTTACAAACACCTGAATATCGCAAGAAGACGATTACCTAAATGTTGTTGGAGGATGGAACGCGGGGAGATCAGCAATACCGAGGTTGGGAAGACAGGAATGAAAGCCGGTTTGATGGGAACGATCGTCAAGGGGACTCCGTGCGTTCGGCCTCGACCTCCTGAACACGTCATGAAGTGATAGGGTCCTTTGATTCCTTATTTCCTACGCCCTGGTTGTACGGCGGTAGGTCAAGAATTTGCATTCTCGATATCTCGGTATCAGTCGCGCTGTCCGACTGTGGAAGCGTTCCCTCAACCTCCATCAGTCCATCCAACTCAGATCCACGACATCAGTCCTCCCAGTTCCCCCGCGGATCCGCCCCCTTTCGGCGTCGCGATTCTGATTCTGCTTCCGCTCGGTCTCTTCGCATCCGGTGAGGTCGACTACTGAAAACGAGCCAGTAGCAGGACGATTTGTTGTCGAGCCGGTCTCAGTTGGCTTGCGACCCTCGATCGAAGAAGATTTGGGTGGATGAGCATTTACAAGCGACCGGTCACCATGGCTGCCCTGGAATGGATCCGCTTGAGGAGGTCGATGATGTGATGGACCCGCCATTGCGTGTTGCGGGTTAGGCTTCGTCTTCAGCGACCAAACTTTGGTCCACCTAAGATTCGATACCCTGGAACGTCTGTCTATTTCGCGACACGGAAGATCGGTCGCTGAAGGAGGCTTCGTAGCGGATTTGTTGTAAATACCCTGGGGTCTCAAGGTGGTTTTATGTCGCGTTTCTTCTCGCCGTCGTGCTTGTGCTTGTACTTGAGCGTACCCGTGATTCGAGATATTGGCTTCTCAGCGCTATGCTTCTGCTTGACTTTCCCCGTGATTGGAGAAGGTTCTGCCTGGATAGAGCTCCCGTCAATCGTGGACTGCTTCAGAGTTACCGGTTTCGCCTGAGGTCGCTGCTTCAAGATCCATGAACGAGGTTGATCATTCGCGGTCGATGGAACAGCAGTCATCTGGCCATCAGAGGGTACCTCCGGGGAAACCGGAACGAGAATCGTCGACGAGCTCATCTCGAGGGAACGAAACACTTCATCGTCACCGATAATCTGGTAGATATCCATCCTATATTCGTCCGGCGCAGGGAAGCCCCACAGGCCTAGTACGCACGCTAGAGCGGAAAGATTCGGATCCGATATGACTCCAGTGGAGATCAGAGCTTCCCGGGTACCGTACTAACCAGGTCAGCAGACCTTGAGAGGAAGAGGAAAACCTACGGTGAAGACGAAGCGGCACCAAGGGTCTACCTCGTCAAGAGCTTCAAACTTCTCGGATGGTACGGTCTTCTCCATTGTTTGCGGTGCCGAGAAGCTGAGGCCGCTGCTCGAGACTCCATCAGCTGCCGTCGGATATCAAGGAAGAGACACACATGGTCCCGTTATAGTGCGAATCATGTTCTTCCGTCGGCCGGTAGAGAGTTGAATTGTGGGCACCATCTTTTGAAGAAGTGCTTGCGTTGATACTCTTCGATTCTTCGCCTTCCTCAAGAACCTCGGCCACCTCGCTAATTTGAGGTGCGGTCGCCTTGAGTAATCCACGGAAGATCGAGACGGTGATCTTGCCAAGGACCTCGGCTGTACTTCCAAATAAGGCGAGGTCTTCTCCCAAATCTCCGCTACCGACCTTGTTCGCAAATCAGCAGCATCCAATAGGATGTACGACTCAAGTGCGCACCTCTCGACTGACGACTATCTGCTCATGGTCCTTCCCGGCTTTCGCCGCGGTAGGGAAATTTGCGAGCTTCGCCTCGCCGACACCACCCCGGGTAAACTCAGTACAGAGTGGTCTTTCGTCTATATCAGGATCGCAAAGCAGGTCACCGGAGTATCCATTCTGGTAGGACGACTTGGCGAAGACCGCCAACGCCCGGACAGTCCCGTCAGTACATGGATATTGAGTAGAAGAAGTTGAACCCACCGGACCGAGGGGTACTTCGAGGTAGCACGAGACAGTCTCCAGCGATCGAGGGGTAGAAGAAGTTGTATTATGTTTATACTCGCCTCTACGTTATCAAGCTATAGGTATCAAGAACGATTCAATGAGACCAGACCAAGAGGAATGGAAGAAGACGACGAGGGGAGATCAAGTCAATAGCTGGTATATGAATCATTCCTTCTCTGTGGATGTCGACGAGATGGCTGGAAAGTGACGGAGCGCTCGGACCTGCGTTACCCAGAGGGAGCGGTATCGATAAATAACATGTTTCGAGTCATTACGCTGAGATCGAAGCCAAGTAATGCACGCGTCTGGTCGACACTCATGTCCATCATCCCTGGACGAACTACTCTGATCTGCACTTGAAAAATAAAATGCACTTCAGATAGGGAAGCAATACAGTATAGACGCAGCTGAAAGTGAAAGACATCGCTCGTCCGCATAGACGGAACCAAATAGTCGGTAGAGTACGAATCGGTTTTTCGTCAGAATGTGTTGGATGTGATGGCAAAGTACCCCTCAGATCATATCCACACAACCTACCCCTGACCCTCGGTTTCGGATGCCCATCAACTTCCCCCAACTTCTTTCATGCGATCTTCATTTCCTCACGACCTCACTGTAACGACTGTTCCATGATGAATCGGTCCATAGCCCGGGTCATTTTTCTCTCCTTACTCGTCATCTCTCTCTTGTCCCTTGGATTGCTCCATTACAATGATACTCTACCCATCTTGCTCCCACACGTATGGCAGGTTGACGTGACGAGGATTGAAGCTCTCAGTACGGTCCTCGAAAATACTTTCAAGCCTGGGTGAGGACCTTCTTCAATTGCATTGCGCGGATAGTGTCTGATGAGATCCAGGGTTTGGACGAAGGGAAGGGGGTTCAACCGACCTGCATTGGAGAGGTTGGGGGACTGCATGAGTCGGAGTTCTTGTGGTCATGGGGAGGAGAAAGTCGTCATTCTCGCTTCATTCCATTTCGGTGAGCTTTATACTCCCGGGCCAGTCGTTCATAGTGAAGCAAGCTGATACCATGCCAGGTAACGCAATGCACGGCCATGTCAGCGGGGAAGATATCTGGTGAGTCAGCCTGATCGAGTCTGCTGATCCTCAGGGCTGCATCGACGATCGAAGCATTCACCTCACTCAACTACACTTTGCTCTACGCATACGGCCACGTGGATACGCTATTCATCTATCAATCGATCCCTGACCTCGTTCCGATTGTCATCTGGGAGGGCAAGCAATTCGAAGATTGCAGCGAGCGCAACGCCACCAACTACCGCGATGATGTCGATAGTTGGGCATGCCCCGAGGATTGTTCATGGCCTGACGATGAAGATTCCCCCCAGGGTTGTCTGAAGAGGCCTGGGTTTGAGGATGGGATACCGGTCTGGAAGACTTTCGTCTTCCATTTCTGGGGAGATAGTCAAACCCCCTTAGGACCGCAATGGACATTGGCCCCATGGGATGACGGAGTCGAGAACCATTACCTAGGCATATAGCCACGTCTTCGGCTCGATTGGTACTTGTCGCTGAGATGATCATCAGCTTATTCTGTGGAGACGAACTGCACGACCCATCCGATACCGCCGGAGAAGAATAACCGGGGAATGATCTTGGCCAAGAGACCGAAATATCTCAACTCTACCTACAATCACCAGTTCGCTTGGCGTGGACTCCTCGGTCCGGTAGTGGACAAACTCAACTCCGACATCGGTTCGCCTGACAGCGATGCCGAACCATTCGAGCTTGTATCTACGGTCTCGTTGAGGCCTGATGACAGCCTTGCCAATCCCGGAGATCAGCTCAGGGAGGCATTGTACACCTTGGCAAGCAGAGTAGGGAGGATTGGGTCTCTCTCCTTGCGAGCAGCAGGTTCTTGGCACGTCCAGCCTGTCGTTGCGAGCTCAATCGCTCTGACGAATCTTGTAGCTCGGTGTTGGTTGGCCTGCACTCTCACCTTCACGTGTGTGCCTATGGATACCATCGCTAGCCTGGCTGAACGGACTCCATAGCATACGATGGTCTCTGCCTTGGTACACCCTTCATCAATCCGTAAGTAGACTGACATACTTCCGGGAACTCCATTGACACTATCCAGCATATTCCATCGGGACGAAGACTTCCCGATGAGTATACTCGGTGGTACACTCAACATAACTCGCTGCGACACCTCGGGCCACCTTACGTCTACCACGTCGTACGTAAGCCCTTTTGTAGCGATGTTAAGTTGGAATGAGCATTGCTTTACAGATGCGTGATGACGAAGAAGGCCTGGAGAAGGCATTCCGAGCGGCTGTCGAGAACCCGATCGATCGGTTTATCCGTACGTTTCCGACACCCCCGCTGCGTCCGCAGCTGATGATATACACAGCTGAAGATATGACCAAGAGTCGGTGAGAGCGAGGCATCGGGTTCTTGTCGAAACCAATTGGCGGAGAGAGGCAACGCGTTATGTCAAAGAACATTTTCCTGGATCCCGGAAAGGAGGTGAGCCGAGGAAGCTTTTGGTTAAACGATACTGAAACTCTACAGCTCAATTTCTCACTATGACCGTCCGAGATAGCTCCTCGGAGTGGTGGATTCAGGGAGTGAGGACCGATGAGACGGCAAGTGCATAAAATCGTAGACGGTAGGTGGGGAGTTCAACACGGTTCACCATATGCAAGAATGAGCATCCAATAAGTATACGCAAGCATCAAGATCGCTAGCGCCGAGCCCGCTTTTAAAACCAGATTCTGATAGATTTCTCATACCGATAAACAAGTGCAGTATGACACTTCAGCGGTCATGTATGCATCCGGATATAGTCTCCCTCGTGAGTGTCCCGCCTAACCCCTCTATGCTCTGGGCATATTCTCATCCCTGCTTCCAGCTCTGATGACGGCATCAGTACGTGCAGTATAAACCGAAGTGTGAAGGGGACCCACGTCATCGTCCCCGATCAATTGGCGCTCAATATGATGTAAAGAGCGTGGATGATCCCGGGGATATAACCGAGGACTATGAGGAAGCTCAGCTCTGAGATTACCGTAAAGGATGGAAAGGGAAAAGACGAACTGGTTAAGATGATGTTGACTGAAGCGGACATCGATCAATCAGCGGCTTTGACGATGAGTGGGAGAAATTGAGACTTACTCAAGAGGTCGGTACCACATCCTCGAGCGAGGAAGACTCCAAGCGGCTAGAAGGGGGAAAGTCAGTGCTGACTTGGGGGGAAGAGGACAAAGGAAGGCAGGGAACTGTGTGGTATGGATAGATTGGACTTGGCAAGGAAAAATCGCGCTTGCTGAATGGGAAAGAGGGAGAGGGAGAGATATGATGGAAAGAGAGGTTCCAACGCACAGGGAGGAAGATGGCGAGGACGATTTCGACAACACCTGCTCCAGCTATTCAAACAACATCAGCAATCCGCTCAAAACGATGTCAGTCGGGGGCTCTCATCCGTGCCCCAAGGACTCGATGGAGGAGTAGGATCACACTCACCGCCTGCCATTTTGATTGATGCTTATACTGTTCTTGAGAGGTAGTTTCAAGCAAGTGGAGATAAATATTCAAAGCTATCGATGGGAGAATAATAATGTTGAGAGGTGGGGCGCTTCGGATTACGAGGGCAAGACCCGCGAGATGACGTATGTCCCGCAGTTGACTTGTTTCGGATGCAAATTTACGCTGACGATGTTGGGAAAGGAATTTATGAGAAAAGGGTTTTTTTCGACTACTATACGATGGTTCGGCTAAATCGCCCAAGATTTTGAAAGTTGGACCAGCTTAAATCTGCAGATACGCTCAAGCGCTCTGATGCATTATCCCGGATCACTGTGATTTGCTAGATCAGTCCGGGCCATCCCGACCACAAGCGTCTCGACGTCATCTCTCTCCGCATCGCTATCCTCTACCTCGCCATTGGGCTCTACATCCCACCCGTTCCCGATATGATTCGGGTTCGCTTGCAAAAGATCGCCCTCATCATATTCCACTACAAGTTACATTAGCCTTGCATGTATTGGTCCATATCATACTCACCCTTCTCTGCTTTCCGCTTCGCTCGGTCGTCCATCATCTCCTTTTGTATCAGCTCTTGCATCTCCATCACCTCTTCGTGAGTATGACATGTTCGATACCGCTTGATGTATTCGCCATTCAGCTTCCAGAACGAATGTCCCCAGGAGAACTTCGATAACCTGAATAATCGACTCTCAGCTTGGAAAGAGGCTCATGGATCTGAGCGTACAGGATCTCAGCCCAGTCGTCATGCCCTGTGACATAGAAGCCCGCAGCTAGCGCTTCGACGCAATTCAGTCGCCACGGTTTACCGTAGTTGACAGGGTTGGTAGCGATGAGGAATGGTACTGCGGGACTCGTATCAGCTTCGAAAACCCCAGGATCATCACAGACTCACATAGCCGTTCATTCGGCCCCTTGATCTTCCCAAACGGTACTTCTTCCAACCTCGCCCAACTACATTCTACCACCGCCAATCCGCTCAACAGAAGTACCTCCTCATCGCACGGCGCAATCGGCTTCTTTCCCTGCGGTCTGCGCTTCATTAGTCTTCTTGGTAGCGGTGAAGGTAGTTCACCCCTCACGTCAAGACAACACCTCGGAACCGATGTCCGACCCGCATACTCGTGATCAACCCATGTCGAGCAAGTTTCTTCCCCGAACATCGCTTCGGATCGCAGTGATCGAAATCCCACATCGCTACCGGTACCGCAATGGTTGTCGGCTGTTCCTCATGTGATTCGCTGTCCACATCTTCGTTGGAATGGGAATTGGAGCCAGAGCCAGTTGCTTTTGATGAAGTGTCTGCGCTGTCAGCTAGCGGCCCGTAATACGGGTCGGGACTTACCATCGTCATCTTCCTCGACTACCAGGCTTTCCGAAGGTCTCTCTTCTTCCCCAGCTCGGATTGTCCGAGATCGACCCCCTCGAGCGGTGCTAAAACCTCCTCGACCTCTTCCTCGTCCTCTCGTCGACCCTCGTACGTTCTTCTCCTTTGCCGGTCTGCCCATTGAAGCTATATCCGACCTGAATCCTCCAATTCCCGCTCTCTGCCCTTTTGGTTTCCAGTCGCAAGGATTTCGGACCAAAAGCCGATAAGCTCAAGCTGATGATGACCCAGGAACACGACGATACACGTGGCCAAATCACTACTCGAACTCGAGTACTCGAGTATTCTGTAAATATCTGAGTTTGGGGAAGGTCAAACGAGTCCATTGCCTGCATCTGTCATTGTTCCCCATCAGCACGCCCAACAACCACTGACGACGTCGACACGATGCCAGGTCCCTCTCCTTCCGCGCACCAAGTTCTCGTCTACTCCGGTCCCGGCGTCTCCCCACTCTCCCTCTCTCATACCCTTTTAACCCTCTCCCTCCTCCTTCTCCCACACTATACAGTCCAATCCATAACCCCTCAAACCCTCTCCACGCAACCTTGGGAGCCATCCTGCGCAGTATTGGTGATACCAGGAGGCAGAGATCTACCTTATGTCGAGGAGTTATCGATGAAGACGAAAGTGACGAGCCGGATAAGGGAGTTCGTTCAGGAGGGAGGAAGGTATTTGGGGATATGTGCTGGGGCTTATTTTGGTGCAGCGGAAGTGAGGTTCGATACGGGAGGAGATATGGAGGTGGTTGGGAAGCGGGATCTGGTAAGCTCCTCTCCATACCAGCCTCGTTGGCAGTCCAATGACCAGTTAAATAGGCCTTTTTCCCTGGCGCCTGCGCTGGACCAACTCTCCCTGGCTTCGCCTATGCAGCCGAGTCAGGTTCTCGAGCGGTCTCTCTCATCCTCGATACACCCTCATCTTCCTCCCGCATGCTCGACAATATCTACTACAATGGTGGTGGACACTTCCTCCTTCCTTCACCACTCCCAGACAATACCCAAGTCCTCGCTAGATACGCCGACCGACCAGCTTCTTTCTCCTCATCATCTACCCAGCTTCCGGTCGCCGCCGTCCTCTCTCGGAAGGGTAAAGGCAAAGCCCTTCTATGCTCAGTCCACTTCGAGTACCCTTTGACCGACCCACCAGCTCGAGATACCATTGCCAAGCTGGACCCACCGCCTCATGAGGAACAGGTTGAGCGAAGCGAAGAAGCTAGGGTCGAGTGGGCTGAGGAGATGCTCGAGATGCTGGGGCTCAACCCTCATGGTCGCCGACGACAAGACCGGGACTCGTCACGCTCTGAAGGGGATGGAGATCCGGCTTTACTGCTCCATCCGACACATCCTTCACCTATCTTCGTTCTGCACCATCCGTCCTTATCACAACTTGGCTCGTCATCCTTCGACCACCCGTCGCTAAGGACCAAGATGACAAAAGGGGAAGGCGGAGTAAAGGTGCTCCGAGACGCGAATGACGAGCTGCATTTGATGCAGACGGACGACATTGAAAAGACAGCTACGACCCTCCTTGAGGACAACCTCAACGAGTTCCTAGCGGAGAGGCGGCATATACAGCCTATCCTTGAGCCGCAAGTCTCGAACCTATCCCTTGAACCGTCCGGTGCCACACCTATCCCACCCCAAGCGCCAGATTTCCACTCTGTCCCGAAGATCGTCTTTCTTCCGTCTCCATCCCTACCTTACACGCCTCGATGGACACCGCTTTTCAACTTCGACACCTACTTTGCGGAGATCGATGCTGCTCGGAAACGGAGTGGACGAAAATCTGGGATCATGCGACGGGATAATCAGGGTTCAGAGTGTGCATCGCCAGGTGACCTGGTTTGGTACGGCGAGACTGTGACGAGTACGCAGACTATGCTCGACCGGTATGTCATCACATCGCGATGTACCGGACTGTCATGCTGACCGTCGAGAAGGAACCCACTTTTGCTCACATCCCTTCCAACACCGCTCGCCTTCCTCGCTTCCTTTCAGCTTACCGGCCGAGGTCGAGGATCAAACATTTGGCTTTCTCCTCCAGGCTGCTTGCAGTTCTCCCTCCTTCTCACCCTCCCCTCATCTCTCGCAAGCAAGCTAGTCTTCATTCAGTATCTCATGGCTCTAGCCGTCTGCGAGGCAGTTGACGAAGACGGCAGACTGGGAGTACGGATCAAATGGCCGAACGATATCTACGCCGAGACTGAGGGAGTAGGTGGAACCGAGGAGGGCGGTGGTAAGAAGGGCAAGGCGAAGATGGGTGGGATCTTGGTGAACACCAACTATGTGGACGGGAAGTGGAGGATCGTGGTTGGTAAGCCAGACTCCAATCAAACTTACCTATCCGCAGCTGATGAAATCCAGGTTGCGGTATAAACATCCTTAACGCCCTCCCTACAACATCACTCTCTCAGCTTCATTCGCTCCTTACAACTCGGCAGCAAGCCTCCGCTCCTGGAAAGCCCTTGCCCAGTGCACCAACGATGGAAGGTACTTTTGCTCGGATCATGAACGCTTTCGAGCTGAAGTGGGAGCAATTCAAGGAGGAGAAGGGGTTCGACGGGTTCATGGTTGAGTATTATGGGCGGTGGCTTCACTCGTCCGTCCGAATCCTACTTTGATGGATCTAAGCTGATCGTACAAAGCAACCAGGAAATCACGCTTACCACGACCGAGCCGCACACCCGCTTACGTATTCTATCAATCACGCCAGATCATGGATTCCTCCGCTGTAAACCGATCACCAATTCGAACGGCCTCCGATCGCTGTACGACCGATATGATTACGGTGATGATGACCGTATACCCAACTCGCGGATCAAGAAGAAGGACGAGGGTTTCATCGATCTCCAGCCGGACGGGAATAGCTTTGATCTGATGAGTGGGCTGATCAAGCGGAAGGTCTAGACTGGGAAGGATAGGCTATTCATCCTTTTCTGACTCCGCATCCCTCGCCCTCCAGTTCCATAAAGAGTGCAAGTCTCACTGACTTCGCCTCTCTGCCCTTTGAGCCGACTTGCCCTCCAACGCCTCTTCTCCCCTCCCCATACCCCCGTCACTTTCAAAAACTCGCCTTACGTTCCGCCCGAGCTTAGACACATCTGCAGCCAATCATCACGCTGCCGATGTCACAGCTGTCGGTAGATCAATCCTACTTCAAATTTCGCTCAGTCCGATCCTCCGGATCATTAAACTCGCCTTTCAGCGCCTCATATCGGTTGTAAAGGGAACATACGACGAGCGACACATTCAAGAAGATCGGCCAACTCGTATTGATGATTATACATGCGTAGATCGCCCTCACATACTATGTATTCGTTCGGACCGACTTGCTCGACTTTGATTTCCTCAGAGCATAATGTCCATTGAAAGCGATCCTGATCGCCAAGAAACGGATATCCAGATCCTGATGACTTCCCGCAAGATGGCAGATGGAAACGATTCGATCTTGAAAGCTGTTTGAGCATGTGCGAACTCGTTCCCGGATGGAGCGGAGTTTCTCGGATGAGCGAGCCGGGTCTTCGTCGATTGCTGGGGCAGAGGTATATAAACCCTACGAATTTATGAGATTCAAGCCTTCGGGGAAGCAGACGATCGGCTGGACGTACTCTCTCATCGTCCCGCTCGCGGTCCAAACGGGTAGCTTCGGCAAGTGACCAGGCATATAAATCATCCTGAGACATTCAGAATCGCTCAACAGGTGTTCTGCCTTCCAACCCACCGTAGCTTCCCGGAATTGCAATACGAAATCCAAGGCATCCCGTACCAGGTCGAGAAGTATTTCCTGCACATATCGTCAGCGAACTGATGAAATTCATATCCGCTTGACTGACCTCTTTGTCCCGCTTCGAGCTAAGCAGCAATACCTTACGTACCACTCGGTCTAGGTACGTCCGATGCGCTTGAATGAGCGCATCGAGATCGCCTTCTCGCTTGTCGGTGAAGTCGATGAGGGATTGCCAAGAACACTCGATCACCTCGAGTTGACAGAAGGCTTGCATTTGTCGAAGGAAGTGTACCATCTCCGCTTGGACGATACGGGAATGATGCCAATCATTATGCAGTTCTGATGACAGCTCAGCAGTGTCAAACGGATGGAGGGGACGACGGCTCACGCGGTAGGCGCTCGAAAATCCTTGACCCCGAGGTCACCCTCATCCACCCTTGCGTCAAAGTCGTCTCGACCCGCTTCAACCGCCAAAGATGATGAAAGAGCCGATCATACTCCACCATTGCCTTGGCATCGAGCACCGCGTTCAGGGGAGCTTCGACCTTGTACTCGAGAGCGAAGCAGTCCCATCCGATCTCCCCGTGTGAGTACTCCAGAACCCGTGCATCCAGTCGTCGAAGAATGTCAGGCGAATCAAATTGGGCATTGGAACCGCGGATTGCTGATTCAAGGTCGGACGTGAGATGGTGGCGGTACAAGCTGATAGCGGGGCGAGAAAGGCGAGGTCTTCCGACAACTTAGCTTAAAAACACGTCGTCATAGCTATCTAGCTTACGCCAATGCCTCCATTAACAGCTCGGAAAAGTCTCCGGCACCAAGCATGAGGTACGATTTGAGCGCTCTCAGGTGATCGAGGAGTACGAACTTGTCGAAAAAGACTTCGAGCAAGCGTTGACTGGCTATTGAGTAGGCGTCGTCGATGGACCGCTCAAGCCCCGCTAAATCGCTGTATTTGAGCGCTATCAGTGAGCTAACATCAGCACTGTTCATCAAATCCTGCTGTTCATCACCTCGGCCAGCATTCGCGAGCTTTGCCTGCGTCTCGATCCAGTCGCTATCGCCACAGCTATACCGTATAAAGTTCAGACTCCGTCCGGTTGAGAAGATCTGTCGTCAAATATCAGCTGGATTCAGAGCTCGCATGTCGCGGTGGGTATTCCAAAACACGCTAAGCTCACCTTCTTTCCGAAGTCTTCGCTCACGAAACCAGGTACCATACCTTTGACAAAGACATATTTCTTCTCCCAAAGCTTGTGTGCCTCATCCTGTTCACCAGCCGCGTCCATCCCACCTTCGAAACCCACATCTGCAGTCCGATACGGCGATATCCGACCATCTCGCAGGGAGATATCGGGGTTGAGCTGGACGAAGAACTCTTGGAATGGGTCATGTAGATCGCCCGAGAAGATCCATCGTTGAAGTGTCGCGAAGAAAGGCTTTGATACCTATAAGTGGTCAGGATACTGACTAAGGGATGCAATGTCTGACGCACCTCTTCGAGGATCTGGTCCATGAACTTCCGGACGAGAGGATCGCCATGGCTTGTATGTGAGTGGATGAGCGATACCAAAGCACCGCCATGCGATCCTGACGAGCCAATCGACATCGGTCAGCTTGCTTCGGTACTGATGCTTCGGTCGTGTCCGCTCACCTTTGGCATCATCGACGACCATCGCCATCAACCGCATCTTCAGCCGCATCTCCTCGGTCCACAAGCCAAGACGCATCAAAGTCAACCCCGCCCCTTCCGCAGACTTCGCCTCTATTCCCAGACCTCCTGATGACTCGCTCGGAGTTGGCGCAGAAAGGGACATTTGCGATTCGAGGACAGCGAGAAGGCGATGATATTCTGAGAGTTCATGGTGGAGGAAATGGCAAAGACTCTGAGAATATACATCGAGATCAGCCTTGACCCTGTCTGACCACCATACTCACCTGCTCAGTCATCCCGCCTTTTCCGGTACCGGACTGTCGCTCTTTGGTGAAGTCTGTCACCCGTCTGTACAGCATACCCATCTCGGACAACTGGACAAGAAGTGTACGAGTCGGTTTCGTGATGTAGCCGTCCTGCAAATGGAGTCAGTACGGATCACCAACAACAGGTAGGCTTGCCTTGGCTTCGTCCGCAACGATCTCTATACCTACAACCTCCCCTTCCTCGTCCTCTTCCTCGTTCACCTGACCGCCATCCTTACCAAGCGCGAAGCCAGTCCCCCCACCCGCCCGACCTCTCTCGGTAAGGTATGGGTTCTGCTGCCTCGGTGGTCGAATCGCGAATCGCACGTATCGTCCATCTATCCCTTGGAGCAGGTACAGGGTATCTCGCAGCAGCAGATGAGTAGGGAAAGGTGGTTGTGCTATGTACCGTCAGTATCCCAATTCTTACCCCAGATCGGATCAAACGCACATTGAGCCGTCCGCCATGCCTTCAATACATCCGCCTTGCTCTTCCCCTTCCCCTTCCACTCCGCAGCAGGTATGTTGGCGGCGCCTGACTCTTGCAGGGGCAATCGGGAAGAGCTCGCCGTTGATGTCGTTGGCTGAGTCGATGGAAACACAGCTGTAGATGTGGGTGGCGGCATCGTAGAACGAAATCGTGAGTAAGTGGAGGCGCTTGAAGTTGGCGCAGAGGCGTTTGAGGGGTTGAGAGTGGACAAAGCAAGCAGGAACTGAAGATGAGGGAGAGGCGAGGCTAGTGTCCGCTTCAAAAGGATATCAGTACAGGGTATGTCCATGACTGACAGGTTCGCCTGTCATGCGTACAGCCAGGGACACGAGAAACGACCTACCCCTCGGTCAAGCTTGTTCCAAATCCCACCAAACCTCAGCGCTCGATCAGATCCACCATCCCTCTCATCCCCTCGTACACTCTGTCTGGAAGCGGACCGACTCTCAGGACGAAAAGCGGATTGCAGCAGTATCTGTCTCGCTGCGTCGGGTAAGGTGGAAGCTGAGAGAGGTGTTGACGAAGGTAGTCGACTGGATTGAAAAAGCACCGTATCAGCCAGACGACATGATGTTTCACAAGTCAGGACAGGCCTAAGCTCTAGGGGATATCTGTAGGACTGCGTCCCGAGTGTATTGAGATGACTCACCTCTCCAAGATCTCCTCGCAAAACTCTACCAACTCCCTAACCCTCTCTCTCCTATCTTTCTCCTGATCATTCACTTCCACCTCAGCTCGACTAACAGGTCTCGAAGAAGCGGCAGAAGCGACTGATACTCTCCCGCTTCGAGATTCGGTGGCTGAGCGATATCTGCTAGGTGAAGCTAGGGAAGGGACGATGGAGTAGATTAGGGATTCGAGTGGAGGTAGGCTTTGGCGGGAAATCGTTCGTGGTCGGGAGGACATCCTGGTGATACCGAAGATCGATAGCTGTGGTTCCGACGCAGAGGGCCTGGCTACCGGGAGGTATTATGTCTGTCCTGCCTGATCTAGCGTGTATAAGCAGAGCAATAATGCGCTATAGTCGCCATCAAATTGTAAACATTCCTCTCAGCACGCGACGAGAACATCCTCGACCAACGCATAC
>JAABUH010000123.1_pt1 | contig 114547 bp, 188 predicted proteins | sample 5559121 | NCBI WGS metagenome assembly JAABUH01 (sample SAMN10711871, study PRJNA513364) | rock metagenome | isolation source: Antarctica rocks | place: Antarctica: Victoria Land, Battleship Promontory nord | collected 2015-12-28
GACTCTCGGCGATAGTTGGCGAAAACGTGGTTTTGCCGTCGTTGTTCGATATGCGATCGTGACAGTCACATACCATGGCATGTTGGCACGACCGGAAGCCAGCAAGCCGGCTCTAGCCTGGAAGCCCGTTCAGCGAAATGGGTGCGGCCATGGACCCACTTGGCGATGCGCTTGAGTATGTCACAGTAAATCTTCCCATACTTGTGATGCCTAGGAATAGAGGAGGACGAGTAGGTCGCCGAGGGTGAAAGGCTTGTCGTAACCCACGCTGCGCAACTCTCCCACCGCTATGTTCCACCTCCTCACGAAATCCTTCAAAACCTGTGCATCATCTTTGTCGCATTACCGATTCCAGCAAGAAGACGAAGTTGCGTACCGCTAGAATGTGGCTACGGAGAAGCTTTGCGGAACAAGCTGAGATTGAACGGTAAGGTTGAAAACGAAAGTCTCCCTCTTCGAGTTCGGAAGTTGACGAGGGAAATCCGTTCTCTTATTTCTTGACAAGTCCCACTCTGCGGATGAGTCTATTGTGCGTCATGCGGATTTGTAACTCCAAAGGATCCCCTCGAATCTCGGGGTCGTGATGGCATCAGGGCAGCCGATGGTGTCCGTGCGGGGAAACGTGCTGGTGTTCATTGATGCCGGGCTTGACCCGGCTCTATGATGCGAAGTAGTAAGACACAATTTTCTCCAAATTCAAAGGTCGATCAGCACGCGAACGGGCGACAAGAACCACAGCAACTCCAAGCTGGGACGGCGCGGAATCTGACTCGAGCCCCGGCCCAAGCCCCACTCCAGGTACAGGCTCGACAAGATTAGATTGCAGAATCGACAAGATTAGATTGCAAACCCTCGAAGTCTATCACGGTTGCAAATCGGGTTGCCCAGATCAGGCTGGAATCAAATGAACGAAGAGCTGCGATACGATTTTAGGCGTCATGTTCCAAGCCGAATAGCCCCAGGTTTCGGCTTTCGTTTCAGTGTCTTTAGGGAATACATGTCAACAGGCGTACAAAAACAAACCGCCTATCTAGCTCTCCAGCATTCCTAGCTGTCAGCTTCCCCATCTTCTCGGACATTCATTATGAGCCTATGCATCATACTCCTACAACGTCTTCAAACACCTACACGAAGGTGGTTGGAACTCCGACAATCTAAACGTTCTCGTGCCTGTCCTCACGAGATCGGCACGTGGTGTTGAAACCTGTACGAAGCCTTGTAGACCGAATCCTTATTCGAAGCTTTCCAACTTTGACAACGTAGTATAGAGACAGCTTGAATGATCTGACCGCTTTGCCCATGACCTCTCCCATTCTCACTGTTGAAAGCGAACCCGTCATCCCCAATCCTTACCCACCGACCATCGACGTCCCTTACTCCAGATGGTATCTCTTCACCCGCGCCGCCGTCCTCCGCTCCCTAGCATCCCTCGCCTTCGCCATCCACCACCTCTACCCGCCCTCTGCACCCAGTCCCACCCTATCCACATACGTCCCCTCAACCCTCTCTCATCATAAAGGCCCCAACCTGATCCGACTAGATATCTATATCCCCACCACTCCTCCCCCAGCTAACGGGAAACGACCCGGAGTCATCGTCTTCCATGGAGGCGGGATGGTGATAGGAAGCGGGACGGATGATGCTCGTTGGGCAAGAGCATGTATGGATCGCCTCGACGCGGTGATTATCGGCGTGTCCTACCGTCTCGCTCCAAACTACCCTTTCCCTATCCCCGTAGAAGATTCGGCAGACGCGATCCTCCACATCTCCACACACGCAGACGAGTTCGGTATCGATCCCGATCAACTCTTCCTCTCCGGGTTCTCGGCCGGCGGGAATCTAGTCTTCACCGCCTTCTTCCTACTCTGTACACCGGGGGTATGGGGATACCCGGACATACCCACCCCGAGGATAAAGGGGATGATCGCGTTCTACCCGGTAATGGACTGGTCGATACCCAGAGAGACGAAACGAGCAGCGAATGTCCGACCCGAGATGACACTTCCCAAGAACCTCACCGACCTCTTCGACATGTCATATCTCTATCCTCCGCCAGACCCACAAGATCCGCGGTTGAACCCCGGAATCGCTTCTGACGAGCTTATGAACCGACTTCCACCCGTTCATCTGTGTTTATGTGAGTACGACATGCTCCTCGCCGAAGGACTACGGTTGAAAGAAAGGCTAGAGGGTCTGGGGAAGACGGTGAGCTGTAAGGTGGTGGAGAAGGAGAAACACGGATGGGAGAAACCGCCTGATTTCCTAAAGCCAAGTATGGGGATCGAGTACAACGCAGCACTTGTCGAGGCTCAAGGCTGGCTAGAAAGAGCGGCGTCCGAATGAGCAAAGGAGATAGTGATACCCTGCATGCATGATATCCTGCAACTACGGTCCCGTCATTCTGCCGGGCCATCTTCGCTCGTCTGCGCGGTTTGAGGTTGCATCTCCATGGGCTGAGGTGCGGCAGGCACCGTGCCCGCCGATCTCGGTGATGGAGGACTGACCAATGTTTTTGGCAATGACAACTCGAACTGCGAATTCACCCTTACATTGGGCGGTCTTGTCCGGTCGGTCTCCGTCGAGGGTGGATCCTCCGGGACTGGCGGCTCTGCGGATGGCATCGGGGCTTCGGCTACTATCTTTAGGTCCTCGATCGTCCGTCTCAGCGCAACCCCAGTCTCGTCGATGGAATGCAGGAATCGCAATAATTCCTTGCAAAGCTGCTTCCCCATCAGCAGGGATCAGCCAGCTACGACTCACATGATACTCCTTCGCCTCCATTGCAAGGCGGAGTAGGCGAACCGTATCCTGTCTGTCAGCTGGGATTATTGGTCAAGCTCACCATCGCATCATCCAGCTCCTCCAAGGTGTGCAAGACAAGAAGGTACGACGCCGCAGTCCTCAACCGACCCGAATCCAAACACCGCTCGAAAAGCTCTCGTGGCGTCCCGACAACGTCGAATAGGAGATTCCACCTCTCCACCTCCGTCTTTCTAGCACAGCTGACCACTACGTCCAAGCTCTCTGGGAAGTAGTCCAGAAACTCGATTACTCTGGGTAAGGTATCCAAGCCAGTATCCATCTCGTCCTCGAGTACCGAATGGAGCAGGATCTCGAGCGAATGGGCGAAATAGACAATCGCCTCGTAATTGGCTGCGAAGGCTAGAGCGGATCCCAGGTGGTTTGCCGTCAGGTGGTACCGTAGGAACTGGGGAAGGAACAGGTGGGTTCCGGTTTGGATCTTGAACAGAGCAAATGGCAAAGAGCGCGTAGAGCTCTCGTAGTCGACTCCGATGATGATACCCTTGTCCATAAGGATCGCTGAAACGTCAGCTCGAACCCGAAGCGTCGACGTACACAGTGGATAGAAGTCGAGGGGAAGGTCAATCGACTCCGTGACCGTCTCGTACGCATCCCGTGCAGAATCCACTCGAGTCGCCTCGATGGTGAGAGCGTCGAGCCAAACCCGCATCCCTGTCCCATCGTAGCCCCAAAGCGAATTCTCGAGCGTTCCGACCCCGTGAAGATGGGTCCAGTACGCCTCGATTCGGTCCGCTAATACCTGCATGTCGTACCGGACTTCGTCTTTACCAGCCTTTCTTGATCAGCACCTATGTAACGCGGAAGTCGCTCACTCACTCGACGCGGACGCAGAAGCATCAGCTTGCCATCGACGAGGAAGATGATCGTGGCGACTATCAGGTCATCTGCTGGATCCCCAAGGCCTGCTGTCAGCTAGATTCGGAAAGAGGGCGTACGTTTCTGAGCTTCAGGGATGAGCCATGAGAGCGCGCGAACCCGACTCGGCACCTGCACGATCCCCTGGAACGACAAACTTCCGCAAAGATGGGTCTTTATCACATCGCGCGTTGGTAGGATGAGGAAGTGGTACAACGTGTTGTCCGCAGTGTAGACGAGAAGGGAATTGTCGAGGAGAGACATGACAAGGACTGGGGATGGCAGAGCTTGGGAGTGTAGGATGTTTTGGTCGGCAAGATCGGAGTCGCGAGAATACAACCGGATCTAGCGTCAGCGGTGGAGATGACACCGGCTTACATGATAGCTCTTCTCCGCCTCCACCGCTGCCACAAGAACGTGGTGAAACCAGAGCAGTCCCCCTCGGACGGTGAAGTCCCGCTCCTGCCTCTCGTCGGCGTACAGCTTCCACCTCCCAGACGCTGCGGAGTAGTGTGTCAGGCCCCGTCGGCCCGCCACTGCGATGAGTTTCCCGTCAATCGAGATACTTGCATATCGTATCGGCCAATTGGTTGAAATGTACGCATTCGGTATTTTGATATGCTGCCACACGTCTGACTCGGGATTGATCACACTCATGTCAGGCTGATCGGCACCACGATACACGAGAACGCGATCGTCCATCTGGAGAAAGGCGTAGCGCGTATTGCCAGGTGAATGCTGAGCTGTCGTGGCGCTCTTCGCGAAGGGTATTGAGCAGAGCTGCTCGAATGGCGCCTCGGCCTTCTGCCTCGAGCTGACGAAGAGCTCGAGATTGCCTGGCGCCCAGAACAAGTCGATCACTCCTCCCATGAATCCTTCGAGGGGTGACTCCGCCTCAGGCTCCGCCATACCCCATCCGCCTAATCGACCGCCCATGCTCCAAACTGCCCAGGCACGTTCATAGCTCACTGCCAGACCATAGCCGTCTGAGGTCCAGGCCAGAGAGGTGATCGCGCCTGGCGACGTGCGGAGACTGGTAGAGGATTGCAAGTCGAGAGTGTGAGATAGTCGAGCGGGTTGCGGATATAGAGGCATGGAGATGATCTCGACCTTCCCTCTGATTGATCAGCTCGGCCTCCCATGGCTTCTGCGTACCCCTTTGTACCGATGGCCACTAGTCCGAACTTTCCATTGACCACTACCTCCACAGCCCTTTCCGGATCCCTAAGCTCTTTCCTATTCTCCCGCTCAGACCCCGCCGAGCTGTCATTGACGAGTCCCAAGGCAGTGGCCCCGCTCATTTGATCATCACGCTTGGTCGTCAAGGGAGGCGGATAGATGGCTTGCCCAACATATTTCGATGATGAAGAAGGAAAGTAGGAATTAGGTGAGGCTTGATGAGGGGGCAGATGTGGTGGAGAAATGACCGAGCCGGGTGTGTCGAGCTGGGCGGGCAACTACAGCTTCGTCAGCGAAGTCGCCTTTGTTGATGGCACCACTCGCGTCCAGTCGAAGATGGCTGAGCTGCGTTGAGGTATACATTGCATAAGCCCGTCCATCTTCGGTCAAGAGAGTGTATAGCGCTGGCGTGCCCGGCGTCCGGGTAAGCGAAACACTGATCGGTACAGGCGGTTGGGCTTTCGTCAGCTCAAAACCAGAACCCGACTCACCATCCCAGCTCATCCAATCCTTCGCCTTGGTGAGATCCCAGATCTCACATTCCGCCTGCTCCTCTCCATCCCCGTCAAGAGGCGTCGGCGGAAAATGCGATCCTGGCGGACAGAGCAATTGGGGTGGTAAGGGATACGGCACGGTAAGGAGAGATGGAGGATGGCGGAGGGTCAGGATTAGGGTGTGTGTGAGGGACAGGATGGAAGAGCATCCACCCATGACGAAAGCGACGCCAAGGACGTGGACTTCCCAGCCCATCAGGACGTCTCCCTCGCCTGGCCCGCCTCCTGGGGGAAACGTGGGACTAGATGGGCTCTGATATGCTGGTCGTGCAGTCGGATGGAGCTGATAGTATATCAAGTGAGAGGTTGACGTCTGATCTCATCAGCTTTCGAGCTGTACTGCGTGGAACAAGGCCCTTATCAGGGACTTGGGAAGAAATCCGTTCAGAACTTACAAGGACGATGATACCCCGTCCATCGACCGCCCAGACGACATCCACATTCTCACCCCAACGCTCCAAGCTCTCAGGCGTCCGTAATACTGCAGCTTGTATGACCGTTGGCTATGGACTTTATCAGCGGACGCAAGCGAGCAGGGACACCTCCATACCCGGACATCCCATACTCCCAGCCCATCCTTCGTGAGGACAACAAAGAAGTTACCCTTCCGACTCGGGCGGACCTTGATGAGTGTCGCATCCTCAAAGGGCGATGGGATATCCAGGACTCGAGGGGCGGAGGTGGGCCAATACATAGCGCATTGCCCCACTTGGGCCGCTTGAGACGAGGCAGAAATCGTTAATGTTAGCTAAGGACAGTCGCTGGACGCGTTGCCCCGCACTTGGGAAACGTGGCAAATGGGAGGATGTTTTGGGTGGCTCCATCTCGCATTCAGCACGCCTGCCTTCCATCATAGCTTTGGCAATTCCAATCAAGGTGCTTCGATCGATTGACATCACAATGCATCCTGATCTCGCCTTGTATCAGAAGATCATCGTCCTAGGCGATATGGTGGCAAGCCGTGGGATCTGTCACGTGACCACTCATCCGAACTCGAGATTTCACCCCTTTCCATCTTCCATCTCATGTGAAGTGAAGCATCTCGTCAGCACAGCGGTACCTATCGCTGCTCGTGATCATGTCGTCAGAGACCACTGTTGATCGCGTCAGATCCGTTGACAAAGCTCTCACATCCGTCATTGCGCTGCTCGAGCAGGAACAGACGCTCAAAAAAGTACGTCCCGACAACTGCCATCATATCAGTCTAAAGCTTATTAGCTCATAGGCTATCCGAGAGGCGCTGGAGCCCATCGAAGATGTGGTCCGAGCTGCTACTGCCGAGTTGAACAAGCTCCATGCTCTTCCTTCCTCCTCCCGTTTCGTCTCCATCAAAGATCAACTCAAGTCCCTGCTGATAGTGCTCAGACGCCGAAATATGCGAGAAATTTCTCGAGACGATCCAAACTGCACATTCACATTGGGTGGATGTCGCGAAGCTAATCCCTGCCGGAGAGTTTCACCGGTATGTGAGCTCCACTCTTTGATGGAGAATAAGTGCTCAGCGGGGCGCAGGTATCAATACGCCCTTGGCCCGATCATGCGCAGCCTCGTCACCCTCGTCGTCATGGCACGTTTCATCCTCACCGAATCCCTCACTCCCGCAGACACCACCGCTAAAGTCATCGGCCGTGAGTCTCTCAGCATATCTTGATCTGAAACCCGCTAATGGCGGGAGAACAGTGGAACAAGAGGGAACGGAGAGGTTACAGCTCACCGCGGAGGACTATCTGCAGGGTGTGATCGGGATGGTCAACGAACTGGTCCGTGCTTCTCTTCCATCACCAGATGATCAGATCGAGGATGGGTGCAACAGCCACGATTATCGATAAACTCGGTGACGGCGCAGAACTTCTCGCTGCCTGTGAAGATCGCGGGATTCGTCAACGATATCTTCGCTAGCTACTCCCTCGTACGTAACATCGAGGGAACAAATGCTTCATTATCGCTGATGGTGAACACGACTAGTTGAATCTGCGGAACGATGCGTTGAGGCGGAGATTCGATAGCCTTAAATACGACCTGAAGCGGTGCGAGGATGTGGTATACGATTTGACACTAAGGCGATTGGCGCCGGCCCCAACGTTCAGCACATGAAGGCGGAAGCATTAAAAGGACAGGGAATCCAGACGCGACAAGGAGTTGAGCACCGTACTCGCAATACCATGCACCCCATATCATGCAACTATATCAACCCCTGACATACCGTCCTGAGCCGCTCGTCCTGCAGGTACCTTCCCGTTCTTTGCCTTCATCTCCTTTTCCGTCTCCCTATCAGATCCCCCATATCCACGCCCTGAGCTCTCAGCCGACCAAGCTGCTTCCCGTTCATCTTCTCCAACTCCTCGGACGTGTAAACTTTCCTCGTTCCCCCTTGCGATATTACGGATGCCGTATCACCGGCCTCGGACCCGGGTTCGGGACCCGCAAGATCCTCGTCCTCCTCGAACCCTGGCCATCGAGGGAGGAGGCTGAGGTTGGGATACAGGTTCAGGGAGGCCAGCGGGACTGCGGATGTGAGAAGCGAGGGTTGGGAGAGTGATGACAGGAGGGTTGAAAGGAGGGAGGAGGAAGAAGAGGTGATATCAGAAAGCTGGAAGCCGATCAGCCGTGATCGTGATAGAGGTTTCTGGGACTTACTCGACCGTCCCCACTGCCTTCGACGACCGCCAGGTTGTGCGACATCCTTGCAATATCCTCCCCGGATAGCTCTTGTTTTCTGGGCTTCCCGCCGCTGCTCTCATTGCCGGTCTGATTCGACTTGAGCATGCCCCATGCTGTGTCGAGTGATACCAGTAATCGCCCAGGCTCAGAGGGGATCATAGTGAAGTCGAGTAAGGGATGTTCGAAGGGGATAGTATTGATAGTAGGAGAGGCTGAGAGATCGGAAGGGAGTACGAAGGAATGCAACGCTGAGCATCTGGCCACCCCATCAATACACGCAGTATCAAGATCAGGAAGGGCTTACCCCTCAGAGAAGAATACTACAACCACCTGCTCATCCATATCGATACTCTCGATCTTTTTCACACGTACTCCCTGACCGCTGGGCAGCAGCCACCCCTCTGGCGCGTCGTAGAATGTCCCAGACCCCCGGGCATCGCTCGGATCGAGCTTCAACCTCTTCTTGGGATTCTTGATCTTCCGCATCGAGCTCCTCACTTTCCGGTGAGGAAGTACCTGTGGCCAGATCTCGACTGATTCAATCTGCTCTCCGGTTGCCCAGTCCCATACCCGCATGATCGCTTCGCCTCCAGCCGAGAGCAGGATTGACGGCCGTGATGGCGGGATATGTAAAGCCGAGACGAACCCGTTGGACCCGAGGAGGTATCGCTCGATTACATAGCTCTCCGGATATCGACTGACTCGGATATGTTCGTCCCGGTCCGCCGTGATGATATGCTTGCCATCGGGAGTAATCAAGTGGGTGGTGACGATCGAGACATGACCGAGAAGGAGGGTCGCATCGGGATTACGGGATGGGTCGGAGGCAAGCTCGGTCGCTGTTGGTCGAGGAGCCTTGGGATCGGAAGGCGGCGGGTGTAGTGGGTAGGAGTAGACATCCCCGACTTTGTCGGATACTAGGATATCGTCGTTCTTCTCGAAGGAGATGTGGGAACCGCGCTTCGTTGTTGTTCGGGTTGAGAGCAGCTTTAGGGAGTCGGTGTCAATCGAGAAGACCCGGAGGGCTTTGTCATCTCCGTGTGTTGCGGCATGAATTCTGTCGGGAGACAGGGCGATATGACGGACGAGACCAGCGGAGTGGGCTGATTTGTCACTGGAAGATGAGGTAAGGGGAGAGGGAGTGGGGTCGGACGAAGGCGTAAAGATATGGAGGGCGGATCCTGATGCAACAGCCAGTCGTGTGGAGGAGGATGCAAGCGTCAGGGGAGGGAAAGGAGATGACATGATGTACGAATCTGACGCTTCATATCTTGACTCCTGTACCGGTATCTCGCTCCAGGGGCCTTTGCTGGGATTTAATTCCGAAATAAACCCGAGAGCAAATCGAAAAGGTATCAGGGCGCGTCCATCCATTGGGACGCGTCGAATCATCTTCTCATTTTCGTCCCCAACTTTTCGCTCTCGTTCCCCTCACAAAAGTCTAGCTTCCGATTACAGCCAAAAGGGATACTCCATCGATATGGTCGGTCCATCATCAAACGTATTTTGCTTTACTCATGATTCCATAGTCCTCCCCGCCGATTCCCCCTTCGTCCCAGCCCCGTTCCAAGCGTGCCCGCTCACCTTCTTATCGCGTAACTCCCGGCGCTCAGTCATTGCCAAGCCGAGCTGGACCCTCAGCTACCCACTCTTCACCGCCACCATCATCACTCCCGCCCTCGTCTCCGCCTGCCCCATTCTCCGACTTTGGCGATGAGGAAGATGTCGGTGATGACGAGGATGCGGACATGCGAGACCGAGGACGTGCGAGAGACCGTGCGGATGACGATGAGGATGACGAAGAGGGGGAAGATCTATTCAACGACGACATGATCGGGTCAGTGGCATTCAAGCATTTCTAGGCGGGAGCTCACATGTCGACAGGGACTACGAGTCGAACCCGGTTCTGGACACCTATTCTCAAGCCGATATCGATGATCGGTCGTCCATCCAGGAACTGTCCCGAGCAGATCGACTCGCTGCTGAACGGGCGATGGAGCGGCGCGACCGGGGTCTTCCAGGTCGCCGAGCCGGCCGAAGGGATCACATGCCGGCTTTCCTGCAGAGCGACGATGAGGAGGCCGACGGGTACGGTGATGGACTACTTAGTGGAGTCAATACCAGGCGGAGGAGACGACAGTATGACGAGCGGATGGAAGAGGATGATGCAGAGGAAGAGGATGTGAGTATAGACCGAGAAAGTGAGAGGTTAGGCTGACATTGGAGCAGGAAATGTCCCTTGAGCACCTTGGCGATGTCAAGGCAGCTTCGATCGCCGAATGGGTCTCCATTGATGCGGTGCGCCGAGCGATCCAAAAGCACTTCAGGAGCTTCCTGATGACCTACGTGGATGAGAATGGACAGTCGGTGTATGGACAGAGGATCAAACACCTTGGAGAAGGTGACCCATTTCTGCTTGCATTCCGATCAAGCTGAGCTCTGCAGTCAACTCCGAGTCTCTCGAGGTCTCGTATATCCACCTGGCCAACTCTCGCCCCATCCTCGCCTACTTCCTCGCAAACTCCCCTCAACCCATGCTGGCGCTTTTCGACGCGGTTGCTCTCGACGCAATCCTACTCTACTACCCATCTTACGACCGGATCCATTCCGAGATCCACGTCCGCATCACCGAGCTTCCCACCTCCCTGTCGCTGCGTGATCTCCGACAAAGCAATCTGAACTGCCTTGTCCGGGTATCTGGCGTCGTCACCCGGCGTACCGGAGTCTTCCCGCAGCTCAAATACGTCAAGTTCGATTGCGGCAAATGCGGTCTTACGCTGGGTCCATTCTTCCAAGACACCAACAAGGAGCTCAAGATATCGTATTGCTCGGGATGCGAGAGCAGAGGTCCATTCTCGGTCAACTCGGAGCAAACGGCATATCGGAACTACCAGAAAATGACGCTCCAAGAATCGCCTGGATCGGTGCCGGCGGGACGATTGCCGAGGCATAGAGAGGTTGTACTTCTTTGGGATCTGATCGATGTTGCAAAGCCCGGCGAGGAGATTGTGAGTGTTTCAGAGGGAGGGTTGAACTCCTACTGACGTGAATCAGGAAGTTACCGGGATCTACCGCAACAACTTCGACGCTTCCTTGAATACGAAAAATGGCTTCCCAGTCTTCAGTACCGTCCTCGAGGCAAACCATATCAATAAGAAAGAAGACCTGTTCGCAGCGATGCGACTTACTGAGGAGGACGAAAAGATGATCCGGACGATGGGGAGGGACGACCGTATCTGCAAGCGGATCGTCAAATCCATCGCCCCGTCCATCTACGGCCATGACGATATCAAGACAGCTCTCGCATTGAGCCTGTTCGGAGGCGTGCCAAAGGACATCAACCGGAAGCATCGGATCCGAGGGGATATCAACGTTCTCCTTCTCGGTGATCCCGGTACCGCCAAATCACAATTCCTCAAGTACGTCGAGAAGACGGCCTCTCGAGCAGTCTTCACCACCGGTCAAGGCGCTTCTGCAGTCGGTCTCACTGCGTCGGTGCGCAAAGACCCGGTCACACGAGAGTGGACGCTCGAGGGTGGAGCACTGGTGCTTGCCGACAAGGGTCACTGCCTGATCGACGAATTCGACAAGATGACCGATGCGGACCGAACATCGATCCATGAGGCAATGGAGCAGCAGTCAATCTCCATCTCGAAGGCTGGAATCGTCACGACCCTACAGGCGAGGTGTGCCATCATTGCAGCGGCCAACCCGATTCGAGGCCGTTACAATCCGACTATTCCGTTCCAGCAGAATGTCGAGCTTACGGAACCGATTCTATCGCGATTCGATGTGCTTTGCGTTGTCAAAGATGCGGTCGACCCGGTGCAGGATGAAATGCTCGCGCAGTTTGTTGTGGGAAGTCATCTGCGAAGTCACCCCCAATTCGATGAAGCCATCGACGAGGTCAATGTGTCCACGAGCATCGACGCGGACGTGAGCCCATACGCACCTCTTCTCTCCGCACAGCTGATCTTCGCTCCTAGATCATCCCGCAAGACCTCCTGCGGAAATATATTATGTATGCCAAAGAGCACATCCGACCGAAACTCCATCAGCTTGACCAAGACAAGCTCGCCCGACTATACGCGGATCTGCGTCGAGAGTCTCTCGCCACCGGCTCGTTTCCCATCACCGTGCGACATCTGGAATCGATGATCCGCATGTCCGAGGCGAGCGCAAAGATGAACCTGCGGGAATACGTCCGTTCGGACGATATCGATCTTGCTATTCAGGTCACGGTTGGCAGCTTCGTCAGTGCACAGAAGATGAGCATCAAGAAGACGCTTGAGCGGGTGAGTGGAAATGTCTTCCTTTCTAATGTTGAGTATCGACTGATGTGGTACTAGGGCTTCCGAAAGTATGTCCACCAAGCGACAGACCATGAGGAGCTTCTCGCCTTCGTTCTCGGCCAGATCATCAAGGACAAAGTCCAAATGCACCGACATCAGCACGGCGAGAACCCTCCGTCCGTCAGTGTACGAGTCAATCAGCTAGAAACGAGGGCGAAGGAATTGGAGATCTATGATGTTGGACCATTCCTCCGGAGTAAGCTGTTTGTGGCGAATGGGTATCGGTTGGTCCCGGGAGAAGGTGGGGGGAGTATCGAAAAGGTGTTTACGAGGGTGCAGCCGGAGGAGCTGTAGTGGCGGGGAAGATTTGGTGATTTGGTCAGTGGGTCTCAAGTCACTGGGTCTCAAGCATGAACTTTTGTACTTCACCATCCGCGTCACGCCTCGCCAAATTTTGGACGCGGTGCCTTTTTCGTCCGTGTGATTGGTAAGAATCGTATCATCGCCCACCTCTCCGTCTCGGTGCCAGTCCGCCGCCACCCAATCCCACACCCTCCACACCCGTTTTCCGCTCCCCTCCCAACTTCTCCGCCTTCCCCGGCTCAGCCTCCAACCCACTCTCCGCCATCCGTCGCCGTGTGTCCTCCTCCGACAACCGTCTAAGCTCATCCCTCGAGTTGTGTTTCCCAGGATCGGAAGTCCGCGCTGGCGGCGCTATATGCGGTCGAGTCGGTGCTGGCACTGGATAAGTATTATCCGAGCCCTCCGTCGAGGTCCGGCCTTGCGCCTCCGTCCTTTCCGCCGACGACCAGCCTCGTGATTCCGTATCTTCCGCCGAGGTGCGAGTTGGTGTTTCTGGCTTGGAGCGCAGGAGTGGCTTCGGCTGGAGAGTAGGCGTCGAGCTCGACCCTGATTGAGGAGGATAGAAGCTCGGTTCCTGTATCCGTCCTGCTACCTGCGGACCGCTAATCGATCCACCCTCGACGAGGTATCCCTGTCGTATCCGCTCGAGTCGCTCTCGCTCTGCGATCTGCGCGATCATGGGTCGGAGATCGGATTGACGGGTGAAGTCGGATTCGAGCTCGGGGAGTGTCGGGGGGGATTGACGGGTGTAGGAAAGCCCTGGGCGATTCAGCATGTATTCTGATGGGGATGGGGAGACGGACAGGAGGTCCATTGGACTGATGGGTTTCTGTCAGCGAGATGAGAGGAAGAGGAGGACGGACCGGGGAGACGGTGACGGCCGGAGGTGTAGTCGGCGATCTCGGACATGATGCGGTATTTGACGGTGCGCTTCGGTCGACCGCCTAGATAGATCAATTCAGCGCTTCGGTCGATAGGCGGGACCAAGGTAACGGACCGTGCGAGTTCGGGAACTCGTAATACTTGTTCCCTGACGGAGGAGATATCAGCTACCGTGACTTCGCGCCGGAGCTTCAACTGCTCCTGCGTGGGAGTCCCGAAACAAAGCTAAGTTCACCTTCGAGATCGCGGCCCATTAGCTTCTTTGTGCGGCAAGCCAAACGTCAGCTGTGGGTCATGTTTGCAGAAGAAGTGAAAGAAGTGGAAGAAGGTAGACAAACCCTTCTCATGAGAATGGGGACATAGCTCGCCAGTCTGGCCATGAGTCGATTCATCTTGCTATGCCGGAATAGAGTCAATGATCGCGGCTGAAAACATAGTCGAAAGGAAAGATGCATTAGGAGGCAGACCTCGCAAAGGTTCAGCTTCAAATGATAAGCTAGAAGCCGTGCGACGTCTCTCGTGACGCGCTTTGACCGCAATTCCGACTTCCGCCGCCCCTGGCCTGCAAGACCCCCTCGTTTTTGTCCTCATCTCTCTTATCATGGTCTGACGACCATCCGTACTCCTTCTCAGCAGCTCTACGCTCTCCCTGATCGAGGACAATTGTACCTGATGGCTCCCCGAAAAGGCGTTCCCAATGGGGCTACCCTTTCCCCTGTTCCCTCGTCCTCTTCCCTCACTTCCGACCCCCATCCGACGGTGAAAGTGAACAATGCGAATCTCTCGGACATCAAGTCTGCCCTTGATGATGTGGTCAAAAAGGTAGAGTTCCGCTCAACTGTCTCCGATTCTCCTGGCTGATGTGTCGCAGCAACTCCTGGGCGCGTCCTTTACCCCCTCCCTGCTGCACCCGACCGTTCACCTCGCTCTCGGCTACTCATCGGTCATCATCTCCCTCGGAGCGGTACTTTATGCCCTTCGAGTGAGCTTCGGGGACAGCAAACCCGTGCTCTGGGTCGCGGTTATCGGGTACTCCGTTCTGCAGAGTACGCTGTGGGCTTGGAAGAGGTGGGTCGAGAAAGGGGAGGTGTTTAGGGGGAAACGGAGACGGATGGTCAAGCGGGTGAGTACGGGACCATTGTCACCTTGTGGGATGATTCCGAATCTGGGATTGAGCTGAGTTTGTACCCACACAGATCGAGACCGACCACATCCAGATCATCTCGTCGACCTCGCTCCTCCCTCCACCACCGCCGATCCTCAGCTTCTCACCCCACACACACCCATCTTCGCCCTCCTCCTCTGCATCTAGCCCCTCCACCATGTCGCCCTCCAATCTCTCTCCCTCGTCCTCATCCGCCCAAATCTCTCATCCCCGTGATAACTCCTTGTCCTCATCAACCTCGAAATCCTCCATGAGCTCAAGCTCGTCAGCGGATCGCGGACCGACGTATCTCCTCCATGTCAACCTGTCTACAACGTCGAACAATGGCAAGTCTCTCCTGAAGAAGTCTCGCGTGGTGAGCGGGCGGTGCGTAGGCGAGTTCGTGGATGAGGATGGAGGTGTTGAGGAGGGAGAGGTCACGAGGTGGCTAGGAGGGCTGCTGGGGGAGGTCGGTATGGTGGGTGCTGAGGATGGGGAGGGAACAAAGGAGGATTGAGAATGTAGCTGGCTGAGTATACCTCGTGGCTTGGTGAGAAGAGGGCTATAGTTGGCCTTTCATGATCGGTAATCTTCCCTAATCTGTATGGTCCCGGGCTTTCGAGCGTACATATCGGCCATGCAGTTCATTCAGATCGAATGGTCAGTGAACCTGCTGCAATCGCGCTCTTAACTTGGGCTAGATCGCTCGCATCTGGACTGGATGCTTGACGCGTGGCACTGGCCATTATGATGCAGGAACTTCGGATGTTCATGAACAGTAATGACCAGAAAAGGAGAGGGCACCAATCAACCCGTCCGGCTTGATCGAATGGCCACCCGAATATTTCGAATGGCAACCTCACTCCGAATTTCCAGGAGCTCCCCCTCAATATTGTCGTCAACGCCACAAAGGGCTTTCAAGTAAACAATGACCACGTGGCCGACTTCCTTTTCCCCCGGTCCCTCTTTTGAATTTTCATCCAACGTGCCTTCCTGTATAGGTCTATAACGCATACGAGACTCAACAGCATCATCGTAACAACCGATTGTATCCGCAGCATGTCTGCTGAAGCTGGACCGGGACCTACGACAATGGTGGCTTCGCCAACGGTACCCTCTACAGCTCGAAAGCTCCGGATCAAGCGGAGAGTAGTGAATCTAGTCAACCCCGCTGGTATGCCTTCCTTAGCAATCAATGGATCCTGATGATGGGATCAGACCCCCAAGACTTTTCCGAGAACAGCATCCACGGTGCCGCATCCCCCTCAAGCTCCGTTCGGCCGAGAGACGTCACTCCCCCATCATCGACCGCTATCCCCGAGCATGGTGTCAAAGGTATTCTCCGACCATCAGGGACCCCTGGATCCGGAAATGGAGGTATGGATCTTGGACGAAACTTCCGATACCGAGCTGATACCGGTCTAGTCCGCTTCTTCCCAAAGAACCGATTCCGAGTAATCACGCCCAACCACTCCCTCCACTCACCCCAACCCCCCACCTCACCTCGGTCCAGCTCATTCCTCTCCCAGCTGTTAGCCGTCACCATGCCCTCCATGTCACCGCGCAAACCCCTGCCCGTGGAGAGGCCGGACGAGTCGTGGGAAGTCCCGGGACAGGAGGGGGAGGTCTCGCTCGTTGCGAGTTCACTCGCATCGCTCGACCAAAGTGGAGAGGAGCAGGATCAATCAATTGAGCAAGCTCGGGAAGAGTCTTGGAATGGAACACCGGAGAAGCATTCTTCGCCTCTCGCCCTGCCTTCGAACACCGATGTGAGCGCGAGTGGGGAGTGTGAGCTGCCCTCGACGGATTGGCAGGTGCCGGAGGATATGTCGAATCTCCTCTCCCAGCGATTCTCACAGACCGATATCGATTCGTTCTCAATCTCCGAACCACCTCCGCCAAAGCCACCTTTAATGACATCCATCGAATATGCAGACGAGATTGAGGAATTGGACGACACGATGGGGTCAATCAGGTCAAGCGAAGGTCTGAACGACTCGAATCCCACGGTCCGCCGACTACTCTCCCCTGCCGGAGTGGACAAAATCGAACTTGAGCCGGGAACGCCCACCCCTGGCAATCGACCCTTCACATCGATCTTTGCGGACATGTCGGCGGAACAGGCGGATCTGTCATGGCCGCTCACACGTCCAACAGCCGGAGAAAGAGACCATACGACGTTCCATTCTGTCGTCCTCAATGACATCCTCGACCTCCCTCAACATACCGTTACGCCGAAAGCGGGCGATATCACCCAATTCTTCGACTGTACTACCACCTCCCTCTCTCCGCCAGTCCCATCGCTCTCTTCGTCGTCCACCTCCCTCGTGTCCCGCAACTCGCCTATCTCGCTCGACGTGCTGCAACCCAGTAAGGCCCTCTTCGAAGCCCACTCAGTACATACCTCAGCTCTCGCGAGCGAGCTCGCGCTGTACCGAGCTTTGGCTGAGAAGCTGCATCATGAGGTGGAGGAACGAGATGGGGTGCTCGCGGATCTGAATCTGCGGGTGTTGGCAGGGGAAGTCTGGAGAGTCAGGGTGGAGGAGCTCGAAGCGGAGCTCAACGCGGACAAACTGATCCCAGCATCATCTCCGTCTCCGGTGTTCCACACTCAGCGACGGAGACGTAGCGCAGAGCGAGAGGGCGACAGGACGACGGTGATGGATAGCGAGACGAGGGAGCTGGAAATTCGCTTGGCGAAAGCTCTAGCGGACCTGGAGATGCTGGGGCGACACCTCACTCAGGTTCGAGCGGACGCGGAATACCAAGCTGGTCAAATAACCGAAGCGCGCCGATCTCTAGCAATGGCAGAACAGCGCGAACGGGACTCTCAGGTCCGCGATGAAGGGCTCAGAGCTCAGATCGCTCAAGACGCGGAGCTGCGAATCGACCTCGACCAAGCCCGACACCTCGAGCTAGAGCTTCGGATACAGCTAGATGAAGCGGGTAGACGGACGACAGACCTCGAGGTCCAGGTTGAGGAATCAAGGGAGATCAAGCAGGCTGACGAAGAAGTGAAATCACGACTCGGTGTGAGTCTGGAGAAGCTCAAACAGGGGAGGAACAGGGAGGAGGAGTGGCGGTTCCAGGTGGGAGAGCTGGAGAGGGAGGTGCAAATCGAGAGGTCACGACGAACAGACGCTGAAAGGAGAGTTGAGGAGGAGAAGGAGGAGATTGTCCGGCTGGAGAGCCAAAATCGCGAGGTAGGCTTTCGTCTAACTCGGATTATTTTGCTAAATCGCTCGACCAGCTACTCAAGAGCCTGCATTCCACCGGCGCCGGGCTAGCCGCCGCGACCACCGCGCGAGAACGCGACGGCGCGGAGGTCCAGCGCCTCCGCTCGGATTCCGCGTCCAAGGATCTCGAGATCCTGAATTTGCAACGACGCAAGGCCGAGCTGAAAGAGGATCGGGAGATGCTGAATATCGCGCTCGACTCGAAGCAGCAGGAGCTCGAGCTGGTCCGTTCCACCTCTCCGCATTGCTTCACCCGAGCTCCTCACGAATGATAAGCTGATGGAATCTCAGATCAAGCGGAAGTTCGCGGTACGAGGTGTGGCCGGCTCGACCCCTCTCGGCGATTCGAGACGATCCAACCTGGATGGGGAGATCAATACCCCCGCTCCGCGAAAGGCTTTGGACAGTCATGCGAAGAAAAGGTCTTCGGTATCATACATCACGCCGGTAGAAGGAGGTCGGACACTAAGAGGTGGACATGGAGTAGCGCTCAGTCAGAGTACGGCCAAGACTGGGAGGGTGATGCGGAGAGTGGAGGAGGAGGAGAACCGGCCGCCTGGAGGTTCGGTGCGGAGAGAGAGGATGTTGGCTTGATCACTGATCATGAGATAGGTATTTTGGGTGCATGAGCTATACTACACCGCTGGCTTTGCCCAGCACAGTCGGAACCGAGCTCGGTGGGATGAAGCCGATCTACCCCGCATCAGCGCGGTTCCGTGTCAAAAAGAAGGAGGGCGAATCACCTCCGTGCAGACCGCCGTAATGAGACTCGGCGGGGTGAGGTCATACATCAAACTCAATGGCGTCAAATTCGCCATCACCGCCTTACCCATCCCCAACCCAAGTTTACGCTTATGCCCCGGAACACCCATCATCTCCGGATCCCCCAACTCATTATTCGCGACCCCATCCAAGACCACCCTCTCCCCAAACTTATACGTCTCCACACAAGCCACCACCGGGACTCTATGTTCCTTCGCGAGCATCGCTACCAGTGCGGTCCCGGAGCGCGAATAGAGAGCGCCATCGGAATGAAGAGCCGAGGCACCGAGGAGGACGAGGGAGGCGCGGGGGAGGATGGTGGATAGGAGGGGGAGGAGGATGTACGTGCAAGGGAGGGAGGCGTTGGTCAGGGATGTTAGGAGGGCTCGGCCTGGGCACGTCAGTGGGTCCGAGTGGTCTGAGTCTGAGGGTGGAAGGGACGTACCCTCGTTGAGGGGTCTGGAGTCTACGATGACCACGTCGAAGGATGAGTCGGGGTCGCGGGATTGCATATCCCGCCACGCCTCCAGGAGGACTCGTTCCACCACAGACGATCTGGATGAAAGAATCAGTCCCCACTCGGCCAGGAGTAAGGGATCATTCTACCTGGCATAGGTGACGACGGTGTCTCCCGGCTTGATCTTCTCCTTTGCGTTATCCGCAATGACCTTGCCCGCAAACTCGATCCTTTCCCGTACATACACCCCAATCGCCTCGATCAGATGTGTCTTTTGCTCAACCCCACCTCATTAGCCCTACCCTCGCTTGAGCCATCTCGAGATTCGAAAGCGTACCTCGAGCTCCGTCCCACCCTCGCCCTGCTCTCCCAGCCTGTTGATCTCACTCTTCAACCACCGAATAGCATTCCCCCCAGCCACACCTTTCGGCCTACACCCCTCCAACCAACTGATCATCGGACTGAGATACACCGGTAGATCCTTCCATAAAACCGCCTGGTCCGGGCACTCGTACTCCCGTATCACCTCCCCGAACGCAGCCATCATACCCATCGTCCGTGCGTTGGCTCCTCTGAGCGTGCCGGAAGACATGAGCAGGCCGAGACGGATGATGATGGGGTGGAGTTTGGTGCTGTTGAGCGCGGCGGGAGTGAGGGGAGGACGATGGATGGGGAGGTGGGAGAAGAAGAGGTTTTGTGGTGTAGCAAGGTCGGGGATGGCGGAGTCACTGTTAGGCTTTGCGGCTCGTCGTGGGTCAGGGGGTTGAGATGGAACGGGGTTGGCGGATGAGCTCGAGATTGGATTTGGACGTTGATCTCCTCCCTTCTCGGCGGGGAGACGGGATGCGACGAGCGCAGCTCGTTTCTCTTTCTTGAGCTCTTTGGCGGATTTACCTTTTGCTGGAGCGGTGTTGGCGTCGCCGTTGGTAGCTGGTTGAGTAGGAGGAGGTTTGGTCTGCTTTGGCGGTTTGAACGGTTTCGAGGAGGACGAAGAGGCGGAGGGGGATGACATGGTGCCGGAGCGGAAGTCTAGGCCTCTGTCGATCGGTCGCACCTCGACTGGCTTCTTTGCCTGCGCAGAGAGAGAGAGTGACACGAGACAAAGTGAACAAGTGGAACAGTCGAAAGGTAGTCAGAATGCATTGATTTTGACTCGACGAGGAAGGTTCAGCGTGGCACCGTCTTGTGGCAGTAGCTCTCTCCGTGTTTTGTGGTGACAAGCTCTCGTCTTGTCTCACTAGGTGAATTGAAATCCAAGGTACCTTAGACGATGAGAGGTACGACAGATGCATCGAAACAAAAAGTATCGCTACAAGGCCAGCAAGACGTCACTATCATCGGTCATGCTCTCCTACTTCGCCTCCCTAATCATCACGCAATTTTAATCGCTCCTCGGCCCACTCCCCATCCCTCTTCTCCGTCCTCCTCTTCTTATCCAGCTCATACGCCTTGAGTGTCTCCTCCGCGTCCTTGGTGATACTATATCCCTCTGTAGGCACACCATTCTCAGCGAGCGCTTTCAGCCAGAGTGGGAGAGTTGGCTCCCATAGTGGATGGATGTTTGTCGGGTCGACTGGACATGCCCACATTGCGCGGTCGACGGGTCGCATCGCGGGTGAGATGTCAACGAAGCCTAGGATGTCGGGGTGTTTCGCGCAGAACGATGCTAGCCCTGCGTTGTACACGTCCGTCATTCGGATTCGGACGGGAAGAGTACAGAGTGGAGGATCATGAGCGAGCAGGTTGGATATAGGTGTTTTGCCGGATCTGCTGGTTGACGGGTCGGATGGTGAAGTCAGGACGGAAGCGAGGGATGATTCCATCTGGTGGGCATCGAACGTAGAGGATGTCCGGGACAAGCTCGAGGAGGTGGAGTGCGGTGAACCGGGAGCGTCGGTGACTGCCAGCGTCGACAGTCCCATCTCCACATCATCGGGTCCTTCCTCGCTCTTGACGACCGGAGACCCCTTGGCCCATGGAGTTCGAGATCCACCATCCGAAGACCGCCGCATAGCCTTCTGAGCCTTCTCATGGTCGCCCTCGAGCCTTTCGACATATTTCTCCGGAATTCGCGAGAGGACTTCGTCCTCTACTAATGGTGGCAGAGCCGCAGCTATGAGAACCTTGCCCGGTGGAGGTGCTCGACGAACATTTTCGGGCGGGGCTTGGTTTCGGATTCGCTCTCCTACGGGGCCATTGACAATGGCTCGCTCGAGAAAGGACGTGTATGCCTTGAGGATCGCTTCGACGAAGAGCTCGGGACCAAGGGCGGGGCCTTTAAGGCTCGTCTCGGTTGCGGAAGCGAGCACGCTGGAAGCAGAGCGGGGCGCTAATGCACCATCCTGAGCGTCCTCGGTGTCCGTGTCCATGCCATCGGTGGCTTCAAGAGACAGCGACAATGTGTCCTTGGCAGGGAAGGATAAGGCAGAAATCGGTTTGTACTGTAATTGCCAAAGGTAATTGATCTGCAGATCGACCTAATCCGACGTCAGCGGATAACGATAACCGAGTTTAGCACCTACATTACCGAAGATAAACAAAGCCCATCGACCCGACGAGGGGGTATACGCGTATGGCGGTGGAGCGAGAAGACTGTTGACAGCCGGAAGGAGATCACGCGAGACCTGCTTGAGCGAGTTGGGATTGTTTAGACCCTGTGAACAGGCAGTCAACACTAGGGCATTCACTCCCGGTTCCACAGATACTGACTTTTGCAGAAGCCCCTTTGAAGGAATTGATTCGCACGCAATCTTCGGTGAGCAGTTTCAGCGGTCCAACAAAGCTATCTCCGTAAACGTGCAATGTTGGTGCGACCGAATGAATCCGTCCTGCCGGTGTTGAGGAAGCAGCCAGTGCCCGCCGTGGCGAAGTATCACGGCTGGTGGAGATTCTTGAAGGCGATGGAGAGGGAGCAGAGGCAGCCCATGGTGTGCGTGATTCTGAACGATTGGGTGCTAAGCGGGAATGACGCGGTGCTGCGGTGGTGTTTTGAGCGGCGACAGAGGTCCGGGAGGGTCCAGCGATTGGTGATGATGACGGCGGTGGAGGGCGATGACGCAGATGAGGTGGCACATAGCGGCCCTCGATCGTCGTAGTCATCTGATGGCGAAGCTGAATAAGTGATGAAGAGTGTTTCCGGTGAGAAGGACGACAAGAGCGAGGCAATTCATCATCATGCTGCCGTAAAGGGATCTTAGCAAGGCAAATTAAGGGAAAGGTAACGATTTTTGACCGGCAGATCGTCCCTTCCGTCTCTCAACGCTCAACCGTCCAAACGAAGAAAGCCTGCGCTGATAGACCGTCATGGCATACCGAAACACGGCTCAGATCGCTGGAATCTCCGTAGCTGTGGTTGTGACCGGGATCATAGGCTATGTTGCTTACTTCGATCACATGAGACGGAACAATCCGGATTTCAGGAAGGGGATCCGTACGTCCGCTGTCAAACCGCTCAGCTCCGGCAGCGAGCTGACTTGCTTACGGTCGTGCGACGTAGGTAAGCAACACAAGAAGGTGCAGGCTGCAGCTGAGGCACGATCGAAAGCGGAGAAGGACCGAAACTCGAAGGTCGGTCTGGCTCTCATCATCGAATTCGCTGACAGGCCGTCTTGTTCATTGCCCCTTCTCGCGATTGTATTATCGCTTGTAATGTCGTTCTACATCATGCCCTCGATCTGTCTTCCAGGCGCTTCGCGACGTATTGAAGGAGATCCAGTCGGAAGCCCCACCGACTCGCCCCGAACAGCAGGAAGCTTTCTTCCAGGAACAGGTCGCCGAGGGGGAGAAGCTCGCTGCAATGGGTGAGTGTCTTATAGCCGTTCACCGGCATCAGGGGACTCCTGCAGTCCAAGCAGGAAGAGCTCCGGATCCGATTGACGGCTACGATACCACCGAGTAGATCTGATGAGGGTAATAGGTCCTGAGATGCACGTTCAAGCAGCATCGCACTTCTACCGAGCCCTCCGAGTCTACCCTTCACCTGTAGAGCTCCTCATGAGTACGTCTCTCCCCTTTTCCTCAATCGGTGCTGACAATGTATTTGCAGTCTACCAGAAAGTCTGCCCCGCACCCGTCTTCGCCCTCCTCCTCGAACTCACCTCCCTCACCGGAGGAGCTGGCGGTATAGGCGTACCCCCACAGCCTGGTGCGAGCGTCATCGATATCGACGATTCGAGTCCCGTTGCGGGAAGTCCGAATGGGAAGAGCAGTGGGACTGGGAGCGGGATGGGGAGTGGAGGGGAATGGGAGAGGGTCAGCGATGAGGGCAGGCGGGCATAGGGAGTGGTCGACCGGGTGTGGCAGAAAGTTGGGGGTTCCGGATGGCAGAATCGCGCAGCAGACAGTGCACGGAAAGTTGCTGGAGGGCGGAGAAGCGATTTTGGCGGAATTGGTCAACGACCAAGATGGGTCCGATAGATGTCAACGAGCATTTCTGTCAAACCCATTTATTCGCAGCTCATATGTATCATTGCCTCATGCTCGAAACTCACCTCACTCACCTGATCTACGGTCCCCCATCACTATGAACAACGTCTGCGTTCCCACTCGCAGCTCGGATATCCCCGGATCTCCGGCTTGGCGCATCATGTTGCTCCTTTCAATTCAGCCTCAACGGTCTAGAACCCTTCGTTCTCTCCCTGTCTTCCGAACTTTCCGTTTTCTCTAGCGGAGAACGCTCGTTTCACTTCGACCGTACTGGACTTTCTGTCAACAAGGTCAACGAAGAGCTCGACCTGCTGAATCCATCTCCTTCCGAATCACACATCAGCCATCTACTATCACCTCTTCCCTGCCTTCTGATCCCGTCCTTGGGTTGAGCCTGACATAGTAATGGGCAACTGCTTCTCCGACCCTTCCAAACCCACTTCCGGAGGCCAGAAACTCGGGTCCGGTCCAGCCTCCTCCTCCCAGCCGCCCATCTCACCTCGACGGACCGCGCCTCCTGCTGTGCCTCCTCGGACACTGGGTGGGACTGGTGGAGGTTCAGGAGGGGTGACGGCTCTCGGTGCGGAGATAGGGGAGGGAGATGGTGATGCTAGGGATAGGGCGTTGAGAGCTGCGGAGGAACGGGCGAAGGCTGTAAGTCGCGCTTCCCGATTCCTGCTGGTGCGACGTAATGTTCACTGTGGCGGGGCCTCGTCACCGTTCATGGAGGATGTTTTATGAACGAGCTTATGATCTGCGTCTAGGCATCAGCCAAAGGCGTGTCGGGCTCGAACCCCAGAGCTGGACAACTATCGGCGAAGCTCGCGGCGGAGAGGAAGGTCAGCCCGACGTCTCCCAAACAAGGGGATGAGCGGATGATGGTGAGTGCTATTCCATTTTGGTAATAGGGCACTGCGGAGTTGATGGTCATGATTGCAGGATCGAGGTGATTGGAATTAGCTAGGGATATCTCAGGCCTTGACATCATCACGGAGTTGTATGAAGACTGAGCTGCCATCCTAGCTGCGGACATCTGGCACTCGTACTGACATCATACGCTGACGCTTGAATTCGATCGATCTGAGGCAAGGGAGAGACTAAGTTTTGTTCCGGTTCGACAATGAGAGAAGGCCCGTCCTTGAGCATGATCCTAGCGAGTGTTCTCCGTCGGGACGGATCGGCGGGGAAGGATGACTTGGGAAAGGGGTCGGAGAAGCCAACTCGCTATCGCTCATCAAGCCTTGATCGGACCTTCCACCTCATGTCAGTTTCCCTCTTGTCGAACCGTCCTTTGATCGGGAACTACGATAAGCCCATCAAGGGAGTTCTGATCAAGCTGTCGTCCATCATAAAGATAAGAGGCCACTCGTTATCTCCTGGCGAGTCCTCCTACTCTATGAAGCTGAGTAGGAGAAATACTTAGGTGAGTGCAATCTCAATCCTCCATCGCTCCTCATCTGGAATCGCTCGGTTTCTTCGGAAGAGCGGCCAACCGCTTGCGGCGTCCCCCACTCTCCCCACTGGATCTTTTCGTCGTCGTCGCTTTTTCAAAGGCGACTGATCGCTTCCTCTCGTTAGTCGATCGGTTTTCATTAGCCAATTTTTGGTCAGTTTGACCTTCCCGCTTGGCACTTGTTCCACATCACTCGATCCCGTCCCCACACAACGACCCTTCCCTTCCCCTCCTTGTCATCCCTCTCCTTTAACCTCGGCCTTCTGTCATGACATTTGGCCCCCGCCCATCGACATCTACAAGTATCTTGCGCAGCTATCGAGATCGTATCTATCCAGTCCAAACATACCATCAATCAAATATCATCATGTCGCCACACGCACACATCCCAGCCTTGACGACCGAGACGATCAACCCCGCCGTCCTCAACGTCCACTATGCCGTCCGCGGCGAGCTCGCCCTCAAAGCGGATAAATACTCCCAACAACTCGGATCCCCTCTTCGACCAGGATCATCGTCCACCGAGGACCTCCCATTCGAGAAGGTGGTGACGGCGAATATCGGGAACCCGCAACAGAAGGGATTGGATCAGGTCCCGATCACGTTCTGGAGACAGGTCATCAGTCTTTTGGAATACCCGGATCTCATGGAGAAGCATTTGGAGTTGGCGAAGCAGATCTATCCGGAGGATGTGATTCAACGGGCGAAGAGTCTTTATCGGGAGATTGGGAGTGTTGGGGCGTATACCCACTCGAAAGGGGTGTTGGCGATCCGGAAGAGGGTCGCCAAGTTCATCGAGGGCGAGTTGTTTTTATTCTGGGGGGTGAACTGAACTGAATTTGGAGCAGAACGAGATGGGTATCCCGCTGATCCTGAATCGATATTCCTGACCGCCGGAGCTTCAGCCGGTGTCGCCTCCATCATGGGTCTCGCCCTTCGTATTGGCGACGGCTGCATGATCCCCATCCCCCAATACCCGCTCTACACTGCCACCCTCGCCTATGTCTCCGCAACCCCTCTCCCCTACTATCTCCAAGAGTCCGAAAATTGGACTCTCAATCACTCCGTCCTGGTGGAAACCATCTCCAAAGCGAGAGAATCCAAAACCCCCATCAAAGCGCTGGTCATCATCAACCCCGGCAACCCCACCGGAGCATGCCTGAGCCGATCAGCAATCGAGCAGGTCATTCAACTATGCTACGACGAGAGCATCCTACTCCTAGCCGACGAGGTGTATCAGGCGAATATCTTTGAGGCGGAGAAGAAACCGTTTGTGAGCTTCAAGAAGGTGCTGCGGAGTATGAAGGAGGAGGTGGCGAACGGTGTGGAGATGATTTCGTTTCATTCGATCTCGAAGGGTGTGAGTGGGGAATGTGGGAGGAGAGGAGGGTATTTCGAGGCGGTCAATATGTCGGAGGAGGTCATGGAGCAGGTGTATAAGATGGCCAGTGTGTCGTTGTGTCCCCCTGTTACCGGCCAGGTACGTCGGCCCTCCTGATCACTTACCAAGATGATTCAGCTGACGCGGATTCCGATAGGTCGGCGTCGATCTCCTCGTCTCCCCTCCGAAACCCGGCGATCCCTCTTACCCCCTGTACGAGAAAGAAACCGGCACGACCCAAACCAACCTTCGCGACCGATGCCGCTACATGGCCGACCGCTTCAACACGCTCCCCGGGTTGTCATGTCAGCCGGCCGAAGGTGCGATGTACCTATTCCCTCGGATCGATATGCCCAACAAGGCTATTGACGAGGCGAAGCGGAATGAGCAGGAGCCGGATGTGATGTACGCCCTCGACCTCTTAGGTGCGTCTCTCGTCTGACACATGGATGAGAGATACTGATGAGTGGATGTGATGCCAGACGCGACTGGGATCTGCTCGGTGGCTGGATCCGGATTCGGGCAGGAGCCGGAGACGTATCATATTCGGGTGACGGCGCTGTGTCCGGGAGTGGAGGAGTACGTGGGGAAGATCGAGAAGTTCCATAAGGACTTCATGGAGAAGTGGTCGTGAGGGATGAGCTGTGCGCTCTTGGGATATCTTGAGCATGCATCGATGTGAATCCACCAAAGTCTTCATTACGCACGCTTTGTCAGACCTTGTCTACTTTGGAAACGAACGAGGGCATAGAGTCTTTCACAAGGAGCAGGCCACGGGACTCGGATCTGCACGTTGGCAGAGGCTGTACATGAGAGTCCGAATAGTTACCGAAATCGGATCGCCCCTTCTACATCATCATCGCCCCGCCATCACTGCTCCCTATTGTCACCCATTCGCCCATTCGCCCATTCGCCCATTCGCCCATTCGCCCATTCGCCCATTCGCCCATTCGCCCATTCGCCCATTCGCCCATTCGCCCATTCGCCCATTCGGCCCTCTCCTCCCGGATCCTTCAAGCCGCTCAGATGAGCAGCTTCTCAATTTCATTCTACGCATCCCATCAGCCAACTGTCAAAGCCCCGGGAAAGCCCAGCTCACCTTGACCGCCTGGATCTGCGCATTTAGCTCCCTCGCCTCATTCGTCGTAACGCTAGCAGCGATCACCGGCCTCGAAACCCCACACGCCCGGCCCAGCGCTGTTTTCGACGGGAGGAAGACGTAAGGGACGTTCTTGTCCTCGCAGAGGAGAGGGAGGTGGAGGACGATCTCGATGGGCTCGACGTCGGCGGTCATTATTATGAATTCGCAGATTCCGCGGTTTAGGGTTTTGGTAGCCTCGTTGGCGCTGCAGAGCGGGCCGAGCGTTAGCGAGGCTTCGATAGATTCGGATGAAGAAGAGTGGAATGGGGTAGCACAGGGACTGAAGGTGACTAGAAACTGGGATGATTGCTCGGGGAGACAGGTTGACAGGGCGAACGACTTGGGGAGATGAGCGAGACTCACCCTTTCTTGAGCTGCTTGTAATGCGAAGCCTGCTGCACCAGGTCGAGGATCTGTACACAAGCTCATCAGAGGCAGCCCTGCCGTAGATTTGGCCTCCGTTGAGATGAGGTCCGCCCTTCGACGTACCTGGTTTGTGAGTTGCGCATTGGCAAGAGGGAAAGCTTTCGGATTCGGCGCGGACATGGCGATGTGTGTCTTGTATCAGGTAGAAATAGAGAGTCGGCAGGTGAATGAGGGGTGTGGGTTCTGGTGGATACTGGGTGGTTGCCTCACGGTAAGATCCTCGGCAGAGCTGATTTTCAGATGAGAGATAGATGACGGTGGGAAGGAGAACGCCCACAATTCAGGAGGAATATTCACCGGATCAATGTCGGAAAGTCCGGGAAATAATATCTGAATGCTCAGGCGGGGAGATCCGCAATCAGGTTGCCCCCCTTGTCTTTGGCCTGCAGACCGCCTCAACCTGCAAATCGGGACGCGCAGAATCACATTTCTTCACTCTCTAGGCGCCCCTCCGATCCTCAAAGTGGTGCCAAGGGGTTCACCTGACTCGGCATGACGGGCGGCGCGTTCTTCTCGACCTCTGGCGCGACCGATGAGGAGTACGAGCTCCACGAGCAAGGGGGTAATCCCGAACGTCATGCCGTGCAATGGGTGGGGAAGCCGGGAGTCAAGGGTTCGAAGTTCGCGAGGCTGCCGTTGTTAACGATGGGTATGCTAGGGATACAGGTGAGCTTGGGTTCCTTTCATTCTGCGCGAGGGAGTGAAGGCATCGCGTTAGCTGCTTGCCCAGCTTCTAACCCAAGCAACTTCTTCTGTCGCTAGCATGGAGCGTCATCCGTCTGTGCGTTAGCTGAGTATGTCTCGTCGCAGTGTGTCTGGTCTATAGAAATGGGCTACGGTAGGCTCTCCTTGTCAATCCAATGTCTAGCTGCGCTAACGAGCCCTCCTCCAGCATCGCCTTACCTCCTCGACCTCGGCCTCTCCAAATCTTGGATGTCCCTCGTCTTCATGGCCGGTCCCCTCTCCGGCCTCTTCGTCCAACCCCTCATCGGCGTCTTCGCTGATCGCTCTCGCTCCCGTCTCGGACGAAGACGGCCCTTCATGCTGGCCGGATGCGCAATCTGTGTGGGCGCGATGATGCTGCTCGGCTGGACAAGAGAGATCTCGAGCTTTTTCGGTCAAGGTGCTGGATTGGCCATCGCGCTTGCGGTCTGGGCTATCTATCTGATTGACTTCAGTATCAACGCGGTGATGAGTACGGATAGGGCGTTGGTGGTGGATACGCTGCCGCCCAGTCAGCAAGAGGAGGGGAGTGCTTGGGCGGGGAGGATGTTTGGATTTGGGAGTGTAGCTGGATTCTTTGTGTGAGTTGAACTCCCTCGCACCTGGTAAAGGTTACCGTGGGAAACGCACTCATCGACATCCATCGCAGAGGCAATCTCGACCTTCCGCCGTACCTCCCTTTCCTCGGCAAATCCCAACTCCAGATCCTGTCCTTCCTTACCAGCGCTATCCTCCTCATCACACATACCTTCACCTCATGGGCAGTCACCGAGCGTGTCCTTCTACGTGACGAGTGAATCCTCGGACATGCGTCCTTCGCCCGCTGACTCGCCTCAGTCGTTCACAGTCACAGAACGGCCTGCTTTCCAATCTCCGGACAATATGGGAAAACATGTTTTCTCTCCCAGCAGGCATCCGTACTGTCTGCTTCGTACAATTCTTTTCTTCGTACGCCTGTCATCTTCTACCTCTGACAAGCTGACGGGTGTAGCCTTGGTTGGTTCCCCATCCTCTTCTTCACCACCGTCTGGGTCTCCGAGATCTATAAATCCTCAGTTCCCGACGCCGTTGAATCCGACGCTGTACGGTCCGGAGCACGCGCGCTTTTCTTCCAATCACTCGTCAACGTCTCTACATCCATTTGCTTGCCTTTCTTCGTCTCCGAATCAGGCGTCCAGCCGGCCGAGCAGCACGAGTATGCGTCGTTGAATGGGAATGGTCCTGCTGCTCCTAGCTCAGCAGTATGGAAGCGTGCCAAGGAGGAAATCCAAGATGGAGGGGCTTTGCGATCAGCAGTGGGATGGGCGAAAGGCGTCATGGACGGCTCAGGTCCGAGATTAGGTTTGAAGTTGATCACGGTATGGTGGGTGAGCCAGTTCGTTTTCGCTACTCTCATGGCTGCCAGTTGGTGAGTCCTCTTTCGAACATGAGACCTCCAAGCTGAGGAATGATAGGTTCGTAACCACTGTGTACGGCGCATATTGTGTCATCTCCCTCACTGGCTTCTGCTGGGCATTGTCCCAATGTTCGCCTCGTGGTCATTGTTCAGGTGCATCAGCTGATCCATCGTAGGGGCACCGTACTCCCTTCTTGGCGAGCTGATTCTCATCGACGGGACCATCGACCGAGATCATCCCCAGATTCTCCGCACACGCCCTTCCACCGACTCGCAGCGTTCCATCGACCCTCACAGGTCACCTTCTCCCGTCACAGTTCCCATCATCTCACCCACCCGCACCACACCCCTCCATTCTAGACACGCATCACGCACTTCGCTCGACGGGAGTGAGAAATATTCCAAACGACCTGAGGGGCTGGATCTGTCTCGTTCCGGCTCTCGAGGGGGAGAAAGTCGTCCAAGAACACCCGGCGGGGGCTTAAGCCCGCTCATCATCCAGGACTCGGCGGAGAGTTCGGAGGAGCAATTGGACACCTCGCTAACCCTCCACCACTCCGACGAGGACGATCCCGAAGATGATCCGACGACTCAACATCGACCACAATCCCCACAGTCACCCATCTCACCTGTTCATAAAGGCAAACAGACAGCCGACAAAGCAGGTGTCATCCTAGGTATACATAATGTCTTCCTGGTCCTGCCGCAGTTTGTGGTCACCACCTTCAGCTCGCTCATCTTCTACCTGATGGAGCCTTCGAGGTCTTTACCCGCGCATCATCCTCAGAGCATACCTATCACGAGCAATTCGACAGCAGAAGCAGTGGGAGAGGTGGTGAAGTCAGTGGTGAGAGAGGGTACGGCCTCCAATGGAGGTTCGCCCGATGCGGTGGGGCTGATCTTCCGGTTCGTCCGTCTTCACGAAGTGCTAAGTGTAAGCTGACAAGTGTGGACGAGCAGGATAGGAGGCGTGAGCGCTGCGGTAGGAGCATGCATCTGCTGGCGATTATCACGGAGTTGGGCAAGGGGAGAGGGTATATAGGGGCATCATGCGTTACGACATGACAGGATCGATTAGCGCGACTGATTGTCACCTGCCACGCAAAATATTCTCAAGCTGTGCCAAGCCTTTCTTGTTTTCATCCCGCATACGATTCGACCTGTCAGCAGCGATAGAAATACGAAGGTCTCGGAACATCCGAAGCATCGACGCGGAGACGTACGGCTTGGCACGCCGCTTCTCCGGAAACCGGCCAACTGACATGAAATTTACCACGTGTTAAATGCCGCAGGAGCGCGCCTCCTTGTCATTTCATATCCCTTGCCTCGAATTCTCGAAGCATTCTTTACTCCTCATCTCTCGAAGCATTCTTTACTCCTCATCCTTCTCGTTCTTCCTTCTCTTTGTCTTCTTCCACCCAAAATCGCACTGCTGGTCACGCGACTCCTCTTTTCTCCCGCTGTCTCCTGATCACGCTCTTTAAGCCTCTCAAAGTGTAGTCTTGATCGACGCAGATCGCACACTCGCTTCTGACCGGTCACACCGCCCCCAACCGGAGTCCCCAACCAGGCGATCACTTCCAATTCCCTTACAATCGAGACGATATTGCTGCGATGGCAATCATCGCGGCCTTGCGCCGACGCGATGTCCTCGCTCTCATCCTCACCCTCTCCCTATTCATCTTCACCTTCTCCATCTTCTCCCAACCCACTCAAATAATCTCCACAACCCTCGCCTGGCCCCGGGTCGAGTCCCTCGCTTCCCCAGCCCAGCTGTTCGAGTCTGTCTACATAGACGAGACTGATCTCGAGACGCCGTTCGAATCCGAACCCGGACCCGAATCCGAGTTTGAAAGTGAGCTTGAGCCCCTGGAGGTGCTCGCTCAAATATACGAGGACGAACGTATCGCTCTCCTTGCGGATTGCGACCAAGCCACCACCGAATCTCTCGTCCGGAGCCCAGCTGGTGCACTCGATCCTCATTTCGGGACTTACATTTCCCGCCTCGAGGGGTTCGTGAACACCTGGTTCGAGGGTTCCGAATTCCACCCCGCCCTAACAGCAATGCTAGCTCGACTAGTGACCGCCCACCCTCCGACGCTGGTCAGGGAGTTCGAGAAGACGCTGTACTCGCTCGAGAAGAACGGACGGGAGGCTGTTCCCCCCGAGTTCGAGTATTGGGAGAAGAGATTGGGAGAGCAGGCGCTTGGGATATCAAAGTTGGGGATGATATTGCGTTGGAGACCTGGTTCGGGGAGGTCTCGGATCAGAGATGGGGCCAGGGTGGAGGTGGCGCGGAAAAGTGGAGGGAGATGTGGGATGGTTTGGGACGACCGGTGCTCAAGTCGGATCTCCTCAGGTTAGTCCCCCTTCCGCCAACTTGTGTGGCCCGGGCTGAAGTAGTGGACAGGTATCTGATGATGCTGGTGAAAGGAGGGATGTACACCGACTCGGACACCGCCCCACTCTCCGGCCCCAACCTTTGGGGCACTCACGCACACACCCTCACCCCGCCCTCTCTGAGCGCTCTCCAACGCGCGATGCGCCACATCGATCCTGCCAGCCGCGAGTACCGATCCCAAAGCGATATCGACGAGGATTTCGCGTCTAACCCGATCACCGACTCGTCTCGCGGGATCAATAATCCGAGGATATCGATGGTGATTAGTATCGAGTATGATGTGAATTCATCCCCGTCAGGATCCGAGGTTTGGGTATACGAGGGACCTGCAGATCGTCCAGTGGACGTTCATGGTGAGTCGTGTGGTTGCGCGGCCTCGAGAAGTAGAAGGGAAGAATGCTGATGTCTTGGGAAGGCAAAACCATTCCACCCGATCTTCTTGGATGTATTGGAACGAGCGACGGACGAGATCATGACCCGTAGACGAGAGGGGAATGGGCAAGCCACTTGGCACAGCGTCCTCGACGTCACCGGTCCTGGACCTTTGTGAATGCCTCATTCATATCCCGATTGGGATGAATCGCTGATGGGAGCAGCAACGACGCGGTATTGCGCTACCTCCTCGTGCAATATGGTGTCACACCTCAAGACCTCCTAGGTATGGAGGATGGAGCCCTCATCGGCGACGTCTTGTAAGTCCACTTGTCGGCTAATGGAGTACCGCTGACGTGACTAGGATACTACCCCTCCATGCCTTTGGATCCTACCTCGGCGGGGAGGAAGACTGGAATGCCCACGACCCATCGACGCGGTGCGTCGCCCACGGGTTCAGGGGACGATGGAAGGGTGATAGCACGTTCGAACGTCGTCGACGCAGATAGATCAGGTGCTATGCATTTGATGTACATAGTACACAGATCAGACTACTCCACCGCCTTCTCGCCGAGAACCTTTGCTATATGGATTCTTCTGCGGATCTCCAATCGGTCCTCGCTCTGCTGCTGCTGAACTTCGAGTCACTCGTCTAGGACTGTCGACGGGCGATTCTGGAGCTGTACGAGGTTGTGTGTGGACACCGCCAGAACGGAGGATCGGTTGTGGTGGTGGTGGAGGGAGGAGATCGGTGCCAGATTGCCATTGGGTGGAGGAGGGGTGGGCGAGGGAGGAAGCCGGCAGAGGGGAGGGTTGCGGAGGTGGTGATGGGGAATGATAAGGTGTTGTTGCTGACGAGGGGTACGACGGGGAGGAGACCGAGACGTTCTGCAGGCCCGCTGTGATCTGCCTGTACCTCCTCATCAGTCAAGCTACACGTGGTATCGGTGGCGACTCACCCCACGTCCGCACGCCGAGAGTTAAGGAACTGAACGCATGCTGACTTAAAACCCCCGAGCATGTCGGCGAACGAATTGTGGAATTTGATTCCCTCCTCAGCGTTGTCCATTATTTCTCGCCATTTCCAGTAGGCCAGATCCATATCTTGCAATCGTCCTTCTCTTTCTTTCACACGAGGATCATCTTTTCGCTCAGACAGGAAGGCGTCGTTCTGCTCCTACATCTCGATGAGGGATAGCGTCTGAATGATGAGAAGAAGCTCACTCGTATCCGCTCCAGAAGCTTATCCTGCTCAATAGTCTCGGTAGCCATCTCGTCTCGCAGTCGATCATACTTCTCTATAGACCGTCCGAAAAGCTCCTCAAACCACTCGGTCTTCACATCTCCAGATCCACCGTGAGCTAGCCGACTCGCTTCCTGCAGGACTTGGGGTCGGACATCATCCGCTTCTGCAATCTGGCGAGCCTCGCTGATCAGTCTGGCACGGAGTGCTATCCGGTCGTCAAGGTCTTCGAGTGATGCGCGGAGTGGTCGGACGGATGAGGGAACAGAAGTACTGGAAGATGCGGTTGTGGAGGGGACGTGGTCATTGATTGCATCCTGCTTTCCGTCAGCATCACTCGAATAGCGGCAGCACAGGCTCACCTCGCCACCGGCGAGTACATCAATCAAGTGAGACCATTCATCCCACTTCTTTTTGACCGTCGCATCGCTGCTCGCTGCCTGCTTGATCGTCGCCTCGTATTGTGCCGCGGCGGCGATGAGGTGATTATTCGCCACGTGTGACGGAGATCGGGTGTGTGAAAGCTGAGGCTGCCGGGAGAGTAGCGTCTCATTCTCGTGCGCTTCTTGGTCTAGGATATCCATTGACTGGTCATGATTCAGCTTGATTGCTGGTTATCCCTTGCCACTCACCTCAGATAGCAGTCGAGTATCCGCTCGGGACAGCCGATCCAGCTCTCCCAAAAGGGTACGTACGCGGTCTATACCACCTGCGCTGTCAACGTCCTCAGCCTTCCGTAGCAGTGAGGGCGGCAGCCCGACTGGTCGCTCAAGGGCTTGGATAGACCCAGGCAGATTCAGGGACTGCAGAGTACTGAAGTCCAATGAGCAATCTCTCTCGTCGGCTTTCAACTCACCTAGCAGCGAAACCATCCAGCTCTTCTCTCTTTCCGTCTAGATCTCGCACGACCGTATCCTTGCGATCGTCGTAAATACCTGAATGCTACGTCAGTCGGGGAATCTTGGGCTGAACGCGTGGCTCACTCAGAGCTAGGTGTACTCCATATGGCACTAACGCGCTGAACAGCGGAGTGACTGCAGCACTCCCGCCCATCAGCCACGCCACAGGCTCGGCAATCTCTTTGGGCGTGACCAGCTTGACCATCCCGGCGCCCACGATCGGTGCGAGCTGAGTGGCAGGCGGGACGGGCGAAGAATAGACGAGGTCATTATCCCGGACAGCACGCTCGAGAGCGGATTTGACTGCTGCTTGTAGCATCTACGTTTATCAGTCATATGCAGTAGAGAGGTGGAAGTATTGACCCTCAGATCCGACACGACAGCTTCCGCCACGTTCTTCTTTCCCACATCCAGACCTTTCTTCGCAAGCCCTTCCGCCACCTTTAACCGGGATACCTCGGTGCCGTACCGGCTCTTCTCAAGCTCCTCCTGGCTCATTCGATATTGCGCTGCAGCTTCGAAATGCATCTGCTTAACTGTGATGTGAGAGATCCAGTTCTTCGGCCAATGATCAGCCAAAGTCTGACTCAGTGAGACAATTCACTTACGGCGGGGAAGTAGGCTGTGGAGGGCGAGTCGGTGTCATTTGCTGATGTCAAGGCTGCTTTGTAGTATTCCGACACCTGCGAGAAACGATGATCAGCTTCCTAGTATCCGCCGTATGGCTAGAGGTCACCTTCATCGACAGTTTGCCTATGAGTGCATTCTTGTATGTTCCCTCTGTGATCTTCGTGATCAGCACTGCAGACGAACCGTGTCACGACGTTCAGAGACTCACGCAGTACTGCTTGTTGCCAATAACATTCCTGCGCCTCAGCGAGCACGAATTCCCTCATGGCTCCAAGGAAAGACTCGGTCATATCGTATCCCGCAGCAGTAGGTGTAGAGACCTCCGTCTTGAGGATAGGCAGGAGAGCAGTGGCGACGAGATCAAGGACGCCTGCAGCTGACTGACATCCGCTTCAGCTTTTCAGGACCGGGTGCTCCATTTCGAAACGCGGATTGAACGTGATAACCCGGACTCACCGTGAGGAATCCTAGAGCCCGCTTGATCCCCTCCGCCTCAGCTCTTCTCTCCGCTGCGGCCATAGTCGCATAGAGTGCCGCTATATTATAGAGAACACTCGCTCTCTCGAAAGTAAGGGATGGTAGGGTGATTGGGGCATCAGGTGAGAGGGAATATGGTGGAGGGAATGGGAGGTAGTAGGAGAAGGGTAATGAAATCTAAGGTGCGGGGAGGCGTCAATGCGGAAGTTCTCGTGGAGTCAATGGTCTGTTCCTCAAGCCGGAGTCCATCCTCCAAGCCGAAGCTCAGGACCGACAAACTCACGTCTGAAGGGAACTTTGTTGACAGGAAGGAGAGCTGGGCGTAGTATCTGATAGCCGAGTGATAGAGTCAGCTATCTATAGTGTTGTACATGCTCTGGTGAAGTTTCCAGCGATAAGTCGTGAGATTCCTGTCGGCGGCTTCCCCCTACTCTCCTTTGAGCAGCATTCTCAAGCTCACCTCATCATTCCCCTGACAATTTCCGGATGAGCATCACTCTTTGGCTCCACCCAATCCTTCCTCATCGCCACGAGTGCATCGACATCTTTCCGGAATGCTTCGGGATGGGTATCTCGGAAGTGACTCGAGATATAGCTCAGCAGATGTTGAGAGAAGGTAGGGAGGGGGTTGGTCCGTTTAGTGGGAATCGGTAGAAAGTTGGACTGCGAAGCGTTAGCAGGGGTGATCGGGATCAATCAAAGACACCTACCATCTCTCTACATCAGTAATGCCTCGCTCTACTGCCTGAGGAGCCTGTCAAGTCGAATTGCAAAGGTGATGATTCTGTGGCCCGGAATTCCGTTCTTTTTCCTGCATCGTTCCTGACACCGTCCATAATTTGTCCACCAGTTTTCGCCTTCTTCTATATCTACATCTGGAGTGGGCCAGGTAGTCGGACATCGAACATCACTCCTCGTCCGGTTCTCGTCCACTCCATAAGATGTCTCAATCCCCTCTCGCCCGCTCCGCCCGCCGTCAGCTCCCTCGCTTCGCCCACACTCCATCTCAGCTGGCCAAGTCCACGTCGTCTCGTCATCTCAGCGCGTCCTCCTCGTCCCAAACCTCGCAGATTGGGCTCACTACTACTTCAAAGACCTCTCATGACACCTCAAGTGTTCCACATACGCCCAAGATCACCTACTCACCTTACGCTACCTCGTCTCCGCATGGTGGGCTTAGCAAGAGCACGAGTATACCGTTCGATATGGCGGGGAGTGCGAGAGCGGGGCGGAAGGCGGAGCAGGACCGCGCGCGAGGAGTGTTGAATGGTGCTATGGAGGAACCTGAGACACCGGTCGTGAGGACGCCGCGCTTCGTGAGGCGTAAACCCTTCTGGCAGAGGTATGTGATACATCCCTCGTGGTCAGTCTAGCTGAAATGGACCTCAGGATAACCTCGATCCCCGAAGCGATCATCGATAGAGCCCTCCTCGAGTATCCTGTATCATTTGAGGCGATACTCCCACCAGCCCACTTCGCCAACCCAATCTCATTGGGCATCCATTTCCTCCACTACCTCCTCCTCGCACCGCTGTTCGCAGTGACGCACGAAGCAGATAGTGTCTTACGGTCGGGAAGAGGGTCTACGGGAGTGAGCAGTCGATGGGAGAAGTGGGAAGAGCACGTTCACGTGAAGGGCAGAGGGCTCGGAGGGGGTCTGACGGTCAGTACTTCCATTACATCCTTGCATCGAATTGGTTCTCGCTCATTCCTGCAGTAGAAGCTCACCATCACACTCATCCTCCTCGCAATCGCTGCGACGAATACCGTTTATGTATTTACCCGCTTCAAAACCTACGACATGCAGCTCCGCTCGGTACACTCTTCCCTTCTCCTCGTAACCCCTTCTGATGGGCTGCTCAGGCTCAGGATCCCGTCCAATCCCCTCACAGCTCGCCGATCCCGGCACCGAAGCGCCCCGCGCAAGACGAGGACGTCTTCACTTCGTCCTCTGCTAACGAGGACCGTTCGAAGCCCCTCGACTTAGCCGGACAAGTGATTTGGACGGTGGTGAAGTGGGCTTTGTGAGTAGTACTAACAAGGTGTGCTTGCTCTGACAAGCTGCCTACAGCCGTGCAGCCATGTCAGCCATCGGTCGACCGTCGGCCTCGACTGCTCCAGGAAGCTTTGCGCCGAGTGACGATAAGATCCAGTCACTCCGCGTATGGGAGCCCCCAGAGATCTGCCTCGCTTTCTTCTGGTAGGTTCGCTTCTGTTCCACCTCGGGATGTGGCGGTGCATCCTCCTTAAGCTTATGATGCCGAACTAATATCTATCCGCTGACGAAGAATAGCGCCTATCCCCCGCCCGCCCCCATCCTGAGCTATCTCCTTACTCCGCTCCACCCCTTCCTCACCCCCTTGCTCCACTTTTCCATTTCATCTCTCCTCGCCCATCTCGCCACGTCTTACGCTCAGCTTGTAAAGGATCGCATGGTCCTTAGCGCTGAGGTGATGCGAGAGTACGATCGGCGATTCGTTTACAAGAGGATCTTTGGGTCGAGGGTGGATCGGGGAACCCAGACACATGAAGGTGAGTCGAAATTGTTGAGAGACTGAATGCTGACTACAATACAGCCGAATCTCTCTGGTGACCGGTGACGATCATAGACGAAAGCTCACGATAATTTCATGTAGCATAATCTATCACGCGATTCCGAGTCGCTCATGCCGCTCATATCACGCCACTGCAAACCGCCCAAACTCCTCCATCGCCACCAGACTCTTCCCCTCCTTCCAGCTCTTCGCATACTCGGCCCTAATCGCTTGAATCCTCTTCCTCATCTCCTCGCCTTCTGGTCCAGTGATCCGTGCGAACGCTTCTCGCATCTCCGCTTTGATGTTCTCCTCTGTCGAGTTGATCACAACACCATTGTATCTCGTCTTTCCGTCGACTCCGGAACGGATCTGCTGGAGCTCGATGGCGATCTTGAGCTTGTCGCTCACTGATTCGCCATAAGTACATTTTGTTTTTGAAGAGAGGAAGCACGATGCGATACTGAAAGAGGCAGGACCTACGTATTTGAGAGGCGTCGGATTGGTCGCCGCTAAAGGGGAAGGCGATGACTGGGTTTCCGGACAGTATAACCTCGAGCATCGAGTTCGCCCCCAGGTGGCTCTGATGCAAGACTCAGCGTCCCCACAGTGATTGCTTGCTGAGCTTACCACTACCATACCGACAGCTGGATGATTGAGGACCTTCCACTGCGGTGCAAATTTGACCACCTTACCTCGCTTCTCGATCGAGGCTTTCATCTGGGCTGAGAGTGTGGTCATCGCCGAGGCGTCGGAGAGCAGGACAGTCATATTGGGAGGCAAGCAATCCACAAGGTATTTGACGAGTTCCGGACGCTTCACCGGCCAGAAGAGGGATCCGAAGCTGTCACGGAGCTATTAGGGTTGATGCGAACTCACACGAAGACTGACCTGATATAGGCAACCGATCTTGGCCCGTTGAGTCTGAGCTGCTCGTCCAGGAGTCCGAGCGCGATCCCGTCATCCGGCGTGATTGCCGAGAGGTCAGGCTTCTTACCCTCCCAAACTTCTTTCCCGAATTGCGGACTGGACCCATCAGACCGGTGGCGAGTTGAGATTCCAAGAACGAGCTTACCCGACCGCAAACACCTTCTTCCCGAGCACCGGTTCGAGTGCAGCTAGCGCTTCCCCGTCGATTTCCCGAGTCGCTGTGATGACTACTCCCGTGACTTCGGGCTCGAAAGCGACGAGTCGGCAATTGAGGAGCATCTCGTCCCAATGGGGCGTCATAGCAATCGCGGGGACTTGCGGGACTGGGCTGGATCAGCGGGACGGCGAATGAGGCAGGGACGACTGACAGAACTCCCCTGCGAATGGCGCATTAGCGATGGGAACCAAGGGGACGGTGGCGCTTACACTCTTGCATCGGCGCCATTCCAGGTGGATGTATCACTTCGTCATCGCAATGAAACCAGGTCTGCCCACGCTCATCAGCTCGTGGCGGATTATGGCGACAGCAGGGAGGAACACCGACCCGCTCAAACGCTTCGTATTTCTCCACGCCCTGAGCGAGAAGCTTCTCGGTCTCCCGATTCCATTTGTCAATGAACCCGCCTTTCTCTGCCGGCATCCAAAACCTACGAAATCATTTCCATATCGGTTCTGAATGGAGTAGGAGACTCACCGACATAGACCGGACGCCTGCATGGAGGTGAAGACGACAGCTGGGATAATTGGGATTCCCAGCTCGGCGGTAACGCTCTTCAGATTCCCAATGAAGCCACCTTGGAACCACTATCCCTCCGTCAATCCGCGTCATCGCGTCAGACTTACGTCGAATACCGCCAGGGTGGGCGGACCGAACTTCGTTTCTATTTCTGGACCACCGCCCTGAAACAGCGCCTTGAGGTAGATTGGCATCGTCTCCTTCCCGCTCGCCTTTAGGTCATCCACAATGTCGGTGTTGTTTACCTCGACAATCTCGATGATCTGGATCCTATCCAGGACACTGGGCGGATGAGGATGCTCGGCGAGCTCCTGGACGATACGTGGGGACATGACGGGGTCGACGAGGAGGGTGATTTGGAGGGAGGGGTGGACGGTGCAGAGGTTGAAGGTGAAGTGGAGGAGAGGGCGGAGGTGGCCCCTTAGTCTACTATCAGCGGGACAAGAGATGGAAGAGGAGGGACGGACCATCCTGCGAGGGGGAGGACGAGGTAATGCTGCAGTCCAGAAGCTAGCGCAGCGTTATGAGCGAATGGCTCCGTCATCTCTGTCATTGCTAGAGTTGATAGCGAAGCGAGCGATTAGAAGATCAGGATGAGTATGGGTCTCGGGACAAAATCAGTCAGTCGGTTTTTTCGATCAGCTCGGGCGACACCGGTGAGACACATGCGAGGCGATGCCATGATGCCCGGAGTGAATTCGGTGGGACATGGGAAGGGTTCGAGTATTTGCTGTTATTGCTAGTGCCTGAAGGTTTCGGATCCGGAAAGGGATCTGGGATCATATCGGAACCGTATTGGAATCTGACACGTGACCCTCTTGCCTTGCAGTATGTGGACGCCTTCTCAGATGAGACCCGCTTTGACGCCTATCAGCGGAGCTTACGGTCAGTCGTCTTCCCGGTGAAACCAGACTTGACGCTCACCTTGTGAAAGATCGAGCTAGGTCGTGCAACCTACCATGACTCAATCGAGCAGCCCCTCCAAAAATCCACTCCACCTCATCGCCCTCGGCTCCTCCTTCGCCGCCGGCCCGGCCATTCACCCTCTCTCCTCCCGTCAAGCCATGCGGTCCACCCTAAACTACCCCAACCTCCTCTCCCGCCGCCTAGGCGCATCACTCACCGACCTCACCGTTTCTGGCGCCACACTGCTCAACGTCCTCGATACTTCCCAGGGCATAGTTGGGAGCTTCCCACCCCAAGTGCAAGGTGTCACGAGCGATGCGGATGTGGTCACCATTACGGCTGGCGGGAATGATATCGGGTATATCGGGGGGATGATGCGGGATAGTTTTGGGATGATTGGGAATGTGTTGTTCCCTTTGGTTGGTCCTGTGACGGTGCCGAGTGAGGACGAAGTGGTGGCGCGGTTTCGGAATGTGGTCGATGCGGTTCGAGAGCGAGCACCTAAAGCCCGGATCCTACTCGTCGAATACCTAACCGTACTCGGTCCCGACACCAAATCTGGGGTAAACGTCCCTTTCACGGAGGACCAAGTCGCGCGGTATAAGGAGGTAGCGAAGACTGTGCAGAGGATATACGCGCGAGCCGCAGAGGGGAAGGAGCGATGTGAGGTGGTGGATGTTGCGGAGAGGAGTGAAGGGCATGGGTGGGGGAGTATGGAGCCTTGGGTGACGGGACATGGGTGGGGGATGTTTACAGGCGGGGAGATGCCGTGGCATCCGAATAAGAGGGGGATGGAGGCGGTGGCAGGGATGATCTATGAGCATCTGCAGGGGAATTCAAAAGCCAGATTATGACGCTATGAGAGCGGAGTCATGGGACGGAGGGTGAGGTCATGTTGACCACGGTATGAATGATGCGAGCTCGAGCTACCAAGCTTCTCAAGCGGCTCCACTATCTCCTCACGGATAAAAGCGTGGTACTTGACGTCGACCTCGGTACACAGGCATCGTCGTGCTGGTTCAGCTCGACAGCTCGTATTATGAGGTTGTCGCAGCTATACGTTCATCAAATTCCATGGAGATCGTGATCATCCGCGCATCAGAAGGCGGAATGCCGGCGTGGGATGAACAATTCAGATGATGGGACAAGGGAAGAATGTTGACAAAACGCCGTCAAAGGATCCCCGTCGCCACCTCTTCGTTCCCGGAACTGGACCATAATACCTTCAAATCTCTGCCGCTCGAGATACCTTGAGACCTTCTCTGAACTGTACAGCATCGTCAGAAGTGTCTCTGCCGTCGTCTTCCATCGACCGCACATCCGGTTCAAGCTGTGGTCCATCACCCCTTTGGTCATCATTCAACGCATCGCTGGCGTTGATTTAGTGGAGGCAGCTGATCGTGAGCTGGCTAAACGAAGTCACCAACCTCTAGGCTATAGATCGCGTCATGGGTTCCACCCAATCACATCCCACAGCCCCATCCTCAGCTTCCCGCCGCTCCTCATCGCCTGAAAATCGTCGGAATCGCCCCTCCGCTCTTCGACGCTTATCAACTCTCACGAGACGGCGCAGTGATGACCTGCAGCTTGACCGTCATCGGTCTACAGAGTCGACAAAGGTGGACCCGAAGCCCTTAGTAGACGGGCACAGTATCCAGGATATTGGATCCTCTGGCTCGAACTCGCAATCTCCAGCTATAGCTACGGAAGTAGTCCATCCGCCCTTCATTCCCGAATCATCGATGCCACCACCGATCCCTTCACCAACCATCCTAGGTCCTCCTATCCCCTCCTCTCGATCGCCGCCATTCAACGATCCTCCTCTTCCACAGGCAGTTCATTCCCCGTCAGGAAACCACTCGCCGCGTCCCGATCCGCCTCGACCGGACTCTCGCCGATCCTCTCTCGTCGCGGAGAGCTTCCGCCGTCATCTTTCTCTCCCTCACGGTGCGAATGAGCAGCGTAGCATGGGCAGCAGGATCACGGCGCTCCTCGGTCTCTCCAACCCCGCCCTTCCCCAGCCTCCTGCCTCCGCACCTGTACCAAATCAACCGGATCCAGAGGACATGAGTGTTGGGGAACTACAGGCGCGCTTGAATCGCGCACGAGAGGATCTGGCGGAGACGCAGAGATTGTTGAGCGAGACGCAGGCTAGGATCGATGCTGCTGAACGCAGGCGCATACCGCAAGGAGCGGTCTTGGTCATCCAAGGATTGGCGCAAACGCATACGGTGGAGGATGAGGCGGAAATACCAGGATCGCCAGAGACGACCGCTGGCGAGCCGTCTCGGCCACAGCTGAGACACATGCGTCGATCTTCGGAAGGGAGTGCTCAACGCCTTAGACCCACGGCGCACAACGGCTCGTCCCTCGAGATGCAGGCCCGCATGATCGGCGGTTTACTCACGTGAGTATCTGTTCTGCTTGCGTCGCAGCGACTGACATTGTATAGTGTCACCGCAGCAGCGACCGCAACTACCCTCCTCTCGCCACACACTCCTCAACCCACCTCGACTCGCTCAACCGCCACCTCCGCCATCGAAAACATCATCTCACGCATCCGACCCCGCTCTCCCCAGTCCATCGAGTCGATGCTCGGCAATTACCTCCGTAACGTGCTGCGTGACAATCGAAGACTGGGCAGCTCCCAAGCGATCGCATCACAGGCTTCGGACGACGCAGCGGAAATGAACGTCTCGAACGAATTCCAGTCCTTCTTGGAAACTTTACAAGGGGACCTGGTTCGGGCGGTTAGGGAGTTCGCGGGACGACCACCTTCTAGCGAACCTGTAGTGTCCCCGAATGAGAGCGATCCAGCAGCGAGTACTTCAGAAGCCTCAGAGATCAACGACTCGGCTCCGACCGTTTCGGAAGCGATCCCTGCATTCCATCATCAGCTTGGCCAGAATGTACGCGGCATGGAGCGAACTTCCGGAGTCACTGGAGGCGTCGATGGCGCACCTCGCAGGCTCAACTTCTTCCGCGCCCACACCTTCCCCGAAGTCCCAGCTGGTGGGGCGGAGAACGATCCCAACGCGGTCGTACCGTGTATCTTCATCGCGGTCCGCTCTATCAGCCACGACCCGGCTTTCACCACGGAAGATCTTGTCCAGCACCCGTCATTCCCGTTTATCGATGGTCACGTACCGTCGGCCGGCGAGACTGGCGAGTCGGACATGAACGCGACTTCGAATTCTGCTGCGGACGCTATAGCTTCTACGCCCACACCCGCGCCTCGCACCTTCCGTCAGAGGGTCATGAGCCGCTTGTCCTCGACTCGCCAACCCAATCGGCCAACAGGTCCGCTCAACACATACCTCGTCTCTGTCATTGGTGGGAACTACCCGCGATCACATCCCGTCCTGGCTATCCCGAACCTGCTCACTGGAGGACCACTCACCGACGAGGAAATGCAGCTCGTAGGCGAGCTGATGGGACCGGTCAAACCGCTAACCGCGACGACAGCCGAGATCGAGAAAGCCGGCTTGCGAATCATTGATGGGAGCGAGACGGCGGAACTGGCAGAGAAGGGCGACTTGCTCTCCAGCTGTGTCGAGCGGTGTTTGGTGAGACGACACGTGCTGGAGTGGCCGAGTTGAGCTGACGTGGGTAGATCTGCTTGAGCGAGTATGAGGCGGGCGAGGAGTGTCGAGTGCTCAATTGTCGACATGGATACCACAAGGACTGCGTGGATCAGTGGCTAAGCAAGGGGTCGAACAGCTGTCCCGCTTGTCGGACCGAGGGTGCGCGATCTCCCTCCTCGTCACTGGAATTACATGCTGAAGTGAATCAGCTGTCGATAAGAGCAAGATTACTCCTCCACTAGAATCCGCCGTGGCTGGCCCTTCGAGCGTAATCGAGCCCGCTCCATCAAGTGCGACTGATACCGACATGTGATTTCGTCAGGAATACCACCCCAACATCTGTAGCAAAGCTGGTGGGAAAAAGCATCATATGCATTGTCTTATAGCCTCGAACACCTAGTATCGCCCAGCTCAATGAGGTTGCAGAGGTACAATCATCATGACGGCCGGGAAGGTTCGGCCTGGGAATATCTAGCCGGGTCGACTCCATGTCGATTATGGTTGACCAAGTTGAACCTAGTGAAACACATCAGCACAGCGCTTCAGCCCGCTGTACGCCTCCAGCTACACCCTCACCCTGCGAAAGCGGTGAGACCCGAGCAACTCACCAAGGCAGCATCGCAAACTTCAACTGACTAAACCTCGAATTGCCCGCGGCGACACCCTGGGTAAAGTCATCAAGCTCCGTCTCCCCATAAATCGGTTTGCCCGCCGCCGCCCTCGACGAGAGCTCCACTTTATCCTTCTGCATCTCCCTAGCGTTCTCTGTCCAGCCCCAAAATCGTTCTACCCACCATCAGCGACTCTTCAGGAACAGGTTTAACGGGGATGGGGAAAGTGGGTCACGTACTGGACGAATTCTGGTAGGAGAACAGGAAACCGAAACCGAAGCCTAGGAGGACTGTTATGCCGTACAATTGGCGTCTACCTAATGCGGTCGTGGGATGTCGGTCGGTCCGGTCTGTCATTCCATCAGCACACTGACGGTCCTTCACTTCCAGGGTGGAGAATCAAATTTAGGGTGTAGAACCAGTTTGAGGGAGAAGGATTGAGGGAAGGGCGGGAGACTCACCCCACATGGCCATGAGAGTGGGGAAGGCGACGGTCGCGCTCGTCCAGATTGCGAGGTCGGCGGGACGCATATATCGCATCACTCGGGAGAAGTGGGGGTCGGAGTCGATTAAGGGGTACTCGGGTTGGGAGGTGGAACCGGCGGGGACGGGCATGGTGAGCGGGAAGGTATAGGGGGTGAACCAAGAGGTGGAGGAGCTCGTGAGCTGTCGGAGCGCTGCGAATGCGAGGTTTCAGGAGCTTTCAGCTGCCGGACAGGTCGGTACGACTGACAGGTCCGCGAGAATGGCTTCAGTGCCATGTTACGTAACCCGAATTGCCTTATTACGCTGAGCAGGGCGGAGCTTCTGTCAGCAGTCATCCAAGCCCGTCGGCCTTGATCTTCCTTTCCGCTGTGCGATGCCCTTTGCGAGGTATATAAACCCAGAGACGTGTCCTTTCCGTGACATCCTACTTACTCTACTGACCGATCTACCCTTCACTCACCATGTCGACTCCCGAAGCCGCGCTTATCACTGGCTGTTCCGAGCCCAACGGGTTCGGCGCGTGCGTTGCGCTCGAGCTGGCTCGAAAGGGGTATAGGGTATTTGCCAGTGCTCGAAATATCAAATCGATGAAAGCAATGGAAGGTGTCTGCGAGGTATGTCATCTCACTTTACGCCACTGAGCATGCTGATGAAGAATGGTAGCTCATCGAGCTTGACGTGACGAGTCTCGATTCGGTCCGGGCCGCGCACAAGCATATCTCCGAAGCGACGGGTGGCAGGCTCAGTGTGCTCGTCAACAACGTCGGTTCAGAATCCCCATGATACCTGGCCCCAGCTGATGGTGGAATCAAGGCTGGCGTCATTGGAGACTCTCCGATCCTCGATACCGATCTCGATCAGTTCCGCGCATTATACGATATCAACGTCTTCGGCCAAGTCGCCATGATCAAGACATTCGGGCCCCTACTCGTGGAGACCGCAAATCTCGTCGGAGGGAGGAGGACCATCATCGTCAATGTCTGCAGCTTCACGATCCATGGCGTGCCCTGGTATTCGGCGTATATCTCGAGCAAGGTGAGCTACTCCATCGCCTAGGCTTGAAGCATAGGCTGATGAGGAGTAGGCGGCGTTCTCAGCGTTATCCGACTCAATCAGGGTGGAGATGAAGAACCTCGGTGTCAAGGTCATCAATCTGGAGCTCGGTGCGCATTCCGAACGCCAAATGCATGTGGACAGTCCTGACGGAAATTGATGCAGGCGCTATCTACACACAGATGTACCAAAACCTCAAGGGCTTCCCCATGCGCTCTTCCGAACCCTCACCATATTACCCAAACTACGCCGCCATCGACAAAAAGGTCCGAGACGACGTAGCGAATGCGACTCCGCCGAGCACCGCAGCGTATGTTGCCGAAAAGCTCGTTCGTCAGATCGATCGCGCCAATCCGCCGGGCAAACTCTGGATCGGCACGTTTGCGACACCCGTGGCGATGATCTTCGGACTGTTGGAGCTGTTCGGGTTGATCGCCCTGAAAGACTGGATCTGGGGGAAGGCTATGCACTGTAACATGACGTTGAAACCGGAGAAGAGGATCAAGTGAGCCGAGGTTATTGCGATGTGACCGGTTCTCGAGATGCAGTTGGGTCTAGACCGAGCAGAGCTCCGCGGAACTGACAGCGGTAAGCGGATGGTGTAGCGTGACGGAAGCATCCTCACTTGCTCAATCTGCCAAATCACGTTTTCCTCCTTGATTCTTTCACTCGCCAAACGTCTGAGAATATCAAGCTCGTCAAACGACAAAGCTCTGTGGAGCTCACTTCTGCAGCACTGTGATCCGCTTTCCAGTGAAATCTATCGCCTGGTCCAGCGGCAGATCGAGGTGCAGGTCTAGTCCAAGATCCAGGGCGACGATGAAAGTATCCGGGCTGAGAGCGGATCAACCTCGACTCGGACACCAAGCGGTATGACTTACATCTGCGCATGAACCCAAATCCCACCGCCAAGCTCAGCCATCGTCTCTTGAGGTTTGTTAGCCCCGAAACCGTTTATTTCGGTCAGTTTGTCGACGAGATCATGACTATCTCTCGTCAGGCCACCCAATAGGGACCAGAAATCAAGCGTACTATTCGGCAATGTCGAACTCGGTATGGGCCACAGCTTGTCGGGCTGCTTCGAGTGCTGGTAGCAGGAAGGTCGATAGGTGTTGGGCATACTGCTGGGTCTTGGAACCGTCCATTGCTGGAGATTATTGAGAGGAACGGGCTGCTCGTTATGGAAATAAGGGCAGTCCTGGATTTACAGTAAGTTACCGCTGGACATGGTTTATTACGTAAGACAAGGTTACTCCTCACAGATCCGTCACGGACGAGTCTAGAACCCATTTTGCCGTCGGTCTCAGCCTCTTGCCTGGATTTGGATTTTCGACCGTTCCCCTATCCCGTACTTTATTCTACATTCCTATTGCATACGAAACAACAATTCTTCGTGCTAATATCAAGACCGAGCGAGTCATAGCGGACGGGGAACGCTACTTGACTAGAACCTGATCTTCATCCGAGACATTGATGTTTCAAGGGATGTAGATCCCGCTTCGAGTTTGTCTCCCCGCCTCACCTGTTGACTGCTCCTCATATCCCGTTTGGATGATGGTCCAGAGCTAGTCCTTCGGTCAAGTGGCTGATGCCAATGGATCGTATGGAGTTTTAAACTCGACTGTCATCGTGTGGTCATCCGGGAGGCGTTTGGACCCTTGGTAACAGAAACTTGCGAACGAGTGGGTTTAAGATTGACGGGACAACCCCCTTATCTTCCACTACCATCACTCACGTATCGCACTCACTCTCCAGACTCCTCAAAACACTCCCCTCCGACCACCTCTACGCTATCCCCCGGCGTAGCTTCTTCTATCCATCATGCTCTCCTGGTCCATCCTCCCAGGCCTCGCCGTCCTGCTCTCCTCTCTCTCCCTCCTCCCATCTACCTACGCCTCCGCGTTCGACTTTACCCTGCGCGCCTTGGAGAAAAGGACATCCTCGTCCACCTCGGGCTGGACGTCAGAGACCTGCGCGACGGTCGCAGGGACATATTGTGGCTACAACTACAATTTTGGTTGTCTCTGTCTCAGCGATGTTTCCGACTTTTGCGACGGCAACAAAATCAACTCCTACATTGAGTCGCTCTTAAACTACTATGTAAGCCCTCCTCCTCACGACTCACGGGGCCTCTGACACCTCACAGATCCAGCAAGTTGGCAAAAGCTTTTCGTACCCGCCCAATTCGCAACCCAGCTGTGACAGCGCCGGTGGCTACAGTTGCGGATCTCTGTCCAAGCATTCCAACGGCAACTGCGGTCAGACCAATTGCGACCCGACTAAATGCTCGGCGGCTGCTGCCAGACCTACTCGAACGGCAAGTGCTGCGGTTCCACCGGTTGCTCCCATTCCGGTACGACCTGTACTCCCGTCCTTCAATGCACAACGAGTCCAACGACGTTTGCTGTCCATCTGGTACCTCGGGCTGGAAAGGTTATTCGACGGTCTGCTGTCCTTCCGGCCAATCGGAATCGAATGGTGCTTGCGTCTGCCCAGCGGGTCAGCAGAAATCGTCCTCCGATTCGACCAAGTGTGTCCGTCTGCGCGAGTGGCATGTCATATTGCATATCCAAGTGTTGCCCGACCGGCTCCAGCGAGGTCTCCGGTGATTGCGTGTGCGACTCGAAGGAACAGACGCTTAACTCCGGCGGTACCGCTTGCGTCAGCCGATGTTCTTCGGGATGGACTTACTACAACACCGTCTGCTGCCCATCTGGCTCGACCGAGACGTCCAAAGGTGTCTGCAGCTGCACTGGTACCCAATAGACGATGAGCGGGTCCGACAGCTCGCAGACCTGCGTGAACAAATGCTCAAACTCAGCTTGGACATACTACAACATGGTCTGCTGTCCCGCCGGCTCGACCGAGACTTCCAAGTGCGTCTGTACATGTACCAGCACTCAGCAAACGATGAGCGGTTCCAGTAGCTCGTAGACTTGTGTCAACAAATGCTCAAATTCAGCTTGGACCTACTACACTACCGTCTGCTGCCCCGCCGGATCGACCGAAACTTCGCAGGGCGTTTGCACGTGCACAAGCACTCAGCAAATGATGAGCGGCTCTGGCAGCTCTCAGACTTGCGTTGCCCGGTGCTTGAACTCTGCTTGGACGTACTATACCACTGTCTGTTGTCCCGCCGGATCGACCGAGACGTCGAAGGGCATCTACACTTGCACCAACAATCAACAGATGATGATTGGCTCGGGTAGCTCGCAGACCTGTGTCGCACGATGCTCCAACTCCGCTTGGACATACTACAACACCGTCTGTTGTCCTGCTGGCGCCACTGAGACGTCGAAGGGGGTCTGTACTTGCTCGAGCAGCCAGCAGGCTATCACCGGAAGCGGCACCTCGGCACAGTGCACGCTCCTGTGCGGTAAGTCGATCACAGCTTCTCTAGACTGTCGCTGACGCTCTCCCAATGCACCTCTCCCTCCCAGTGCACCTCTCCCTCCCAGCAGATCTCCAGGTCCGGCAACTCGATGTCCTGCGTCAGCAAGTGTGACTCCTCGCACGCATGGTGCTCCACTCAGTCCTGCAAATCCTACATGACCGAGGTCAGCGGCAGTTGCGTCTGCGCGCAAACTGGCTACATCGATAACGGCTCCGCTTGTGTCGCCAAGTGCGGATCCGGATACAATTACAACCCTTGCACGAGGAAATGCGACCCCATCCGCGATACTTCTTCTGGATACGTCTACCTCACCAGCTCCAGTGGCAAGGCTTCTACTGTAAACAGGGTCAAACCGCTTGCCAGACCGTGTGCTGTCCTTCTGGACAGGAGGAGGTGGGCGTTACAGGAGTATGCTGTAACAACGGAGCGACGTATTCCAATGGCGCTTGCCACAATCCGACCGCCACGCCTCGTCGTCGATCTCTCGCCGGCCGAGTCGGGTTGGATCAAGTCACCCTCGCCCCTTCCGCCCTCTTCGGCATGGAAGCCAACCGCAACAACAAGCTCTGCCCTCCCGGTCTCGCCGCATGCCCCATCCCCGGTCGTGGAGAGGGCGAATACGAATGGCTCGACTCGCTCAACGATCTCCAGTCTTGCGGTGGGTGCGCGAGCTTGGGCACGGGTCAGGATTGTACCACCATCAAGGGCGCGAGGTGGATGGGATGCAACGTGGGCAAATGTGAGGTCTACTCGTGCAGGAGTAGGTTCAGAAAGGTTGGCGGGAACTCGTGCGAGCCGATGTAAAGTAGATCTTGGGGCTTGGAGGGCTGTCGGTCATCAAGATATCATCAGTCTTTATTTAGACATGATGGATTTTATTTCACCTGGCGGTGGGCTTTCAAGTCCCTCCGCGGCACCTCGATTGACCAAACTATGTGGAGAAAAGCTTTTGCGGTCTTCTTTACTGCCCAAGTCCGTTATCCGTGACAATACCCTTGCTAGCTCACGCTTCAGCTCGCGCTATAGCTGAATTGATCTGACTCTACGGAGATGCGAAATTTAATTTCCCCTGATGCATGCGAATATCGTACCAAAATGTCCAAGTCCGATATCCCTATGAGCATCCTCATTTCCTGACTCTCCGTGGCACGTTCACCCCACCCTCCCCCAAGACCGTCAACACCGGTCTCTCCTCGACAACTCCCGCAAATCCAAACCCTTTCTTAGCCATCACCACCGGCGCTGTCCCCATCTTCTTACGTCCCATCTGGCTCGCGCTGAGCCCATTGCCATTCACTTCCCGAGCCTTCTCGTCAAGCGAATTTGTCGAGCTGACTGTCGGTAGACTGACTTCCACCTCAGGTTCCGTTTCCAGCATAGTCATGGGCAGGTCCTGACCGATTCGATTTCGCTGAGCCGCGATGAGCACGTCACGCGGTTCGGTACGTTCCCAGGTTTGCTGGACGTCCCATACACGCTTCTTGGGCGTGATCCCGGTGGGCACGTCTTCCTGAATAGCCGAGGACAGGAAGGAGGCGGTTTGGTCGATGAGCGTGGATAGGGTAGTGGTGGTAGCAGCGTGGATCTCATCGAAGGATTTGGATGTTGATGCGTGCTGCGACTCGTCAACACTGTTGACATTGACAGAAGGAGCAGGACGTACAGATGTAAGGAGGGTGGATGAGAAGGTGGAAATTTCCTCTGCAACGGCTTTCGTCCGTGCGGACGTAGACTCGTGGGTGTCCTTGATACCCCGCGACATCGAAAGGAAGAGCTTGGACTGTTCTTTCGCGCGACTGCTCGCTTGGCTCTCGACTGCCCGATGTCAGCGTTTCGTCCGCACAGCCCGTGTAGAACTTACCATCCGCAGCCGCAGCCCCCAGCCTGCCGCAGAACCCGTCGACGACCTCGACATGCTCTCCTGCCTGCACAACCGTCTCCTTGCCATACCCCTCCAATCGACTTCTCAGACCGCTCGTGACGTCCTTCAATGCTCCACGTCCGGCTTCACGCCGAGCCGACGCCGTTTGTCCGCCCATGTCCAGCTCCTCTCTGTACTCGCCGGCCCGCTTGGAGCTTTCCGCGTATACCTCCTCGCTGACCTGAGCAAATCGCTCCATCTCGATGGTGCCGGTCTCGTTCGCGGCTTGGACCTGTGCAACGGCTTCGGACCATGAAGCGTCTTGGGCGTCCGTGAAAGATACGATCATCGAGGTAAGGTTATTGACCAGCTCGTTCCGGAGTTTGCTCGTCTTCGCTTTCTCGTCAGCCAACAGTTTAGCAAGGAGGGCGTTTTGCGATCGAAGTCGGGAAATCTGAAGTCAGCTATGTCGATGCTTTTAATCTCACCTCTGTACCGGCAGTCTCATTAGCGAGCTGTCTCGCTCTCGTAGCAGCCTGGGCTTCTGCGGCGAGGTGTTCTCGGGAAGTCGAGATGACCACGTCAACCAGATCAGCTGTCGAGTCAAGAACGGAGCCGACCTAGCTGTCAGCCTGGTCAAGCAGCAATCACCCACCATCGAGAGATGCTCTTGCTGATGCTCAAGGAGATCCTCCACCATCCGCGTGCTCTTGTTGCTAACGCCTCGAGCCCAGTCCCGGACAGAAGCTTGGACCTCGTCCTTTACCTCTAGGAGCGAGGCGGACGCCTTTGAATCGTCGACCTGGCCATGCTCGACGGATCTGGAGAGGTGTTTGGCCATCTTGTTGAAAGCCGAGAATGACGCATCGAGGCTCGCCAGATCTCGTTGAGACTGCTGCGAATGTCAGTACGCACTGGACAAGGGGTCTCACTACTCGGCCTCGTCGCGCATACGCCTCGAGCTCAGTTGAAAGCTCCCGGCCAAAACCGCCTTGTACGGACTGGAGGTGCTGCAAGCCATGTCGCATGTCGTTCGACAAGCCTTGCATGCCGGCGCCAAAGCGAGTCGCCATGTGCACACTCGATCCGAGCACTTTTGCCTTGCGAGCTGCAAATGTTCAGCACCATCTGAGAGCGTCCAAGATCACTTACCAAGTTTGTCGAAGAGGCCTCCTACATCACTGACGCTCTCCGTTGCGACCGCTTTCAATCCTGCTGCAACCGCGTCTAACCTCTCCTCCCCCTTCTGGTACGCCTCACTGACCACCAACTCCTCTTCCAGCCTCGTCCTCGTCGCCTCCATCTCCACCTTCATCTGCGATAACAGTAGTCCCAACTCCCTCTCCGCCTCCCTCGCCTGCTCAAGCTCCTCTGCAGTCGCAAGCATCGTGACGCTCAGCTCATCAAACTCTTTCTTCTTTGTCGCGAGCTCGACGGTGCAGGCGCTCGCGCGAAGCTTTGCCTCCTCGTAATCTGACTTTTGCTTGGCTTGCTGCTCGTGCATCTCCCTCCACTGTTCTTCGGGGATGTAGATCCCGTTCTTCTCCCTCGCCGCGAGAACCTCGTTCTTCAATCGCTCGATATCGCCGAGATACTCTTTCAAGAGCCCTGTCTTGGTGAGATGTGCGTTTACCTCGGGTCGATTGCGGATGCTCTTTGCGCGGATCGCATAGTCGAGAGTCGAGAGCGTTTCCTCCATGTTTGATCGCGTAGGACTGACAGTCGCGACGATGCACGTCTTCGTCCGACCCCCGAGCGAGTCTTGCAGCAGTCGAGTGAGCTTAGATTCTCGGTACGGGACATGGCTGCCTTTCTCGACGAGAGCGGAAATGACGCGGCCGAGGGTGAGCAGGGACTGATTGATCATCCCTGCTTCTCGGGCACGCTTGTCGGTCGCACCGGATCGTCCGATAGCTTCGGATCCAGCAAGATCGACAAGGTTAAACTTGCCGACTTTGAGCAGATCGTCTCCGCCTGTCGCGAGGCTGGTCTCTTTGACGTGCACGGTCAGCGAGAAGATGGTGTGTGATCGGCTAGGATGATGAGCTGAATCTCCAGTGATGAGGGTAGGCTTACGAAGACTCCGTATTCATCTTTGTCTCCGCCACCTGCCTCCGCTGACATCCCCTATTCAGGACAGCCAGGGCCTCTCTCAAACTCTTTACTCCGACTTCCTCTAATCCCTGGATCATCACACCCTTCTTCCCATCTTCGTAGAGCTTCAACCCGCCAGTAGCAGATCCGTTGGCAAGAGCCATCGGTTGCTGCTGCCCCGCCGCGGCAGGTTGGTATTCGGAGGAAAGTAGGTCGCGGAGCTCTTCGTTGTACAGCTCCACGTAAGAGCACTTGACGCTGAACTCGGTATAAGTCGACGCGGAAAGGAGAGAGAAGAGGCGGTGAAGGACTCGAGGAACAACACCGGCGGAATCTTTCGGAGCGGACAGAGGGGAAAGCTCGAGGTCGCCTTGCATCGTATACCTGTTTGTAAGCCAGGATCTAGCGAGATGACGTACGTTTTCCCCGTCCCCGTTTGTCCATATGCGAAAATGGTACAGTTGTATCCCGCTAGCACCTCGTCCAACATTCCTTCAGCGACCTCGCGGAACACCATAGTCTGGTCAGCTTCGGGTCCGAGCACCTTGTCGAAGGGGTAGGTCTTGGTGCTCGGTGCGTGAGAGCCGCCGTAGGAGGATGCGGTGGTGAACGTCGCCAAAGAGGAGGAAGTTAGTGGAGTGGTCTCGATGGTGATGGATTTGCAGAGGGCACCGGATGTCGTTGTGATGATTGGCGAGGATTGGGACAGCTCTATAGGGGATCGCCCTCTGTTGCAGGTCAGCATAGGGTAGACCCTCGGGACTCCCTCAACGCACCGACATCGCACGACGACCTGGATATTGATCTCCCCACTCTCAGGTCCATCTTTCCCCTTCGAATTCAATACGCCGTTCGGCATCGCAGCGATGGTCTTCTTCGCATTTTTCTTGCTTGGACTACTCGATCGACTCTCACTACCTTCCTCACCGCTCTTGACCACGGTTGAAGAAGTGGACATGGCAGATGGTGGTCGTGGAGGCACCTTTGTCGGAGGAGGCATGGCGATGGAGGCCGAAGAAGCTGCTCGACTGATCGTGGGCGCTCTTGAGATAGTAGGTCGACGCGACATGTTGGCCGTCGTTGAAATGTGATAATGCCGGGGGGGGAGGTTGATTGATAAAGACAGTCGCGCGTGGAACTAACTCTTTGTTGACACCCGCTCGAATCGACGGAAGTATTTCGGAGATTACGTATTCCGGCTCGAGCAAAAGGCCATCTCACGAGCCGGAAGGTGCCCTTCCTTCTTCATTTAACCTTGTTTTTCTAGTGCTATCTGCCTGGTAGAATGTAGATAGCATGATAGCGTCTCGTATTGTCTACACCAGCCACTCGGCCAGAGCTCGCCCCACTTCATTCTCTTCCTTGACCTCGCCCTTCCCTTCTTCCGCCCCCTCCGCCGCTCGAATCCCGCTCGTGGGGCCAGGCTACCGAGACACGTCTCGATATACAAGACGACGGCTACACTCTTCTTCGGTCTCCCGAGCGGAGGGGGAGGTCAAAGCCGACCGAGTAGTTCAAGCTAAAGATGACAAGGCTTCATTCAAGGGTATGTGACTCCTCTCCCAACAGTGACTGCGTTTCGTATCCAAAAACCAATAGTGGGAATATTCGCTGACAACGAACTCGCGAAGATCCACTCACACGATATGATTACCTCGTTTCGGAAGGGATCCTTCACGAAGACGAACACCAAAAATCCATCATCCAGAAGCTCCAACGACTGTGGACCGACCTTCAGACCTACGACCCAGGACCATTACCCTCCGGAACCGGAGTGCTCACTCCCTCCTTCGTGCGTCCTCTTGGTGTCCCACTTCCCATGACCGAAACCTCGTTGATGCTGCCTAGTTTGGCAAATTCTTCAGCCGGACACCCTCCGTCCCCTCGCCGACCATGCCCCTTGACAAAGTCCCCAAAGGGCTGTACCTTCACGGCTCAGTCGGGACGGGAAAGACGATGCTCATGGATTTATTCTACTCAACCCTTCCACCCCGCTTCCGACCCGGAAAATATGGTTCCACTCGGATACACTTCCACAGCTTCATGCTGGAAGTCCTACATCGGCAGCATGAGGTGGGCGCTCGGCACGCGAAGTTGGGATTGGACAAGGCGGATGCGACGCCTGAGGTGGCGAGGAGCTTGGCGGCGGAGGGGAGAGTCTTGTGTTTTGATGAGTTTCAGGTGGGTCGATGAGCCGTGCAAGCCGTGCTCGGCTGCGCGTCGGTCTTCCGTCCCGCTGACTGTTTCAGGTGACGGACATTGTGACGGCTATGATATTGCGTCAACTGCTCGAGCGACTCATGGGCTTTGGCGTGGTGTGCGTCATGACGTCAAAGTGGGCTCGTTTGCCTCAGCTTGGCTTTTACTGACTTTCCCGCCTCCGTTAGCCGGCACCCAGACGAGCTGTACAAGAACGGCATCCAGCGAGGCAGCTTCATACCAGCTATCGAGCTCATCAAAGAGCGCTTCGAAATCGTCGACCTCGACTCGGAGACTGGTAGGGTTCTCGTCCCCAAATGCAGCCTGTTATCTGATCCGCCTCTTCGGAAACTAGACTACCGGAAACTCCCGCGTGCCCTATCAAACGTCTACTATCACCCGCTCGACACAGCCACTCATACGGAGATGTCCAAGCTCTTCAAAGCCTTTGCTCCTGACCCCGTCTCAGATCGCAAAGTCTCCCTAGCGTGGGGTCGCGAAATGGTCGTCCCGGAAAGCTACGAAGACGTGGCTCGATTAACCTTTGGCGACCTATGCAACCGGCCTTTGAGCGCTCCGGACTACCTTGAGATCTCGGCGCATTTCGGAACGGTCTTTGTGGAAGGTGTACCGAGGATGGGTGTTGGGGAGAGGGATCAAGCGAGGAGATTCATCACTTTCATCGATGGTGCGCCCTCCCTCAGCTCTCCGTACCTGCAGCTGACGATTACAGCCTGCTACGAGAACAAGGTGTGCCATATTGTTTGCCTCCTATAAACGGAAGCTGATTCTTTGCAGACCAAATTATTCATGTCGTCCCAAGTGCCCATCTATCAGGTCTTCTCGGACGATCGAGGAAAAGCAGCAAGTGACGACGAGCACATGCGGAGTGGTGCGTCGTCCTACTCACCAGTGTCGACGCTAACCCTCCATGTTGCTTGATAGTCATGGATGATCTGGTAAGCAACCATCTTATATCTCTACTTTCATACGTTTCCCATCACCGCGCGGTATAGCCCGGTATCGTGACTGACATTACTGTTTCAGGGCCTATCTGCAGATGAAGTAGGCACTTCGTCCTTGTTTTCCGGAGAAGAGGAGCTCTTTGCCTTCGCCCGCTGTGTCAGTCGTCTTTCACAGATGGGGTATGCCAGAAATACTTTTTCAGAGCTGCGCTGATCAGGGTCCTCATAGAACGAAGGAATGGTCCGAGCAGTCCGGAATTCACCGACCACCACCATACCATCCCTATCAAGAGACCACGGAGACGGAATGATCTAAAGGAACTGAGGACATCGATACACCGCATGACGATATCCATACATGATGCAATGCATGCAATCTCAATGTCGATGTTGATGATGCGAGGACCAATATCGATACAGTCTCCTATGTCCTATCTCTATATCTCTATATCGAAGCGCTCAAAGCGGAGATTGCGAGGCAAGCCGCTCGAACGGCTGCGTATCGATCCACGCGCCAGCCCAATCGACGATTGTCCAGAGTAATCCGTGGGTGAGCATGGAGCGAATCATCGAGACGCCTAGACTGCGCTATTTCAGCGCTGGTCAAATTATGATGATAGAAAACCGGACGTACCCCCGATAGAGCCTGGCGATCCCCATGAGAAGTGGTTTGGGATTATCCTTATCCGTCCCACGCACGAGCCGCAGAAACTGGGTGAGAGGGGTGCGAGGTGAGAGTCCAGAGAGCGCTCGTTGTTGGGCTTTGGTCTACTCATGCGCATCAGCACATACTCGGACATGAGCGGAGGGATAGAACGATGACCTTGATCGCCTGTACTCATCCGCTTATCAGTACTTCAACCCAATAGCTGGCGAAGATGCTCACGTCCACAGGATAGATCATCGCCCAACTACTCACCCCCGCCAGACTCCCACACAAGAAAGGTATCAATCCCTCGGGCAACCAGCTCCTCGCCCAATCCGGCATATTCTCCTGAACAAGCTCATCGTCCTTCCCAGCCCTCTCCACCTTCTTCCTCCCCAACATATGCCGCATCACATCGTACTCTGCGAAATACAACGCGGTGCCAAGTGTATCCCGGATGAAGTGGAGTTGCCAGCCGGTATAGAGCCCTCTAATACCTGAGGCGGAGATGACGGTGCGCACGGCTTGGAGGGTGGTCGGTGGTGTGAAGGGCGGGGCTCGACGGTTGGGGGTGTGGGGCGCGGTGGCGGCTGTTCCGGAGGGGTGTTGGGGGAGGGAGTTGGCAGGTTCGGGTGAGGGTGGGGAGGGCATGAAGAGCTCGGGGTGGGAGTCACGGTAGATTTGGTATTCGAGTTGTCGTCGCACCTGCTCTCATCAGCTCAAAAGCTTGACAAGTATTGGGAACGCCCACCTTGACGAGCTCGAACGGGGCACTTCCGAGACAGACGACCGCGCCACTCGCCCCTCCGGCCATGAGACTCGTCAAAGCCACATCCCGAGCGGTATTGTCATTGAGCACGCCGAGCCTCAGATCCACCCAGGGCGTCTTTGAGGGCGTCTTTGAGGGCGTCTTTGAACTCCCAGCTCCGGGGGTTTGGTCATCGTCGTCGTAGGTCGCATTGAGTATACGTTTGGTGGATGTGTAGATTGTGAAGGATATGGTACGGACGATGGAGATGGTGATGAGGGGGAGACTAGGGGTGTGAGACGGTTTCCATCAAGACAGGATGGACCTACGGGAAACCGCGCCATAGCCTAGATACGTGTCAGCCTATGATCAAGTGGAGCAAAATTTGTCGCACCCGCCAACACCTTCCTCTCTGATGACCTCCGCGGCGAGCCTCGGGATGGAGACGGACTCTCGGGAACTCTGGAGACGAGATTTGAGAGAATCGAGCTGTAGCTCGTCAGCTAGATGTCCGATTACAATGTGGCCAATGACATGGCGACAGTGTCATGGACCGCCATCGAACTCACTGGAAAGCCAGCGAAGGTGGAAACGAGCGAAGCTGTTGTCGCCGAGACGACCTGATGTCATCGTCAGTTCGACGTCCATAGCTCCCTTGAGCGGGAGGAGCGTACCACTTTGTGCTCTGCTCAATAAACCATCCAGTGAGCAGCCAAAGAAAATAGAATGGTGGATCCGGCGCACGGCTCAACCAGATGTCCAACTCCCTCGCCCGTCGTGTCCAAGGCCCATCAAAGGGGGCAGGACGGCTTCTCATGTGAGTGAGCTCATTCCCATCAAGTCGGCTCCAAACACCTACCCCGTCGCCGCCATGCCCTCTCTCAATCAGTCCTCGTCACGATCGGAATGGAATCCAGAGGAGGAGGTACGGGGATGACGATGAGAATGGGAGGATAATGATCAGGTGAGAAAGGGAAGAGAAGGTGATCGTGGGATCCCAGGCGCGATTATCCGGCGGCTTCCCACGTGGTCAAGCTGGGATTTTCCTTGTAAAATGCCCTATGACCCTTACTCTGACCCAAGCTGGATATCTGAGCCAATCCTGAGCCAGAGACGATATGATCTGAAGCCGGCTAGATCACAAATCACACGATGCGCATCCTTGTCTCCTTTCAGGCTCGCGCATGCCATACTTCGACATCGCGTCACCTCTCCACCTCCACCGCTCCCGGGCCTTGGACTCTCGCCATTCACGACGGACCATCCGAGACGAGATCAGCCATCTTTTCCATCCCACCGCCAGATCCCTCGCATCCTCATCGTACCCTCCGACGTCGACGGATCCTTGCACAAGTCCATGTTGCTAATCTCGATGGGGGTGAGCAAGCCGAGCGAGCGAAGCGACGGTTCGACCCATGGCGTCAGCCGGTGATACCGCCGTTGATCTATCTTCCGTTACATACTGAACAAGATTCACTAGATCGTATGACCAGTTCTCCCAACCGACAATGTATAGTCACCCGTCAACTCCTTCCATCTAGTGAATACTCCCCTCAAAACCGCCTCGGTTTCTCCCTCGCCACCGCCTTCCTCTCCCCCTACCTTAGGCAGTCTGACATCCCGCCCTCCTCAGCTCTGTTGTCCTCATCGCCACATGCTGCAATCTCAGGCCACGTCCATCCTTGTTGAGGACTACTTCGACTCCAAATTCACTGATAAAACTCGACGCTAGAATTCCTAATCAACCTCCGTCCCACCCACTTTCCCCCCTCCCCAGACTCCCCCACCTCCAACCTCTTCCTGACCCCCGACCGAGTCCTACATCCGCGATACGAATCCACAAAGCGCGGTCGCGGTTTCTGGGTGGTCTGTCGACGAGACGTGGTCGAGCGGTTATCCCAGCCTGGTACGTTCCCATACGCTTCCTCAAACTCCGCTGAGACTTATAGGACCACATTTGGGCGCGCTCAAGACTGTGCCCGGACTGAGTGTCCCACCTAGATTGGCCGAGCAGGTACACACTCAACTCCGCGTGAGGGTCGTACTGGAGCTCGAGATGTTGGCTGAACGATTGGCCGCGATGACAACGCGATACAAGACCCGGATTCAGACAGAGGAGGGAGGGAGAGCTGTGCTGAGGACCCTGAAGAGCGGTGAGGGCAAACATTTGGGACATCTCGATCGGGGGATGGACGGAGTCGCCGCTCTACTGGACGTACGGGGTCTGCATGACGACGAGCCAGCGTATTCAGACCCGGCACTCAGCCCAATACCGCATATATCGACCCCAGTCTACCGCTTATCAGATCTCTTCCCGACAGACCAGCATGTTGAAACCGCGCGCAAGCTGGGGAAGATCCTCGAAATCGAGCAGACTGAGATCCGCCGACTCCAAGAGCATAGTCAAGTCCTCGGCCTCTCTTCCGATGATCCCATAGCGGCGGACTTGATTCCACCGAGGGAGAATCTGGCCTTAGCCTCCGAAGGGGTCCCCCGTCCCCATTCGCCCGGCATGTCTCGAGGAACTTCAGGAATTTTGGCGCTTTCCACTTGGCCGTCAGACGGTGACGAGACACGAGCCGGAGCCGGAGAGCTCGGCGTTGACCTTGCCATCGCTTTGTGGAGGTTGAAAAGCTGGAATGGCGAGGGTTGGGAGGAGTTTGAGGCGGACAAGTATGGGAGGCGAGTTTGAATCTCATTCGAGGATTTGAAGAGGCACCATCGCTTGATTGGATATCCCGGAGGATCGGTTCCGATATTGTGCCGGCGTGACACCATTACGTGAAACACTCAGAAATTGAACGTCCCAGGGAGGGAGCGCATCAATCTAACGGAAGCCAAGCGTAATCTTAGCGGTTCATGCCGATTGAACAGGCTCGCCACAAAACTCGACATTTTAACGCTCAAGAGATACATGCTCATCTGCCTCTCCCTCTCACTCTCCTCAAATCGTCCCGGTCAAAATGCTACAGAAATACTGATTGGTTTTGGACGTAAGAAAGACAAGACTGTTGTATTTTTGGAAGACGAAATGAACAATGTTGATACTGAGGATCTTTCGAATCACGGGTCACGCCGCATATGGATTACCTGGTCCGGCCATCAGTCAGGGGTCGAGTACCGCACAGACCACTCACAAGCATACACCACCAACACCGGCGGGCTCTTTGTCACATCGCTGGTAATGATCACCGGGATCGGCATCAACTCCTTCACATCCTGGATCTTGTGTCCGCTCGGCGTCGTCCGCAACCCGTCGAACTTCGGTCGTACTCGGCGCGCAGATTTCTGGTACTGCTTCGAACCGACCGCTCCTTCACCGTTCGAATCGCCATCGGCATCATTCGCTTCTGTCGTGCCATTGGCATGCGGTTCTCCCAGCTCCTTAATCTTGAGCAGGTGTGGGTCATCGGACGTTTCCGCGAGGAAAGCGAGAACGTCCTGAGTGGTCCAGTAGAGCGAGAGGATATCTCGGTGCTCGTCGAAGACTGTATTCTCGACTGGCATCTTATCAATGTGCACCCGCTTCTCGATACCGAATTCAGGCTATAGACGTCAGCTGAAGACTGGCGAGGAGGTTCTCGGCGTACCACAACGACGTCGAACGCCGCATCAAGTACGCCGGTCACGCGGCCTTCCCGAATGACCGGCCCATACCGCTCGGTAAGGTCGTGTATGAGCATGCAAAGGTACAGGTGGACTGATTGGTCTTCGGCGAGCTTGGCGGATTCTGCACATCATCAGCGTTGTCATGCGAGATGAACTGCTACCTACGCTTCTTCATGTTACACTGCTGAGCACATTTCGCGACCTGATCCCGATCCATGTGGAATTTGACATAGCTTGGATTGGCTGCGCCCGTTAGTACGTTGGATTAACCAAGAGTCTCATACTCACGACTGGTGATGCAGGCATCGAGCATGCGATGGACGAGGACATCGGCCTGAGCATATCAGCAACAATCACGAGTCTTGACTCGAGAGCTCACATAACGGCGAATCGGGGACTATCGGCGGATCAGCGGGGTTTGCGAAAGGATCGGCAGACTTACAGTGAAATGCGTGTACAGGGGTATCGCCAGGGACCAGTGCGAGTACTTTGCAATATCTAGCATCCCGCTGCAGAAATATCGAGCTCTGCAGCGAGTGAGCGTGCGACAATTTTGCCGATCAGCTAGCCTACCGTTGCATAGCCTTCTTTTTCAGGAGTTCGAGGCAGAGAGCTGTTTCCGGATCTGGCATATTGTCAAAGCCCTTCTGCAGAGCCGCCGCTGTAGTCCCCTCGAATTCGAATCCGAGCTTGTGAGCGCGAGTGACGAAGCCATCCTGCCGAGGATCAGCTCTTCGCTCGGTATGCAGGAGACGACGCACGATCCTCCGCTCGATTGGCGGCTCGTGGCGGCGCAACAAGGACTGCTCTGGCAGACCAAAAGCAATGGCCCGCGCCACAGCGGTATTAGCCAACAACATGAACTGGAGGATGTCAGCCAGAGCTCGACAGCATGGTGTCGTGACTCACCTCTTCCACCAGAATGTTTGCCTCTAAGCGAGAATAAGGCTCGCAGTCGGTCGGCTTCCCCTCCTCATTCAGTCGAAAAGCCACCTTGATCTTGCTGCTCATCATCGCACCGGCCTTGACACGCTTGCCGCGAAGGTTCTTCGCCAAGTCCTGGTACGGGTCGGCAAATGATCCGCTTGAGAAGATGTGACTTACGTGAAGAGTTCGAATATCTCCCTCGACCTCTGCGACCGGATGTGCTGCACTGACCCTGCCAGCTTGTAGTGATTGGTTCTCCAACACGGCTTGCGCATCCGCATAAGCAAGTTTAGCACACGATCTGAGATGATCAGCGGAGCCTCCCAAAATGTTCGAACCCCTTGCTTTATGATAGACCGGCTGAAGTCTTTCTCCAAGACGTTCGCCTCGTTGTCCAAGACGAATGAGGCGGAAAAAGTGAGTCTGTCGACATCCGGTTGCAGACTGCAGAGTTGCTCGGATAGTTGCGGCGGGAGCATTGGCACGGCTCGTTGGACGAGGTACACGCTGGTCGCACGCTTACGAGCATCGCGGTCCATTGCAGTGTTCGATTTGACTATAATCGTCAGGGCATACATCGGAAGGCAGATTCGGATCTCACGGAAGTATGACACGTCGGCGATGTGCACGCCGACAGTGTACGTCCCATCATCGTTGGCTTTGATCGATAAAGCGTCGTCGAGATCTTTGGTGGTATGTGGGTCAATGGTGAAGACGCGCTCGCCTCGCAAGTCATTGCGGATCTCGTATTCTCGATCGGGGATGCTGCTTGTTAGCGTGTCTCTTATGTTTAAACTCACCTCCATGGCAACGGAGGGAGGCATTTCAAGGTCATGTCCTGGAACTCCTCGCTTGGGAAATTGCAATCCTTGAGTAAAGCGCTCGTCTCCACTTCGCAGTCGCCAATCGGGCCGAGTTCCTCGACAAGCGTTCCGAATGGATGCAGGGAAGTTCTGTCGTCAGCTCGGACCTCTTTTGAGAAACTTACATCGGCCACCGCTTGATGGTCGCGACAAAGAGCCTATCGATATAGGCATCCGGGTCATCGATGAAGTCTGTCGGAGCTTGCTCGGTGGGGATGGCGATGAGGGGTACGCGTTTGTCGGTCGGCTTGAACCAGACGATCTTGGGACGTGCTTCTGGCTCGTCCTTCTTCGCCTTGTCCCCTTCCCGCTCCCGACGCTCGAACTCCTGCTTCTCCTTCGTCGCAGCGGAGGAGGGACGAAGCACACCGATTTGGCCGGAGAACAGCTGACCAGGCATCCGCTCGACCTGACAGGGTAAGCTCGGTCCGAATGGCAGGATCCCACTCACCACCGCTACGACATGCCCGGCGTACGTCGGCTTCGTCTCGTCGTTCACCTCCTCGTCCTCGAACAAGGTCAGTCCCTGTCCCTCGACCTCGACATCGTCCTTCTTCTTCTCCAGCTTCTTGACCTGAGCAGGCTTGAAGTCGTACGCCGCAGTCTCCTCCTTCTTCCGCTTCTTCTCCTCCTTGTCCTTCTTCGTATTCCACACCTCATCGACGTCGAGCAGCTCGACAGCAACGATGTCGCCTTCGAGTGCACGATTGCGGTCTTTGGAACCGCAGATGTAGATGTCCGCTTCTAGTACGTCGGTCGCAACGTACGCATCGGAACGGTTCTTCTTGTTTACGCGGAGGACGCCAACGACGAGCTTGCCGGCGTTGAGGAGAGGTGGAAGTGAAGCTTGAGGGAGATACGGCGCGAACAGAGATTTGCGCTGGGGACCTTGCGAAGTCTGCTGCAGCTGCATCTGAAAGGCATGCTGTTGTTGCCAAAGAGACTGACCAACAGGCGTCGACAGTGTTGTCGCGGCGAGGAGATTCGGGAGCATGTTGGGGAAGCTGAATGAGGCCATCTTACTATGACCTCCGCCCGCAGCCGCACGGAACTGAGCGAGAGATTGCAGCTGCGCCTGAGCCGCCGCGAGGTCCGAAATAGCGCCGCTATTCTGCACACGCCAGCTCCCCATGTCCATACTCGATCGGCTCCCGGATCGGTGGTGTCCGCCGCCATCGGGCAAGCCGTCTTCTGGAATATCCTGGCTCATGCCAAAGCCGCGACCGGTCCCAGCGGGCTTGTTCAATACATTCACGCTGTGTCGTCGCGAGTGTCCAGCCGGCGCGGGCGGAGGTGGCATCTCGCCAAAGCCGCGAATAACTTGACGCGGTTCGGGAGAGTCCGCCGTGGTGACTCCGGTGAATGGGTCGGCGGGTGTGGCAGAGGGCAGACTCGATTGGACGCGTCGATGTCGAGCGATGGTCTGGGACGGGGTCTGCTTGGCCCGTGCGTTGAGTTGGTTCAAGCCTGAGCTCGATGTGGCGAGATCCTCTTGCATCAGGGCTTTTTGCTTGGCCTGCAGCGCCTCTATCTCTTTCTGCAGCTCAAGCTGGCTTGTCAGCACAGCCTGAGGGACGTCACCTACCTGCTGCTGCATTGCGGGACTCATCTCGCTGCCAGTCCTCCTATGCGCCCTCGCCGCCAGACCAGCCAGTCCCGTCGCAGCGGCGCCACCGATCCCTTCGCTCCGGTTGATGACGGGGGCTTGCTGAGGGGGCGACATTGAGTCTCGGTCGCTCTCAGATCTCGGCTTCGCCCCGAACGTGAAAGAGGGCGCCAGCTGGGGCCGACCGGTCGGTCCGAGTGAAACTGTCTTGGTTTCAGGGGAATCATCCTCAAACACCGCAGGTGGATTCGACAACACAGTCTGCGCGGCGGCCCTTGCAGACTCCTCCTGATGCCTCTGAGCCTCGAGGAGCTGTTGCTGCTGTAGCTCGTACAGCTGCTGCGCGTGAGCGAGCTGCTGAAGTTGTTGTTGCTGTTGCTGAGCCGCTCGCTGTGCCGCCAAAGCTTGGAACCTTGGCGCCATGAAGTTCCCCATCTGCTGCTGTTGCTGTTGTTGCTGCTGCTGTGAGAGCTGTGCCGTGGCGAGCTGAGCTTGGAGAAGCTGGATTTGTTGGTATTGCAGCTGTTGCGCGGCCAAGACCTGGTTGTGTTGGTACTGCGCATCGACGTGCTGGGAGTACATCGGAGAGAGATCTTCGTTCTCCGCTTCAGGGTGGACGTGTAGGTGGCTCTGATACGCGTTGACTGTAGCCAGGGAAAGATGAGAGTTCGGGTTGACATATCCCGAACCGCATGAAGCGGCGGTATCCGGCATCGTGATGAACGATGGAAGGGAACCTTGGCCATTGGAAGAGGATGACGCCCGGCGGACACTGCCATGAGACGCGGATCTAGGCTGAGCAGGCCAAGGAGGAGCGTTGGCGGTGCCCGGAGAGACGGAGGGCTGAGTGGCTGCGGGAGATAACGAGGAAGGCTGGAAGGAAGGAGTAAAGCTCGGCGCATCGGCTTTCAGCTTCTTACCGGCTCTGGGAATGGGGACCGGACTCGTGATCCCGCCCGTAGCCGGCGTCACCTGTGCCGGGGCCTCCTTGTTGGCGCTCGCGGATCTTGAGCCGGACGCCGACCCCCAACTCGACGGTGCGGAAACCGCAGACGATGGCGAGATTGCTTTGAGATCCGATATCATCTTTTGCAGGCTGGACAGAGCGTCACCACCAGACATCGCATTGTGCTTCTGCGTCGCAGCGTCCACAGCCGCCTCCATGGCTGTCCGGGGAGCCGAAACGGGTGCGGTGATATTTCGTGGTGCTGAAGATGACAGGGGAGCGTCCTCAGCATGCTTCGAGATGCGATTGGAGTTCTGAGAGGATGGTCGAGCGATGACGATGGGATTCGGTCGACGATTGGCCTGAACCGAGCTGCGCCGGTTCAGGCCTTTCCCTTGTCCAGACGAGTCGGCTCGTTCCCGCGACTCGCCCTTGCCTGTCTTCCCCTTGTCTTTGATTTTACCTACATTGTCCTTGGTCTTCCCTACGTTATCCGCACCGTCTTTCGGGCCCAGGCAGATCCCACCACTGATGGTCGTAGTGGCGCCGCTCTTCTTCATCGTCGGCCCGGTCTTCTTCGTCTGGTCGGCCCCATCACTAGTCCCGCGAGATGAGTGAGAGTTGTTCCGAGATAGGTTTGATGATTTATGGGAGGAGTTGGTTGAGCGACCACGGCGAGAGGAGCCGGTCTTAATGGAGTCGGCGGATTGCGGACGAGAGGGACGTGTCGGAGGTGCGAGGTTGGAAGTACGGAGAGGCGGGGCAGGGATAGCGATAGGGCCGCTCTCGGAGGACATGCTGAGTGGAGAATGCTTGACTCAGGTGGAGGACCGTGCAGCGCTCACCACCGCCACCAGCTTGATGTAGATACTTCGAGTCTCGGTCTAGAAGCTGAGAGTCAATTTTGGCACGGCTGTCTACGCTTGAGGTAGCGTAGTAGAGGGAAAAGGTAACGTCTGATCGACTCTCGGCCATCATACGTTGAATGAGCAACCGCCCTGACTTACCTCCTTTACCCGCTCGGGTGTGGTGCTTGTCAAAGCGCAATGATCAGGTGACGTGCAGTCAAAAGGGAGCGTGACTTTTGGACAAAGAGAGGAGTTTTATCGAAAGGGAAAGAGGGAGAAGAGGCGGCTGCTACAGACAATGAATTCCAGTCTCAGAGCTCGGTGGTGATCCGTGAACGCGTCGCGAAGTCTCGGTAATTAGCGGAGAAATACAGGTGGCACTTCATGGTCAACCTCATTGAACTACTTTGGCTATGGACGCCTTCGCTTGATCGAAGCATGTCCTCTAAATGATACTCGGAGCCTAGGTAAATACTTGACCCTCTACTTATACATCTCTCAGTAACCTCGGCAAACCTGCTGGACCCCCCGCAGAACTTTGTCCTTCTCCCTCCGCCTTTCCCGAGCGTTTTTCATATCTCGCATGTCTTTCTACCAGATCATTCTTGATTCCGCCAGGTCCGACGTGTCGGGCATGGTTCGTTCTGCAGTGTTTGAGGGATCATCGGGGAATCTCAAGTGACTTCGGGCTGCTTCGGTGAGCTGTTGTCACGGATCCTATCACGGATGACGGATCGGATCGGGGGGGTGCCACAGACTAAGACTGGAACACGGAGTGTCTCTGCTTGTCACTGGAGGTATTGGGGCTGTGACCCAATGAGTTGGTGTCACGAAGCTCCGATCCGTCTCCGATCAAGTAGCCCGATCACACAACGAACAGACAGGGAGGTACTCAACGAGGACGTCGAGAATCGACTAAGTCGTCCAAGACAGGCGGGACGTGGGTCTAAGCGAGGACAAATGAGTGTAGCCGCGTAGACGAGATCGGAGAACCGGACGAGATCGTCTTGGACGTGGAATGGGACAATGAGACTCACTCGAGGATCACTGGGAAACCTCCTACAAGACGAGGCTAGCTGTGCTATATATCTACTCCTCCGTAGAGGCTCAACAATGAAACGAAGCGAGTGGACGTTCAACCAACAAAACGGAACGAGCGGTGGTCGACGAGTGGCGGTGATACTGCACCATGATGTGTCATTCGGTGTGGTCTGTGGCAGTGGCTGGCATAAGGACCACGGGCGAGTTGCCGAGCTGGCTTTCCAATCGTCGGAAGTCCAAAACCCAGCACCCTCTGGAACCAGTGACTTGGGGGACTTCCTATATTGTCATGTACGGAAAGGCGTAGTTGGTCACACTAAGCGCAAAGCTAAAAAGCATCGATAGGAAGTCCCGATCCCGGGATATTCCTCCAACTATATAGGAGTCTAGTCCCCGACATGACACTTTCCTATTGTTAAGGCTTACCATACCCGCAATTGTGCTCGACAATCGCCTCCATTCATTGACAGTCCACGGGCAATTGAGGGTTGGTTGCTTGGGGGTGAGTTTGATCCATATTGTAGTTGGTTGGGTACGGTCATAACAGGTGGCAGGGGTTCCACTGGAAAGTCAGACACCTGGGCTCATCAACAGGGCAATGGAGCCCCAGCCTCCCTGTCCTTGTAGCAGGGGCTTGTATCCCATTTGAATCAAGATTTGGGCTGTTTCAGGGATACCTTCTCAGGCAGAGATGTTTGTATGATCGAGATGAACATGTGACCAACAATATTACACCTGCCGGAACCACTTCGTTCTCATTCGTGGACTCGCACGAGCACGTCGAAGCGCTGTCGACATTGTCGCTTTTCTAATCGCAGGCTCTAGGAATGAAGTACGGCAAGGAGTTTCAACAGATCCTGGACGACCCGTCCTTACCTCTGGAGTGGAAATCTTCCGCCATAGAGTACAGGAGGGTGAGTCGGTCTCTGCAACTCAAACCCGGTACCTTGAGCCTCTTGTATGAGGGATGAGATTCATGTTGAGTCGTCCAGCTGACATTCATCCTAGCTGAAGAGACTCATTAAAGATGTCGTCTCCGAACTTTCCGGAATGGGTCTTTCCCCAAACGTCCTTCAAACGCTCCTCATTACCGAAGACGACAATGAACGAACAGCACTTGCAATCGCTACACCGGCAGCCCCTGTACATGATAACGCTGGGCGCATCCAGGATGCAGTGGACCAAGGGGACGTCCTGGAGTTCGAGTTTGAGAGCGACGAATCGCCCCCAACTCTTTCGACAGGAGTAATACCTTCAGCACCTCACCTACCGTCATCGCGAGCGAAAGAGGTGATCATCGACCCGATCCTAGATGATGGACCCGGAGACGAGGGGTCTTCCAGGCGCTCCGCAGAAGCCGGACCGTCCTCCTTACCCATCCGCTCAACAGCCCATTCTCAACATCGCAAATTCCGCCTGCGCTTGCTTTCCGAATCATCCCCTGCTGCGGTACCGGTCCGACCCATCGGGGTGACGGAGATGATGCGGATCCACGTTGACAGGAATCGGGATCCTCAGGAGAAGTCGAAGCGACGACGGCACAGCTCGGATTATCATGGGAAGGGGCGGAAAGTCAGATCAGTGGTTGCGGATGGGCATGGCTCGATCAAGGCGGAGTATGTCCTGGCGGGTGAGTCATATCTTCGGTCATCCGCTGAGCTTTCGCTAAGGTAAGACAGGTGATTCTGCACATCCGATCCCTCAGCTCCGACTTCATCTTCCCGCAAATCCTGCTGTCTTAGAGTCCGTCTCGCCCGTATCTCCTTCGACCGGAACATCGGATCCGGGCGAGACCTCAGACGAGGATGATGTCGAGCCGGAACCTGTTCGCAATGGCTACTCACCACCCCATCGAACTCCGCAAATAGGCTCTCGATCGACTCCGCCCCCTGTTCCGGATGTCGATCGCATCCCACCCAGCCCTGCGCTGAAGAGCTTACGAGCGGCGCCCTCGCCGATCTGGGCCTTGGCTACTTCTTCGGATGGCCTGGACGGGTTTGCCGACCTGTTTCTCGGCGACACACCTCAAACCGTCCTACCCGAACCCGAACCCCCTTCGAACTCATCCTTACCTCCAGAACGCGAATTCATCGTTCCCCTCTCGTCAGATCTAGCATTCTTCAACCTCCTCACCGCCGCTCTTACCTCTCTCTCCGCTTTTCATGTTGAACAACAATCCGCCTTTCGTCAATCCGTCGCAAGTCTCTGCGCGATGATATCACGATCTATTCAACCTGAAGCGGCAATCTCGGTCCTTCCTACTCCACTGGCCCCATTGCCATCTACGCGTTTGCAACATCGCTCGTCTAGAGCGTCGAAACGTGACTTGTACGCCTGGCGAGAGATCTTCACCCTCTGGATCGAGGCGGAGATCTTCGAGTCTACCTCCGAACGTACCCGAGGGGAACGGACCGTCGAGCAAGCAGAGACTCGACTGAAGGCGTTTGCGAATGAAGTGGTGAAACGACGACTAGGCGATCGGCGGACGATGACGGGCAAGCGGACGCGAGAAGCTTGGGAGGAGTTTCTTCGGCTCAATGTGCTCCTCCTGGATTTAAAGCGGTTCCAGATGGCCAACATCAATGCTGCGAGAAAGTTCGTCGCGAGAAACGATCCAAGCTGATTTTCGCAGGATACTGAAGAAGCACGATAAGCGGACGGCATTGACCGCATCTGCCGGTTTCCCTTCTTTGGTCAGGTCCACCTCATCCGCGCACGTTGATAAGGATGGGAACATCTCGACATGGGCGTTTTACAACACGTCACTCCCGCATGTCCTCCTCGCAAGCCTCACCGATACGCTCTTGCCGTACGTGGTGACTTCACCCGGATGATCGTTAATGAGTTGCGTCCAGGATCCTTCCGAGTCTGGACGATTACGCCTGCCTGATCTGTACCTCAATCGCATTCAAACCCATCCGCCTGGGCTGCGGACACCTCTTTTGCGTGAGATGTCTGGTCAAGATGCAGCGAGCCGGAAAGGCGGAGTGCCCGCTCTGCCGGTCGAAGGTGGTCCTACTAGCGGACAAGAGTGAGCGAGATGAAGCGTCCCGCAGAGTGAGCTGATGAAGAGAGCGCAGACTCGCTTGATCTTGCCCTGATGAAGTGAGTCTATCCTCAACCGACTTTCATCACTGGTCTAATGATGGTTAGCTTCATGAAGGAGTGGTTCCCGAAAGAAGTGCGGCTGAAGCGCAAGGAGAACGAGACGGAGGTGGGGAAAGAGCTGCTCGAGGGATCAGGGTTGGACTCGCGTTGCTCGATCATGTAAAGAGGGCGGGGTATCGCCATTGTAATCTACTCGGATGTAAAAGGTCGGACTAGGCCATCTTGACCGCCAATGCAAAGGTCTCCTCAGAGAGGTAGTAGGCTGGCTGGTCCGGATTCAGAGCTTGAACCATATTCCTGACGAGCTCGAGTCATCAATATTCACCACGTACTCGCCATGCATCGCGAGAAGAAAGGTTATACTCCTCACCTCATCTTTTGCGGCTCCCTTTGGACATGAATGAGCTAAGAGAGACGTCCGGCAACGTACCCCCTTCCCCGAAAGCGCAATTTGCCACGTGAAGATGGCGGACGCTCGGAAAGTTTGAAACCAAAAGGGGTTTCAAAAGGTTCGCGTGGGAGGATCCTGCTGTCGAAAAGTCGAAACCCAGAGCAGCATGATTTCGATAGCACCGGCCAAACAACTCTCCACCAACTCCCCTATCAAAATCCCTCCTCCTATCCCGCCACCTTCACCTGCTTTTAAAAACATGTCGCGCCCTACCACTCCTCTGGGATTTTCTCCCCGGGGGTCATTCGCCAACCTGGCCGAACCGGCGCCTGGTACACCTCGGGATGAGAAGGAAAGATTGCGAGCGGAGATGGAGATGCATGCGAGGGTCAAGGCGGATGATGAGGAGAAGGCCAAGAAGGAGGAGGTGGGGATGTCGGTCGCTTCCCCTGGTGAGTCCCTCGATCACTACAATGGATGAGGCCTGGCTGATGGGGCACAAGTTTGGCCGATATTGAGCTATTGCGTCGCGAGTATCATGATGACCGTCGTCAACAAGTTTGTCGTCTCGGGTCATCAATTCACAATGACCTTCCTCCGTGAGTCGTCTCCCCTGATAGACTTGACAGCTTATCGCCTCCAGTCCTCACCATCCAATCGGTCGTCTGCGTCACTTGTGTCTCCACGGTCAAGCGGACGGGACTGATCAGCTGTGCGTCTTCCTCCATGTGAACTATTCACCAGGGCTGATGTGGATTACGCAGTCCGCGATTTCGATTGGGCCGACGCGAAAGCTTGGTTCCCCATCTCATTCCTGCTCGTCGCAGTCATCTACACGGGCTCCAAATCACTCGTGCGTCCGTGGCCGGCTTGATCTCTCAGCCGCAGCATTCGGTGTTGATGGCTGTCTTCTCGTTGTTGACGATGTAGCAATTTCTTTCCATCCCCGTCTACACGTGAGTCTCGCCTCGGACTGACCATCTTCGCGGATCAGGCTGATATTCCTTATCTAGCATCTTCAAAAACCTTACCATCATCCTCATCGTGAGCCTACCTTTCGTTTGCATCCCGCTCGCTGACCAAAGACTCCATTTTTTCCCATCGCTCCCACTTATTTTCCTCCCTGTGACCCCTCATCTTTCGACAACGCTCGCTCGCCAGGCATACGGCGAAGTCATCTGGTTCGGCGGCAGCGTCAACGGTCTCACTCTCGTCTCCTTCTTCCTCATGGTCGGATCCTCCGTCATCGCCGCTTGGTCCGACATCTCCTCCACCCTCGCACGTCTCTCTGCGGGAATAGCTGTCGTCGATCCGACGTCCGGCGCGGAGGTGCCCCTGCCCATCGGTATGCTTGGACGGGTGAACGAGGGATACGCTTGGATGGCGGTCAACTGTTTCGCCAGTGCTGCTTACGTGAGTTCACTGTTTTCTGAGTAGTTGATGGTATTGATGTGGGATAGGTGCTGTGTATGCGAAAGCGGATCAAGGTGACCGGATTCAAGGACTGGGACTCGATGTTCTACAACAACCTCCTGTCCATTCCAGTCCTCCTCGTCTTCTCGCTTCTCGTCGAGGATTGGGGAGCAGCCAGCTTCGGACGGAACTTGTATGTCAACCCTCGTGGTATGAGCACAGAAGCTGACAGACCCAGCCCCGAGGTGGACCGCGTCTTCCTGCTCACCGCCATCGCCTTTTCCGGGGCTGCCGCAGTCTTCATCTCGTACTCCACAGCACGGTGTGTCCGGACTTGCGGATCAACCACCTACTCCATGGTCGGCGCGCTCAACAAGTGAGTCCACCCCCCTTACTCTCCAAGCATGATATATGCTGATGTGAGCCAGATTACCTGTTGCTGCCAGTGGTCTCTTGTTCTTCGGTGACCCCGTCAATTTTGGAAGCGTCACTGCCATCGGTGTCGGTGGATTCGCCGGCGTGGTTTACGCCGTGGCAAAGACGAATCAGGCGAGGATCGATAAGGCGAAGCAGGCCAAGCTGGGGGAGGTCAAGGGGTAGGACGGAATCGTGGGGTGGACATTCATGGTTGATTTTGGGACACATCATAGATATCATATGCACCTGACCATCTGCATCGACGTTCTCTCGAGTGATCTCAGTGGGGCTGCTCGCTATAGGGGTACCGGGGAGTCCAAGTCGGGCACCAAGGAACCTGGTCGACGACTGAAGGCTTGAAATCGACGGGACCATCGAAGCGCTTCGAGATACCCAGGTCAATTGATCATGTTCTGCAAATCTATTGCTTGAGATATACTCTACGCCGCTCAATCAGAGTCCTGTGGCGGGATCTCCGATGGGTTCGACATGGTGGAGACAAGGATATGATAGTTGTATGAAATGCCTGCTCAAAAGCCTCATCGGCCCCTCCCAAAACTCCCACTCATCATCGGCCCCGGCCTCCTCAGCGCCCCTCGAACGGGTGCCTGCACAGGGTCAGGTACAGGTATCGGCACGCTCATCACCACATCCTCCGGTGAGACTTCCCTAAAACCTCGGCCTTTGCGGACCACGACCTCTTCGTCGGGGGTGGGTGTGGCAGGAAACGCGGTGGAATGATTGCGGATGCTGAGTGAGGTTGATAGAGGGGGTTGTGAGTGATTTCGTATGAGCAGTGGAGTTGCGGGTGTCGGTGGAGCTTCATTCTGACTGATGATCGGTCTGGGTTTTGACGAAATGGACTGATTCAGGATGCTGGCACCCTGAGGAGCGATGAGCGGGATGGTTCTGTTTCGGATACTGAGTGAGGGCGCGGAATCCAGCGAAGCTGGAGGAGCCGCGCGTGGTGTCGATAACCCGTTGGACCCGTTCACTCGCCCCATCCGGCTGAGTAGTGACGGTGCCTCCTTCTGCGGTTCCGTGGGATCCCCTCTAGATCGCTTCGAGTCGGGATGAGCGTCTGTAGAGCTAAGGCGTGAAAGAAGGCTCGGTCGACTATCGTCCGAAAGAGGGGGATCATCCCGAGGCCGTTTGGTCTGTGATGGTGGGGCCATCCCTAGACGCTCAGCAAGGGATGGACTAGGTGAAGGCGCAGGAGAGGAAGGAGCGGGGATGAGCCCGCGCGCGGAAGATGAGGCAGTCGAGGAAGGTAAGAGCTCTCGGGCGCCGTTGGACTGCTTGGTGATTTGTGGCTGCTGAGCGGGTATAGACGATTCTCGGTGGGCGAGATGAGGGGGCGGATCGCGGATGGTACTGACTTTCACAGGGGGAGCGTTCAGCATGAGCTCCTGGGAGGAGTGGGAGGATGGTGACGGTTCCGTGGGCTTTGAGTCTGAGAGCAGCTCGCGTTTAGCAGTCGATCCTGAAGAAATCGCGCGATTGCCCAGGAGCTCGCGGCCCGGCCGGGACTGCTGCAGCACAGTGTCCTGAATCGAAGGGGTCCGTCCAGTGGACGGTCCCGCGCCGTGGAAAGGCGATCTTGCAAGAAAGTCCTCCGCGGATGGACGACTGCTGGCACCACCCCGCATACCAGCGGTAGACGGCTTCTCGGTGGACGTAGCGGTTGCCGCACCAGGAGCGTTTGATGGGGTTCGTCGAGTGTCGGGAGAGGGCTTCACTGTCTCGCTAGATTCCCCCGCAGCTTCCGGCGCAGATCTTGAAACCGCTTGCGTCTGTTGACTCTGTGATCCTGCGTTTGTGGATGACGACGCAGATGCAGCGGGAGCTCGACCTTTGAGTGACACCTCCTTTGTCGCGTGCGATCGCTGAGGTCGATTCTCCCAGGATGGGACAACGGTTCGTAACGCCTGATGGTGATCTGCGAGGATCTTCGCGATGTCAGCATTTGCAGAGTGATCGTTCAGTCTACTCACCTCCGCTATCTCCTGGACGTTTCCCCGTGCCCTGGCCTCAGTCGAATCGCGAGTCGCTCGCTTCTCCGCGCGTGCAGCGTCCCTGCTCAGTTCGAGGAGACTTCGAGACGCGGGGCCATCGATGAGCTCTCTTCGGGAGTCGCTCACTGTCATTATGCTGTAGACGCTGAAGAGAGCCGTCTCCAGGACGGCGATTGAGGTTTCGCGGGCAGTAGAGGCTTTCCTGTGCTGGTTCTCCGACGTCAGTCGCGTATGCTAAGCGCAACTCACGAGGAGTGCGTCGAGCACCGTCTTGCAGAATGTCGGTGCCAAGCGGGATAGTGAAACGTCCTGATCCTCCTCGCTCGACTTTGCACTCCATGCTGCGATTGCACCAGTCGTCCACAGTCTCAGTTTCTCCACCAGACCTACAGCCACTGCGTCCTCCTTCTCGATCGCAAGCGCCACTACCGCCCCACCGTGCGCCGAGAGGAAGAGCGTTGCGTACCGCGGATCAAGAGGTGGTTTGCGACGAATGAGGTCGGCGAAGAGGCGGACGAGGGGTTGTGTGAGCGCGGTAGACGAGCCGGGATGGAGGGAGTTGGTCAGGGTGCGCACAAAAGCGGATGTCGAAGCGATGGTCGCGTGCTTGCCAGAGATGGTAGACAGGGGTATCAGCAGACCAACGACGAGACGGGTCTCGGAGATAGCAGTGGTCCCGAGGACCTCGGTGAACCCCTCTCTAAACACCTTCTCCGCGTCGAGATTGTGCCCGGACTCCAGGATGTCCCGTCGAGCGCTCGCTGCTGGACCCTCGAGGTACCCCAGGATGTTCCGACGAGATGCTCCAGTCTCTTCTTCTGATCCTTTACAGTCGTCCGCCATGACCGCGAATGCGTCGGTCGGGGAGACGGTCAGGAGGGTGTATAGGGACTCGCGGACATGTCTGAGCTCGCGAGGTGCTACCAAGCATCAGCCTGATGTGTATGGGAGCGAGCACAGTGGGACATACGACATTCGAGCAGCTGTAGCAGCACCCCCGTATTCCCCCTCACCCACCTCGGATCCGCCTTCCCCGTCGCTCCCAACCCCTTGATCCCAATTATCCGAGTCTTCCATCAGCGCTCCCCTGACCACATCTCACCTTCTCATCATCGTCCTCGCACAGATCCAGCAGCGCGTCTACAGCTTTATCCTGGAGATCCTCGAACTCGGTGAAGAATTTGGCTATCAGGGTGCCGAAGAAGGATTTACAGTCGTAAGATGGGTAGGAGCAGAGGGCGATGAGGTGGGTGTGGAAGATCCGGCGCTAAGGTCAGCGAGATCACAGGAGGTTTCTCACCTCTTGAAGGGTGGATGCGGAGCTTAGGGCTTGGGTCATGAGCCGACGAGCTTGTTCGAGGGCTTCGCCGGACATGACGAAATGGTGAATCTGGTCGTTGTCGAGATGGGTGATACCTCTGGATCACGCCGACATGATCAAGCGGAAGAAAGATATTGATGTCACGACTCAAAATTACAGTGCTCAAGCCGATAGAAGCCATGAGGAAGCTGAAACGAGTTTCTGAGCGGAAAGGTCCTCGGCTTCTTCCAGACCCTTCACCATGAAGAATACATATGCAGGAGATTTGCTCCATTTATGACCGCAATTCAGCTCAGTGCCCAGCTGCTGCCGAAGCACGAGGCAGACGATGTCCGAGAGATGTTACGAGACATTCTCGAGGCCCTCGTTCGTCTTGTGCTGAGCAGGTACCCATCCAATCTCAGCTTGACGATCGCATCTGCGTCAAGCTCATCTCGAGGGGGAGGTGACACGACGTTGGTTGAAGTACCTACAGCACGATTCTCGCGTACCCCTTTCGGGAGCTGCATATCCGCCTTGATTAGATACCTCGCTTCGAAGCTGAACCTGCCACCCATGACTCTACGGAGCAGATCGAGTCTCGCTTAGACGTTGAGAATGGGCTCGATCTGATAGCTGTCGGAGATGACACGCATGCATCATGCCCGATTTCTCAACAACTGCACCTGATGCACCTTCTCCCTCACCTAAGAACCAGGTCAGCTCAATCACTTTCCAGTCTCCTCGTCCCCCCCCGGGACTCACCATATGCGCAAACCTCCTCCTATGCCTCTCGCTCGCCAATCTCACCCTCTTCTCACTCGGACTCTCATAATACTCCTTCCTCCTCAACTCATTCTTAATCCTCGTCCTCGCCAACATGATCTGCAATCTCTTGTATTGCGGGGCGAAATCGTTGCCTCGCATGACCGGGAAGGTCCGGCCGGAATTGACGCTACCAGGTTTACCGATGCGGGAGGAGGAGGCACGCTCCCACCATGCGGTGTTGGAGATGGGGGTTTCGGGGAGATCGAAATTAAGTCGGGGGAAGGGGGGGCGGGGTGGGGTGGATGAGGGGTTTGAGCCGGTTGGGGTGGCGGAGGAGGAGGGATCGGTGGAAGTGGCGCGGATGGTGAGGACGAGTGGTCGACGTATCGCTCGGAGAATGGAGCGGATGAGGGACATGTTGTAGCACCGTTCGAAGCTGAATATATGCGAGACGGTATATATGGAGACAGTATGGCAGAATTGGGAAGAAGCCTCCACCAAGAATATCCACGTCATGCTAATTGGCTTGCACCTGTCAGACTTCAAGAGCTCAACCAGTGCTGAACCGCGAATGATCCTCTGCCTAGATATCAGGGAAATTCATACAGCTCCATGCAGGTACACGGGCCAGACATCCAAACTGACCGGGGTCGGATTCTACACAACGTCGCTATTCTCAGAAAGAACAACCGCCTGCAATGCCTCTGACTCGGATCCTCCTGGCTAACACCGGGAGTGATCCACTGCTATTGCTGGCGATTGAGAACCGGTGATTTCGCTCCAGCGAGATATGCCAAGCCGTTGGTTCTCGCCGTGCTTATGACCAGCAGCCCGTTGACTCGCTTCGCGAAATGACGTCTTTCCGATGTGATCTCGTATCGAATTCCGATATCGATTCGGGTGATTCGATTCGGGTGACCATGGCTCGAACCTGGCAGTGAGCACGATTCAGAAGCCCAAGTATCGGGTGTAGGCTGGTGAGTGTCGACCAGAGTCACTACATGAGACACGTCTTGAGGCGTCTACAACAAGCGATCAGCGCCCCGGTCTATGTATCCATACTGCAGGCCGGACAATGACCTACCTTTACCCTTTTTCGTGTCTCACGGTCTCGGCTCTGGCCAGTTCTCGCCAAACCCAGGCGGAGGAGGCGGGTAGAAGTCCGCGGTATCGGGTAGAGGCTGGTGATTTCGGATTAGACTAATCACCAGCGACATGCCTTTACGAGCCTATGATGCACAATAAGTGAGACTGTTCATCGATATCTGCGAAGAGGGAGCACGCACCGTCTCCGCGTTCACTTCGAACTTGCTCGCCCCGTACGACTCGATCCGTTGACGAATGGTGTTGGACCACGAGCCTCCCAGATCGGATCGAACTTCGGCAGTGGTTAGGTGGACGGTTGTGCTGCGGTGTGTCAGTTGGAATGCGATAGAGCATTAATTGCCGAAGCAGCTTCGTCACCAGGCATCTGACTCACCCGTTTGGATCCGCTCTGATCTCCCCGCCCTCGATGACATGCATGAACTTCCGGTGATTCAGGTTCCCCTGCTCGCACCGTAATCTCGGATATCGTCCTACTTCTTCATCGCTCCAGTTGGGTGGGTCCACCACGCTCTCCTCCACAATCCAGGCGTCCAGTCCTCCCTTTGTGGGTAAGCCAGGTAACCACCTGCTCGCCCAGGCGGGGATGATCCCTCGTTTCAGGATGAGTCGGGTGGTGTGCAGACGTCCGAGCACATCGATAGAGCGCGATAGGATGTCGGTGGATATCACATGGCGGGCAAAGGGGTTGGGATATCGTAAGAAGAAGGCGAGAAGGGGCGTGGGGGTGGGGTACGGGCTGGGAGATTCAGCATGCGGGGGCAAGAGGTGGAGATATAACATACTACACATGCTCACTTCGGGAGAATTGGACCATGGATAGCGACGATAAATCAACGCATGATGTCGACGATGGTGTTCAAAGAGGTTTTGGTGTATCGCCTATGAGATCCCCATCAAAACTCATGAGCCCGCGACGGAAGCAAATCCGCCCACCGAAATCGAGAACGGAATCTAAATCCGTGGATTATAAACAGCACTTTCCCACGGCAACTTTGTTGTCTCGCGAGGGGTACGGCCAGTGAGTTGCTTGTGGGACGGTTCGAGACAGGCATCATAGGACTAAGCAGGAGTTCCGCTTCGGCGCGAAGGGGAAAAAGAGGGAAAAATGAAAGCTTCGATACGACACCTGTGAGATTCGAACTCACGCCTCCGAGGAGAACCGCTGAAACTACACAGAACTGTAGCAGGCGATCGCAGTAACCACTTTGCTAAAGTGCCACGGTCGAAAAAGTCAAACTTTTGTTATATACCTTCGTAATGGTTTCAGGAACCAGCTCCCAGGTGAACTGTATACTAAAATGTCTGCCGGACATAATATTCCTACCGGGCAGCGATGAGACACGGAGGGATCGGCGTGTCCGACAGTCCCGAACAGGTGCGCTTGCAGGTGCTTCTCGCTGTCGAAAACTTTATCGCAACCGAGGTAGGGGCATGTGAAAGGATAATCGAGATGATGAGCTTCCGACGAGTGAATGCCGGAATCTTTCGTCGCGAGCACTCACTCCGTCAGCTCATCGCGCAGCCGGCATGTGTGCAAGCGCCTGATGTCTATGATGGGATCTCGGCTCTTTGACGCTTGCAGCTGGCTTCTCCTGCATGGTGGGGGGTTTTCCCTTCTTGGTCGGTATAAAAGCTAATTCATGCATTCGGTATGTGTCCGGAGCAGTCATGACTGCGTCTCGCCTTGGCTTGCCGGATCTCGCATTCGCTTCCATCGAAGACTTCCGCTTGACCGGCGAGATGATCGCCAACATCGACCCCTCCGTCCCCGTCATTGTCGATGCCGACACTGGCTTTGGTGGCCCAATTGCCATCGGTCGACTCGTCAAACTGTATGACCGCTCCGGCATTGCCGGATTTCACATCGAGGATCAGGGTCATCATTGCTCGAACAGATTCTCTAGAGAGCCTCGGACTGGACGAAGCAGTTCGACGTATAAGCTACACGTTGCATTCCATGCCCGTCGAACTGACCGGGGATCTGCTCTAGCTCATTGTCGCCCGCGACGCCGGAGCCGATGTGGCCTTTCTCGAGGCCATCCGGACAGCGGAACAGATTCGCGAGACTGTCAAGGCCATCGTACCGATGCCAGAGAGTCTGGATACAGCTTCAGGATACGAAGGCCGATCAAATTGATCGTAGCTGCTCGTCAACATGATCCCAAACAGTCGTACCCCGGTGTTCTCCGTCAACGAGCTTAGCGAATGGGGCGTCAGTCTAGCGATCTATCCGTCAATCTCGGCCATAGCGGCGATGAATGCCATTCGCTCCAGTCTCGATGAGCTGAAGGAGACGGGCAAGGACACAGCGCAAGGTCACAAAACGTCCCCTCAAGATTTCTTCGATTTAGTGGGCATGAAGCGGGAGGTCGATTTTGATAACGCTGTCGGCGGGGATGAGTTTACCGCATTGGCAGAGCTTTGATAGACGATATGCATTATCAGGTGCGCTCGAGAAGAAGTGGGAATTTTTCAGGAACAGACATGCGAAAGAAGGGTACCCCTCAGCTGAGCAATCAGAGTATCAAGCTTCAGCAAGATATCGGCTTAACCCACATAGACTCTGGCCGGGGATGCGGGGAGATGATCAGGCACGAGAACTAGGATTGACGAAAGAGGAATCCCTCGCGTGCCGATACACCGCAAGAAATCGCAACGAAGACGACTCGTCCCACCTAACCTCGACTGCTGAAGAATGGGTGCAAGCATTCGTTCCCGCCCTTCCAGCAGCCATGTGAACGGATTCGTCATACGAGACTGATTTTGCCGTATTCAAGGTTTCACTTCGTTCTCTTGGTTCCCGAGACCGGTCATGGGGTGGTTCGATCACTCGTCCGACGATTTTTCACTTCCTCTTCCTGACTCCACAGACACTCCTGCTCAGATCCCTTCATTTTCAGATACCAGGTGATCGAGCGGACGAGACGAGATGGAGAAGCTCAACATCGACGTCGGTGGACGAGGTTTGCTTGAGCAGCGGGATTGTTTCGTAGACATCCCTCCTCGAACCGGCTTCCCACGTACATCTTTACCGGTCACTTACCTCACCGTTCCGACATAATGGGGAACGGAGCGAATTAGATGTATACGAGGTGGACAGGCGGTACCCGACGATTCTGCACATAACTCCCGTCTTGACGGATAATGAGATGTAGTGAGTCATATTTCCGCTCATTTGAGGCATCATTGTGCCCATACAGTGAGGACTTCTCCGCTGATTCACGTAGCTATGCCCAATTCGACGACCCCGCACTCAACGAGCACTTCAACCTCGTCTGCCTCGAGCTCCGGGGACATGGCCGGTCAAAATCGCCAGCGATAGAAGAGCCGTACGTGTGGGAAGCAGCTGCGGACGACCTGTACGAGGGGTCCTTCTGCCTCCTTGTTGGCCTCAATAGACCCGCGAACAGCTCTCCAAACATCTACCGTACCTCGAATGTCTCATAAGCCGGAATCAGACGGACTTACTCAGCGAGGAGCAGATCAGCCGGATACGGTGTCCTACCATGTTCATCTATGTGCGCTTACTACATCAGGTCGCGAGAGGCTGACACCTGCGATAGGCCGACGTCGAGGAGTTTCGCAGTCAAAGGTATTCGGATCGACTCAGTTCCATCTTGAACCGATCGAGTCCCACGGAAGAACCGTTAGGGACCACCCGGTGGTTCGAGAGCACCTACCGATGGATGGCGCTGCCGCACGGGTGAGTCCTCCGCTGTAGTGCAAGGCAAAGCTAATGTCACGATTTAGCGTCAATCCTCTTCTCATCGACTTCATCCAGTCCAGCATCTCACGGCGACATCCCGCGAGATCAGACGAGCTCCTGGTCACCATCCCGCGAAGCTGCATTGCGGCATCACCGTCTATCATCCTCGACGAGTTCCGTAGCGTCGTTTGTCTCTTCCCCAAATTAAAGCCAGGTTCGACCGCGAGGTGTTTAGCAAGGAGAGGGTGCCGACCGTGGATCTGTCGCAGTTGAAAGTGTCGATCGTGGTGGAGGTGGATGCGTGAGGAGCTTTCTAGCTCCGGGTCGGATGCAGGCGGCGGGAGGAGAGGCAGGCGGCGGGAGGAGAGTCAGGCGTCGAGATGCGAGCCACGTGTACGCATGACTCGCAGGATCACGACATGGCCTCGGATACATGCAAAGTAGACTGCATGCGTTCACGCCTCCGGATCAATATCTTCACTTCCTGTAAAGGGTATAGTCCTCATTCCGCTCTGACACGCACGAAATCCATCTTGCTATTCATAGCATCTTCCCGAATGATCTGATCCTTCCCAGCGATGATGTAGCGGCGAACTTGACGGGATGCCTTGGATAGCCTCTGCCATGTCTGTGAGTTCACTCGTCAGCATGTGTCGGGAAACTTCCACTAAACTCGACAATCCCTCTGGATGCTGGATTCAACCGCAGGTCTGATATCACTTGAGGTTCGAATTGATATGACTCGAGTTTGATTTGATTACATGGAGACGAAAAGAGACGCGATCAGGCAGTGAAAGCTCGCTCGCATTTGTGAGCTTCTCACGCTTCCTTGGCATTTGAGGTATTTGAAAGATGAAGATATCCAAGTTGTCGTTTCCACTGATGCCTAGATTGACGTCTGGTAGTAAGCTGAATGTTCGCCGAGTCACGGCCCAGATGATTGCACTAATTGCGTGCCGAGCGCCGGAGCTGCATCGATCGGGAGGTCTTTCATGTTCGTGGCGACTCATCGTCACTCGTCTTCCCAACGACTACCGTCATTACCGTGATGCTGGGCTCATCAGCGTTGTCCGCCTGTAGACTAAACACCTACTCATCCATCTTCCCCCCCTTGAACCCATAGCCCTCCTTCCTCGCCTCCACCTCAAACGGTGTCTTCCACCCCGGCTCATCCCCCGTCCTCGCCATCGCCATCCTCCCGTACCCCACCAGAACGTCCGCAAACAGGCGCGCCATCTCGGCATCCCGCTCGTCTGGGTTGAGATGACCGTTTTCAGGTTGGTTCAAGAGGTCGGTGACGTGTTTCTGCAGGAGGAGGATGTGCTCTTGAGGTACGTTATCGGACAACCCGTCGGTCTGAAGTCAGCTACGCTCCCACAGCTCGACCCACGTAAAGTATCAAGACGTCTCCAGGGATGAGATCCGCGGTGAACAAGTCTGTAGCTTCCTCATCTGTTAAACTGTCCTGCACGATGCTTGACGTGTCCCTCTCGGCGATTGGGAGCTTTGCTAGCTGTCTCTGTGGACTGGTCAGCTAGCTACTCCTCGCCACCTTCGACCCACTGGGCAGTTGAAGTAGTGGACTCCCGCAGGCGTGGCCAGCACCGTCTCACCCCCACGTAAGACCATACAGCCAGAATCACCGATACTGCCGTAAGTGCGACTCGAAAGAGGTGGACTCACTTGATACCGCTCAGACCGCCGTCATCTCGAAGGGTTATAGCACAGGCCGTCGCGCTGCCCGCCGGGACGTCCGGTAAGGACAATACTCTCGTCAAGGCACCCTGAAGGTGGTGTCTCGGATGGTGCGATCTCAGTTCCGCAAATTGAGCGAAAAAGTGCATGAGCGCCTGAGAGAAGAGCGAAGGGTCGACCCTATCGCCCCAACCGCCAACACCGTCCGAGATCCCCAGGTGGAGAAGCCGTGTTCTCGATGTGGAAGCATAATCCGTCGACTGGCATCAGCTCGATCACCACCGCTTACACTCACATTCCAGTATTGATCCGCAATGCAGAAGAAATCCTCTCCGGCACCCCATTTCTTCGTCTCTAGCGATATCCGATCGTCCCATCCGCCCACGGCCGCCTCGTTCAACACACCTCGACCCGCCGGTCTGGAGAGTGAAGCGTCGACAAACGATGTGATTTGGGAAATACGGCCGTGCTTGTCTCGCTGGTTCGCAAAGCCGTACGGCATAGGCTCGGAGGTGGAGACGAAAGGTGGGGAGTCCTTGGATGCGTAAGATAGGCCGATGGAGTAAATTGGAGGGGACTGGGTTGAGAATGGGTTTGAGGGACGGGTGAGTGGTTCGATCTGCCGGAATAGGCGAAGAGAGGCTCGGACCATCACGGTCTCGGAGGATAGCAGATGTAGGACTGGGAAATCAGGCATGAAATTAGGATTGTTGTTGCGCCACGTGGCGAAGGATCATGCAGAAAGATGATGGATTGAACCCACAAGCAGACTTACCAGCACGATTCGGTAGAAACGGCCTAAATACCCTGCGACGGGACACTGTTGAAACCGGACAGATCATATGGCGCAATCGAGACCAAGAACTCAAATCCGCATTCATAGTGGACGTGACAATCGACCCATACTATACGGGACCAAAGACCGCTCGATCCTTCCCCGAGCACAGCTACACAATCAGATCAATCGATTCCGACTCGACTTGATCACCGCATCCGTTTGCACTATCACCGCGGCCATCTTGCCCTGCGAGAGATGCCATCCGACATGGCAGTGCAATGGCCATACGCCAGGAGTGTCCGTCGTGAGCCGAAGTACAGCCCAACGACGCTTACAGGATGGTCGAGGTATCTCGCCGTAGCGGGTTTGTCGTATTCACCTGTGCCGATGACATGTCGTCTGCAGCGATTCGCCCTGAACCCCCGCGCGACGAGGTAGAACGGCCGGCCATGGAGGTGGAATGGATGAGCGATGTCTGCCTCCATGTTGTTGATGTTGAGATGCCCACCATCGATATCCTCAAAGGTCACGTTGGCGAGAAGTGAGGCGTTGAGTGTCCGGCTGTCCACGATATGCTCGACAAGTGGGATGATTGATCTGGTTCTGAAAGGCGATGTTGTTGATACCCTGTCGTCAGATCGCCCCGCGTTGGTACTCACGTATCCGTCAAACTTCTACTCCATCGACCGACACAAAGTGTCCGAACTCGTTGTCCATCAAGTACGTCTCGTCACTAGCCGCGACGCTCGACCGCAGCCACAAGGCATAGCCGACCGCCCCATGCGTGGTATTCACAACGATGGAGTACCGCTAGCCAAGACCGATGCGTAGGTCGTGCAGGACAGGGCCGTGAATCGGAGTATCATCCGCTTCGACCACCTCGAAACGATGATTATCAATCGACAAGCGCACGATAGCTTTGATCAGCAGAGTCGCAGGTCGCAGGAAGACTTAGTAGTTTAGTAGTACTCACCATGAGCGCCGGTGTTGAGCACCCGGAAACGGATCCGCTTGTTCACTGGCACTTGGATCTCTGGGAGAGAGAGGACGATTGTGGCAACTAAACTGGGGTGTTGCTCCGGAGCAGTCCTGCCCGACACCGTTGATCAGGACCGCATCGCCTTGAGGGGTATGAGTATTGTTTCTGTACCCATGAGCCGACTTGATCGCGGTAACAATAACATCCGATCAACCGTGCCTACTCTGTCAGCCGAGGTAGCAAGGACGACTCACATCCAGTCGGACAAGTAATGGATACCTTCCTCGACGTAATGTTCGCCGAGCTTGAACGGGTCATCAAGAGAATGCACGACGAGTCTGCCACCTTAACTAGACGTGACATCTCACTTTCTGACTTACCCTCCCACTAGGCCGTCTGCGAGGGTGTTCGACCAATGCGAGTGCCACCAGTCCGAGCCGTACTGGTTCTTTGCCTCGAAAGTGTACGTGAAGGATGCACCAGCGGGAATCGGGCAGCAGACAAGTCTGTCATTCACATTTACGAAGAAAACTCCGAGGCATGCCATCGTAGTCAACGCGGGGAGACTGGGGAGGAATGACCATATGAGGAGGATGGGGTAGAGAATTCTGGCAGGCAGGAGAGCTGCCTATGAGGCGGTGAAATCTGGGAAACCTCACCTGTGAGACCCCCGGAACCCCGTCCATCTACTGAGAACCGTTCTGCATCAATCCATCCCGATCTACTCTCCTCAGCGAAACATTTCCACGCAGACGTGAGGCGCACGGGTTGCCTGTCCAATATCCCGCTGAATGGTCACATGCACGACGATCGCATCCCCGGTATTAGCTTCGATCAGCGGACCTGCCCGGAGAATATCAGCCGGCTCGGACTCAGGGGATCGTGGCGAATCACCGTTGATGGCATAAATTCCCAGTGTTGGTCTCAGCGGCGAAGTGATCAGGCGCTCACGATATCGTCCAGTGACACTCTGTTGTAGTCTTCTTCCGTCAGTCAAGATGAAAGGGGAGACCTACCGGAGTGCTGGAGATTTCGAAATCGCCAGACAAGGAGAATATTGCAGGGTCTACTGTCGCCACCGTAGCCGGGAGGGGTTGTTGGCTGTACGTTTTGCTCGGTACGCTAGAGCCAACAATCCAAAAACCAAAATGATCGTCAGGAAGCATTGGGATGCACATCCGCGCGAATGCAGGGGTTAGAAATGGAAGGATCCTGCTGAGTACAGCAAAAGAGGTGGGTACCCTCATCTGCGAGGGATTGGGACGGTGAGGATGAGAGTGGCCTCGAGGGAGTATGTGTCTGATCTGTGTAAAGAAGAGATAGTCTGGGTCTATTGCGAGTTGCCGAGTATGTATGAGCCGCGTTTGATAGAAGCATGAGATCAGGATCATTTGGTATCGTCTGACGCGCCTCGTGTTTGAAAGGATATGATCCGTGGATTGGGCGGACACTGTATAACATGAGGTGGCAGGGGACAAGGGCATGTAGGAGGAGTGAGGCCTAGACTGCCAGGTAGAACAGGGGCAGGGTGTTCAATCCTTGTAGATTGACACTAGCTTGAGGCCGGGAGAAGTCAGACACTTATCATTATAACATGCATACTCATAACCGCGAATTCGAATACGCCTGCATGATATGACGACGGGGGTATCCCATTGGGTTCAGGCTAGAGATGACCGGGAAAGAACCGAGTAAGAAACGAGGCCCGTTGAGATGTTGTGATGGCTCTATTGCGCCCTTCGTTTCCACCTGTGGTGGACTGTCAGCTATATCCAGATCGAACCCGACAAGGGTTCCAGGCTCGCGGTCATGAAGGATTTAGCTCACTTCAAGTGGGCCTCGTAGAACCTCAAAATCTAGCGGGAAATCATCAAAGGCCACGCCTCGCACTTCGCGGGTCAACACGACTGACCTTCTGCGGACAGCGGTTATACGCCACCTCTGTCGCCTGCCCAGCCCTCTCCCCTCCAGTCCTAGCGAGACGTGCTGATCAGCGTCAGAGTTCCTAGTCAATCCAAAACCAGCCGCTCACATCGTCAAGTACACCTTCAGCGTCCCATCACTCGCCCGCTCAATCGTATCCACGCTCTCTACCAGATCCTCCCAATCCCTAAATCCCTCATACCTGTCCATCATATCCACGTGACTCTGCTCGAACCCCACCTCCTCGAGCTCATCGTCCACCTCCACCGGCTCAGACTTGCGTTTCGTCGACCCATTGGCCGTTTTCGCCATCTTGGTCTTACGCTGGGATGGGGGAACGGCGAGCTCATCGTCCACCTCCACCGGCTCAGACTTGCATTTCGTCGACCCATTGGCCGTTTTCGCCATCTTGGTCTTACGCTGGGATGGGGGAACGGAGGTGACGGATCCAACGGATGCTCGGCCCCGTTTGCCTCTTTGGACGGTGGTGTTGTTGGTCTTCGGTTTGGCTTCCCAGTATTTCCTCCGGACCTCCTCGGCGTGCGACCTGGGTCGTCAGCAAGAACCGTGTGAGGAAAGCGCAGCGTACACGTGCTCTTCCGGCTCCCAGGTGTTGTGCTCTGGTCCATAGCCCTTCCACGAGACGAGGTCTGCCTCATCAGCATAAGTTCCTAGACAGACCGCCCGACTCACAGCCATATTTGCCCTGCAAGCCATCATCAGCTGAGTCCATCCTCGTGCAAATGATCACCCACATTGCTCTGCTTATGATCCAGAATCGCATCCACCTCAAACTCATTCTCCCCCTCCCCCTCTTCCTCCTCCTCATCCACTTCCGCCTCGCCCTCGCCCTCTCCCTCTCCCTCTCCCTCCTCCTCCTCACCTGCACCTTCCACCTTCTCCTCCTTCCCATCCCGGACCACCGGATCCACCTTCATCACCTTCACCGACTGCGACTTGGACTTGGACTTGGATTTAGGCATGTCGGATTGCTTTTCAGGCGGTTCGACGGGTTTTGGATCTGGCTCGGGATTGGGCGAATGCCCTGGGAGTAGGCTGGAGAGTGTGCCCAGAAGGGTACGTGATGGGGTCAAACGTGGTTTCGACAGCGTGAATGGAGGTTAGTGGGTACAGGGGGGAGAGTGGATTAAAGGGGTTTAACTCCAACAGGTGTTTGTCGGAGCTACCACCATGAATATTCTCTACTATTTGTGGGGTTTAATCCCACGTCCCGAAGCTAGGCGAGGGGGTTCTCGAGGTTTGATCCTCTCGAAATTGTAGCATCATCCTTAGATTTTTTATGCATCGCTGAAAGGTGATACCTACCACAAATATCGACCGTGTATCTTTCTCGGGACCATTCACGCGACACCACGCGCTCGGATTCGACGGGCAATCAAGCAATACTCGCATAAATTTACGTATGATTCAATACCTCCCGCCCGAACCCCTACCCCTACTACCCCAACCATTATCACTCTCCCTAGAAGAACCTCTTCCACCTCCAAGCCCGAAGCTATTCCGCGCCCCCCTATCCGGCGATCTTGACCTCCCATCCATTCCTCTCGAGTCCCAAGAACCCTGCTGCTGCATAGGCGACCGACCAGCTTGATACGGTACAGGCGGTGGTCGATATGGCGGGTTGTACTCCTGAGTTGTGGGCGTTGTAGGCTGATAAGCGGCTGTTGAGAAGGGTGCACTAGGCAAGACCGGCATAGGAGCCGATGGTGGTGGTGCAGGCGGAGCGAGAATACCCTGCAGCGCCGCGGGGTTCAGACTCGCCATCAAAGCCTTCAGCTGGTCGTTCTGGATCGCCGCTGGCGTGGGAGCAGGAGGTGGCATGGCAGGAGGCACGATTGAGCTGCTCTGCGATCTCGTCGGCGACGTCCCTACTGTCTCTTTGCTAATGATGAAGACGCCGAGGAAGATGTGCGAGGTCCTGGTGGAAGGTAGGCTATATCCGTCGATTAAATCGGTAAAGTCTGGCGAGGGGTCGCTTGGGCGCAGAGGGACGAGGTAGACCTCTTTCGCGGCGTTAGGCGGCACTCGACCGCTTCCGAAAGGCAGGTAGATGCCATGTCGACTACCACGATCAGCCACTTCTCCAAGCACTGGTGGATTACTCACTCTCGGTTTATATGATACTCCACCATCTCCTCCCACGTCTTTTTCTCCTCCTCCGATACGTTGAGATCGCGGCTGAACGCAACAACGATGAGCTCCTTGGTAGGACTGAGCCGACTGTCGGAGAGGTACCGCAATGCCTTGTCCGTTGGGACACGACCCGTGATGGCGATGGGATTCTGGGGGAGGAGAGTCGGCCAGGATACCGAAGTCTGCTGTGTGTTGGATCCAGAGACGAGTCGCGCGGACATGACCGGAACATGTGGGGAGGGAGCCGCGGGATTGACGATCTGACACGCCATCAGCTACATCCAATCAAACCAAAACTCACCCCTCCTGACCAAACCGTGGGCTTCGCCTCAAACAACTCCATTTCGCTCGGAACGACCTCCTCCACGACGTCTGGCACAAACTCGGCCTCCTCAGGTTCTGCCGCGATATCACTCAGATCCAGCGCTGACCGATCACCCTCATACAACAACGGCGCATCCTCCTCTTCCTTCGCCTCTCCCCACGCCGAGGTGAGCGCAAATGTACGCTTTGTAGGCGATTGCGCAGTGTCCAAAGATTCGGATCGCTTGTGCAGAGGCATGACAGGCGATCTCTCATCAGATTCGCGTTCGCGTGTCATTCTAGGCGAGTCCTCCACCGTCTCCTCATGCGATACCATCGACTCCCTCCTCTTTTCGGTCACCCTCGCAGCCTCTTCCTGGATCGCAAGCATCTTCATCTCCTTCTCATGACGATCCTCGACCTTTTCGAACCCGTCTCGTCCCAAGCGTACCGCCGCGACCTCCACATCCCCTCTCGATTTGACAGTCTGCTGAAGCACCGCCTGCTTGGCTCTTTCAATCTCCTCGAGACGCTCGGCAGAAGCCAGCTCAGCCGGCGTGAGGACAGCGACCTGAGCCGGGCTCAGTGTGTGGTCCAGTATCGACGCGCGGAGCTCTGGGCGAAGCGATCGGGAGAGCGACGAGCTCAAGAGGCTGAATTGTGCTCTAACCTATCAGCGTCATTCGCAGAACAAGGGATGACTCACTTGTACCGGCTACCAGGTGCTTCCTTCCCATTCACCATCTCCTTACAAGAAGCCCAGAGCGCCGCCTCCAGCTTGTCCGCATACATCGCCGCCTCCTGATCACCGAGAGCATCCGCAAAAAGCCCCTTGATCACCTCTGTCATTCTCACCTGGACATGCTGACGCGCTTTCGGCAGGGGTTCAGTACCGCTGTTCGGAGGAGGTATGCTGGAAGGCTTTCGGTCCACGTACTCTCGCTTCGGCTTGACATCCTTCGTAGGCGGCTGGGGACGTAGGCGCTTTGCAGCAGGTCGTTTGGAAGAGCTCGCCGATGCCGCCGAGCCGGAGGATTCCGAGCCTGACTCGCCGTTCGCTTCGGACCCTTCGTCGTCCGAGTCGCTCTCGGAGGGGGCATCGGGTGTGTTGGAGTGCGATTTGGCAACGGACTGTTGCAATCAGATCAGCTAGGAATGCAGCGGAGCAAACAGACTCACCGAAGCCTTCTTCTTGAACTTCCGCTTGGCTGCGACTTTGGTGACGCCTGGGGGAGGTGAGGGAGAGGGGAATGTGGATATGTCGTATAGCTCTGGGAGACTTGAAGTCAGCACTGTCTCGTTCAACGGTTCCATGATGGAGAGGGGACAGCATCGGCGAGGACGGAGCGGTAGATGTGTGTTGCCATCAATGAAGCAGTACAGGTAGCTTCCGCAGCCTTGTCCTGCCACGAGTGATCCTCAGAGCATGACATCTATGCCGCGGCCGAGTGGTACGCTGCTTGACCGCCTTAAGCGGCTCAGAGACGTGACCTTACAGCATCACGTGTCTGCTGGCATATGATGAAGGGCAGATCTGGCATGCTGGTGCGGTCGAGCGCTACATACGGGACCAAGAACATAGGTGCGGCAGAAGATAGCCAAGACCCAGGTTCGAAAAGGTGAATCAGTAAACCCGATATCAACTCACGAGTCGTCTTCTCCCCCGTCCGTTTCTCACACCGAGGACAGACATACTTATCTGCGCGCATGTTTGTCAGATTCGCTGCGTTGGTGAAGTAGGTGGACATACGGATCCGCTCGGCCTCGTGCTCTGTGAGGTGTACGCAGTCGAAGTGGAACCTTTGAGGGTGGAAGAAAGGATGTCAGCTCGGACACGTCACACCACAACGAAAGACAAGATTCGAACAAGAAAAGAGATCAGTGCATGGAAAGAAAGCTCACCAATCAGTACATTCCCCACACTCAATCATCGGTCTCCCATCCGTCCCATCCGATCGACAGACGCAATACACCTCCTGCTTCTTCCCCTTGCCACCCCTCTTCTTCGGAGCTTTCCCTTTCGTCTTTGTCTTTGTATTGCCTTTCGCAACCTGACTCGTCTCGGCCTCGTTGACTGGTTTATCCTTCGCTCGGGTGAATAACCGGTCGGTAAATTCCGAGTCGAGGGCTCGTTGAGACTTCACTCGCGCCCGTGATGATCTTGGAAGGGAGGTGGATGGCTCGGACGAGGCGGACATAGTGGATGTCTCGATAAGAAAGATGGATGGGATGAAATGAAGAGAGAGATCTGCGGGAAGAAGGGGATTTAAGTGGGAAGTCAGCTGTTCGGTGACACGTCATTTCCAGTACGGTATTGATAAGATCCAGAGGCTCTGGTAGAGCCCATAGGTTTTCTTTGGGTAGTATGGCCTGGAAGATACACATCACGATGAAGACTTTTGATATACCACCTGCGTTCAATCCGCGACAATGCCAAAGCCGAAGCACCGATAAGGCACTATGCACAATCTACCCATCCCCATCCCCTCTATCCCTCTCCTCCGCCCGCCTGACCAAACCCAGCACCTCCCTCATATCATCTATCTCCTTCCTTGTGAACTGCTCAACAGCTCTGACCGCCTCCATCTCCTCATCATCGTCCACATCCTCCTCACCCTCACCACGAGCCGACCCCTCCGCTTCCTGCATCGACAACATCAACGCATACTGCACCGCGTCCTCGCCATCTGCCAGCCCGAGATCCTCCATCGCAGCCAGGTGTTGCCGCTCGTGTCGGCTCGGAACGCGGGTGGCCTCATTGTGCTCGCGTATCTCAAGGTGCGAGTCTGCTGCGTCCCGGCTCAGGGTCTTCATGTCTGCTCTCGTCAGTGCCAGAATCCAATTCTTGTGCACGTGACGTACCAAGCGTCCGCCCGTTCCCCTTGAACTCTCCTTTAGCTCCGCTTACCCTCCTCTTCTCCCCACCTTTACCGTCCTGCCGCCCCTTGCCCGTTCCAGCACGCCAGGCAAATACCTTCCTCCCTATGCTTGCGACAACGAGATCGTTCTCAAGGATGATTTGATTGATGGTATGATATAACGCATCAGCCTCGCTGCTAGCCGCAACGAGAGCATCCGCGGGTGACATGTGCACAGCGTGGAATGTGCGTAGAAGAGTCGGAGGCGAAGGCAACGGGTCGAAGATCTTGATGTACCCGTCGAAGCTGAGCAAGTCAGATGGGCTTTGATCCGCAAGCAGGGATGACATACCTGCCGACGCCCACAAGTCCGCACGACACATCGATCGTGGTGATCTTCCCTGTCATCGCTGACCATGCACGCAGCGGCTTGACGCAATATCCTGCACCTGCACTGTCCCAGGACCAGATGTATATCATTCCGTTCTGATCGCCTGCGGCGACGTAGCGGCCGAAATGGCTACTCGATTGAAGAGTTTCAGTCACTGGCGGCAGGTCCAAGGGCGGGGGCGACAGAGTCTCAGGGGAATCATGAGGTGAGGTGATATTGGTCGACAAAGCAGGAAGCGGCCGAGGTGACAGCGAGATGGATGGTGTCGGCGTCAGATGGGCTAACAGCGTGGCGATAACAGCGCTGTGAGAAGTCGAATAGGTTCGGACGGTGGTCTCCCCGTCGGTGACCTCAAGATCGCTAATGTCGTATCTCAAAAACGATGGCGCCGAGTCGTGATGAACGAGTACCGACGCGACGAGACCGGCTGGCGAGACTCCCACATCCAGCTCCATTCTTCTCACGCTGCCGAATGATTCCTTCGCTCCGACATCCACTCGTACCTCTTTGGGGTTCGCTGTCTCCACGCCAAACCAAAAACGCAACACGCCGTCTTCCGTCACACCGCAAAGGACACCATGCTTAACATGGCATCTTGCGAGGATGATCGCATCCGGCGCTCCCGTCTGTCGCCGCTTGACCGCGTCTGACCGATTGCCGAGAGATCCTTCAACGATTTTCGAGGTGAAAAGGCAGGTGAGGGATCCGGGTACAGACTCGACAGCACGTGATCGCTTGCCCGACTTTTGTTGTCCGGGATTGAGTTGCCAATATTTAACCCTCCCATCCGCTCCTCCAGTTACCCACCGAGTGGTCTCGCCGACGACCTCCGGCGCCCAGATGTCGCAGACCTCACCCTCGTGCGCTTCGGAGGGCTCGCACTGCACAATCAGCGAGGACGCCCGCCCGCCATGCGTCGTGTGATGACGAGACAGCATGGTGGTATGCACGACCGAGCCGGTAAGAAGGCCCCAGAGCACAAACGTCTGGTCGCGAGGTGGCAGGAAGATGCACGAGGGTATTGCTTGATCGTCGAGATGAGGACGGAGGTGGAAGTTGGCTTCATGTCAGCTCGACATCTGCCCGATGGACTCACCGTCACGCCCAGGTCCCCAGAAGCCTTTGGACACCTTCCCGCTGATCGAATCGCTGCGTACGACACCGCCCACAGTCATGCCAGCGCTGAGGACGTAAGGCGCGGGTCTAGTGGTCGCAGCGAGCAGAGCTTCGTACCGTTGCCGATGTGTCATCTTGCTCAGCGTGGGCGAGGCATCGTCGTTTTCCGAGATGCTGTTCGGAGTACCGGTCAAGGGCTTCGAGGACGACCCGCCTGACTTTGTCGGAGTCTGGTGTGTCCTGCCAACGACCAGCTTCTTCGGAGCGGAGGGCATGAAAGGCGGATACGAGAGTGAAAGCGAGTAAATCAGGCCGACAGGTGGATGGTGGATGACTGGAGACGCCTTGGACGCAATCCACCGGCTATGAGGGTATCAGCGTAAGGATCGTGAAATCCAGGCGGAGTGAACCTACTCCAGCATACCCTCCCGACTCAGGCTCTCCTTCTTCCATCCCTTCCCGCCTTCTCTCATGCATGGCTGCGCCAGCACCTTCACCTCATCCTTCACCGAGCCAAAACTCGCTGCACCGTCCCAGAGATAACGGTTCACATAGCTTCCTCTCCAGATGGCCTCATGCTTCAGCTCATCCTGCAGGATTTTGCATGTCAGGGACATAGAGAGCAGCGACTTCGGCGGGAGTCGACTCAGAAGGACGTGGAGCACGTCCTGCGGCAGTCCCAAGAGGTAGCTATCGTCAGCACGTGTGAGGGCAAGCTGACTCACCATTCACCGCCATCGCCGCACTCTTGAAGACGCGGCTTGCCCTTTGCCTCCCACTTGCCTACCCGTCTTGGACCAAGAGCAGGATACCGCTTCCCCGGCCGGCCATTGACGCGGGATGAAGGGTTCCCGAGGGGGATGGTATCGAATTCATCTTGGAGGGACTCAACTGCGTTTGGCGGAAGTGTGGTATTATCGTTACTGGATAGATCTTGATTCGGCTCTTGGTGCATATAACTGGCTGAGGTGGTGATCAAGGTGTAGCGAAGCTGGCATTAGCTTCTTGTCTTGGTATATGGGTTGTTGCGGAAGACAACCTGCGGAAAATCTATGATTATCTTTCGATCGCTTTATCCAAGTATCCTTTCAAGCTTCAGCTGTTGTCACTTTGCGTTCATGTTTCCAGCCAATTTTGATCGGTCACTCCAAACGGGTCACTATGGCGGGAACATCAGACGCCGAGGACCGATGTCCCCTCTGTCCGCCATCCGGACCTCCCCTGCCATCCGCCAAGGATCCTCTCGACCTCTTAGCTGCAGCTGCGACGAATGTAGAGCCGGCTGATGATGATGGACCCGACTTTATCTGGATATCGTGTAGTCGCTGCGCGATTTGGTTTCACTCGGTGTGTCTTCTCATGGGAAACGAGAAGCCACGAGAGACTGTCCCTCTTCAAGTTCGGGAGGAGATTGTGGTCAATCATGCGGAAGAAGGTGCTTGGACAAACTGGGTGGGCTGGATTGACAAGTGGTAAGTCCTGACAGGCCACCAAAGCCGCGCTAAGGGGTTGACCGACTTTCGTAGGTACTGCTCGAAGTGCCTTCTCTGGGCGGTCGACCCAACCAATCCACGCCCAACACGCTTTCCTCTCGTTTCTACCTTGAAGCGAGATTTCCCTCCCAAGCCCAAGCTGCCGGCAGCCAAGCCCCGAAAGAGCCTCAAACGGTCGCCCAGCTCTTCGTCACTGGACCCTCGTCGGGACTCGCCGGTAATCAAGCGGACACGAGTGGACTCTGAGAGGAAGAGCGAGGTCAACAGCGAAGAGCCTTCCCATCACCATACCAATGGTCACCTTCCGACTGCCGATATCAAGCTCAACGGAAGCTCAGTCAACGGTGACCTTGGTACGAAGGGACATGCAACACCCAACGGACACGCCATCGCCATAGGCAACAAAATGATTATCCCGGATCCACCGTCAGAGGGCATCAATCGGCCAAAGAGGCAGGCAGCGCTCAACCGCCCGGATTATCATGCTCTTCATCATCATATCGCAACACCGACTGGCAAATGGCTGCAATTGATCGGCGATCCAGAGAAATACGGCAAGGTGATCAAGGAGGGTAAGCCCGTCATTGCCATCAGCACTGCTTCTACGTGGAGCTGACTCAACACACAGACGGGTTCCCCCGCTTACCTGGTCGCCTGGTCTCCCGAGCATGGATCGAGTCGCCTGCTCCAACCAATTCGCACACCATCCCGCCTTCCATCGCCAGCTCATCACGCCACTCCTCCCCCCTCTCACCCCCTCCAGGAGCTTCATCCTTACAACCTGTCGACTATCCCCCACACCTCCCTCCCACACTATTCTACGGTCCTGATCGTCAACCACTCATCATCGGTCCCGAGGACGGCGGTTTCGAGAGCTTAGGCGGGAAGTTGCCAAGCAAGGACCTGAATGTCCAGGATATAGCGAGGCTAGTCGGACCGGATAGGATGGTGGATGTCATCGGTGCGTCCCCTCCGTCCACTAATCGGCTGCTGACGGTAATTAGATGTTGCCTCCCAATCTTCGGCTCAATGGACTCTGGCCAAATGGGCTGATTCCATCGCCGCCCACTCGCGTCATCAAGAGCCTGGCTCCTCTACCCCGAGCAAGGTTTACAACGTCATCTCCCTCGAGATCACCGGGACCGAGCTGGCGAAACGCGTTCGGCCTCCTCAGCTCGTCCGTGACATCGATTGGGTAGATAATTTCTGGCGCTTCGGACCAGGCGGAAAAAGTGGCGACGTTGAGGTTCCGAATGGAGACAACAAGCCGGACATGCATGGTGTCGTGGGGGATCTGCCGGATATGAACCGTGTCGCAAATGCGACTATTGGGCAGAAAGGGAAGGCCAAGGCTGAATGGCCAAAGGTTCAGCTCTACTGTTTGGTGAGCCTGTTATCAGCGCAATCTGTGACAAGCTAAACGGTGCAGATGGGTATGCGCGGGTCTTGGACCGATTGGCACATCGATTTCGCTGCAAGTTCGGTGTACTATACTGTTCATACTGGAGCAAAGGTGAGCTGATTGTCTAGATTCAGACTCAAGGCTGACGTGAGATAGACGTTCTTCTTTATTCGGCCGACGGAGAAGAATCTCGCTGCGTACGCAGAGTGTGCGTGAGCTCTTCGAGTATGGTAGTCCCGGCTGAGATGTCATAGGGTCCGGGTCGTATGAGAAACAGCAGGAAGTCTGGCTTGGCGATATGTGTGATGAGGTCCGGAGAGTGACCGTTCGGGCTGGCGATACAATGTGGGTTTTGCGGGTCGGAGAAGGAAACGACTGATCCTTTAATAGGATTATACCTTCTGGTTACATACATGCTGTTGTAGGTGATCACCCTTATTTCCAGGAAAATGGCTCACCCCAGCGCAGTACACTCCCATGGATTCCATTGTGTTCGGCGGGAATTTCCTGCATTCATACGACGTCCATACACGTACGTCTCGCTGGAGGCCTCCTTGCCCTTACTGACCAAGTGTAGAACTACGCTTACGACAGATTGAGATTGATACGAAAGTACCACAACGGTTCCGTTTCCCCCATTTCGACAGGTGAGCTGATCAATACTCTTAAGCTGATCGACCTGACATTTTCAGGCTGTGTTGGTATGTTGCCGACCGGTACTGCGCCGATCTTCGGCATCTTCGCGCATATCGGCCCCGAGCACAATCATCACCCGGTGTATCACCACACTCGTCCATTCTCGACGGTCTGCATCACCTCGCAACATTCCTCCTGGAACAGGTCGCCGTTCTCGAAGATCCCGACGCGGAGGATAAGCGGCGGAAAGCGGTCTACGACAAGATCCCAGGCGACGTGTTGCGCGATCCGGCGGGACTGGCGAAGGAGCTCGAATGGCGCGTGGAGAGGGAGCTCCCCAGGCAGACTGCGGAAGATGAACCATGGGATGGAGAGAAGCAGGTCAACGGGAAGCGGAAACCTCAAGCGACGACGAAGAAGCAGAGAGGAATGATGATGCTCCCGCCAGTCTCTCGGACATGGCAATTTGAACCTGCGTCAGTCCACAATCATGAGTAGTCGTGTTGGTCGGGAGCTGACAGTCGTTAAGTCCTTGGCTACAGCACAACCACTCACCCGAAATCAGCACTTTGACCTTGACCAAACATCGCCCAAATGCAGAGCTCAAAACCCTCAATGCTAAGCCGGAACAAGCGATGCAAACACAGACGGTCTTTCATCAAGCGAAGCTACGAGTCGGAGAACTCGACGACGGGACGACGGTTCTGGAGGAACAGGACGTAGTGTACACTGAGCGGAGGATCGTCTGGAACCCGCGGCAGGAGGAGATGGGAGATAAGGAAGTGCAGAATTTCGCTGGCGAGAAGGGTTCGAGCTACGATGTGAAAAACGGAGCTGGTGGGGATCTCGAGGGATGACCTTATTTCTCGGAGGAGGTTGCCTTATGTATGCATGTGCACTTGAAAGCTCGCACCAACTTCAGCTATGTAATTGGCGTACCATACGGGCGCGGGAAAATCAAGATTTGATAAGCGAGATATTCTCACCACGTGAGTGATTTCATCAACAATCGTTCAACTCCATTGAATCCGACTTTCTCTCTCTGATCTCATTCGTCACTTGCGGGCCCAGCGAAAATGTCCGCTTCAACACCATCTCCCCAGAAGCCTAGACGTTTCGACTTCTCTGCGATCCCAAGGACACCGCTTACTCCCATTCGTCGGTTCGCGCCGACGCCAATCAGGAAGACCGTTGAGACCAGCCTGAAGGACAGAGAGGCGGGAGCAGTCAAGCTTGAAAATGGCGGGGAACAGAGAGTCAGAGCTGGAAGGTGGACCAATGACAATGGAGGAGATGAGCTATCCTTTATCCTGTGAGCGGTGCGAAATCGGTGATCAGCATCTAATCTCATGGTGTCACAGGGGAAAGCTGGAGCTCTCTGAACCGCTCATTGCGACCTCACCCGTGGTATTGAGTTCCGACAAACCTGTCAAGCCGGAGATTGGTGTCCCATCAGGACTCGAGAGAGATGGGAGCGACGTGGTGTACCCACTAGTGTGAGTATATCTGTCTTGCATACGCAGCTTGATTAACGCCTCTTGTGTTCGGCAGCTTACCATCATCCGGCCGTTCCTCTTCGGTCCTCTTCCTCCCTTCCTCAACTCCGTTTCCTACTTTTCCGACATGCCCGTATGTCAAGGTCGGACCTGGCGCCATCGAGGGGGCTGATAGCAGCGATGATGAGGCTATGCAATCTCGACGCACCCCAGCAACGAGGCGGAAGAAGATTATCCGTGATCCTGATTCCGAGTCTGAATCTGAACTCTCGGTCCCGACTAGCTCACATCGCGCAAGTGTCACTCTATGTGATAGTGACAGCGAAGGCGATGATGACGTAGAAGAGGAAGAAACGGTCTATGATATCGCCAAGCATTACGACGAATCGTACGGCTCGTTGCGTGACTTCATCGTCGATGATGATGATGACGAGTACGACACGGGAGGCATCGATTCCGGTACAAGCGGGGAAGACGATGGTGACTGCCATCCTCGGCGTCAAGACCCGCCCGGTCGGAGACCGGCCTTGGCTTCTTCCGGCCTTGAAACCCTGTCCCTTGACGATTCTCCTCCACCCAAACCATCCCTCAACAAAGCGAAAAGCGGTACCAAGCAGTCCCGACGAGAATGGGAAGCGGAACGCGAACAGATCGGAGCGGACATCTTCACGGATCTGGACCAGCGGGTTTTCGGAGGGAGATTGAGGGGAAGCAAGATCGAGTGGGGCAATCGATTATTGACGACTGCTGGTACGGCGACTTCTATCAAGTACGCGGAGCTATGGACCCGGGTTGAGTACGCTGATGGGCAGCAGGATCAGGCAGGCTGACGGCTCGAGACTCGAGGAGGGGAAGATCACGTTGTCGGAGAAGGTGCTTATGTCGAAAGGTAAGCTGATCGAGCGCTGGGAGGGCGCCGGCACCAATGGAAAATAGAGCAAATAGTCAACACCGTCGCACATGAGATGTGCCATCGTGAGCATTCTTTCGTGGCCCTTTACCTGGAATTCACGATGTTATGCAGTCGCATGCTGGCTCATCAGTAACGAACGCAAGAACCCTCACGGGAAGGTGTTCAAGACCTGGTAAGCGCATATCATTCCACTTCCTTCGGCTTTGAATTGAATTCTGGGCGCAGGGGACGGAAGGTCATGCGAGTCAGACGAGACATCGAAGTTACCGTATGTGTGGTTTCAACTGGACGTCGACACCATCGGCTCATCAATTCAGACGAAACACACATACGAGATCGAATATAAGTTCCGGTGGCGATGCACCAAGGAGACATGCGGGAGGATGTACGTATGCAGCCTCGTTGCCTGATCGCGCTGATGGGGGTGATACCAGCCATAACCGACATTCGAAATGTGAGTTTGCGCGCACCACGAACTCTAGTCCGATCACCCTGACGCCAACCGCAGCTATTGACCCAGAGCGTGATACCTGTGAGCGATGTGGAAGTCGCCTCGAGCCCCTCTTTGCCACTAAAGCTGGAACTGCTTTCCAAGGTGAGACATCGAATTTTCCTGCTCATGATACAATATTGATTCCTCTAGCCTACCTCAAGGCGAACATGTCTAGCGCCAAAGCCGCCCTTCGCGGAGCGACTCACGGCGAAGTCATGCGAGCTCTATCTCGTCAATGGACGGAAGCCGGTCCATCAGCAGATTATCAGGCCCACTGGGAGTCTTTGGCGTCAACAGCCTGAATAAACTCCATTTCACGTGTATGCTCCCCATCACGAGGATCTCCACATCATATGCATCACTTGAGCATCTCCAGGATGATCTCCCTCGCTCGCTGCGCATCAGCTTGACCCTGACTAAGCTTCATCACCGCCCCAACGATCCTCGCCACTGCTTTTTGCTTGCCCTTCCGCACATTCTCCGCTGCGTTGGGCACAGCTACGATGGCTGCTTCGCATATGGCTCGAAGATCATCTGAGGAAGAGGGAGTCAGGTTGAGGGTACTGAGGACATCAGACAGGGATTGCGGTGTTTGACTGGCGTCAGAGGAGTCGATGAGGTGGCGGATGACTGCCTTGCCCGTGGTACCTATGCTTCGTCAGGCTACAACGGCGTGTGGCTGCATGAAGCGCACCGGTGATGGTGCCCTCGTCAATGGTAGTCACGATCTCCCTCATCATCCCAGCTGGCACGATATCCTGCGACCAAGCCTTTTCAGCTGAACGCAGCTGTCCAAGAAGCTCGTGTGCAATCCTGCTCAGGATCAGGGTTCTCGCAATCCCGGAATCGCAAGCGAGCTGTCTCCTGACTTACCAGTTGAGCGCCTTCTTCCTGATCTTCTCATTCCCTTGAGTGACATCCTCGTAATACCTCAATCCCTTCCCCTCATACTCATCCAGCCCAACGAGCGTCTCCAGATCCCTTTGCGTCACACCGTACTGCTGAACCAGTCTATCCACCACATCCCACGGCATCTCAGGGATTGAACCTCGCAGCCTATCCAGATACACCTGCAGCTCCGTCAATCGATGTCCGGACTGAGGAGTGAGAGGGAGACATACAGGATCAATGACCATAGCCGGAAGATTCGCATCCGGCATATACCGATAATCCTCCGCCTCCTCCTTCGTCCGAAGCGAGAACGTCTCGCCTGTCATCTCGTTCAATCCTCTCGTTTCCTGCTTTAACGGGACTGCTGGAGATATCTCGTAGTGCCGGACATGTCGCCGACGTTCCGACTCTTCATCAAGAATCAGCTGGTGTTATGGAGAGAATGTAGGGGAGACATACCGATGGCCTGCTGGAGGAACCGGACGGAGTTGATGTTCTTCACTTCGCATCTCGTGCCGAAAGGTGATCCGGGTCGGTGGACAGATACATTCACGTCGACCCGTAGATTACCCTGTTCTCGTCAGCTATGGCCAATGCCTCAATAGAGGTAAGAAGCACATTCTCCATATCCCCGTCGCCTGAACGGAGCCGTCGAAGTAGAGACTGCAGCTTCCGGACGAAAGCTCCCGCCTCTTCCGCTGACCTGTTGCCATCAATACTGGTTCGGCAACTTCTTGGCGCGTGGAAGACGACGTGCCGCATATCAGGCTCTGTGACGATCTCCATCAACCCCGTACCCGCCCTATTGAGGTCGACCAGCCGCTCATCGCCCACAACCTGGCTCTTCGCGGTATCCTAATTCGCATAAGCTCCCTCACACACGATATCAGGGGGTGGAGGCAGACCTGCTCAACCTGGAGCTGCTTGATCCGTACATGGAAAGCCCGCTTCGAACCGCTGTCCCCCTCTGTGACTCGTAACCGACCAGACCTCGCCAAAGGATCTACATAGCCCATCAGCCTGAGATACGTATTTTTTCTTTCCAGACACACTGTAGTGCTGGGTGATCTGGTAAGAAGCTGGGATATCGTGATAGAAATAATGTTTCCTGTCGAACGTTGACCGGGAGTTCTGTATCGCATGTCAGCTAGACCGCAGGGTAGCGGATGGGCAGATGAGCAGAACGTACGATGCTGCAGTCAAGCGCGAGAGCTGTGAGCAGTGACAGGCGGATGGCGTTACGGTCGAGTAACTGTGTGTAAGCCCCCTCGGATCAGCTTGCCGGCGAGGTGACACGAAGACGGCCTACAGGGAGAGATCCGGGGAAAGCCGCGTCGACGAGCTCGATATGGGTGTTGGCTGCATCCGAGTGTGATAGCGGTGCCTCTGAGCATGTCATCAGCTACATCATGGCAAGTTGAATAGAGACCGACTCGAGAAAAGCTTCCGGCCCGTCTTGAGCTGGGCATGGATCTCTAAACCGATGACCGTCTGCCAGCTATCATCTCGACCGGTCGCGGAGCTGGCATGACGCGGCTGCGTGATGATATTGGGTAGGAAGAATCGTGCGGGACGATGCTGAAACACCGGAGCGATACTTTCGTCCTTCCATCGTGGGCTTCGGATCCGTAGTGATTGACCTCGCACCATCGAGAGGTCCAAACACACATGGAATCCGGGCCGGCAAACAAATTCAGAGGTCGTCCATATCTATCTTCCACGTCATCGTTTCATGCATCCTTGATCATGGCTTCCTGGTGAAGCAGACCCTCAAGCGCAAACCCAGGGCTCAAGCACCTAAGCCTTTGCAAGGTAGTGAAAGCCGTTGAGGCGTATGCATATTACCCTCGACGAAGATAGGTATCTCGAAACGGGTTCTGCACATGTGGGTATCAAGTATCTTGAATATCCTCCAGTCTCGGTATCCTTCTTCCCTTCTTCCTCTCCCTCTACTTCGCATCCTCAACCCTCTCAAAACAGTCCCTCGATCGCGCCTGTCTCGGGGTTCAGATCGATATCGTAGAATCCAGGCCGCGTCGTCAACCCCGGCATCGTGCTCATATCCCCCACAAGCGGATAAACAAAGCTCGCACCAGCCGACAACCTCACGTTCCGGATCGGCAATGTGAACCCCGTCGGCACACCCTTCTTGCTCGGGTCGTCCGAGAGGGACAATGCCGTCTTGGCCATACAGATCGGTAAACTCCCGTAGCCCTGCCTCTCATAACGGTCGACTTCCGCTTGTGCTTCGGATGAAAGGGAGATCCCGTCCGCGCCGTACATCTCCTTGGCGATGATCGTCATCTTCTCGGTGAGAGGTAAGTTTAGATCGTAGAGGAATCGGAAGGTGGATTCGTCTTTGCAGGCTTCGATGACGGCTTCGGCGAGTCGGACGGCACCGAGACCGCCTTGCGCCCAGTGGTTGGCGGGGACGGCGTAGTCCGCGCCAGCGGACAGCGCGAATTTTTGTACGAGATCCATCTCGGCGTCCGTGTCGTTGCTGAATACGTCATCAGACGAGTCTCGATAGAAGCGGTAAACTCACGAGAAGCGGTTGATGCCGACGACCACCTTCAGCCCGAACTTCTTGGCATTCGCGATATGCTTTCCCAAATTGGCACATCCCTTCTCTAACAGCTCCAGGTTCTCCTTGGTATACACTGCATCCAGCGGCTTTCCAGGAGTCACCGCCGGTCCTCCACCATGCATCTTCAGCGCCCGAACCGTGGCTACCAATACCACCGCGTTGGGTAAAAGCCCAGAGACCCTGGTCTTGATATTACAGAATTTCTCCATACCAATATCCGCACCGAAACCAGCTTCGGTAATCACGTAACCAATACGAGATGCATCGTCGCCCGCCTCGATCCCGGCGAGCTTCAGAGCTATTCGGTCGGCGATGATTGACGAATTTCCGTGAGCGATATTGGCGAATGGTCCGGCGTGGACGAAGACGGGTGTACCTTCCAGCGTCTGCATGAGAGTCGGCTTGATCGCGTCTTTCATGAGCACAGCCATGGCGCCGGCACATCCGATGTCTTCCGCTGTGACGGGATCACCAGATTTGCTGGATGCGACGACCATTCGACCGAGTCGAGAGCGCATGTCTGCCACGTCCTTGCTCAGAGCGAGGACAGCCATGACTTCCGAGGCGACGGCGATGTCGAAAGCAGCCTGTCGTGTGAGACCTTTCTCCGTAGGCGCCTGTCCGATCGTGATGGATCGCAAATATCGGTCGTTGACATCAAGTACACGGTTCCAAGTGATCGTCCCAGGGTCGATGTCCAGTCGAGCGAATTTGGCTGCTTCTTCCTCAGTCAGGTCGTCCGGGTTGGTCTTGTCTATACCGAGCTTCTTCAGTCGCGCGAGCATTGGTTTCGCAAACGTCTTGACCCCCTTCTTCGGCGGACACAAACGGCTGAACAGCGCTTTATCGCTCTGTGTCGCCTCGTGGAACATCCTCGAGTCAATAGCTGCAGCAAGCAGATTATTCGCGGCGGTGACGGCGTGTATATCACCGGTCAAGTGAAGGTTAAATTCGGTCATCGGGATGACCTGCGAATATCCACCTCCCGCAGCTCCGCCTTTAACGCCAAAGGTCGGTCCCTGACTTGGCTGTCGAACACAAGCGATCGCTGTCTTATGCAGATGTGCCCCAAGAGCCTGAGCGAGACCAACAGTGGTAGTCGACTTGCCCTCGCCAAGCGGAGTAGGCGTGATCCCCGCAACGACTATGTACTTCCCGTCCAGCCGCGATGCGAGTCGGTCGAGAACGGACAATTCGATCTTCGCCTTGTATCGTCCGTAGCTCTCTACCTCGTCAGGTCGTACTCCAAGCTCCGCTGCGATCGTAGCCACTGGCTTCGGAGTTTGAGACAAGGCGATTTCGATATCTGACGGGACCTTCTCCTTGAGCTCGAGCGGGAGAGGAAGTACTTTGCGATCTCGGATCGCCTGCCATGCTCGTCTAGCCGCGTTGAAGTTATTACTCATGAGCATCGCGACGGTCATTGGTCCGACTCCACCCGGTACAGGTGTGATGTAGCTCGCCACAGCAGCTGCTGATTCGAAATGCACGTCGCCGGCAAGTCGTTGACCCGACTTCTTGCTCGGATCCGGAAGGTAATTCGTGCCCACGTCAATGACCACGGCCCCTTTCTTCAGCCATTCTCCCCGGACGAAATCCGGTTTCCCAATCGCTGCAACCACTACATCCGCCCGTGCAAGTATCTCCTCGAGCCCCTTGGTTCTCGAATGACACTGGGTGACCGTCGCGTCCCTCTTCCTCAATATCGCACACACCGGTGTTCCCACAATATCCGAGCGTCCAAGGACCACCACATTCGATCCCGCCAACTCGAAACCCGTCGATTCGATGAGCCTGATCACCCCCGCCGGAGTACAAGGCGTAAAGAACGCCTCGCCAATCCTCGAGCTAAGCAACCCGATGTTCTCCGGATGAAACCCATCCACATCCTTCTCCACCCTCACACTATCCACCACCATCTTCTCCTCGTCCTTCCCCGCTCCTTTCAACGGGAGCTGCACAAGTATCCCACTGACCTTCTCATCATTGTTGGCAGCACCGACTAGCTCGAGAACTTTTTTCACTCCCCCAGAATCACCGGTCGGGACGTGTACGTGCTCGACAGTCATACCGCTCTCCTCGGCGGCTCTCAGCTTCATGCGGATGTATGTTCCGGACGCTGCATCGGAGCCGAGCTGGAGGATGAGCAGGTGAGGGGGTTTGAAGGTCGGGTTGGAGGATTGGAAGTCCGAGATGGATTTGGAGACTTTGGTCCGGATGGCCCTGTCGTACAGTCAGCTCGATGCATCTGGGGAGCTTTTTGATAAAGCACGGACTTGGCAATGGCAGTACCATCGATGATATGAGCTTTCCCCCCCATGTGGACATCCTGCGTCGAGCTGGACATGGTCGATCGAGTCGAGGTCAGAAAGAACCTGGATTTTGAGGCGATGGCCGGCTGGCCGATGTGCTGCTGCTGGAGGTTTCGAACCGCGATACGTGCAGTCGTTGAAGTCAAGATGCTATGCCGACCAAAGGTTGATAGGCGTCGCCGGCCCAAAGCTATCCGCATGTGAGGTACTCGTACGCAGATGGAATTTTGTGACGGGAAATCGTTTAGCTCGTGCTGAGAGCGGCGATTGCCGACGGTAGTCGTAGCCCTGGCCCCGTAGATTCCGCAGGACATGACATCACATGATATGGAATCGAGCGATAGAGGCTGGGTATGGCTGTGCATGATGTTGTACGCCGATGATGGGCCCTTCCCCTCTTCATCCCTGGTCACCCACCTACGCCATTCCCCTTTCCTTGGTTTGTGATCTTCACATTTCCTTCCGCTTTCTTCACCTCTACCCATCCCCATCTCCGCGTCAGACCCCCTTGTATCAAGCCAAAGAAGACCGCCATAACGGTCGAACTCATAATGATGACGTTATATGGCATAGAAAAGTCCGGCGTGGGGACATCGAGCAGGATTCGTGAAGTGTAGATATGATGTCGTCCAGACTTGAGCGGATCGATTTCGCCAAGTTGCGGTTCGGGATGACTTGGACTGACTGCCTCTCCCTCGAGATCTAGGAGAGTCAGGACGCCGGAGGGGATCTCTACCCCTCTTTCCGCGTCCGGTCGGTGCTCGGTATATTTGATCGTAAGCTTCGTAAACGGAATGGTGAGGATGACGGTCGATCGTGCTGGAAGCGACAGGGTGAGGTGCACGGTAGTTGTGGATATCTTCGGTGGGATGGAAGGGTGGTAGCCGATGCTCTCCAGGAGGTCGGCTGGGTCGACAGTCAGCGTGCTATGATTTTTAAGTTGATCTCAGGCTTACCTGCAGTATCATTTCCGTGCTCGACCCGAACAGCAATCTCACTCATCCATCCCTTGACCCACCACGGCCAGACCTCAGAGTAGATCGCTCTTCGCGAGTCCTCTCCGTCGTTATGGATACGAATGGTGAAAATACCATCTGAAGCGTGTGGTGAGGTGACGGTACGCAGTATGCTGAGAGAGGGAGGTTTGATGGTCAGGGCTGCGGAAGAGCGTCATTCTCCTAGCTTGTCAAGAAACCCCTGGACGCACGGTATCTGAACTCCCCGTCACCATCCCACCGGAAGCGCACATCCTGCCCCGTGATCTGCTCATCCAGAAGATCCCACTCCGCCACGTCTCTCCATCTCCCATCGACCCATTGTGCTTCTTCAAGAGTCGCTGGAGGGTCCATCCTCAACGCTGCTTCCTCCGGCTTAATAAACCTCAGAACCGAACGTTCAGCCTCTGGAAAAGGTCTCGGTATCCCCTTTTTGAAGAGACTCCGCAATGAAAATGCCCGACTCCCTGCTTCTTCCGGTACGAGATCGACGACGCCCTCCCACCACCCCCTCCATTGACCTTGCACAGACGTGGCGCTTGGCATGATGACATCGCTGCCTTCGGTCTTAAAACCCCATGCAAAGACAATTCCGGGTTGAGCGAGGAGGGAGGATAGCCCTGATACGCCTTTCGATGGAAGGAGGGAGAGGAAAGGGGTGAGATTCTCTGTACAGAGCTGGAGGAACGGGTGAGACAGGTGGTAATGAATCAAGCCTTGGGACACTCTCGATCAGCGGGCTACCTACATTTCAATGCGGACATCGGCTATCAATGCAGGGGCACGCTGAAGCTCACCGTTTGATTCGACATGAGGAGGATAGATCCCTCCAAACGTGGTCACGCTCTCCCCGTCAGCACTCGGCCCTAGTCCAGCGCAAAACAGCCCTCCCATGGCGTGAGTGACAGCCGCCCATGCCTTCGCTGACCTGATTGAAGTTGTCAGTCTTGCCCATCGTGGAGTGCTTCCACGTACCTCTGCGGGTCCTCTCCATTTCGCAACCATCCTCTGACCTCACCACCACCTCCGTCCGCGTCATAATGAAGAGGTCCAGCCTCACCGGAACGAAGTTGATCCCATCGACCGGCAACGAAGGAGATGGTCAACTCTGAAACGTTGTTCTGCTCGAGGGGGAGCAGGAGTGATGGCGGTGTCAAGTAGTGGTGTGACTGGGCTAAGATGGCATCAGTACCGCTGCTTGAAGAAGGCACAGGAAGTAGAGAGCTCACGTATGGATGAAGCGAGTCGGGGAGACGTAAAGTATGTCGTGAACTCGAAGAGGACAGAGAGCTTGCCATCAGGTAAAGGATGCAGGGTGAGAGATTCGTGGAAGGAGTCTGAAGCTGCCGAAGCGAAGCTCGAGGCTCCAGACAAGCATACAAGCAGAAGAGTAGATACGAGCAGCATAATGAGCGCCTCGAGCGCCTTGGCGCCGTTATGGAGGAAACTGAACGTTGGTCCGTCTTCGCGTGACTGGCTTACCTCCACCTGTATAATATCCCATGTAGTTTCGCTAGTTTATCCCGCGCATTCCCCTCCACGCGAGCACGACCGTCTTGGGACACTTTTGCTTCTCGACCATTCCGCCCTCCTTTGCTTCATCACTCATCACAACACCACCTCAAAGAGCCTCCTTGACGATGGCTCCCATATATTCCGCCGGTCCTGGGGCTGGTATCTCGGATAGGTCATTCAACGATAAGGTCGGTCCGTCCAAGCTCCTGCTGTAATAGGTCGCTGAATGGCTTTGAAGGGAAAGCCTACGGAGGTTCGACTGTCGAATATGAACGCTGCAAAGGGTGTGTTCGGAGCTGCATCCGGAGCATCCGGTCCGAGCGGAGCTCATGATTGATCAGCGGTGTCCGACGCGGTTCGAACGAGCTTAGGGCCCAAGGGCATGGACAAGATGGTAAGTCTTAGCTCTCAGAATCCGCCAGATGAAGCAGAAGCTGTGGTTACTGTTGTGAGGTTGCGGAAGTCGGGGCTGACGTTCTGCTTCTCGCGTCAGATCCAGACCTCGACCGGTGAAGTGGTGATCACGAACGACGGGGCAACAATACTCAAACATATGGCGGTGCTGCATCCGGCCGCTCGGATGGTACGTCAGCTGCACGTTTTTTTCTCCCCTCGCTAGCCTCAGCAAGGGTTTAGATCTATCCAGAGCTGATCTGTGCGTCACTTGCAGCTCGTCGAGCTCTCTCAAGCACAGGATATAGAGGCTGGAGACGGGACGACCAGTGTCGTGGTTCTCGCTGGAAGTCTGCTCGGCGCGGCGGAGAGGATGCTCACCCAGGGTATGTAGCTTCTTTTTCTTGCATGCGATGATTGACGTCGGCATAGGCATTCATCCGACGACAATAGCGCAGTCATTCCAAAAGGCAGCCACCAAAGCTGTCGAATTCCTCGAGGAGATGAGCACGCCTGTGGACCTGAATGATCGGGAAAGCTTGCTGCGTGCAGCTGGAACGAGTCTCAATTCCAAGGTTAGCTGTTGAAACGGGATCCGGGGGGCTCGGTAGAGCCCTTTCGGATTGCGACCTGAAAGCTGTCCGGGTTCAGCTTACCTTTCACCCAGATTGTCTCTCAATACTCCTCTACCCTTGCGCCCATTGCCGTTTCTGCTGTCACCCGCCTCGTCACCTCCACCTCATCTAACGTTGACCTGCGAGACATCCGAATCATTAAGAAGGTCGGGGGAACCATCGAGGACACCGAGCTCGTTGAGGGTCTGGCGCTGAATCAGGCGGTCATCACTAGTGCTGGAGGACCGACAAGGGTCGAGAAGGCGAGGATAGGGTTGATCCAGTTCCAGCTTAGCAGTCCCAAGCCCGATGTGAGTGATGATAATCCATGAGGGACGCTTGCCTGTCTCATATACTGAGGTTGACGCTCTGCCGCAGATGGACAACCAGATCGTCGTCAACGACTATCGACAAATGGACAAAATATTGAAAGAAGAGCGACAATACCTGCTCAACCTCTGTAAGCGGATCAAGAAGACCGGCTGCAATGTCCTCCTCCTGCAGAAATCAATCCTCCGAGACGCAGTCACCGACCTCTCCCTTCACTTCCTCGCCAAGCTAAAAATCATGGTCATCAAGGATGTCGAGCGGGACGAGATCGACTTCATCGCGAAGTCAACAGGCTGTAAGCCTGTTGCGGATATCGATGCATTCTCTGAGGACAAGCTGGGATACGCTGAGCTGGTGGAGGAGGCGAGTCAAAGCGGGGCCAAGGTGGTGAAGGTGACGGGGCTGAAGAATCCGGGCAAGACGGTTAGCGTGGTTTGCACCGGCGCGAACGCCTTGGTCTTGGAGGAAAGCGAGAGGTCTCTTCATGATGCGCTTTGTGTGGTGCGGTGTCTGGTGAAGAAGAGGTAGGCCGTTACCTGTAGTCCGAAATTGCTTAGACCGTCCTAGGGCTTTGATAGCCGGCGGCGGCGCACCCGAGATCCACGTCTCCCGCTTACTCACACAATACGCGCAGACCTTAAAAGGCAAAGAAGCATATTGCTTCCAAGCCTACGCGGAAGCCCTCGAGATTATTCCCACTACCCTCGCCGAGAACGCTGGTCTGCATCCAATTGCTATTGTTACCGAATTGCGGAACAAGCATGCTCTCGGAGAACGGAACGCCGGGATCAACGTGAGGAAGGTGAGTCAATTTCGCTCTGAATCCAGGGGGGGCTGAGCGTGGACAGGGCATCATCTCGAATATCCTGGAGGAGAATGTCGTACAGCCTTTGCTGGTGTCGACAAGCGCTTTGGAATTGGCAACGGAAACAGTTGCGCTGATCTTGCGGATCGACGACATCCAGGTATGCACCGCCCATATATCGAGAACGATGGCTAATACGCCATCAGTTTACGAGATAATCCCTTCAGTACAGATAAAAATGCATTAGTATCGAGGAGATGCGTAGCAGCTGACAATGACAGGTACCTTTTGAGAAGAGCGAGGACAAGAAAGGGGATTCTTGAAGTATTGATCGTCCTCCCTTGAACCTGCCGAATTCGAAGCTTGCAGAAATCGGCTGATCGCCGCTGGGCAATCAATGCGGTCCCAATTGTGATTGGTGTGATGATGCGCACACTTGGCACAACGATACATGATGATAATCCTCGATGTACATCCGCCTTCTTCGCCCCTCCACTCCCCAAAAACATGCTGATGCACTCTATCTCATGCATACCACCCCTGTCCGATTCAGGTCAGTCGAAGGCTTCGGAAGCCGGCTGAAATTGAGACCCACCCCTCCACCATAACCCATTCCCCTACCGTACATCAACGTCTGAGCGCCTGGGAGATTGTTGATCCCCATCCCGCCGCCCATGCCGCTCATCATTCCGAGACCGACACCGTAAGAATCTGGCATGGATTGACGGTACGCATGTTCCACACTGTCGGGAGCGGAATCCGCATACCGATAAGACAGCACCGCGAGACCAGGATTCGGGTCAATTGATCGGCAAGGAATGGCATGTAGTCGAGTCGAGGGAGAGGACAGCATGAACAGCAATCATGAAGGGATAAGTGACCTGGTCAGAATGTGATTCTCGCAGTCAGACATCTGCCTACCGATGAGCATCCGGATAGTCATCGACATAATTGGCAGCACCAGGCGCCTGACTGAGCTTCAGCGGGTTACAGGAGTCAATCGATGAGTATCGGACATACACTATAGCCCATCATCGGGTCGTACCTGCTCGGTCGATGTCAGCGTGTGTTATCGTGTTTACGGCGAGGTACGGCTGATCACTCGAAAAGGGATCGCAGACATACCCGTAGCCCCTGATAGAGGACCAGACAGATCCGTCAGCCACGCTTTTGATCCCACAGGGACAGCTCGGTTCGCAAAGGAGCTATGCAGTGAGATCGTCGCTGACTCACCCGTAGCCCCCATAGCCACCCATGCCTCCGCCATACATGCTGCGAAAACCGTCAGCCATAGGCGATACGGGAGATGGAAAACGTCATCATCCGACATACCCTTGACCGTATCGTGGCATCTACATCACCCGTCGTCAGCATTCTTCGCCCCCGTGCGAGCCAGCAGGCTCCGTCTGGGCCGCAAACAGCTGAGGGACGTACCCCATAACCACCACCCATCCCCATCATCCCAGGATACCCTCCCATGCCATATCCACCCATCCCGCCCATCCCCATCATGCCGGGGTACATCCCGCCCAATCCCATTCCACCCATCCCCATGCCTCCCATGCCGCCCATTCCCATGCCGCCCATTCCCATGCCGCCCATGCCCATCATACCGGGATAGCCCATCCCTCCCATGCCGCCCATCCCGCCGTAGTAAGTCTGAATCATGTCACCGGATCGAAGGATCGACGTAGTCGGATAGTCGGAAAAAGGAGTGCAGTAGGAGGGGAATGATGACGAGAGGAAGAGAGAAAGTGTCATCCATCAATCAGGCTCCGTCCTGATCCGTCGCTAGATCACTGACCATTGTAGCCGATATTCTCGTTTCTCCTATCAGTGCGTTGACGATAGTCGGTAAGCAGGGTTGGTTGAAGTCCCCGATGGACCTGCTCTCGGTGTAGGGTAGGTGTAAGTCGTGATGGCCGTCGAGTTGATGATGTGCAGGGTTGATGGTAAATCAGAAATGGGTGGCAAGGAAAGAGAAGAGGGAATGATCAAATGAAGGTGAAAGGATCAAGTGGGCTAATGACCGCCGAGGTGGCGGGACCGATTCGATCAAACCAAACAGACAACGATGCACAGCACTTGGCAATTCCCGAGGAACAGCGTTGTCTGCGGGAATCACGCCGGCCGGTCAGGAACGGTCAGCGCGCCAGAGACGGGATCAATGTGGGGAATCAGAAACACGTCCTTCGAAAACAAGAAGGGAGGGTCTGTGCAGAGGGAATGATTGATCCGCCTGACCGATAACCGTTTAGGTCCTTTGCTATGACGTCGCCAATTATGAGTAGAATATTGAAGTTTTGTACGGCGCACATTCTGGCCCGGAGATAGCGATAAGACCGTATTTGCGCAGGAGCAAGTGGTCGAACCACGTGGTGGCGGTGTGCTACCGAACCTAACGGTAAATTGCCACTCCTTTGACTTTACTTCTACCTGGTATCTTCTTGGCACCGTCAGCTACCTCATCATGACGCTCCGAAACACC
>JAABUH010000124.1_pt1 | contig 113964 bp, 109 predicted proteins | sample 5559121 | NCBI WGS metagenome assembly JAABUH01 (sample SAMN10711871, study PRJNA513364) | rock metagenome | isolation source: Antarctica rocks | place: Antarctica: Victoria Land, Battleship Promontory nord | collected 2015-12-28
AGCCAACGAGAGTATGGGACCGAATTGCCGTCACATTTGTAGATATTTGGGTTGTGCTTTATGGGTGGAAATTTATGGTGATTTCGGACTTAACGTTAAACAAAGTAGAAGCCAAAACATAAATGAAGGGAGCCGATACCCGTACACCCCCCTGGCTTACATGTACACCCCCCTTTGCTTACACGTACACCCCCTCGGGGAAACCTGAAATTTCCATCGCGCATCACTCAGTTACACACCAAATTTAGTAGGCAATTCAAGGGTTTACATATGATTCTGAGCAACCTCTCCACAGTAATTTTGCACTGTTTAAAAGAGCTTCAATATCGCTGTTTCAGCACCTTCTTCGCTACATATGAAACGCTGCAAATAGGCCTGCATCCGTTTGGATGGAAGGGGGTGTGGCAGCACGTCCACCTCGCTGCCCTCCACCTCGCGGCCCTCCAAACGGATGCAGGCCTGTTTGCAGCGTTTCATATGTAGCGAAGAAGGTGCTGAAAGGACACTCTATGAGCCGTGTGCCACTGTGGATACGTCTTCCAAAATCCGCTGAGTTTAGACTTGCTTTTCCCCCACGATCGCACCGTATATAGATGATCCGATCAACATCTTTCTTGGACTTCTTGGAGCGTGCAATGACGACAGCATAGCCCTCTGGCCCAGCGTGTTTATTGAGCCCTTCAATAAGGAGTTTCACATCGTCATAGACCTCCCCCGAAACGGGAGGTGGAGCCAAAGACATGGGGCCGGCGGAGGCGATGCTGACAGGTGGGGCGCCGGTGAGGGTGGTCATGACAATGGCGATGGCGATGAGTGTCAGACGGAAGTCTGATGTGTGGGTTTACTAGGCTAGATTAACCGAATTTAAGGCTGTGGGGAAGGTCATGGAGAGGTTGCTCAGAATCATATGTAAACCCTTGAATTGCCTACTAAATTTGGTGTGTAACTGAGTGATGCGCAATGGAAATTTCAGGTTTCCCGAAGGGGGTGTACATGTAAGCAAAGGGGGGTGTACATTTAAGCCAGGGGGGTGTACGGGTAGCTGCTCCCTTTTTAAAACTCCTCAAGATTACTTTCTCGATAAGACGTATATTTTGAAACTCACCATAAACAGATACGATTCTTGGAACTCTGTAGCGAATGCTCCTTTCCGACCGACCTGCTCTTGAGTTCTGTACCTAACTAATATTATATTAGTCTACCCCGTTCTAGGTTCACAGAAGGGAAAGCCATCCATCCTGTTTGGGAAGGATAGGAACGATGGAGTATTTGGCACCTATGGTGATCAACGAGTCATCATGGTATGCCCTCTGCGACGCTCTCGCTGGCTCCTATTACAATACTGACTTTCACACTGTTCCATAATTCGAGGTGGGGAACAAAAGAGATCATGCATCTGCGGGATGAAGATGCTCACTGTGGACTTGCCAAGCTTTCCTGGCTCATGATCGGAACAAGCCCTTTGTTCGAGAATTCTCCCTTTTCATGATGCGTACTTTGTTCCACATGCTCATTGTCCCGGTTTTTCAGCCAGGGCGCGACTGTCCCTAGAATTCAGCTTCAATCTCTCACATTCAAACTCTTTTCTTTTCTCATCCATCTCCAAGCGACAAACACTACACATTCAAACCAAACCGAAGTAAGAATGGCCGAGAACAAGCGAAACCTCAGAACCCTCGCCGGCTCACAATTCGTGGCCGAGCTTCCCTTGATCCCTCAAAGCGAGCTTTCAAATAACTCCCTTGGCCTAGAGTGCCTCCTGTGTCAGGGAAAATACGATGCCAATACCAAAAACGCACTTCGTTTGCCTTGTGGGGATAGCTTCCATAAAGACTGTGTTCTTCTGTGGCTATCGGAGGATGAACGCCACCAGAACACCTGTCCGCATTGCCGTGAAGTCTTGTTCAACAAGCTAGCCACAATGTTTGGCTCCGAATACGTGGCTGAAGTTCCCACCATCGTTCCCGGAGCGATACCAGATGGCTTCTACGACAGAGCGTGCGCCATCTGCCGGATCGACTTTGAAGCAGATACTGAAGATGCTGTCCAGATACCAAGCTGTCTTCATAATTTTGACCGGACCTGCCTCGAATATTGGCTTTCTGAGTTTGAGTCGGCCCAAAACACGTGTCCGATTTGTCGTCATCGCCTGTTCGTAGAGGACGACAACAACAAGGAGCGCCCTGAAATTACTGACCCGGTGCACAGCTTGCCGCCCGGAGGACCTCAGGGCCTAGTCATCCATCCACGCCTTCAGCCCCAGCCCAGGCCGGAGATTGTAGCGCACAGTCGAGCAATATTTTATTCGCGTACCTCGCAGGTTAATATCAACGACCGACCTCGTCGAATTCCAGTATCTCGTCGAAATCGCACCGATCCGCAGGCTCAGCGCCAGCTATTCCAGAACGCTCTCGACGACTTACAAGCGCGTCGCCGAAAGGAACTTGATGAAATATTCATGGGGCGGTGGTTCGAAAAGAATTTCCGACTTGGCGTAAAGAAGGACGTTCATCTATACGACCGCTGTAATCGGAACTTGCTCCCAGCGAGGAAAAACCCACAAGCCACGCTGCTGACGAAGGAAGAAGAGCTGGCACTTTTTGCAGCGCTCCGTAGTCATTCCTCGACGTTTGTGCTTAAATTTGACGCAGATATCCGCGTAATGTGGCTTGTTTACTGTGGCAGCACCGAACCGTACGAACTGCGAAATACCAGCGGAAATTGGACAGCAGACAACAACGATTGGATGCTGGAAGGATGGCATCGTAAATGGGGAGACTTTGATGCCATTTTGGGCAGGTGGCTGCGTCGTGGAATCGAGGAATGGCATCAGATGAGAATAAAGAAGGGATGAGAGCGTTATGATTTGGGACGCTGACGCTCAGCGAGTAAACAAATAGAATGCAAGTATTATACAGTCCGGGGACACTAAAGTGCCCAGAGGTTGCCAGAAACGAAATAAGACTAGACATTAACGTGGTGATTTGGGGTTTTCAACAAGAAACCTTAAGGACTACATATTTGAGAAACACTACACTGCTTGGAGATTGACCTGCGGTCTGAAATAGGTCTTATATCCCATTCAAGAACCGGGAGCAACTCTTCGACTTTAGAAGTAACTGACTGCACAGCATTGCTGCACTTGGATATTAGAAAAGATTTTCGAGTGCTTTGTAGACATCTCGATCGCAGATGCTGAATTCTACCATCCTTGTCCGAAGAGCCTTAGTGTTAGTTCTTGTAAAGCTAATCATCATAATAGAGTCAAAGCAAATAGAACAAAAGCGACCTTTTGTTGTAGTCCTCATTGTTCAACATAGCGCGTGGCTGTCATTTGGCACACAACAAAGCCATTGTCGATTCCCAAGGGCTTCTCAAAAGAGAAGAAGTTGCTCAAATTCCCGTTCTCTTCGTGCTCTATCTCACCTGTATTTTCCTGACCATCGGCACAACTCCGAACAACACGAGCCAAGAATTTAGAAACAGATTAACACGGAGATACCCCAGTCAGAAGATAGACGAGACGGTGAACGACATGGCAGGAACAGATGACGAGCAAGCGAGACCAGGTCAATTTGGCGACTATGGAGAACGCTTGCGGCGGTCGCAGCGTTTGCAAGACAACACGCCAGTACCTAACAATCGGCGCCTTAGCCGAAGTCGATCGCTTCCACTCAACCAGTACGAGTACATGGAACATCCGCAACAGACTCCCACCACTTCATCCGACCCTCTTGCCCGGGAAGCTGGGAGGACAGACCTTGCCAGCAGTGACACGCCAGTAGAAGACGTTAGGGCTTCCATCGTCGACAGCTCACTAGTCATAGTACATGGCTCTCAATATGTAGCTGCACTGCCAACTGTTTCTCTAACAGAATTAGGCGACGATGACGCTGACCGGCAGTGCGTCGTATGTAGAAATACATACGGTGCAGATCCGGTTATTCTACCCTGCAAACACGTTTTCGATAAGGAATGTTTGCTCTCCTGGCTATCCGAAGACGAGGCACACCAAAACACTTGCCCCATGTGCCGGCGGCAGCTTTTTCGAAAGCGGAACCTGGGCAACGGCGGCAATGACGTATATACTGAAGGACTCTTTGACCCTCTAGTATTGCACGACGGATTCGAGTACATTCGAGGACCTGGGCGGCCAAGTTTCGGCCGACTTCGCGCGTACGTCGCCCTCCGGCGGCGTAGAGGTGCCCTGGATGATCGTTTTCAATATGAGGACCTGAGGAACGGCGGGGCAAACCTGCCAGCCCTTGCCCCAAGACAAGTCATACTGAACATTCAGCAAGATCATCTTCTGTTTCAGGAGCTACAGAGTCAAGGAGCCTTTACGCTGCCCGGAATGGATCTCCAATTTCGAGCAGGTCATACTGGCATAACAGATGAAGATATTTATGAGATCCTGCGGGATACTGGGGCCGATTGGTGTACCGAACAGGGCAGATGGCGTCTGAACGGACGTCCTCAGAGATTTGGTGAGGAGTCGGCGGAGGAGCGCCAGGGGCAGGAGGCACAGACATCTTCAAACTTGCAAAACCTTGCAGGTGTCGTAAGGAGGGCATGGAACAGCTTGCAGGTGACATAAAGATAGACGGTCTTGGTGCGACACCAAATCCACAAGTAGCGTAATGCTTTTGATTTTGGGAGCACAGGAATTTTGTATAAAGCATAAAATAGACAGCTAGTGGAATCGAGACTTTGACATACTCATCATACTGATGCTTGCAAAAGAAGATTTTCGAGTGAACCTACCGATGTGTGATAATACCAGTAAAACACTCCTTGGTTGACAGTTGTTAAGATAGCGAGTCCTCGTGGCAACTTTGCGAGTAGTGACAATTGAAGGCACCTGGCAATTATACGTACATTACCTATCTGATCTGCACCTGTTGAGGCTCACCAGATCTGCGAGCGAGGTGTGCGCAGGCGCGAATCCAAATCCCCGACCCAAGAGACCCCTGACACGAGTCAAAGAAGTCGTCGGGAAAGCCACGGCCAGATCGGGTTGATGGCGTGGGAGTCTATCATGTTTTATCGTTCGGTGGGTGTAAAGGGGCAGCTGAAAAGAGTAAAATTACGGTGGATACTGTAGCATTTTAAGGTTATTGATCGATTGATATCTGGAAATTCGTCGGGAGAACGACATGTGGTGAGCTGGTTGGCCATTCTGGGCCTTGCCCTCGTAGACTCTTTGAGAGACAGCTTAAGAATCCTGCCGAGCAACACTTGGGTAGTGGAGATGAGAGGATTCCTCTTGTAGACATAGCTCGTGTTCCTCAGCTGTACCCTAAACCATTTTGCATCACGGTAACAAGTCTTGCTAGAATAGATTGATTGATTGACTGATAGATAGATAGATTGATTGATTGACTTTGATAAGCGCACGTTCTCGGACTCAACTCCTTTTGCGGGTGTGCCTTTCCCAATACGATCATAGTGCGCCTCAACCGAAAACTGGTTGCCCTGAGAATCATAAATTTTGTTTCTCAAGCTTCTGATAAAAAGCCCCAATTCCTCCTCAATCAACAACTCTTTCTGTTATACAAATTTCCCTTCCGTTTGTGCGTATAGAAAACTGTGCGTTGTTGATTGCCCGCCTGGATCCAAGGGTTTCACATACTGTAAGTGTGACAACTTCCCCTCCTTTTCAATCGCTCTGCGAGCGCTGCGGAGCCCAATCAAGCCTTGAAGGGGAAGCTGTGTCATACACTGTCAATGCTACAGATTGCAATTGAAGGAACCAGTGAGCACTGGCGAACTTCACGATCTTGCGTCCAGGCTACGGTTCCCTTGCTCTCTACCCATTGACGCCCCGTTGCTCTGCTTGGGGCTACCTCAATCTGCCCAAGGGATTAATCGAGGAAGCTGATGCTAATTGTGCCTAAGGAATTGCAGACAAAATCTTCTGATACCATCAAATCCTCCCCCACAATGGCAAGCGCACTGCCTGCCCACCTAAAACCGGCCGCCATGAGCAACGGGGATGGCGAAGGGGCTTTCGCGAGAAAGCACCATGGGAAGTCACAATCGCACGTGGTAAGTTGAGACATGCTTTCTCTATGCAGTAGAGTGCGCGGACTGGAATGCTCCACGCAAAAGACCCTCGGTGAACTTTGAGGCTGTACAAGCTTTGGGGGTCACGAGCCTGATACAAGTGGTTTTTCTCGTTGCTGTGTGAATTATCGCTCCTTCCTGATACTTTGACTCTTCGCCTTAACACTTCTACCGCCCATGGGCTGAGTTTTACTACCCTGTCACACACATTTACCGACAACTTACCTTACTCACCACACATATTCTATCGCTTGCGCCACCTTAAATCCCAGAACTCATCTTGACTATCCACCGATTTATATTCTCAGAGCAAGCCACAGACACTGCAATTCCTGCCGATATGAAGAGCCCACAGCTAATCAGGCCCCGTGCCGACTCAAAGGCTTTCGAAAACACCTCCACATCCGTCGCAGCCGGCCAGATGCGCAACGCTTTGAACGCTCTTGCGGACACATGCACAGACGAAGATACAAAGGCGCGGTTCGAGACGGAGATGGACAATTTCTTTGGCCTGTTCCGCCGATACCTCAACGACAAAGCCAAGGGCAATGTTTTGTCGTGGGATCGTATCAATCCCCCACACCCAGAACAAGTTGTTGATTACAACGACCTCGCCAACTCCGACTCGGTTGACTTTCTTAACAAATTGGCTGTCATCAAGCTCAACGGTGGTCTCGGTACCTCGATGGGTTGCGTTGGCCCTAAGTCTGTCATTGAGGTCCGCGATGGCATGTCCTTCCTCGATCTTTCGGTCCGCCAAATCGAATATCTCAATCGCACCTACAATGTCAACGTACCTTTCGTGTTGATGAACTCGTTTAACACCGACGAAGACACCCAAAATATCATCAAGAAGTACGAGGGCCACAACATTGACATCATGACCTTCAACCAGTCTCGCTACCCTCGTATCCTCAAAGACTCCCTTCTCCCAGCACCTAAATCATACAACTCCCAGATCTCGGATTGGTATCCACCCGGCCATGGAGACGTTTTCGAATCTCTGTACAATTCCGGCATCCTAGACAAACTTATTGACCGGGGGGTTGAGATCGTCTTTCTCTCCAATGCCGACAACCTGGGCGCAGTGGTGGACCTACGTATACTACAGCATATGGTTCAGACTGACGCGGAGTACATAATGGAGTTAACCGACAAAACCAAGGCCGATGTCAAGGGTGGTACGATTATCGACTACGAAGGCTCCGTTCGTCTTCTTGAAATCGCTCAGGTACCAAAAGAGCACACGAACGAATTCAAGTCGATCAAAAAGTTCAAGTACTTCAACACTAACAACATCTGGCTTAACCTAAAAGCGATCAAAAGGGTTGTGGAAGACAATGAGCTTGCGATGGAGATAATCCCGAACAGCAAGTCGATCCCGGCCGACAAGAAAGGAGAATCGGACGTCTCCATCATCCAGCTCGAGACCGCTGTTGGTGCGGCGATCCGCCACTTCAAAAACGCACACGGAGTCAACGTCCCCCGCAGACGCTTCTTGCCTGTCAAGACGTGCTCCGACCTTATGCTGGTCAAATCAGACCTTTACAGTCTGCAGCACGGTCAGCTCGTGATGCACCAAGACCGGTTCGGCCCCGCGCCCTTGATCAAGCTCGGCAACGACTTCAAAAAGGTCAGCGACTTCCAGAAGCGTATTGCCAGCATCCCGAAGATCCTCGAGCTGGACCACTTGACCATCACCGGAGCCGTCAATCTCGGACGGGGTGTGGTGATGAAGGGGACCGTCATCATTGTGGCTACGGAGGGAAGCACCATCGATGTTCCTCCCGGGTCCGTGTTGGAGAATGTGGTTGTGCAAGGGAGTTTGAGGCTGCTAGAGCATTGAGCAACGCTTGCTGCTTATATGTAAAGATAGACTTTGCGGTGAATGCGCTGCCTGGCTTTTTGTAATGCACTTCTTTTCGGGCAGGAACGTCAGGTTGGATGAGTTCGCAAATGATGGGTTCAGCGTGGTGTGTCTTTGTATCACCGGTTTCGATAACACGTACACATAGATGCCTTACTTAATACCAATTAGCTACTTGAAGGCATCTTTTTGGTCTTTTCTGGCACCGTTGGCTGGCCACACAACTTGTCAATCCCTAATAACGAGCTGTCAGCCCTATGGAATAACTTGATTGGTCCGGCTGTCGGGCCGACCACTCCGGAGGCTAGGGGCTTTTCCGAGAAACATGCGCGAACGGGACCTCGCATGGCGATGGCGATGGCGATAGGAAAAGCTTGGTATGAAAACAAGCTTTGTTTCCTGTGCGAAACTAGCGTCAGGGCGACCTGGATGTTTCTTCGTTCTCGGAGGCCACGGAACAGTTTGCGTCGAGGTGTTCATCAATAGCCTTGATTCTATTAACCCCCACATCTATTCATCCACTACCTTATGATGACCTCATGAAAATATTGAAGCTCAATGCTTGAGACTGTTTTGGGATAGTACACTATGGTGGGGTTTTTTCGGAATTTTCTACTTGGAGGTTGATGTATCTTTCTGGTGGTGGGTGGTTGGTCAGATTTGGTCTGCGACGACAATTTGATACCGACACTCGGACTAGGGTGATGCCTCGATCAAATATATTGCTGAGAGTGTAGGTAACCATTGATTGCCATGATTTAGACGCTAGTCCTTATATATACAAACGACACACTTGAGATTCGTTGAGGTTGCAAGTCTTCCTGGATGGAGAGGTAGGGAGTAGAGGGTGGAGGAAGAGACGTCTCTAGAATCCTCGAATGTTTGGATAAAGTTGTGCCCAGAATAAAGGATACAGACATTTTGCGATGGCGCAGGCCCTGGAGACAGAGATCAAGTAGCCACTGAGGACGAACCATTCTATAGGCCCAGGGATAGAGACGGCCATAATTTGCTGGGCTAAGGTGGCTTGTTAGCGATGCCAGGCAGATATTCACGAGTGAGACATACACAGAGCGTAAAAGGCGTAACTGTCGACGTTCTCCTTCGCGTCAACAATCGGCAGGCCCTTAACCTCGTCCCAGCCGACGGGTGTATTGACGGCGTGGTCAACTGTGAAATTGTCAGTCGTTGAAAGAACATCAACAGCTTCGTGACAGTCACTGACAGGCAAATATATCTTGACCTAAAGACAGAAGCGCACGAAGTAAGACGAATGAGAGACAAATTGCATATGCGACGTTGTCAATCCGTTTCATTTCATGAAATCCATCCCGGCCGGGCAAGGCCTTTATGGCTGCAACCGTAGGCTGACTCTCTGTTGCAACTGGTGAATTACCCCTGGTCAAGGCTGGATCGCAGAGCACAAGGTACTTCATCCGGCGAGTGCTGTGATATACGCCGGGCATTAACGGGCTGGTCAGTGTCATAGACACGGCGTCTCCACACATCCTTGGATTGAGACCACCTTCATGACGCGAAGCTTCCACTACAACACCTGTGTGCGTGTTTATCCAAGCATAGGGTGATTTTCTAGGTATGGGGACGAAGATTGCATCGCCACAGTACACATTAATATGATCCGGATGAGGCATGTCGATCAAACCCCACTTTACGGAATTGGCGGTCTCTCGGTATCTCGCTGATTTGAACCGCAATGTCAGTCGATCCATTAGAGCATTCAGTTACTGACCTGCGATGTGTTCTTGATCCCCATGACTGGCATGTTCAAAGAGCTGCGACCTCGAATTCTCCGGAATCCCGACGACATTATCCAAGACTGTGGAAGAAGCGAGAAGCATCATGCTGTGTGCCTCTTGCATTGCAGCTGTTATCATGTCGGTTCTGTTCACGGACATGAACCTCAGCGATTGGTCATAATAATGTCTGCATGATGCGTCGATGAGATAGGCTCCGACCTGAGCGAAGAGTCCGCAAAGAAACAGACTTGCGTAGAAGACTGGAGTGAATGAAATCATGGCCGGATGAGAAACCGAAAAAGCAACGACAGGTTACAGTCAACGAATCTTGGAAGAGAAGAACATGGAAATGAGCCTCCATCAATGAAACACTACTAACATGACAAGGCACTCATTCCCTCCTCGCTAAATATTAATACCCCGTAATCATTAGGCTACAAGCCAGAAACTGCCCTGAGCTTTAACAAGAGAGATGATAGGGTGGGATGTTCATCCCGCTGCTCCCTTGGACACAAGTACCAAGACTATCAATGCAGGTACACGGATAAGACATCAAGATCAATTCGCACAAGGTACTTCTTCGGCGGCAGTAAGTTATAGGGTTGCTGTCACCAATACATAACATCTACGCAACCGTGGATTATCCGCTCCAATCATTGTTACCCCAACAGTGAAAGGGATCTTCATAATGACAGAGGCGGTTAGAGTGAATCTCGACTTTAAGCTTTGCTCTTATCAAACTGGTGAACGATCAAAGGGGAGGTGGAGGAAGATGACGAGAGGTAGGTGAGGCCGTAGAGAGAGGTAGCACATTGAAGCCGTCGATATGGTCCGGATGATGGTCTCTTGTTTGCGCGTAACGTTTCGCGAATTCTGCGGTAGTCTCATCGATGAGCTTCTGTCATGCTTCTTCTTCTGCTGTAGGAAAGGTGGAAGGTTACCTTACCTTACTGATCACGCATTAGTACTGATTAGGCAATAGTATGCTTTAGCCTTTTATGTACTAGCGCTCGGGATATGATGCACAGCTTGACAGTTTGCGTGAAATGGGGGCAAATACGGAGTAATAACGAGTAAGTAGCTGCTGCCATGCTTAGTGAAGGACTGCTGGACGTTGGACCTTCATACAACTACATCAGGGGCTGAGGGCCATTGACTCTCTTGCCACAGCCACAAGACTTCATCTTCTGGATGAGCCAGGCGCTCTCGGAACTTGATTACTATCTAGGATGCTACGGCTGTAGGGATAGTATCGAGCTCCAATGCTCCTTAGATTGCGCAATTGGCTTTCGCTAGCCCCTTCTCTCATCGCACTGGTGTTGCAGTGCGCTCCGGTATGTGGAGATGCAGACTTTGAGAGTGTGAGGGTCTTGATGAAAGAAGATTCGAGTGGAAGAGCTGGAGATCCTCCGGGCAAGTACTGGCGTCAGTACCAATACTTCTTTTTTCTCAAGGACTCACATCATTAACGGGTTATTAGATGAATCAACGTGAGTCCTAGCACTTGATATCGACAACGGAGTTGACGCTGAAATACTTGTTGCAGCTTTCACCCGCACTATGATGGTCGGTCAGTTCAGCATTTCCGTCGTTCGGAAGACTTAGACTCAATGTTCATTACAGATTTACCGACCATGAACTGCCATACGAGGAACTTAGGACGAATCTTACAATGCTCATGCAATCATATCTCTCAACAATGATAGATCTTGGGGCCGAAACGTGGATAATGCACGGGACGCTGATGGGTTGGTGGTGGAACCGAAAAGTAAGCCGGTAATCATTAGGAACAACTTCGCCTTTACTGAGAATACCCAGATACTACCATGGGACTCCGACATCGATGTTCAGGTTTCGGAATCGACAATCCATTTTCTTGCTAGCTACTACAACATGACTATCCACAAGTATGTTACGCCTGAGGTGCCACAGGGAAGGAAGTACATGATAGAGATAAACCCAAACTACATCAACGGTTCAACGGCAGATCGCTTGAACATGATCGATGGCCGGTGGATTGATACAATAACGGGGGTATTCATTGATGTTACGACTGTCAGGCCGAAGAAAGGCGACCCAGGTTTACTGGCTTGCAAGGACAAGCACCATTATGAGGTGCGTATTCTATGACTCGCACAGACAAGATGCAACACAGATCACTGAACTCATAGTCATCTAGACCAACGACGTCTTTCCCTTGCGAGATAGCATATTCGAGGATCGGCCAGTGAAGATACCTTACAACTATGCATGGTTACTGGAAGAAGAATATGGGAGAGCGTCACTCGTAAGGACAAAACACCAAGGGTCAGTAGCTGGCTCACCTGGTCTTCGTGGAACGCGCTAAATAATTACAGTCACCAATTCAATACAACCACCATGGAGTGGGAGCGTCTTAAGTAAGTAGACTGGTCCTATGACAAACCCGCGACCCATTCCTCTCACCATACCGTAGCAGAGTTATTCTTGGCCAACAACAGAAGGCTGACGTATATTTGTGTGACTAGAAAACCCCCTCGATACCAAGCCTTCCGTCCTGGCCCCAAAGAGATACCTGCAAAGCTGGCGAGACGCTTTTGATCCACAGCCAGCCATCTTACCTCACCTTCCACCATCAAACCAGTCTCAGTAATTCTCGGACTCAATCATTGCATATTGCACGGCGTGGATCTTGGAAGCTGCATTGTCAAGGGCGTTGGCCATTCGTCTCTGGACGTACGCCTCTAGTATTTATATCTCAGGCATTTTGCCGCGTACAATTGGTCACAGGGGCTTGCGGCTGGAGCGAGACATTAAAGTAGGATAAATAAAGAGGAAGTACTACGTACTATCAAAGCTGCCATGGACATCGCGTTTGTGACGAACCGCTTTCATTACATATGGTGCTACAGCCTACGAACTTGTTCTTCGACTCAAGTTACGTTACTCAATGGTGTGGGTGCGTGTGTGCGCCTGCAGTTTGTAACTCCGTACCATAGTAGTCTGTATTTCAACACACGCATAAGGGTGGGCATACACATTATCGTTGTAGATATAGTCAAACAGCACCTCCCGTGCCGCCGCTTAGAAGGCCTCGTGCTCCACAGATCTACGGATATCATTGGCTCCAAAAGCTTCCAATATTCTACAACACTGTCGACGAACCCAACATATCTCACTAACGTTGTCCGGAAAGGAGTGGAAGAAGTCCTATGATTTGAACTGCAATCCGAGTCCTTCAAGTTAGACACCAGCATAGAAGGACAAGCCCGCGCGAAGTCCCGCTTGTTCACGCCGATTCTTCGAACAATGTCACAGCTCAACGACGATTACTCAACAAGCCCCAACGATGCCACTTTCGCAGCACCGCTCACATACCTTCCCAAAATCAATGCCAATGGTCTTTCTCCTACGGCACCGACAACCTACCACAGCAGTACCTCTCCGCTAGCAAACGGTGTCTCATCATCGCCACTGAACTCAAGATCTTGTACTACGTGCAGGAAGAGAAAGGTTCGATGTGACAAGAGGCATCCCTGCTCGAACTGTAGTAAGGCGGGCGTGGAGTGTATATTCCCAGGTCCAGGCAGAGCCCCTCGACGCAGCAGAAAACCGCCGGACGCAGAGCTGCTTGCAAGACTTCGGAGGCTAGAGGGCGTGGTTCAGAATTTGGGAAAAGGGATTGATGAGGAAGGGGAGGTGATCGAGATCGCGCAGCCGTCAGAGGAACCTACCAAGCCTGCGGTCGACGAAGCTAAATCGAACACTCTGAAGAATTGTGGGCTGTTTCGTTCTGTTCCAGGCCCAGAGAATACGGACCATGGTGGCATGGTTAAGGAGTTCGGACGGCTGGTTGTGGATGAGGGGAGAAGTCGGTACGTGAGCAATAAGTTTTGGAATAGCTTGAGCGAGGAGGTGAGTTGTACATTTAGTGTATGCTATGTCGTTCCACACTGTTATCTGCGGACACTCCTAGGAAGTTGGGCAGCAACAGGACCAGTCTTGAGACGAGTCTTATCGGTTTGAAGGATAACAGAAAAATATCTCATGGGCTCTTCTGTAACATTCATAGCTATAACCCCAATCTAAAGCCGAAGAAAACCTGCTGACAAGACTAATGTGGACAGGTTGCCGAAATGCGTGACATCCTTGACGATCCTACTGATGATGAAGATGACTACCCTTCGCCCGCCTCAACCTCCACGGCATCGACGAATACTCAGGGATTCATCTTTAGCTTCAACTCATCAGTTCGTTCACTTCGCGAATTTCACCCCTCGTCGGAACAAATACCTATGTATTGGGAGATCTACAAGGAAAACGTTGATCCCTTAATTAAGATTTTCCACAGGCCTTGTGCTGAGGAGACAATCCTCGAAGCCTCCCAGGATCTGGATCATGTCAGCAAGCCGCTGGAAGTTATGATGTTTGCCATTTATTTTGCGGTGGTGACCTCGTTATCGGCGGAAGAATGCATGACCCTTTTCGCTTTTGAAAAGCAAGCTGGCCTGAAGAAGTATCGATTTGCTTTTGAGCAAGCACTAGCCCGAGCTAGCTTCTTGAGCACCCAAGAACTAGTGGTCCTACAATCGTTTGCCCTTTTCCTGAACTGCGTTCGCCGCTACGATGACAGCCGCTATGTTTGGACCCTCACAGGGCTTCTCATCCGCCTTGCTCAAGCGCTGGGCATTCATCGTGATGGGGCGAAATTTGGTATCTCACCCTTCCAAACAGAAATGCGCAGACGACTGTGGTGGCAGATTTGCACACTCGATGTGCGCGCGGCTGAAGACCACGGTTCAGACCCTTCCATCAGCGAAGAGACATTTGATACCCGCCTTCCTCTGAATATTAACGACGACGATATTGGTTCCAGTTCGAAAGAAACTCCGAAGGAACGCGAGGGTTGGTCGGAAATGACATTTGACCTCATCCGCTTCACAGTGAGCACCACGGTGCGACGTTTCAGCTATACGCCAGTAGCTGGCCCATGTCAGAAGCGAAATGCCGGTCTTACCCTCGAAGATAAGGAGCATCTTATTGAAGAGTTGCATCAGTATCTGGAGAACCACTACTTGAAGTATTGTGATATGAACGTGCCTCTGCATTGGGTCGCTGCGACGGTAGCCAGACTGGTGATGGCGAAAATGTGGCTGATTGTTCACCATCCTCTGAAACGAGAAGATGGCGGTGCAGGCCTGCCGCGGGAAACTCAAGACCGGCTATTCATGACTTCTGTCGAAGTTGTCAAATTCTCTCGTTTGCTGGAAACCGAGAAGAGTACGCTCAAGTGGGGATGGCTTTTCCGAACTTACGTCCAGTGGCATGCGGTAGCATTTATCCTTTCCCAGCTCTGCACTCGCACCAAAGGTCCTGAAGCTGAGCATGGCTGGGAGGTCATTGAGAGCGTCTTTGAAGAGTGGAGTGATCTTATGCTGGCCAGTAAGAGAGGGATGCTATGGAAGCCATTGCGAAAACTCAAGGCAAGAGCTCGAGCTGCTAGGGACAAAGAGCTAGAGAAGGAAGCACAATACCCACTAGACGGTTCCCTTGGGCCTATAAACCCGTCGATGAACGCCGCTATAGAGCCCATGGGGATCTCGGATTTATCTATCGATTTCCTCAATATCACACCATCTTCAATACTTGTGGATACCAGCATCCAACAGCCTCTGCCTGGCCCTAACGGATCACAGCCATTCATACCGATGCAGCAAGTGCAATGCACTGATTCTACGAATGAGTGGATTTACGATGATTCGGCTTTTCCACCGGATGTTCTCAACGCGGATGAGTCTCTGAATTGGGCGGGGTGGGATGACATGGTTAAGGACTTTGATATGGAGGTCGAAGATGGCCAGGGAATCGTGAGGGGCCCGGGGCCCAATGGTATGACAAATTGGTGGTAAATGGTTTAGGACGTGACACTATACGCACATATATGGAGCTTACGATGGTAGGAGAGCATGATTTTAGATACCATTGGCGCATGTCCTTTGCATTTATGAGTCTCTCCTCAATCAATCAAGGGAAGGTTGAAATACCTCCCGCTTGATATTGTTATATATAAACGGCCGAACATAACGCAAATATTCTACATAACAAACGTATATAACCTCAGTAACTATGGATAATAATGCTTCAAATCTGGTGCTTTACCGTTACTATTTCATGATAGTCGAGCTTCACTGCACCAACTGCCGATTATTCGGGCTAGCGCTTCGCAGGCCGCTTCTACACAATGAACGACCCGGAGCCATTTGGCTTGTACAGTACAACTGTTACTTTGTCAGCTTCGAGCTTCAATTCGCAACTCGTTATCTTCTGGTACTTCGCAATGGATCTCGCAAGCATCAAGGAGCAGGTCACAAACCTGTCTCTCTACGACCTTAAAGCCGGCGTACGAAAGGTTCAGAATGGTAAAGCAACACAACAACTCAATTGCCTGTTCCTAAGCTAACTGAGGAACATCTAGCTGTAATGAACTACACCGAGATGGAGGCGAAGGTAGATGGGCTTCAGATGAATCCAGGTACTGGACTGACGAATGCCACAAGGTCCGAGAAGCAACCAACAACGAACCATGGGGGGCATCCTCGACACTCATGCAGGAGATTGCCAATGCTACCCACAGCTAGTATGGAAGACCACTATCAAACTACTGGCATTGGCTCACCCGGCCATGTAGTCAATTACTTAGCGAAATAATGCCCATGATCTACAAGCGGTTTACAGAAAAAGCGGCCGAAGAGTGGAGACAGATTTACAAGGTCCGCAAGTATCTTGCTCAGTTTTATATACCTGAAGATTGCTCACAGGACTTGTAGGGTCTGCAACTCCTAGAATTCCTGATCAAGAATGGTTCTGAGCGTGTCATCGACGATGCACGTTCACACCTGTCACTCATAAAAATGCTTCGCCAATTTCACTTTATTGACCAAAATGGCAAGGATCAGGGTGTCAATGTACGGAACCGATCTAAAGAACTCTCCGAGCTTCTAGGCGATGTTGATCGGATCCGAGCTGAACGTAAGAAAGCGAGAAACAACCGCAACAAGTTTGGAGGTGTGGAGGGCGGAGCTATGAGCGGAGGTCTTTCCAGTGGCAGTCGATACGGAGGCTTTGGTAGCGAAGACCAGGGCAGCTACGGAGCCTACAGTGGTGGAGTGTATGGCGATGGCGGTGGTTACGGAGGGAACACATCCGGCTTCCAGGATTCGAGCAGCAGGAGAGATCGATTTGAAGAGTACGATGAGTTCGACGAAGGTGCAGTAGCTTCTTCGGGACGTCGGAAAGCGGACACCTCTTCGACGGCCGTTAGACGAGAACCAAAGAAAGCAGAACCGCCCAAAAAGAAAGAACCAGAAATCGACATTCTTGGATTTGACGATGACGATATCCCACCCGAAACACCACCAAAACCCTTCACGACCAACGGTAAGAAGGCTGTCTCAAATCCTATGGATGATATACTTGGTGGTGCCTCATCCGGCGGCGCAGACGACGACGATTTTGACGATTTCCAATCCGCAACTCCCACCACACAATCCTCCGCCCCCTCGAAACCCTCAATCTCAAACCTACCGCCCCCACTATCAGCCACATCTCTAGCACAAAGCACCCAATATGCCGCCCCCAAACCCGTTCCTGCGTCCCAGGGCGCCAATTTCAATGATCTTGTCGGCTTCAATTCCATTTCCCCAGCCCCAAGCATGAGCAGCACGAAATCTGCTCCACTGCCAGCAAGCGCCTTATCCCTCCCGCCTCCGATGACACAACCACAGCCTCAAGCCGCAAGACCAACGAACTATCAACCGGCCCAGCCAAATTACTTCACCTCCGTCCCTATTGCGCCCACACCCGCGTCCCAGCCCTCCTCCATGGGCATGGGTGGACAATCGAAACCTTCTCTACCGTCCAGCACTTCCTTTGGTGGCGGCAAACCCGCTGCAGCGAAGCCGGCAAATGGACAAGATGTGTTCGGGAGCTTGTGGTCACAAGCCAGCGCCGGAGCCGGGATTAAGAAGACGAATACGCCAGGCCAGCATGGCCCGAATTTGGCAAGCATGGCGAAGGAGAAAGCTAGTGCAGGGATTTGGGGAGCTGCTGCGGGTAGTACAAGTCAGGCTCAGCGGCCGGCTCAGGCAACCGGGCAGAATGGTGGGTTGGATGATTTGTTGGGATGAAATGGTAAAATTGGGGATGGATATACGAGCGTGGTGCGCTTTCCTTCGAACGTCCACGCAGAATAAGCGGGTTAATTTTGGAATGATACATGCGCAGAAACGGGCTGGATGCATGCTTGATGTATTGCACTGGCAAATGGAATTTGCAAAGGACTTCTTAAAAGATATAGGGGATCCGTGGATCCGTGGGCTAGCTACCTCAGAGTTGCTTATAGCAATTTTGTGGTGCAGATAGCGCTTTCACGAATGATAAATAGGGGTTGTACGGGAATGGGAATATTAACAAGAGTCCGGTCTGTCTAAATTCCGGTCTTGAAACACTGGTCATCTCAGTATTCTACCTACTGTTAAAGATGGAAGAAGATAGGTATGTATGCTTTGAATATAATTTCTGCAGACCTTGCACGCATTTTGTTCTAGATATTTAAAAACGCTTACTGTGATGCGCTTGGCCCTCGGGTTATGGTAGATGTTGAGTAATCAGTGATGTTCAAAAAAAGAAAAGAATACTGCGATTAGAAGACGGGACATCGCTATCGACTGCCATTAATCTTTGCCCGAATTTTTCGTCGCATGAGGCTCTCTTTGGAGGCGTTGGTGAAGAGCAAGAAGCGTTTTCAATGAAGTAGCAGCAGGAGCTCCGACGCTCTCAAGCTCTAGGATACGGGCGGGCTGACTGGTAGAAGAGAAGCTCGGCAACGTATTTGGCTGTCCTGGATATTCTTTCAAGGCAGACAGTTTGTGATTTATACATGAGTCGGTTTTGGAAAGGGGGGGGGAGAAAGGGCTGGAAAGCAATACGGTGATTTCAGAGGTGTGAGTCGTTTCGTTTCTCAAGCTTGTTCTACTAATATTTCCCAACGGTTGGAGCAAGCATGGTTAAAGATTATCGACAGTGTATCTTTTCTATGATTGGACGACTGCTATACTCTTGACTATAGCATAAGTAACATTGTTCATGTGACCCTGTCTGCCGTTGTCAGTATGGGGTGGTTCGATGGTGGAGGAACCATGATAGATGGGTAGAAAGGAATGTGTGTAGAGAGGTAGTAAAGAAAGGGTATGAGATATAGGAGCGTATAGCCAGTTGATGTCTGCGGGTTGAAGACAGTATCCGATATGCATGATGATAGCTATATCTTTGGTAGTGGAGAAGAAGGTTTTGAGATATGCTGGATGGGGAACAGGGGGGATTTTAAATGTATTTGAGCGTCTGTTGGGTTATTTTCGCCAATGTCCGTGATTAGCGTAGTATCGAAATATACTGGTCCACAAGTTTTGTTCCTTCCCGTTAATTCAGCGTGAGAGAGCAGAAGTCTAGACTTGATATCCCTCAAAGACCGCTTTATGCCGCTAGGTATATATGCTGCATGCGATATATTAGTTTCTCTTTCAACGATTAGGTACCCTCTTGAGAAGCCGGATGCCGGAGTTGTTGACAGCCATGCGGTGGGTGTAGAGACCATATTTAGCAACGAGGCCCGGAACGTTTCCAAATTTGATTCTCTTGGTCATGATGAATCCTTCTCCAGCTTCTCCAACTCCGCCACGACGCCCTCGAACTTCGCCCATCCACCGTCGGGCAGGCCACCTTTCATTGGCAGCCTGGTGCCATCTTGATCCCCCATGCCTAATACGCGGCTCACACCTTCTTTGATACCCACGACGCCGCATCCTACTACTAGTTCTTCGCCTCTGCATACAATTTCCTGTATTCTTCTGGCAGATTCGTAGTCTCCTTTTTTTGCAGCTTTATACAACCTCACAACTACCCTAGGAAATATATTTGCCAAACCATCAATCGTGCCTGCACAGCCAACCGCGAGGGCAGGGAGAAGTTGTTGGCCTAGGCCCGTAAAAACCGCGAAATGCTTGTGGTCGATGGAAGGGGATGAGGCAATCTGGGCGTGTGAAGAGATATCGTTGTGTGAGAGTTTGCAGCCAACGATGTTGCGGTGGGAGGAAAGCGTAGCAAAGGTTGAGGGGCAGATAGATATATTGTTGGAGACGGCGGGGTAGTGGTAGCTTAATGTACGTTGAGTTTTGGTAATCCAACAGACTGTCTTCGGGATCGGAAAGAAATTTTCTTACATCATGATAGGTATGGGAGAGCGGTCAGCGATTGCTGTATACCAGGCTATGAGGCCTTCTTGTGTGACGGCTGGGGCAAAATAGCCTGGCGCGAGGACAAGGCCCCATTGGCAACCACAGTCCTTCGCATCGCGAAGTTGTATGAGGGTGTCTTCGATGCTTTGGGTGGCTGTTCCGGCGATGAGAGGGTAATCATGATAGCCAGCTTTCTCGAGTTCTTGGCGAATATGTTTGAGAAGGGTGATCCGTTCGGCATTGTCGATTGCGACTGCTTCGCCGGTTGAACCGAGGACTACTAGACCGCGGAGACCGCATTTTGCGAGGTGGATGGAGTGTTTTGCTTGAGTTTCGAGATCGAGAGGTGGGACATTAGCGGAGTAATTGGAGGCTGATTTGGGAACGAAAAATGTAACAACTGGGGCGTATACGCCCGAGGGTGGAGGATTTGCCATTGTATATGCCTGGTAGAAAGGGAAGGTGAACGTGAAACTATGAGGGCGTTGTATCCTTTGCATCGTCCTCTATGTAAATGCCATCAGACCTTTAGAGGGGAGATGGACCCTGGAGATGATCAACAGATGCACCGAGATGCCGACCATGACGTGCGTTTCCACTTCTCGCTTTCGGGCAGCCGCCGTAGCTCAGAGCGAGGAAGAAGATACCGCGGAATATGCTAATTAGAAGACTTCCGTAAGAAGTTGCTTCGTTGTTCAAGTTAAGAGGCTCTTTCCATCGTAGTAGGCGGCCAATGAGGCAGATAATTGTGTACCGAGCTGATTAACAAAGCCTGGAAAGGCGCTGCTCATGACTGTAGAAGTGCGGTCGACAGCAGGCTCTATACGGTGCCGACTTTCCCTGTGTCTTTGTTTGAAAAAGCTATAGGTAGCCTAACTGCCCTTGGCAGAGTCACGTAAGGGTCATTGCTAACTCAGTTCTGTGCTGTATCTTGTGTCGAAACACTGACTTTGTAGTTCAGACCTGAGCATGGCTTATGAAGGCCTCGTTGACTCTCACATCCATCTGTATCCGTCATCGGAGATCGGAACACTGGCATGGTGCAAAGATGGGCACCCTTTGAATGGACAGTATTCAGTTGACGAATACCTCTCAGCACTTGAACATGCACCTAAATTTCGTGGTTTCGTTTTCATCGAGACTGACAGAAAGAGCCACTTGAACTCCGACGAGGGATGGGAGCAACCTCTCCGTGAATTAGACTGGATCTCGCGCGTGGCTGCAGGAATACCAAGGTTAGGAGAAGGTCATAACCCGGAACATGCACAGCATTGCCTTGCAATTGTTTTATGGGCTCCGATACCACTCGGTTCGGAAGCTTTGTGTAGATATGCTGAAAAGGTAAAGACGCGAGCTGGTTCTTATAAGGACCTTGTCAAGGGCTTCCGGTATCTCGTCCAGGATAAGCCCAAGGGAACTATGACGCAGCCTAATTTCATTGACTCTCTTCGGTGGCTTGGAGAACACGGTTATACCTTTGATTTGGGCGTCGACCAGAGAAGCGGTGGCGACTGGCAGCTTGATGAGGCAGTGGAAATGATTCGTAAAGCACATGAGGGGGTACTAGAGGAGAAGAAGGTCACCGTGATCATTAGTAGAAGATAATCCTCTCTGACCTTGAGTGGGAAGCAATTAATGTTCATCTAGATCACATGTGCAAGCCGAACTTGAGATGTTCAGGCGAATCTGACCAACCGATGGGTAGCCCGACCTTCGATCCAAGTTTCCGTACTTGGGAAACGCGAATACGTGAGCTCGCTCTATTTTCGAAGACATATATGAAAATCTCTGGTGGCTTCTCTGAAATACGACCACTTTCCCCTCAGCAAGAACAACTAGACTTCTGGACAAGAGCGGATTTAATGAGACAAACTTACAGCTGGATGATGGACTGGCTGGACAGAGTGCTTTCAGATTTCGGAGCAAGTCGCATTATGTTCGGGAGTGATTGGCCCGTGTGCAATATGGGAGGCGGTGGGAACAGCGTTGCGTGGATGAACGTAAGTTTGTTTTCGAACCTAGTTGCTCCTATTCCGAACCCACAGACGGTTTCCTTTCAACAAGGAATTGCTAACTTCGAGATTATCGTAGTGGTGGTGGATAGTAAAGCAATTTGCCGACATAAGACTCGAAGGCAGAGATCGAGATAGTCTTTTTGGAGACAACGCTGCAAGAGCTTACAACATCTGCGCATTGAGCGTGACGGATCCCAGTGCCGTGTTCAAACGGAAGAACTTCGCTTAGGAGACGTAAATAGAAATTTCGAAGGCTAGAAATAAGAACCATTCAATCCTTTTAAGCACTTTGCGATGTGAGTGCTCGAATTCTGGCAGGCGCTTGAAGACGGAGGAATTGCAACGACGGAAAGCCCCTACGGTGTTTGTGATGGGTTCCAAGACTCTAGGTGCTCTTAGAGCACAACTTGTCTTTTAGTCTTAAAGGAAGTATCTTATTGGAAGCTGCCTTATACAGCCATTGAACAAGCATGATGTGACTCTTCCACCTAGGAACGGGCCACAGTGATATCCAGGCCGACATCAGAAATCGGAAATCACTGTAAATTTACGAATAGGCCTCCGTCAACGAGCAGCTGTGCTCCGGTCTACTACTATTAGCAGGCTGATTATCAGATCAATCTTGAGCCTCACTAACCACATATCTGCTTAGATCTCCTGCCAGAAACACTGCCGGACCTACCATATCCTCCGGCACGCCTGTTCTTCCCAGGGGGATCCTTCCCTCCATGTACTTTCTCTTTTCCTTGTTGTTCAAGTCTTCGTCGTTAAGCTGCGTTTTGATTGTGCCCGGCAGCAATGCATTGCATCTTATGCCATGTTTCCCCAGAGCGACCGCGCAGCTCTGCATGAGACTCAATATTCCAGCTTTGGTAGGCGTGTAGTGAGTCTGCAAGCCTCCACCCACAAGAGCGGAGATGGAAGAGACACCGATAATGGAGCCGCCAGGCGGACTTTGCGCTGCCATTTGGCGCGCGGCAGCTTGAACAGCGTAGAAGGAGCCATCAAGATTGGTCCGGACGGTGCGGGAGTACAAATCCGGTTCTATTCTATCGTCTGTCAGCACTAACCCGCGAAGCTGGGAAGATCAGCAACGGATACAGTGCACTTACTCTAAGAACTCAGCAAATTGACATATGCCAGCATTGCTGACGAATATGTCCAGTCTACCCCATTCTTCCACAGCTCGATCGACCAAAGCTTTTCCTGACCCTGGCTTCGATATATCTCCAGCGACGTTTACGAAGCAGGACCTATAAGGCTCAAGCTGGTTCTCCATCTCTCTGAGTAACTCTGCCTCTCCAGTCCCACCGAGATAGTTTATCGCTACTTTGCAGCCATGCTCAATGAATCCTATGGCAATGGCCCGGCCAATGCCTGTTAGTCCGCCGGTGATAGCTGCAACTTTCCCATTCAGGAGGCCATGTGAAGAAGTCATTCTTTCCTTGAATAGATCAGCAACCTTTGATCGTGTGAGATATTTAATTCAAGAGCCAACAAAGGCCTATGCGTACTTAGGACAGCCATCTTCTCTACCGTCATCGGAGCGTGACGTGAGAAGCAACAAAAAGCTTCGGTCCCTCGGTCTTCGATAAGCCGAAACAGCATGCTTAGCCCCGCGACCGACATCATACATGGTCAAGTCTTTATTCAGGTTTGAAATTCTATATATATAACGCTATACCCCAACTGCCCTATAAAATTACTCTAACTTTGTGGAGAATTCTACAAGTTCGCTTCTGGATCCAAGGATGCACATTCTTCTTAACGCTCAATCCAACATTTCCTGATTACAGTGTCAATTACACCCAGTTGAAGAGAATCAGAGAACCATCATACCCCTAATTTCCCGTGGTGAGCCAATGATGCTACCTCCGACCTTGACTCCCTTCGCAATCAAGGCAAAAGCACTAAACGCTGGCATTTTGTCCTCTGGAGCTCCCACTTGGATGATGTCCCGTTACTTCGTAGGAGCGTAAGTTAGCTATCTAGATGCATCTTGGAGTCGGAGACAGTGCTGACAATCAGATCGAGCGACCGGGCATGATGCTGGGCCTAATCTTTGTCCTCATTAATGGCGATGAAATCATCCGCTCCCATCTTTAGAGATTAGCAAGTATTCGAGACTGAATGAAATACTATGTCGCAAACCTGCATAGCATCGGCCTTTTTACCCCCTGTGCGGCTGATAGCCACAACCTTGTCGCAGCCCAGAGCCTTTCATAGTGTTAGCATTGCTAAGAGTTTGTGTTGGAAATAGTTATCGTACCTTGGCGTACAAAAGACCGAAGTGTCCTAGTCCTCCATTCCTACAATACCAACCTTTTTGCCAGGTCCAGCGCCATTTTTCTTCAGAGGAGAGTAAGTTGTGATACCACCACACAGCATAGTCGCAGCCTCTTTCGAAGAAATCTGGTCTGGGATCTTGAACACGAGATGCGTAGGCCCTCTCCAGTAATCTGAGTAGCCACCATAAGAAACGCTTCCATCTGGGTATTTGGAGCTGTACGTTCCAACCATGTTGGCACGGTGGCTCTCAAGACCACTTTGACAGTCCTCGCAATCGGGCTTCAGGCATGACGAAGATTGAGCTCCCACGCCAGCGCGGTCTCTGACCCTTAGTAAAATCAGCTAGGGTCCCCAACAGGGAAAAGATCGAACCTACTTGAGGCCGCCTTCGGCCTTGCTTCCCACTCTGACCACAGTCCCTACAATCTCATGCCTATTTCGAGTCAGCAAACGTCGTATAGTCGAGGCATTGACTGACGTACCCAACGCAGCAAGGGTAATTTGAGGGCATTGATCCACTACGGAGTGTGTATATGTCTGGAACATGTCAATCAGAGGGAGCCGTTCAAATGCCGCAACCAGATCCGTCCGAGTTACCTACCGGAGCTACAGATGCCGCAATGGGTCACCCTAATGTCAACATCGGTTTCCTGTCATGTCTTGGGCTCATATGATTGCCATTTCATGTTTCCCTCAACGGCACTGGGGTCAAGGCCAGTCCAGCCCTGGAACTTGTAGTCGGTACCCTGGCTTCCCATTTCGACGATTGTTTATATGAAATATAAGAAAATATATATTGCTATGTGCAACTGATGTGCGTATGTATGGTCTCCAGGGAGTAGACTATATGTATTTGCTGAACAGAAAAAATAATCCATGTCTCTTACGCAATACCGTACTCCCGACTTACCCAGACGGCCCATACTACTATCAATTAGTGTACTACCATATCGAAAACCCTAAAGGGGCTAAAGGGCAGCGTGAGGTCATCAGAGCACTAAATTAGCCGGACTCCCAATCCAAAAAGTATCGTCAGACATCAGAGGCTCTTGTATGACAGTGTCGTTCATTCCATTAGATTCTCCAAATGTGGAACTAGACGGAAAAAAAGCAAACTTTGTGGGTCGAAGTGAGGAAAATCTTCGTCGCATATGCTTGGATATGTATTCAGGGTCCTTCTCGGTTATCCTCCATCTCAACCTCAAACGAATCGGCCTTCATTTGTGAGCTGACTTACTATACTGATGCATCTGAAAGCTTCCCAATCCACAAGGTCTAGAAGAACAAGCAGGACTCCATAGTCGACCCCCCATGATCACTTCAGCAAGCCTATTCTCAAAATCGCTCATGTACGTTGGTTTCTCACTGGTTCGATTTATCAGATATGTGTGTCTGCTGTATTCCAGTGCTACAACCCTTGGAGGTTCATGGAAAATCTGCGCTGTTGTTTGTTGAGCCAAAGGACCTAGGTGCGGTGGGGGTACCGTCCGTTCCGTTGTGCACGTAGGTACCCTTCGCGGCCGTTCTTAGGATAGTATTCTCTAGGTAAGTGCTGAACATAGGGAAGCCGCATGGGCAGTGTTCTTAATCTCGATCTGCAACATTCGAGCAGAGCGGCGATTGTCACTGTTAGTCGACTTTGCCAGTGCGTTCCTGCAAAAAAAAAAAACGAGACGTCTTCAAAGGTATGCGAATAGCAAAAATGAGACGAATACACTATCTGCATTCGCGTGCAATGCACGGATTAAATCCTGCTTATTGGTCCGTATTACCAACAGCTGAGGTAGAAAACATAGCTTCAGCTAGACTTGTTGTTTCTCGAAAGAATAGGATTTTCGTCCAGCTTTGAGGTTCCCAGGTCCCTTGAGATAGACATAAAGTAGCACTTGAATCGCGTGACCGCTTTCCAACCATTTTCGACAACATTAGCAACAGAGGATGAAAGCTTCATCATTAGCCAACTCGTACTGCCAAATCGTGATCACTTTCACATTGGATAGAGCAAAGAGTAACAGAGCCGGTGTGTGGCATTCTCAGCAAAGTACCCTCCAATTCCATGACCGCTGCTCACATACGTATCTTGTAGGACCAAGATCATAGTGTCGCATGATAAAACAAAGACGGCGGAGAGTGGGTCATGTTACTGCAGGGCATGTGGAGCCATTCCATCGGTCGCCGTCTGACCACGCTGCGACCAACAAGCTGGCTATCTCTCTGTCAATTGAGAAGCTGTAAATGTGGTTATTTCAGCACGACGATTGGCGTTTGTGATCTATGGCTTTTACTGTAATAGATCTAATGATAGATGTAGCCGTATAAGCCAATGCTAGGAATATCATAATCTCCTTGAAATAGCAGTGGGCGTTGAACGATGGACCATCCGATGGTAGTTTTATCTATCGAAGGAGGACGAGAGTTAAGGTAAGGGATCGCTGCTATGACGTTGGAGGAGCCTCAGGGTTTACTCTAGCGCGTACCTTGTTTATGTACCTTAATCCTGAAACATCAAATGCTCAATGACTGGGTTACCTAGGTAGTGTCAAATACCACTGTCGGGGGCGAGCAATTCACTCACCGCTTTTCAAATTGTCCATGCTCCATTTGGTTGATTTGAGGATACAGTGCAGGTCACATAGCTTAGTGTGAATCCATGTGGACCCCGAACTCCAACCTGGAGCGTGGAGAATTGCGGCCAAGCCCCAGACTGAGCACTCACGACTGTTATGTCTACATCTTCCACGCAGTCGAGAATTATCAATAGGCGTATCGATAGCCTACAAAATCATCGGGCCCACTCTCGCAACGATTCCCGCTCCCAGAAGCGGATCATCACCCATAACGATGCCTACCTATACGCCCTTCGAGTGGCCTACCTTGCCTATCTACTCCAGCCTAGAGCACGAAGGACCCAACATATTCCGGCGCCCCCAGCTCAGATACAACGATCGTCCACCTCCGTCAACGATCTGCTCAAGGATTTCAGCATCCTGAGAGATTCCAAGAGCACAAGGTTCCCCCATGGCTTCATGTCGGAACTCGAAAAGCGCTTGACCACTGTTTTGATGGGGAAGGAGAAAAAGCCTGAATACAATGATCCTTCAATTAAGCGTACCTTTGCTGCCTTCTTCAACGCATTTACCGAGCAGAGCTTCAAGAAAAGAATGGAGAAGGATCGGCGAGTTGAGGACTTAGTCCTTATCTTTTTCTCTAATGCGACCAAAGAGCTACAAAAGGGGAAACCGCCGAGCGATGATTCCTGGAAACTCATGGTAGACCGTCATCTCGCCCTGTTCATTCGGTTGATTAGTATGGTCCTCAAGGACCACGACTGGGTTAGAGATCGGCCAGAGTTGACAAGTCGTCTCGCGACCTTGGAGAGCAAGCTATTGGCCCATGACCAAGATTTAGCCGCTACAACGTCCCGCAATGGAGGTGCTGGAGGCTCAACTATCGAGGTCATAGTCCCTCTGAGCTACGAAGTCAAAGATATGCCACTAGCCCTGACTGTTGGACGAATATTTGGCCTTAGGAATACCCAAGTCCAGTCAGACATCAATAAATACAAGAATGTTTGGACTGAAAAAGCTGCATTACAGGACCTGAAGACTTATCAAATGTACCTAAACCTGAATTCGCGAAAGACCTTACGAAGTAATGATTTTGACGTGGAAGAAGGCTACGAGGCTTGGAAAAAGGCAGAAGTCCAGGACTTGTCCCAAATGATGCTGACAATAATGCAGTCAAATCCAGAGTTGGCCAAAAACACATCCTCTACTACCTTGCCACAGTTCAATCACCAGGTCAGCAATTCGGAAAACTCTGATCTAGGATATCCAGACACTTCGAGGCAGTCAGATGGCTCTGAAACTTCATCATACGTCATAGACCAACCAGTGGATATGAGTTCCTTCAGTTCTGGTAGTCAAAGCCCGGAACCCACCAATGATGACGACAACATCTTCGAGTTCATCCCTTCCGACACAAGGGCTTATTACCGCTTCATACTCTCACAGGCGTTAAGTCACGATCTAAATGATAATAGTCTACTGCCATCAGAGGGTACAGCCGATACCGCCCCGGTTAAGGTTTTTTCGAAGCAGTCTACTGAGCTACTTCACGAGATCTGCCTTCGCTGGCGGATAACCATGGTTACCAGAATCATCCTCTTCCTTGATGTCGTCCGTGAGAAGTTCATGGATCAAGAGATCACTCTTGATACTCTGGATGCTGCTTTCAATTTCATCAAGGAACCACTTCCAGAGAATCGAAAGAGCACCAATTTTATAACTACGTTACTTTATGACCGCAGTAAATGGACTTTAGCAGACATCGCCTTGAACCAGCAAATTCTCTCAGCTCTCCATGATGCCTTGATGCGAGACCTATACAGTATTCTACAGTATTGCTACGATCAAAAGCCGCCGAATCCAGGTCCTATCCTTTACGTTCTCGAACACCACGTCCATGATGATCCAGGCTTCTCCAAGAGCCCTGAAGATCTTCAGGTGTCTACTGCTCAGATATATGAAGGGTTGCAGCAGAAAGCCCACGAGATGTACCGAGGTTTTCTCGAGAAGCATGTACCACAGGATCAACAGACATGGGAAGTCTACCACGTAATTGAGTTGGGCAAGGCGGTTGTCGCTTTAGCTCAACGAATTCAAAAACGATACAAGAAGAATCCTGAGGTTATGGGGTAAAGTTTGATCCTTAGGCGCTTGTGTCTTCCAGCTAACGGTTTTGTTGTAGCGTGAATCCGCTAAGAGCGTTAGTGGAGACTATCCTCCCTCTCTACGCGGAAGATGCTCGAGACATAGTAGCTCAAATACTTCAACTGGCAAAAGAAAGGGGTGACGAAGTGCCTGTTGAGGATGGCTTCCAATTGTACGGTGAATTAGTAGAAATTCGACGGATCCATAGCGAAGTCCTTCCGAAGTAGGTCAATAAACATTGCAACCACAGGAACATATGATGTTAACCAACCACAAACAGTGTTGCGTTTGCGTTTCACATCGAGGGCCTTCTTGCAGACTTCGTCTGGCGCTGGATTCGCATGACGGAATTGACGATTACGGAATGGGTAGATCAAGCTATTAAGCAAGATCAGTTTCGCGTGCGGACGGAGAACAGCAGCCAAATTCCCAACGAGGATCAGAGACACAGCGTCTCCATCATCGATATATTTAGTTCTTTCAATCAGACCATTGACAGAGTCGTACAGTTGAACTGGGATGATGATCTTCAGTACGCGAAATTCATGACTTCGCTCGCCAAAGTCGTTGGCATTGGCATTTCTCGTTACTGCGAGATTGTAGAACAGAAATTTACGAAGGAGATGGACAGACTGATACCAGAACAAGAAGCCGTGATGAACCAAACGAAGCAGGAAAAGTGGCTCCAACTGGCGAAGGATACCTGGAACAACAAGGATAAAATTGAACCTTTCCAGTTCTTCCCTGAGGTCTTTATCCCATCCCGCACTAAGAAATACTATGCTCATATTTCATCTAGTCTTTTGTAAAGTTGAACAACATTGATTTTGCCGCCCACCAGCTTGATAAGTTGGAGCACGAGGTCAATGTTGACGCCTGCGCCGCTGTCATTCAAAGTCATGCTCCACCAATAACCCAAAGGCAAAGGAAGGTGACTAACTACGTTTTCACAATCAAGATAGTGGAAGCAGAAGATCTAAAGGCCTGCGATATGAATGGATTTAGTGATCCGTACGTTGTTCTTGGCGATGAGTACCAAAAACGTCTAGCGAAGACCAGAATTATTTATCGCAATCTCAACCCCCGATGGGATGAGACGGTTGACATCACTACGCAAGGACCTTTGAACATCATTGCCACTGTATGGGATTGGGATGCTTTGGGAGATCACGACTGCGTTGGCAGGGCTTCTCTTAAGCTGGATCCTTCGCATTTCAACGACTTCCTTCCCCGGGAGTATTGGCTAGATCTTGATACTCAGGGCCGAATCCTACTGCGTGTAAGTATGGAGGGCGAGCGGGATGATATTCAATTCTACTTCGGTAAGGCGTTCCGAACGCTTAAAAGGACAGAGAGAGATATGACAAGAAAAATTACGGATAAGGTCAGCTAATTCACCTGTACTTCAGTCATGCAAGCTAACCTCGAAAAGCTTTCGGCGTATATCAATCACTGTCTTTCCCGGCGCGCTTTACGAAGCTTGCTATCGAAGGGAATATCTATGTCTTCGGTATCCAGCTACTTCAATAGGAACCGACCGTCACCAGCAACGCAGGCACTTACGGAAGCCGAGATTACAAACGCACTTAAGCCTCTTTTTGCGTACTTTGATGATAACTTCGCTATCATGAACAAAACCCTAACCAGTGCCGCCATGATTATGGTCATGACTAGACTTTGGAAAGAGGTGCTAGTCACCTTGGAAGTGCTATTAGTTCCCCCGCTCTCCGACAAACCTTCGCAGCAACGTCAGCTGAACCAGCAAGAAGTCGATATTGTCTTTAAATGGCTTCAGTACCTGTTCGAGTTCTTCCATGCGATAGACGAAGAGACCGGAGAGGCTAATGGCGTCCCTCTTGAGGTTCTCAAGTCGCCCAAATACTTCGACATTACTAACCTTAATTTTTTTTACTTTGAATCCACCGAAGCTTTGATACGTACCTCGGAGCGTATGGCCTCCGCTACTGCTGCCCGACAGCAGTCGCATAAGCACAGACTTTCTGCGCCTGCGAATTTATCATCTCCTGCCTTTGCTGGTGCAGCAGGCTTGCTAGCCATGCAATCGACCCGGCGATCGAAAAGTATCATGCTGTCCCGAAACCTGGGTACAATGAAAAAGGCCAAAGAAGAAAAATGGAAGGAAGCACACGCCGATCCGAATGATGACATGATCTTGCGGATACTCAGGATGCGACCCGAAGCGGAGAGATACCTGAAAGATCGAAGCAGGCAGAAAGAGAGACTGACAGCGGCCGCAGCGGCCGAGATGATAGTAAGACAGAGCCTTCTGGCGGGTGGTGGGAGGATGACGGGGAATCTTCCCAGGCGTTGATCTTCTGTGGCCTTACGAATACGTCTTTTAGCGATTTATGCCCCGGTGGAGACCACGGCGTCGATGGCGTTCTTTGACAGTCGCACACTGCGGGTGCGCTTTATGGCGTTTTGCTTGTGCACGCAGCACAGGCCTGATTAGCATAGCATCGGTGTATGGAATCTATTTGAGTAGCATGGTATATCATCATTTCGGCTTTCGACTTCCCACTGGGTTGGATGTTCATGTAATATATATATACAAAGGTGCGCCGGTTGCCTCTCCAAGACCGTTAAGCTTCCGATTCTTTGTTTCTTCAGACGTCTGTTTCCTCCAAGTTCTTCGGTGCCTACACATCAGTTAGCTTTCAATAACCCTGCAATAGCACAGGCCCAGCCCTTACCCACACAGCCCCCTCCCCTCCTAACTCCCTATCTAAGCCCCCAGGAAACGTCCTCGGCACACTCGGCCTATCCGGATAATACATACTCACGACCCCACAAAGTCCCAGCGTTGTTGCAATGAAACACCCCATCAAAAAGAACGCTTTCTGTGGCGTGAAATGTGTGTACTCGTATGGACTGAAGATACCGAGAATATCATTGTCCTCGTGGACTGGCTCACCGAAGTTGCGGCGCTCTTGTTTATCCCACCAGTCACCATAAGGGTCACGAAATTGACGCTTTATTCGGGGAGGATTGATGTAGCCGCCGTTCTGGATTATCGGTGGTTAGCAGAAAGATTCCCCCAGAATGCTTGGTGATGACAGGAGAGGACAGACCATGTCGGGATCATCCACATCGGCTTGCGTAAGGCATCTTACTTGCATACGGGAGGAGACTGGTTTGTGGAGGAGGTGAGATAACGGCCGCGCCGTTGCGAGGCGTCGGGATAGCATCTACTGCAGTTCAGTTCTATATGTTCCAATGGATTGGAACAAAAGAATCCCTACGATGTCATGCGACAAAGCTGCTGGTCTCAACGTCGGTGGTAGCTTACTTAAGTTCAACGATTGATGAATGATGTCGATTCACTAACCAGGCTGGGCGTGATAACATGTACATGGGATATGCGTATAACGGCACTTAGCGTGCTTATGGCACCCCGTCCGGCAATATCCTTCTCGAAAAATCAACCCATCAGGCACACTTTAATCCATCTTTGACCGCGATTTCCTTACGCTACAGACTTGATGACATGCTCAAACTTCATCACCGTCCTGGGCTCGAATTAAACTTTCGATTGATGCCAGAATTAATTGGTTTGAGTGAAATTTCGCTGGGATCTTTGGGGGTCCTCGAGTAAGGGATTGCTGTTCTCGTCATTCCGTGCTGAAATGCAAAACGGCACGCTTGACAACGGTGAACATCAAAACAACGATCAGCTTGATCAAACCAACGCAACACCCACGGATAGCCAAGCTCAAGCTGCATTCCTAAACCCTCTTGCTACTTCAAATATCATCGAGAACAAAGACTCCGAAAGTGAAGATAATAATAATGATGGACCTCCTGCAAAGAAGCGGAAGCTTACAGATTCTGCCACACCACAACCCTCGACAACAATCAGACCTGTCTCGCCTCCTTGGAAAAGAATTGCGGTGGATGGCCCTACATCATCTGTCGAGGGAGGCCGAAGGAAATCATCCCGGACAAACTTCCTCCCTCTCGATTTACAACCTCAAGCCGATAAACGTCAGACGCGTGGCGCCATCCAGAAAACGCTGGTCATTGGTAGTAAACATGGTGGCGCATCTATCTCTAAATCATCAACCTTAACACCCTCAACAGGTCAGTGTCAGGTCAATGGCAAGCGGGCACAATTTTCTGGCAAATCGCCGGCCAACACTTCCACCAAGTCACCGGCCAAAACTGGCCAACACAACGGTACCTCTATTAGACAGGCTGTTACTACTTCTGCAGCAATTCCCCTCAAACGTTCGCATAAAAAAAGGATACCCCCAAAATCCCCTCCAAAATCACCCACTCAGTCGCCGCACAACACAAGCACCTATCAGACTCGCAGATCTGGACGCACCTCGGCAGGCACCACCACGAGAAACAAGACCCAGGGAATGACAACAAATGGGTGGCACGAGAGCGATGAAGATCATGCGGCGGAAGAGGACGATAGTGTGGAAGAGGAGATCGTGATAACAGGCCCAAATTATAAGCCCCAGAGACTAAGCCTCAAAGTTCGCATGCCCACTGTCACAATTCAGCATCCGGAACATGTTCTTCTCGCTCGACGTTTCCCTTCTTTCAAAGACTGGGTGGACCAGGAGGGGTCTAGAGCTGCGGAGAGTACTGGACAGATGACGGACGAGGAGGCCTTAAAAGAAGCTCGTTTACGACAGCGAATCCTCCAGGCTGCGCAGACCGGAGGTGTCCTTAGCGAAGGCAGATGTTCACTTTATGTACCGGATCCTCAAGACGAGCCCCCTCAGCAGTACGCCCATCGAGATCACTTACTCGCACATGCTATTTACTTCCACAAATTGATGGTGCAAGAACAAGACAAGCACAGAAGAAACGCGAAGAGGATTGCTTTAGCTGCAGCGGCTGAGTGGCTGAGGAAACAACCAAAAACCCAAAAGCAGATGTTGGAAGATTTAGAGAAGCTCTACTTTGAGCGGTACAAGCAAGTGCGTGCAGATATTTTACAGAAGTGGGGGATCGTTACGGCCGAGGTGGAGAAAAGACGACTTGAGAGATGGAAAGAGGAGCAACATCTTCTAGGTAGAAAGGCCTTGAATGAACTGTTGGAGCAGTCGACTCAATTGCTGGACAAAAGAAGGCGGGCCCCTTCTGTGGACATCCACAGTGATGACGAGGTTGATAGTGACGAGGAAGGAGAGCGAAGCAGGGGTTCCCAGATATCTGATTCTGAAGACGAAAGTGGGGACGAGGAAAACATGTCCACAAGCCAATCGGAGAGTGACGGTCAAGCAGTCAACGATGATGAAGGACTAACTGATGAAGAGCTTCGTCGAAAGTATGCCGCAATCCAACAGGAAGGCCTTGAACGGTCTTCAAAGCCAGATAAGGAGAGCTTGGAAGAGATGGGTGTGAAAGCTGACGATATCAAATTAGACTGCAGGAACGCTGATACAAGTCCCGCGGCTGAGTTTCAGGACGTGATGGAAGTCGAAAACTCCGAACAAGCTAGGGCTTCCGTGGTGGTAGAGGAAGTTGATGACGTTATGATGGATAATAGTGACGAGAGTACTGACATGGATGATGACTCCGATGATGGTGACGAGCAATCGAGTGAGAATGGTGACGAGGAGAGCGATGCAGCATCAGAAGACCCAGGCTTACTCGGTTTCTTCCCTAAGATAGACTACCTTGCTGACGCGGCTAATGCGACGAGGAATAATGATGGTAGACCGGAAATCGTTGATGAAAAGGGCGATGTGTCCGAAGACGAAGTTGAAGAAGTCTCATTGATCCCAGACGCCACTCAGGTTCAAACGCCTTCCGCCAGCAATAGTGAGGAACCTTACCTGGGCACCCACAAGGCATCGAATGATCTTGATATTAGCGGTGTGTTGAGGCCACCTGAACATTCCAAAAATCCGGAAACCACCCTCACTCCAAACACTCGAGACCCGCAAACTCAACCATGTGCTCTGGCCAACTTGATAAGTTCTGATTCCGTGGTCCAAAGTCATAGAGACTCATTACCAGCAACTCCAGTGTCAACTAATGCATTCATAACGCCGGTACCAAGTCTGCTTCGAGGTACCCTTCGAGAATATCAGTATGCTGGTCTTGACTGGCTTGCTAAGTTATATCGAGAGAATACTAATGGGATCCTGGCGGATGAGATGGGTCTGGGCAAGACGATACAGACTATAGCATTGCTTGCTCACCTTGCCGAGCGGCACGAGGTCTGGGGTCCTCATCTGATTGTAGTGCCTACGAGTGTCATGTTAAATTGGGAAATGGAATTCAAAAAGTTTTTACCAGGTTTCAAAGTCTTAACCTACTATGGGACACAAGAGGAGCGACGGAAGAAACGCACAGGCTGGATGGATGACGATAAATGGAATGTTTGGATTACTTCATACCAACTCATTTCACAGGATAATCAGATCTTTAAGCGAAAGGCATGGCACTATATGGTACTCGACGAAGCTCACAACATTAAGAACTTCCGCTCTAAGCGCTGGCAAACAATGTTGACGTTCAGAACTCATTCCCGACTACTTCTGACAGGGACACCATTACAGAACAACCTTACAGAATTATGGTCATTGTTATATTTCCTGATGCCTCCCGATAGTACAGAGCTTGAAGGCTTCGGAGACTTGGTACAGTTCAACAGTTGGTTTCGGAGACCGGTTGACCAGATTATGGAGGGCAAGGAGATAATTGATCAAGAGGGGAAGGACGACGTTGCGAGACTTCACCGAGTCTTGAGACCCCACCTCCTAAGGAGGTTAAAAGCAGATGTCGAGAAACAGATGCCAGGAAAAACAGAATATGTGCTGTATTGTAAATTATCAAAGCGTCAGCGATATTTATACGACGGCTTCATGTCCCGAGCGCAGACCCGGGAGACTCTAGCTACTGGCAATTTCTTGAAAATCATCAATTGCCTGATGCAGCTTCGAAAAGTCTGCAACCATCCCGATCTCTTCGAAACCCGACAGATCGTCACTTCTTTCGCGATGAACAAATCAGCAGTTGCAGACTTCGAGATCAAAGAGCTCCTTGTCCGCCGACGTTTGCTTCAAGATGAATCGGTCGGTACTGTTAATCTGAACGTGGTGAATCTGCTCCCAGGTGCTAACGAGCATCTTTCTGCTCTTGATACCATTCAAAAGCAAAGGCTTGGTGCTATTGGCACTTTGAGGCAGCTGACAAGCCAGGCATGGGGTCGCGTAGACCAAGGCATGCTGTTCGACGGCACATCTGTCAAATCTACACTTGCGAGCATGGAAAACGCTGCTAGGCGATCAAGATTCGAGGAACTTCGCCATTCCGCCTACCTGACGAGTCTTCGCAGCCAAAGACGTCCATTATACAGCTACAGCTTGATGGAACGGTTGAAAATGGATCTGTTATCATTGCCGTCCTCCGCAATGCCCGGACGAAGGGTGGAGCTTTCGAACTGGTTCTCGAGACAGTCGCCAGCTTTCGCTGAGATGGTACTAACATTGCCCCAGCGATCAAAAGCCATGCAGACGACCATTCAGAAATTCGCCTGTATAACTCCTGCTGTTGTTGCGACCGATATGGTGCCCTTGGCTCTGTCCTTGGGTGGCGTGGAAGTGGTTCGTTCCACCAACGAGTCATTCACTCCTGACGCCTTTCACGAAGCCCGCATGCGTCTCTCTATTGCTTTCCCAGACAAGCGGCTCCTCCAATACGATTGTGGTAAACTCCAACGACTCGATACACTGCTCCGCAAGCTTCAGGAAGGAGGTCATCGTGCTCTCATCTTTACCCAGATGACCAAAGTCCTCGATATCCTCGAGCAATTCCTTAACATTCACGGTCACCGCTATCTGCGATTGGACGGCCAAACAAGAATAGAGGAGCGGCAGGTTTTGACGGAAAGATTTAACAGTGACAGCCGAATTGACGTGTTCATCCTCTCCTCGCGGTCAGGTGGGTTGGGTATTAACTTGACCGGAGCAGACACCGTCATCTTCTACGACTCAGATTGGAATCCAGCAATGGACAAGCAATGCCAAGACCGTTGCCACCGAATCGGCCAAACAAGAGACGTCTCCATTTACCGTCTCGTCAGTGAATACACTATCGAGGCTAATATTCTTCGTAAGGCAAACCAGAAACGTCGCCTGGACGATATCATCATACAAGATGGTACCTTTACAACAGAATACTTCAACAAGCCAGCGCCCGGCGACGAGCTAATTGGAGAGGAAGCTCTTGATGGTGACGTTGATGCTAATGCAGCTATGGACCGTGTTTTCGGCGATGGCGGTGCAGGCAGAGCCTTTGACGAAGTGGAAGATGCAGAGGATATCGCTGCTGCTAGAATCGCAGAGAAAGAAATCATCAATACTGATGCAGCGGACTTTGATGATAAAGTAGCCGCCAGTAGTGGCGGTGGCGCGACGCCAAAAACCCCTGCGCCAACGACTCCAGGGGAAGTTCCGGCGCCTCCCTCTGCCTTGAACGAATCTTCCAATATCGATCGAACCACGACGCTTGAAGCTGCAGACTCTAGTCTCGTGACCCCCGGCGTTGTTGCGGTAGACCAAGACGAAGAGGCCAACGAGCCTGGTCATGTCGATGAATACATGCTCCGGCATGTGGAATGGGAGCTCCGAGATATACCTGTGACGGACCCGGAGGAGAAAAACAGAAAGAAGAGGAATCGGAAGGGAGGTGGGGAACATAAGGTTAAGAGAAAGAGATAGCTCTTCTGAAAGAGGGCCAATTGTAAATATTAGAATATGAGGTTCTTCCTCTTGGAAAGAGGGTGATGTACAAAAGTTCGGTACGTGGATAGCATGGTATGGCTATCTCCTTGTCAGTACTGGCGAAGAGGGGGTAGCCGGTTTGAAGGTTTCTTTTTCGATTTCTTGGGAGCATGGGTGTGCATGAGAAACATTAGTATGGTAAGCGAAGCGGTTGCTGCATGTATTTCGGTTCAGATAAACACCCCTTGCTGGGGAACTACATGTAGAAGGGTATGACGAAGAAGGATCATAAACCTCCATCGTACGATCCTGGGCACTGAGTACCTTTGACTCCATCGAGTCCATCCGATACTCGTTGAGCAACCTCCAACCCCAGCAAGCCCTACAACTCCTGTTACCGTCCACCCTTCTTACCTCCTTAACCCTTATCCACCAACCCCGACCCCTTGTTCCTCGATTCCCTCCCCTTTCCTTCCCCAACCCCCCATTTCGTTGTCCAATCTTTCTCCCTCCGACCCTCTCCCACCCTTCCTTTCTAGCCCCCAACCCACCACCACCACCTGCCCACCCTTCATCCCCCGCACCTCTACCCCGTAACACCCGTCCCCATCCCCAAACTCGGCATCAGCATCTGCATCGCCGGGCCTGCGGCTGCTCTTGCGAGATCTGTCGGTGGGGGTGAGTGGGTTAGCGATACTTCCAAAGCAAGAGAAAAAAGAAATGGGATGGGAGAAGAAAAAAGGATTGATGGGGCAGAAGGGGGTGAGAAAGGAGGAAAGGGGCATACGAGAAGTAAATGATGGAGCTGGGGGGGTGTTGCTCTGCTGTGCTTGATAACCTCGAGCACCACCGCTGCTGAACTGGTCGTCTTGAGCGCCTTGTCTGAGGTTTTCTCATTAGCATGTCGCTCTCTCAGGAAAACGGATCGTGGAGGAGGAGCTAGCTTACTGCATGCTAGCATTTTGACCGTAGTTGTTTGGACCGTTGGAGTATGCGGGATTGCTCGGGGCGTACGGACCGCTTTGCGCACCGTTTGGAGCCGGAAGACCGCGCGGAAAAGATCCAGCACCAGCTGCTGCAGGCCCAGGGGCATATTGGCCAGCGTTGGGAGCTCCACCACTTCCGCTAGGATACTGTCCTGAGGACACGGGAGGAATTCCACTAGATGTTGGCGGCACTGCTCCAGCGCCCCCATCTCCCGTCGTGGCCGCCGCGCCTTGTTGCCCAGCCTGCGCGGCCGCATCTGCAGCCTTCTTATCATCCTCCGCCTTCAGGGTCGTCGCCTCCAGCGCTGCCACTTTATCCTGCGTGGCCTTTGCGGCCGTCGCCGCATCCGCCGCCGTCTTATCCTCTGCCGCCTTTTGATCCGTCGCTTTCTTGATAGCATCGGCATCGAGTTTCTTCTGCGCCGTTTCGAAATGCACATGCATGAAGATATCCGTGAACTTCTTGCTCTCCCCCCACCAACCCCATGAATCCAGTTCCCACCGCCCGCGCCGCAGATACCGCCCCGTCTCAAACACATACACCTGGAAATTGACGAACTTGCCCGCCGAGATCTCCACGTTGAGCAGGTCCATGGGTAAGATCTGGCCGGTTAGGGCTTGGAAGTCGTCGTGTTCCTGGTCAGTGCAGATGACGATGTTGTACTGGGACATGGTGGCTTCTTTGATGGCGTTGACGGCGTTGACGAGGAAGTTTTTGCGGATGTTAAATTCGTTGTCCGAAACTCGTGCGTCTTCCTTGTTCTTCTTGGCCTCCTCACGGAAGAGGTCCATGATGTGGCTGGCAGCGTCGGCCATCTGGACGACTTGCTGGGTTGCGCCGCCAGAGCCGCCGGCGGCTTGAGAGACTGTGTCAGATGATTGTTAGTAGGGTTCCAAAGGGCAGGAGCAGGTTGCACTTAGGAAGTTACCTTTGAGGACTATGCCTGCCATTCTTGCTTGTGTTTTTCTTAATGTGGGAATGGGTTAGGGATTGGAGATGGTTATCTGAGAAAACCCGATGATCACTGGAGGCTTGTGGGAGCAAGTAGCACTTCTCGAAGAATGACGGAGAGGCGCGAATTCGTGGGAGATGGAACTATTCAAAGCTCGGAAAACAAATTTCTTATATAAGAAGGATAAGACTCTATTTCATTTATTAGTGAGCAAACAAATGTCATCAATGCCTCGAAATGGCACAGTACGAATCAGCACAAAGCCATAAATCTAATAAGTAACTAAGCTTCTTATCAATTGCTGAGAAGAGCTGGCTTGTCAAAATGCCAAAACAGTACAGTCAGCGTTAGGGTTGGTTTCAACCTAACCGGAATACGCTAGTGCTGATACGAGACGCCTTTCAGCGAACTTATCGAGTGAGGGAATCAGAAGTGACCTCCGGCTTTGTTGCAAGAGGATGTTGAGATGGCCTTCGAAAGGTAGCAAGCGCTTGGGAATAACGACCAAGTCAAAGTAGGTATGTCTGGTTAAAGTTCCACCGAGAACCCCTTGGTTTAGCCCGGCCAAAGCAACATTACGAGTACTTTGTTGAACCGTACGAAAGGAGAAAGGAACACAAGGGAAGCAGAGTGGGCCAGTTAATCATCGAGTACACTGCCCTTTCCCTTATGATTCTCGGTCCCAAACAATCATTCTGAAGGGCATTCCAGGGATGGTGAAAGGAGCGCATTGAAAAGGGCAACGAAGAAAACTCGGAAAGTAGAGGAAGTTACTGCTTCTTCGTTTGGATTGGTGTCGGAGGACGTATTCGACAGCCCGCGTTGAGCTGTTTGTGTGGAGAATTTCCTTATGGCCCCTTGTTATGCGCATCTCTTCCAGATATTACGCAAAGCAACATGGAAATCAAGCATTCTAAAGCTTGCCACATACTTGTCCGCGTTGCATCCCGTAGCATTGACTTGGGAACTGCTGAGCAGGTAACATGCCGGGAGCAGAGGCTCCGGGCCAGATGAGATAGAGTTTTTCATTGTAAGTAAAACTAATGGAGGGTAGAAAGCGTAGGCTGTAAGTGCCGGCTTGGTCATATGAAAACACCAGAGGGAAGGAAAAACTTCAGTTAGATACTCAACACGGAAATAAACACCAAGTAATGCCATGAGATATGTAACTATTTAGTTAAACGGCCTGGATAAGTGCTTTGCCAGTACTACCTTACTTCCTAACCCCATGAAACTAGGTTTTTTCAAGTCGATATGATTAGCCCATGTGGGTGGCGTGCGTCTAATAAGAGCCAAAAATCTAACGGCTCTCTCTCGGTCTCTTCTCCCAGACTCCCAGTAATTCCAGGGTTGGAGGAAGTGCACAGCGATCGACACCACTGCTTGTGTCATAGTATTGTTCATCTCTGCGCAAGAAGCCACTCAACCACCATATTGTGGCTGTTCACTCATGCTCGGCTCCCTGTTTCTTGATTCGAATATCAACCAACCTTGATTAGAAATCAGTGTGCAGTCCAGAGCGCCACTGGACAGCCAGTCTATCGAGACAATTGGCTCGAAGGATGGTACCTAGGGATGCCCAGCAAGCGAATGAAGTGATCGTGTTCTTAGTACCATGATCGTCGAGGGAGCAGGTTGCAATATGTTGTTGAAAACTTAAACTAGAATCGACCCTAAAGCAGATGGCTCCAGCCGGCAGCCGCTTAACGTCTTCTGTTACTTTCAGCTTGCTTCCAGAACGCCCAGTATGCGCTAGACATAGTCCCTAATTCAACCCCGACAAGCTTACCTCTGGTAGTTAGTATCTGTACAGTACCCTTCCAGCAGTGTAGAATATGCCATGCTAAGACTCGAGAAGGAAGCTATTCAGGACTGAAGCAGTTTAATGCAGGGGTTGAATATAAGTTATGACATGAAAATATTCCAGCGCAAAGCTTCCATTATGATCTGTTCCTCGAGGAGCTTCATGCTCCCATGCAATCTCGTCCTTTCTAGTACGTATACATATGGTGTCGATCTTTCTCTTATTGAAGGTAGAAATCTTCACCTTATCACAAACTCGCCTCTTGTTTCGTGCTAGTACCGTCTTAAAGCTTCGCTTAGTGCTCTTGGATGTGCGATTTATCGTCCCTACCTGGCTATGCACCTTTCTAGATACTATCCTATACTGTTTGGATCCTCGAATTTGGTAGCACGCGAATTGCCTGGACCAGCCGTCCTTTTAACGACTTTAGCCTCTTTCGCTTTCAGTCTTGATAAGTTGATAGACCCTAAGTAGAGGACTTTCAGGTGCTGTGTCCCAGCATTGGTCTATCGAGGACTGTCTTCGTTTCTCTTACTTTTGCAATATCCGCACTCCTTAGACTCTCTCTTTTTCTCTCTCTCATCATGTAGAATCCGCCTTTTGAATGAGCCTCAGCGGCGACAGAACAATGTACCTTGAATGGCATTGTATCTTATCAATCTTCGCCTCCCACCAATCCCCAACCCCAATGCCCCCTGCAGCTCTCGACAACTCATTGTCCTCCAGGTCAACACCGAAGCCATATTCCCTCATCAACCCCGCCCAGCGCATATGTTTTATGTTGCTGGTGTTAGCTCCGTAGACATAGACTCCGAATGTGTCTGGAAGGGGGGCTTCCTTGAAATAAAATGCTCTGAACAAGAGCTGTGTGTACCAGTGGCGCGCTGAACCTTTGCTGCAACGGCCAATAACATTTTCGCGGCGGGAGATGTGGGAGATTGCGGCCTCGGCTTCAGGAAAGCGGAATGGGAGGTAGGAGTCTTGAGTTGCGCTGCCGATCAGGGTGCGACCTGTTTCTGCTTCATAGCGAATTGCAGCTTCAATTTGCCAGTGGGCCATTAGATCGGCATACCGTCGAAGGGGCGAGGTGATCTTGCAGTAGTAAGGAGCGCCTAGGGGGGTGTGTGCGAGGGGAGATGTTGATAGAGTAGAAGTCCCAATCAAGCTGAGGTAGCGGAGGTTCACGACTAAGGGGGCACAGCCATGCTTTGCGATTGCAGGGTTAATAACTTCTCTCTTGAACTGTTCAGGCGGTATTTCAGGTTCAGGGTTACGGATGGTACCTCTGTAGGCAATAGGAATATTCCGTTGACCACACCACGTCGCAGCTATTTCGCCAGCTAGGATCATGCAATCGGGGACTAGTGTCTCAGATGAATGAATCCCCGGTGATGAGGTAGGGTCAAACTCAGTGCAATCCAATGAGATGATCGGGTCTCCTTCGATTCGCTGGCTGTGTCTGTCAAACAACAAAGACGGTGCTTTTCCGTCCGCTTGAAAGTAGACGGACGGTTCTACTCTTGGTATTTGTTGAGTCATGATATTGATGGCGCCATTCTGCTCACGTTTGAGACGTCTTGCTGCACCCAGTTCGCATAGTCTACGTAATGTTGCTACTTGCGATTCGTTTAAGGAAGTCAGTGTCTCGGCCGTATTTTTGGTTGGACTCATGATTGACTTAGGGATCGTCCCCGATCCTAGGTTGGCACGTCCTACGGTGATGTTCTTGATCTCCTTTGCTAGCGGCGTGTCGCCAAATGAGAGGTATTGCCGTAGTGTTTTTCGTGTTATATGTCGAACATTGCGAATGATGCCGTTCACCACTTTTGTCTCAAGAATCTCACCGTCGGCTCTTAATTTGGCACTAAACGTGATTGTGGGCTTGTTAATTGCAAGACTGAAATGATTTGCCACGACATCTGGGTTAAGCATCGGAAATCGCCGCTCAGGGAAATATATAGACTCGGTGACATGACCTGCGTATCTTGCCAGACCGGAGTCTGGAGTGATGAAAGCTGACGGGTTCGCAACATGTATGTGTATCCAGTACTCAGAGTCTTTGCCGTTAATAGCTTCCAAAGAGATACCATCGTCCCTTTCAGCGACATCAGCATCATCGATGCAAAAGACCTCCAAATCGCCCCAGTCTCGTCGTAGGCTCTGCATGGAATCCTTCATTACGAAGTTGTCTGACGATTTCTCTGCATCAATTAAGAGACGATCGGTTTTGGTATCCAACCGGTGGCCGGGAAGATTCAAGGTCGTATTGTACGCCAAACGATTCTGCCAAGGAGATATCACACCCATTTCTTGTAGGAAAACAGCACCAATATCTTGCTTGAGTACAAAACCTTTGTACATTCCAGTGGCGCGAATTATCATAGGTCCGAATGAAGTGAGGATTGAACCAGGTGTCAAAGTTTCGTTCTTAACCCAAACGTTGATAAACTCCAGAATTTGCTTTTCACCGCCAGTGAACCGCATGCCAGGACTGCTCTTCCAAACCGCCCACTGAGGCGCGACGGGAGTAACCTTGACAGAGCTGGGGCCGACTGCACCAAGCTCCGTGACAGGGCGTCTTTTCCGACTCTCTGTTATCAATGTCCGGGCTTTGGGCAAGAAGTTGTAGAACGGATTATCAGTCCCTGCGTTGTCCTTTGGACAAGTACCTGTCATCGCAGTGGCTGTTATCCCTTCTTGGTAATCTCGTAACCATTTTGTAACCCTTGACAAGTCATCAACATCGCGTCGCGGCAGTATGTCAAATATTGGAGATAGACGGTGCTTTTTGTTACCCATTCTGATACCTACAGTCTTAACCAGTACCCTGTGTACAGCCCAGAGCATTGCGTTATTGAGCGTCGATTTTCCTCGTATCTGGAGAAGTTCTGTTGCAGCCTCTTCGAGTGAAAGCCATCTACGCTCCGTTGGGTGCGCCATTATTTTGTAAGCATGATCGAGCCTATCCGCGTGTTTCCTGAAGGTAGAATTAGCGGCTCTGTGAAACCGCAACATCTTCTCAATTAAGTCGGCTCCTGCTTCACGAGGGACAGACATATCCAAGTTGTGAAGGTTATCCAGCATATCTTCTCCAACCTGCTCCGTGGGGAGATAGGGGAGAATTCGATTAACGGCATCCAATGTGGAGAACCGACTTATACTGAATTTGACGCGCTGGGGCAATCTGTGGACCCATTTGCCTTGCATCGTATAGAACTGTGATTGCGCTGCGAAATTCCGAATGAATATGGCCAGTATAGGTTCGCCAGTGGTCCTACGAAAAGTGAGCGGTACGTATCTTCAGTAACGAAATTTAGAGTCGTTCACTCACAAGAATTCAACCAAGTCTCCTTTTCTAAGGAAGGTCTGGTCATCGGTAGCATCGGTAACCTGATCTTCAGCATCCATTCTTAACATCAATTCGTCCTGAGAAGACTCATCGTCTCGAAACAAGGTATTTTCACCATCGCTTGTTCCAGATTGCGCAAGTAGATTTTCCTGGGACTTGAGTTTACTATCTGGAAAACCAGAAGACATGAGAATCTCCGAGTCTGCATTCTGCTGCTTTTGCCAAGCTCTCAAACGATCTCGGACGCCCACATCATTATTGATAGGGATTTCTATAGCAGGTTGATATTCTGCTGGAGAGAACTCTGGGACTTCGTGACTTGCATACCTAGCCTGTATAGATTTAGTCATAACAACAGGGTTTGCGTTGAATTTAGCTCACCTACAGTACATGTTGTGTAATACCTTATGCGTGGGAACCTTACAGAATCAGATCTATTAGGGCTTGGTCGCGATTTGCGTATAAGCTGCGAATGTTGAGCCATCCGGGAACGCAATTTCTGGAAAGCGAAAGCCTTGAGAACGTCGTCCAAAGCTATCTCAGCATCCGCTGCCAGCACAAAATCTTCTGGCTCCAGTACATCTTTCGCTGCGGATACTTGAAGGGCCGGATGTGGTTCGGCATTGGGACCTCCAGATCTCATTCGCAATTCGTTTCCATCGTTGTTGAGTATATTTACGCTCGCGGAGGGCACAATCTCTGTTTCCATTCCGTGAATCCGCAAATGTGACATCTCCTGTTCATCCTTGCGATCCAGGCCTCCTAAATGTATAGGCACCTCGTTTGCATACTCTTCGATGACATGCTTCACCAAGGGCGAAGACTTTGCTACATGACATCTAACAGTCGACTGATGTGATGGGTCGGATGGTTCGGATGGGTCGAATGGATTGACTCTCCATATGCGAGTCGGCAAGTCTCGTATTTGTCGTTCGTGAAGTATTCGATTTTCCCTCTTGGATCGGGCCAAAGCATCGTATGACTTCTGGGAGAACACCATTTCTCCTGACAGAGCACCCTGGACCGTAGAACTATGTCGCCGCGTTTGTCTCAGGGCACAGCGCCAGCATACTTTTTTGGTAGCGAGGCCTGTATCTAGACCGAGGCTGAGACGAAGCCGCTGCCATGACGCCATTTTGTTAAAGCGATGCAGGAACTGTCCTGCATGCGCGAAACGTTCTCATAGGAGAGGGTTATGGATTTTTTAACTGTTAGTATATCTAAGATTCTGGTAGCCCATAGCATCCTAAAACGCGTTTCGATAATCCCATATCCGCACTATAAACCCTAAATCCTTCTCCACCGTCCACATCCATTTCTGGTACATTCGCACACGCCAATCGGTAAGCCGCCTTCTCTCTTGACTCCGCACTCCGCATTCACAAGACTCTGATGAACCCCAACAAACAAAGCATGTATTATCCGAAAGAGCGCCATGTGTCTCTCTCACAGAAACCATCTACCTATCTGATCCGGTCTTTACTCTGCACCGTTCCTTACAACCTTTCCCCTATACGCCCTCCCTCCCAAGCTAACCACACCTCATCGCCTTCAGGAACCCTCTCGAATTACAATAATGGCAGCCAACAAATCCCCACCCGGCCAGTTTAACATCCTCTACTTCGCCTCCGCAGCCAGCTTCACAAGGAAGCCTTCGGAAAACTTCCCCGCACCGGTTCCAGTGACGGAGCTGTTCGACTTTCTGGAGGAAAAGTATCCGGGGATTAAGAAGAGCGTGCTGAGCAGCAGCGCGCTTACGGTCAATTTGGAGTATGTGGATGTTGAGGAGGATGCTGCTGCCGGGATGGTAATAAAGGAGGGGGACGAAGTAGGGATTATCCCGCCAGTGAGCTCAGGATGAGGCTTCAAAAGTGGGACGCGAATGAGATTATATTCTGGATACAACACTGTGGCTACTTTCCCCGAGAACGAAATGAGGCCATGCTTGTACTAGCAACGGCCTGGCAAGAGGCCGATCGCCGCAACAACAGGACAGATCACAAGTGAGGCAGATGCGGCTGAGGACATATATTTGATTCAATTCTCAGCGAACCAGAACGGTGAGCTGTACCGTATCAAGCATCTGCTGTCCAAGGGCTTGAAGGTTCTGTGTCATGGCATATACCAATGGCGCTTCGAATGTGGTGCTTGGAACGTCGCTCAATCCGACACATATACTACGCAAGTGCCTTAGTTCTATTAAGGTCTCCCAAAATACTATCTCTACTCTTGGGAAAGCGCGTGCGTTTGTGCAGCCGTTTAAGGAGAAAAGGCGCCAGGAAAATAAGTAAGGAAAGTTTTCCAAACTGGTTGTACACTCATCTCATGTTTTTACATGCTAGTAGAGAGTCAATGACTCTTACTCAATCTCCAAATGCTCATAATTTCCCCCCTGCCTTTCCAACGCTTCTTCAATTCTCTCCATAACCGCCAAGACCTTTTCCTCCTGCAAGCGCTGTCCAACAACCTGTACGGCGACAGGTAGACCATGCATCTTGTCCGCATTATAATGCTTATAGGCCCCCTTTGCCACCCCGTTCAATTCCTTGATATCAAAGGTGGGGTCAATTTGATCGAGATTTCTGTCAACGTGCGTCACAGGAATGATGCCGCATGCGTAATCAAGCAGATTAAAGAGGAATGTATAGCCGCAGCTGCTGACAGCGTCTTTCATGGCATCGTGAGGAACAGCAGGCGTAGCGTTGGGTGGAGTGATCATGAAGTCAAGCTTTGCCTCCTCCTGCCACCATGTATGCCATGCCGCCTTGTACGCCTCCCTCTTCGCTACCCACTTCCACTGCTCGAACGCACTTTTCTTGTGGAAACCTTTCAACAGTCCGGCCCAGATCTCGTCACGGCGGACATATTTGACCCAAAGGTAGTACAAGTACTTGAACGGTCTAGGGATTTTCGCATAATTGTTCATCTGTGCAGCGCCAGGGTCGTTCCATTCGCCAGTGCGGAAAAAGGAGCGGTATGTTTTGCAGCCGTCAGACGTCAGAAGCGTGGAGGCGATGAGAAGTCCAGTGTAAGGGGAGGGCGGAGAGATGTCAATTATTTCGTGGCCTTGGGATCGGAGGGCGGAGACAACGGATTCGAGAGCGCGAGCGCAGGCAGGAGAAGGAGGAATGACACCATCTGTATTCATGACACCAAATTTGAATTTGTGCTTGTCCTTCGCTTCTTGGTATTGAATTGTTCGCCATTCGATGGGGTGCACAGTATGATCGTAGTTCCATGGTTTCATGGAGATGATGCTTTTAGAAAAATAGACGAGATCTGCCAGGGTGCGGGCCATTGGGCTGTATACACTGGGTATACCTTCTTGGCCAGGCATACTGGTGTTGATACCCATCTTTGGCCACCGTCCTGTTGAGCAACGTAGAGAGTAAATCCCACTGAAATGCGCCGGCACTCGTACGGAACCTGCAACATCTGAACCGATTCCGATCCGGCCACCCCCGTAAGCTAGCAGCGCGCTTTCTCCACCCGTTGAACCACCCGGGGAGTACATTGGGTTGTGAGGATTGGTACAGCGGCCCCAGACGTCATTGGTAGATTCGAAGGAGAGTAGGGTAACAGGCAGGTTGGTTTTCACATATGGTATGGCGCCTGTAGGCCCCGTCAGCAGGCAGCCTCATCGATTGTACGGGTCGAAGGGCCTACCAGCATCCTTGAGCAATTTAACAAGGCTACCGTCCCGAGCATACGGTTTGCCGGTATTGCACGAATATCCAACACTAACGTCAAACCCGCCTACAGCAATAGAATCCTTGAGAGAAACCGGGATGCCTGCGAGAGGTCCTTTTAGGTTGACATCGCTCTCTGCCCATCCCTCTGCCTCGCGGATCATCACCTCCGTGAGGCAGTTGGTCTTTGCATGAGCCCTGATGGTAATCTTGCCGTACGATTTAAGGATATCAATGGGTTTAAGAAGCCCTTTGTGGACATCTTGCACGATTTCTTCAATAGGCTTGGCAAGAACCTCTCTATCTTTCCGAGAGACCGGAGCGTGGTAGTCTTCTGAGAGGCTGGCTATCCGAGTTTTGCGTTCGAGCTGCTTGCGTTGACTGTTGAACGATTGGGGTTAGCCTGCCATGAATCTCCGTACATTTGGGAGCGTCGATTACCAAGCTTGCCGATGGTCGAAGTAGTCGAACGGAGGCAGCATGATCAGCGCCTATGCTGTCCAAAGAGTCAAAAGCATTGATGAGGCTGAAGACAGCCGAATCCGAGGCTAATGAGGGGGAACGAGGCTCCATGTCTCAGATAAGGTAGATAAAGTGGTTGATAGAGGGCATGAGACGGCCGAGGCGCTTCTCAGTTGAGTTTCTCCCCGCACTCGGCAATCGATCTCACTAGCGTCACGCTATTCAGGTTCCTCGTTCTTACGGTGTAACGGTACATGTACAGTACATTGAGTACCCTACTGTAGGGCAGACAACAGTCTACCTAATAGATGATACTTTATGCAACCCTTATACTGAGGTACCCTGCGGAAATCCTACGAGCTTGATTACGTAGATCATCATTCATTCATGTATTCTATACAAGTATATAGCATAGCAGCCTTTTTACTTACCTCGCATAATACACCTGAACTTTGGCCCGAGACGTTCAGGCACTCGGCAGACTGACGTGCCCTGGGCTAGGTGGTAAAGCCCCAGTATCCCAGCTCGTCTGGTGGCTGCCAAGAACGAAGTCGATTTGACCTCCATTCTTAATATCATCATGGGTGATCCAGCTCTGGTTCCACTGCTGTCCGTTGACTTTCACGCTCTGTACATAGTAGCTTGTGTCGTTGAGCCCTTGTGCAGTGATGCGCAATGTTGAGTTGCCCCCAATGCTCATCGATATGTCGCTAAACCATGGAGAGAGTAGAAGGTAGATTGGCTGAGTGACCACAGGGTAGAGGCCAAGCATATTCCAGATCATCCAAGAATCGATCGCACCAGCATCACTGTTGCCGGGAAGACCGCTAGGCGCAGGGTAGTAGTAGGTGTTCACCGTCTGTCTGCTTCGAAGAACGCTCTTGTACTGCCTTCCTTGGAGGTAGTTGTACAGAAAGGGGGTTTGAAAACTGGGCTCGTTGCCGGGATTAAAAAGTGTGCTCCCAATGCCATTGGTTCCTCCAGATCCAACGGCACCACTCTTCAGACCCGGGATGAACATGGCATCCAAACGGTTCTCGGTAGTTTGAGGCCCACCCATGAAGGTGATAAGGGTTTGCATGTCGAAAGGCACTGTCCAGCTGTACTCCCATGGTAATGCCTCGTAACTAACGGCTGACCACTCACAGCTGCCGCAGGAAGTTGCATCGAAGCCTGGAACACGAGTGCCGTTGGCGTATTTAGGAGCAAGAAACCCAGTGAAGTTGAGGGAAGTGAGATTGTGTTGCCACAGGTTTTGCCATCCCGCAGATCTATTGAGATACTTGGCTTGGTTTTGGGGGTCGATCCCTGCAGCCACTTGGCTCAAGGCAAAGTCATTGAGCGAGTACTCAACGGTCTTGCTCACACTTCGGGAGAAGTTTGGCGTGATGAAGCCATAGTCCAGCCAGTCAGGCAAAGCTCCTCTACCTTCTTTGGTACTTCCAGTCAGGTCCTCGGGGTCGAAGTTGTTGTAAGGTACCACTTCGGCATCAGTCTTCATCGCAGCGTAGCCATCAGTCCAGTTGATGCCTCCAGCTAGGCCTTTCACGTAGCCATCCGCTAGAATGTTATCGGCGTTTGAGCCTCCTTGGACTCTACCGTTGTAATTACCACTCCTGCCATCAGGCGTGAACCGTTCATGTCTCCAGATGTCTATCAAACTTCTCACAATGCTTTCTTCTCGATCTGGCTGGATCAGCAGATACAGGCTGTTGAGGCACCTGAACGTATCCCAAGCAGTATAAAAGTCATCGTAATACGGTTCAATAGATCGCCAATGAGGGTTCTCTCCGGTCCTGTCGCTTGGCAACAGGTGGGCCCTGTACAGCGCAGAGTAAAACATCTCCAGTCTAGTTGAATTACCAAGATCTGTCGTGGTGATCTTGTTGAGAACGTCATTATTCCACGCTGATTGGGCAGTTGCGACGGTAATGTTCAGATCGTAACTTGGGATCTCTGATGCAACAAATTGGCAGGCTTTGTCGGCTGAGATCCACGAAACGCCCACTTTGGATTTGACAGTGGTAGCATTAGTAGGGAATTTGAAAAGCACACCGACCCGGTTCGCGTATTGGTAGCCGGTGGCTCCTCCGGTGATAGTGGTGCCACTAAGATAAGTTGCTTGGGCGGTAAAGCCGGTGCCGTTTGTGTTTCCAGGCGGATACGGATCGGTATAAGGTCCTGAGAACAGCTGTGCACTGGTAGGAGTAGTATCAAATTGGCCACAAAAATAGACCTGAAAGTCGGCCCCTACATCATGTAAGTGCACGATCTAAAAGATTATGATTCCGATCAAGATACTTTGCTCACCTTCGTTCCAACCTCCTCGCCAGATTCCGTAACCAGTATACATTGCTCCACCATGGGAAGTCTCGATGAAACCATTGCTATATAATTGTTCCGCAACAAACTCATCCTGGGTTGGTAGATAATGTGAGACGTCCACAAGCACGTATTTGTCCCCTCCACTTGGATATGTATATTGCATGATCCCAGCATGCTGAGAGGCGGACATTTCGGCGGTGACGCCGTTTCTCAGGTTGGTCCTGTAGTAACCTACTGAGCCGCTGTCATTTCCAACTCTTGGTTGCATGTACGTGAGATTATCGAGCAAGTTGACACCCTCAAGGGTGGTCAATGGCATCTGAGGCACAACACCATATTTCGGGGCACCACCTGTACCACTTTCGTGGAGCATGGTAATGGCTGTGACGTTTCCATCTGGTGTGTATCCAGCATTGGCGTCTGTTGATGTATTGAACCTGTTGCTGATCAGTATTCTGATCGGATACTCGGGCTCTCCGAGGGGCAGCGTACTCTGTGGTATCGATACCGACTTTGACAGAACCTGTTCTTGGTCAGTACATCAACTGGAGCTCTGTCCTTGGGCGATTGATGCATACCGAATGGAATTGTAGCTCCTGGAAAGACATTCCCTCCATTGTAAGATGTCCCAGGCACTGTACCTTCAGTTCCTATAAAAAGGTTGACGTACTTGGTCCAGTCAGTGATGGCTCTGGTCACTGGGACTGCGGCAGCTGAAGCCGACAAGCCTATTATCACAAGTCCTTTCAACGACACGCAAGACATATTGAGAAAGCTTTGCTATTCGAAAACGTGGTCTGGGGACTATGCTATGTACATATAGACTTTACATGTTTCTGCCTTTCCACCTTCCCCGCACGGCCAACGATGCTCTCGACAACAATGCTCCCATCATGGTGACGGGGAGGCATCGGAATCAGCAAGCTTCGTTGGGTTGGGTTGCATTTCATGTATGACGTGCACAAGGAAAGGGTACTTTAGAGACATAAGGTACTCGACTAGCACGCGGGGGAATAGCGGGGAATGCTCGTGTAACATTTCAAGACAGGCTAAAGGATGGATTACATGGTGAATGCAACTCTAGAAAGAAAGTGAAGTGGTTGAAGAAAGGTTGAGGACAAAGTAGAGAGTAAAAGATTGTGCGGAGAAAAAATCCACTAATCCACTAATCCACTAACCCTGATTTGGCCAACTACCTCGAATTCCATTTCCGGTGCACGACGTCATCTTGTGCACTTCATCACCTCGACATCAGAACCGACCTGCCCTACCTTGAGTACGTCCCGAATGCGGCGATATTCGCTTGTGGGAAATAACCCGTACCGAGCTTAAACCGAACCTCAGGGCAACAATAGTCTTTATAGAGAGCAATCATCGACTTGACATGCCCAGGTGTGATTCGATCTCGGCAATAGTCTTTGTGGCCTTGCTGTGCTTTGGAAGCTATGGTGCTACAAATGGCTTTTCTAGGGTCTCTAACCTTGAATGTAAGCCTTTCGAGAGGCAAGCAGCCTCTTTCGACTCCATGCCCTACTCCGCTCTGCTTCCGAGCATGAGAAGCCGAACGAGGGATAGAAGATATTGAGGCTGGTAAGCATCAACAGAGTCAACGTTCCCAATGGTCTCACAGGGTCCAACGGGTACTCATCTATAGCGCCAACCCTACTGTAGGAAGTCAACCAAAGCTATTTTCATTCGAGCCCTCAAGCTTCAAGATAATTACCCATTCCGATGGTACTCCTCGGGCTTCTTCCAACTGCTCGTCAGCTATTAATCTTACTCGATCTATCTCCTAGCAACGCTTCTGAGTCTTGTACGTAAAATTTTTATTATATGCATTTTAGAGTCAGGCCTTTGACTCCGAGTTTTCAGCAACGCGTCTTAAGAAGACATAGATCACCGTTAAATTACACATAATAACGACCAATTGACAAAGATCAAACAAGACCCAAATGCCTGCTGGGTGGTGTCGCTTCCCTACAAACAGACGGGCTGCAATAAAATCGGTGTTTAAAAGAAGCTCAAGTCTATCGTTGTATCCGAAAGTCTAGTTCAGTTTTCGGGTTTTAGCGAATTTGGCGGGGAAAACCCACAAATCAGCCTCAAATTTGGTGCAAATAGAACAAATACCTAGATATCATCCCCACATCCCCAAAACACCCCAAAGCTTCATTTTTGAAGCTATACAAACCTCAGCCTCACACGGAGGCAATCCTGTCCTACCTACCATGTCCCAAGCTCTTACCCAGAACCTTAGAGACGAGATTCAGTTTCACCTAGCCCGTGGCGATAGCACAACGTTCATACACAAAGTCACTCATGTTATCAGGCAGCAGATCAATCGTATGCGTAAAAAACATCTTCATTTCAGCGATGTGACGTCTGCGTTTGATACAATTGATAGATCGAGACTTTTGAGTGAGTATCATGCTCAGAAGCTTCTTGACTTTCTCAGTCAACGACTCATCGTTTATCAGAATGACATGATCTGATTTCTGTACGACGAGTTTGATATTGTTGTCAGTCAAAGCATGATCAGCAGACTGCTCAAAGAAGCTAGATACAGCAGAAAGATCGCTCAAAGAATCACTATTGAGCGCGATGAGAAGCTTCGCAGCGAATGAGAACGACGACTTATGAGCTGAACATCTGATCAGCTAGTCTTTCTCGATGAAAGCGTTGCTTGTAAGCGAACAGATAAACTCAACTTTCTCTTCTTCTTTATTCTTTCTAGTCATGCTAATGCTTGCTCATTAGCTGATCGAAAGTATGATTGAGTCTCGATTGATCTATTTCTGCACATCACTCAAAGTCTAAAACGATCGAAGAGATGAAGCATTTTGTCAGCATTTTTCATTGATGAATACATTGCATGAAAGATGCATCACAACTTCATAACAAAAGAGATCTTTTTGAACTTCATGCAATCACAGATGCTTTTTATATGCAATTCTGAAGAGATAAAATTGCGTTCAATGATGATCATGAATAATGCTAGAATTCATCAATCAGCAAAGCTTAATGAGCTATGTGAAAGCTTTGAGATGCATCTTGTCAAATTGTCATTCTACTCGCCTGACTATAATCTCATAGAAAGCTCATTTTCAATGTTGAAAGCTTAAATTAAAAGAAATGATCAGCTTGTTCGATGATATGATGAATCTAACGAGAAATTTGATGAATTTCTAAAAGTAGCAGTCAAGTCACAAAGAGAGCGAGTTGATGATTCTGAAGCACTTTTTCGTCTGACTGACATAGTTCATATATTCAAATGATATCTAGATATAAATAGACTTATCATAGTCAAGCTCATCATGCTTCTTCGCTATTTCTGAATAATTATTTAAAGTCTTCTTCATCTTCTTCAAACTTTCATCTTCGATCGATATTTGCAAAACTGAAATCTTGACTTGAAACTTTAAAGCAGATCTTCGAGCTTAAGAATTATATAGATGATTTCATGTTTGCATTGTCGAAGTACAAGCTTGCTGAGTTGATGTAGAAAATGTAGAGCGTGCTGTCGATGTATCTTTAGTCGTTGTGTCAGAGACTGAGCTAGACTAGAGATACTATCAATATAAATGACTGATATTATTATTACTTTGATAGAATCTAGATACAAGACAATACATCAGATAATGTACAAGATGAAAGATAAAGAGCGAAAGAAAAGAACGAAAGCTCGACTTCTATATACATGAATCGAGCAGAATCAAGACTAGACAGTAATTCTATTAACTTAAGATTGCAGAAGTTCGCGCACACGACTGAGATGATCAAAACAGAATTGTCGAAACTAGATTAATATGATGATGACTAGATTGATGACTTGATTCATTGAACTGCGAAACAGATTCAATGAATCGAGATTATCTAAGATATCGACGATCTATGTTCTAAATCGAATTGATGATCTGACATCATGACAGTAGCTCTTCTCTTCAAGACTGAGCTTTTACAAAACGATGAGAAGAAACAAGACAAGATGAGAAAGAATCGAAGATAAAGACTGAAACGAGACGAGAATTGATGAAGACGCATTTTAATGTGATGAAGCACAGATGAAACTGAAATAGATCTGAGTCACATCTGAGTCAGATCTGAGCAAAATGTCTGAAGAGCAAGACGAGACGAGACGCATTTTAACGTGATGATGCACAGAGAATTGAAACACATCTGAATCACATCTGAGTCAGATTTAGACGAGATGTCTGAGTCAGATCTAGACAAGATCTGAGTCAGATCTGAGCAAGAGAAAGACAAAACGCAGTTTAATGTGATGATGCACAGACGAAACTAGAATACATCTGAGTCACATTTGAATCAGATTTAGACAAGATATCTGAGTCAGATCGAGACTGAATCGAGATGATGAAGATTGAACTTAGAGTTCTTGACATTGACATTGAGACATCACACACGACAGTACATGTGATTCTTCAGCGACAGAGTTGACGAGATGATATTCATCAAGCGTTTGCTCACAATTATTCAAAAGATAGAAAGACTTTCAAGTAGAGAAGTGATCTTCTCAATCGACGTAATACTTGAGCAGAGATGAGTTATAGCATCTATCACGCTTGAAGTTTAGTATGCTGTTTACATATCAAAATCTTTCATCATTCTCGACGACAACGAGTTCTCGAGATTTCTGACGTTGACTCGAAAGAAAGTCACTTGCGATATGACTCAGAAGAATGACATGAAAGATTGAATGAATCTTCATGAATGCTGAAAGATCTAACTCGATGATCAGAGAATTGTTCTCAAAGACACGCTTGATCTTGAAGAAGTCAACGTTATGATCGTCTAACTTGACAGCGAGACGAGCGATGCTGAGATTGCGAGCATTCAGTCAGACTTCATCTTCAACGAAGTATCTAGAACAAGAACGACGAGAGAGATTGACATTGAATTCGTAGATGATCTGAGCTATAAGCATCTCATCACGTAGATGCTCAGTTAGTTTCTTCATCTTCTTGATGAACTCTTCAACATTGATTAACTTGTCTCGAGCTTGAAACGTAAGATTCTCGAGCAGAGACTCAGAAGACTCGAAGTCTAAACGTGAGTTCTGACTCGAATTGATCAAGAAGAATGATGCTAGAGTGATTGATTATGATGCGTTATTGACGAAGAATTCGACTTCAGAAAGTCACTTAGCTCAGTCATTCTGCATGTAGTTGACGAAGACTCGAAGATAATGCTTCATGACAGCATTGACTCTCTCAATTTGATCATCGATCTCAGAGTGATACGTCGTTGATAACTTAGCGTCTATCTTCAGCATTTTACACATATGCTTTCAGACATCGAAGATGAATTGTGTGTCTCGATCAGACATGAAGAACTTGAGTAAATCATGATGTTTTCAAACATGAGCATAGAAGCAGTTGATGACTTCTTCAACTTTCATAGAAGTGATGAGAACTAGATGTCTCATTTTGATAAGATGATTGATGAAGACTAGAACATATTTATATGTGATATTCATGAAGATACTGAGCGATAAAGAATCTACATAGTTCATGAAGACATCACGTCAACGATGTTCGAAGATTGAAAGAGAACACAATCATTCTTGAGTTCGTTGTCTAGAGAACTTGAAACGTGTGCACACGTGACAGTTTCGTACGAAGCGTTGAACATACTTATAAATGTTTGATCATCAGTAGACTCGACTGATCAGTTCATAGCTTTTTGCTCTTTCTGAGTGATCATCGACGACACTATCATGAGCGAGCTGAATGATACGAAGGCGTAGTTTATCTGAGTTGAGCACGTACTTTCTTTCTTGAAAGTACAGATGATTCTCGTGTTCTTCACACTCGACTAGAGAGATCTTGTTGTGATGTCGTGCTTCATTGCGAAGCGCTTCGATTATCTGAACTGCGAATTTGTCATTGATTTCGACTTGCTTTCACAATGTCTGAGTGAGAGTGTCAGCAGAATCTTCATCAAGATTCAAAGTGTCTTAATCTAGCTGAAACTTGACGTCTTCAACGTCGAATTCTTCAATTTCTAGATTCATGAGAGCTAGAATTTGCGAGAGTGCTGAGATAACTGAGAACAGATGTAACTGAACTGAATCTAGAGCGATGATTTGTGACTGAAGCTTCATGACTTTGATGTCGAAGACGTCAAGAGCGAGATTCTCAACAATATCGAGATCTAAAACATGAATTTTCAGAATTGTCTGATGTTGATATTGATGTCAAGAATCGAATGTATTCTTCTCTTTGAAAAGATCTTCTGAGCGACGTGTCAGAGCATTCAACTTATCATCGATCTTGTCAAAACGATAAGCGATGCAATAGTTGAATCTAGACAGAAACTCACTTCAACGAGCTTGACGACGACTCAACTGCTTAGTTGACATGAAATACTCAAGATTTTTGTGATTCGTGATCATCTCGACAGAATAGATAAAGTCTTTGAGCTCTGATCATCATTTCTTGAAAGCGCGAACAATGATCATGAGTTCTTTATCGTAGATCTCGTAGTTACACTCGACTGAGTTATGCTTTTTCGAAAAGTAAGCGACTGAATAAAGAATCTCGTTCTCATTGTACTGAGAGAGAATGTCTTTGAACACATAGTTCGAAGCATCGATTTCTATCACAATCTTGTGATCTGAATTATAGTGACGAAGAATAATTTTGAAAGTGAAGACTTTCTTAAGAATGTTGAATGCAATCTGACATTTCTGAAATCAGACAAAGAATACATCTTTTTTGATGAGACGAGTGAGCGAGATAGCTATTCTACTATAGTCATAGATGAATCTTCTATAGAAGTTCGCGAAATCTAGAAAACTTTGAACGTCTTTAACGTTGATCAAGATGAATCAGTTGACAATGATGTTTATCTTAGAAGAATTCATCTTGATCTCTTTGATGATGATTATCAATTCTAGATATGAAACTTGAGTGACGTGAAACTTGCATTTGATTATATTCGTCTGAAGATCTGCTTCTTGCAGCTTTCGCAGAATGAGCTTGACATGAATCTCATGCTCAAGTTCATTGTCGAAATAGATCAAGATGTCATTCAGATAAGCTGTACAGAATTTATCTAGATGTTCGCGAAGAGTATTGTTGATGTACTTCTGAAACGAGACAGATTCATTACATAAATCAAAGAGCATGACTAGATACTTGAATAATTCAAATCAAGTGTGAAAGACGATGAGAGCTTCATCTTTTTCTTTGATTCGAAGTCGATTGAACGCAGAGATGATATTCAGCTTGATAAAGATTTTAGCTCGACTTAGACGATTCAGCATTTCTGAGATCAGAGACAGAGAATATCGATTCTTGATTGTGATAGCGTTCAGATCTCGATAGTTCACGCAGAAGCAAAGTTCTTCTTCGAGTTTCTTGATGAAGAGAACAGAGACGATCGTCTGAAAGTGACTGACTCGAATGAAATCTTTGCTCAGGTTCTCATTCAGATAACGACGAAGTTCTAGAATTTCATCACAACTTATGTTGTACAAAGCGAAGACTGAGAATTGAGCATCTTCTTTAAGATGTATGACATGATCATGAGCTCAATGCGAAGACAAGATATTGACGTTCTTCTTGAAGAAGACATCTAAAAACTCAAAATATCTGAACGATAGAATTGTGACTGAATCGACATTCTTACTTTGTCGATAGACTTCAAGATCTTCTTGTGTCGTGAATGCAGTCAATTGAAATTTCTTTTTCATTTAATGAAGATTCAAATGAAGATTCTTATCATACATACTGTCTTGAGAACGAGACGAGAACTGAGCAAGAGTTGAGATGTTCTTTGAACAGACAGTCAAAGTCGCGCGACGCGATTTTGACTCGTCAGAGTCTAGACTAGAAGACGAGATTGACTCAAGATTCAAGAAAACATCGATTTTCTTTAGAATGATGCTAAACACTTCAATGTCTTTGACACGAGCAGCATGATCAAAGCTTCGAGCTTTCAACTCGACTATGTCAAGTTGTATAGAAGATCGATCGAATTGATCTGCTTGAAGAACAACAGAAGTTCTAGAAAGAGAAGAATTTTGACACTTGATTTTTGATGAGTATTCTTTTTGAATGACTTGAAGAATATGACTAGAAGCTTCTTGTTTCAGACGAGAGACAAGACTGAACGAGATTTGTTTCTTGTGAACGAGCTGAGTATTAATTGACTTCTCATGAGCGAACGAAGAATTATATTGCTTCTTGTAAGCAGACGAAAAACTGAGTTGCTTCTTTCAAGCGAATGAGAAACTGAATTGCTTCTTGCGAGCGAACTGAAAACTGAGTTGCTTCTTTCGAGCGAATGAGAAACTAGATTACTTCTTGCGAGCGAACTGAAAACTGAGTTGCTTCTTTCGAGCAAATGAGAAACTAGATTGCTTTTTGCAAGCGAACTGAAAACTGAATTGCTTCTTTCGAGCGAATGAAAGACTAGATTGCTTCTTGCGAGCGAATTGAGTGCTGAATTGCTTCTTGTGAGCGATCTGTAGACTGAATTGCTTCTTGTGAATGATTCGTGAACTGAGTTGCTTCTTGTGAGCGAATTGAGAGCGAGACTGAAGAAAAGCTACTTTGTTAACTTCAAGCGAGAAATTTTCTTCTTGTTGATTAAGATCATAGATCTTGACGAGAGTTTAACAACAATGATTAAGACAGAAGAAGAAAGACAAGATGAGAATATTGTGTTCAAAATTGACATCAATGACGTGACGACAAAGTCATGACAGACTCATGACGATAAGATATTGACTTAATTCAGTGACATAGAAGAATAGTCTTTCGATGTGTTCATCGAGAATCATTGTGATTTCGACAACATGAGTAATGTCATCGATTAAAGCGACTTGATCATCAAATTCTTAAAGTCTGCGAGAATGAGTTAATTGATGCAAGAGAAGATGATGTTGTTGCGCGAAGAATTTATTCATAAAGACATAAGCGAAGACTTCACTATCAATCAGAGCGAGAGCGAGAACTCTAGATTGAGCTTGACGTAGAATACAGAATACTATCATGTGACTATCTTTGAATGTCGAATTGAATTCAAAGAGTTTCAAGACAGATTTAGCAGAAAACTTTCTATATGATTGAAGTGAGAATGAGAAGATTGAGACTAGTAGACAAGATAATATGTATACAGATCTCTGAGCGCGACTTAGATCAGAGACTGAACTTTTCTTGCAGACAGCGAGACTTCTTCATCTATACTGACGACGTCACTGTCGTAGACGTTCATGATACGCAGAGTGAAGAGCTTCTTATTTGAGCATTCTTTAGCGATTTTGCTCGAATGTTGCAACTTGCAGTAGTAGCACAGCTTTCACTTGTTGCAGATTTTCTTGATCTCAGAAACGATCAGAGTCTTATCTTGAACGATGACAATGACAAAGCTTAGATTCATTGACTCATCGAGAAACGAGAAAGAGAGAGACGTAGATACTGTCGAAACAACAGTCACAGAGATGATGATCTTTGAATTCAAAGAATTACTGATCAATGCAGAGATGCTCTTGACTTTGACGAACAAAACAATGACGAAGACAAAGCGAGATTGATGATGCTTAAGCTGTTGAAGCTCTTCGTTGATGTCAGAGAATGCTTGAACTCATTGATGAAAGATGAATGATCGAGTTTCATCAAGATTTCGTCAGAAGAAGACGACGACTTAAGTGAAATAATTGACATTGCGCTTCAAACAGTCAATCAACGAGAAATCTTTCATCAAAGAACATTCTTTCTTTTGATAGAAGAGATTGTAGTAGTCGACAAAGCTATTCGTGTCTTGCTTCAGAATTTCGCGAAGATATAGATGAGCATCTTTTGCCTCGAAAGAATTGTTGCAGCAATGACGCAACTTGTGTTGTCAATCTGCAAAGATGAAAATGATACAGAGATTATTGACTCGATATTGACTCATTAGATTGTGAGTCTTCTTATCTATGATGAGTCGTGACTTGACATAGACGATCTTGACTCGATGAGAGAGATAACGATCGTCGTTCACGTTCATGCGCTGTATCAGACTCTGCTCTCATGCATTCAATCGATCTTTGTTTCTCTCATACTCAGATATGTTGAGAAGTTTCTCAAATCTAGAAGCGATGATGACAGCGACAGAATTCGCAGAGAGATGAACGATGAGAGAAGATTGATTGTTCAAGATTTGTGCGACAATCTGAGCTATCGTCGCGAGAAACTGAGAATTCAACTCTATATAGATTGAAGAACTGAGAACGATGAACGAGAATGAGATGATGACATCAAGTTGCCGAACTTGATTTTGAAGCTCTCGCATTGCGCGAAAGATCTCGACTGAATTTTCGATCACACTTTGAGCAAACTGTTCAACAGCACGCTTATCGTCGATCGAGAAATTGTGAGACGACTTCATTTGAGCGAAAGAATAACTAGACGAGATTTCAACGTATGAAAACGTTGCAGAAAGTGTAGATCTTTCGTAATGTCAGAGACTGAGCTAGACTAGAGATACTATCAATATAGATGACTGATATTATTATTACTTTGATAGAATCTAGATACAAGACAATACATCAGATAATGTACAAGACGAAAGACAAAGAGCGAAAGAAAAGAATGAAAGTTCGACTTCTATATACATGAATCGAGCAGAATCAAGACTAGACAGTAGTTTTATTAACTTAAGATTGCAGAAGTTTGCACACACGACTGAGATGATCAAAACAGAATTGCTGAAACTAGATTAAGATGACGATGACTAGATTGATGACTTGATTCATTGAACTGCGAAACAGATTCAATGAATCGAGATTATTTAAGATATCGACGATCTATGTTCTAAATCGAATTGATGATCTGACATCATGACACGTTGATTCAAATGACAATTTGTCATCTGAATCAGAATCTTTAGAGCGAGCATACTTGCTGACATCACGAGTCAGCTATATGTCAATGTCAGCAGATATGTTTAAGCTCTTTCAATGACTCTTATCGTGCTCTTTTCAGCTTTGTATTGTTTGTAGATCGTAATATGAAGCATTCAGCTCATCAAAGACGTGTCAAAAAGAACGTGCTTGAGTGCTACTAACTTTGAAGACATGTCAGAAAATATAATCATGAAGATCATTGTTCTGAACAGAACTGCTAGAATGAACAAACAATGTATGTCGATGTCAATCGAGCATAGAAGAAGTCTCAGTCTTCTCAAGCATCTTCAGCTTATTGCAACTATTCATCTACTTTTGTTGATTCTTTCTCTTTTATTTAATTCTTCGCTCTTCGATCTTTCTTTCTTCTTCAGCTGTTGCTCTTTATATCATCTGCAGCGTCAATACGTCTGTTATGCTGATTGATTCATTCGTGATCTGCGATGACTGTATAAAAGTAGATGACGATGTAATGATTGAAGAAGATGTTAAGAAAGAATTGACATGCTTGACTTGAGATCTCGCTGTCATCAGAACTTCAATCAGCGTTCTTGAAAATTCAGTAAATGACGCAGACTCATCGTCTTTATTGATTGCTTCTGATCAGCATATTATATGATTAACAGTCAGTCAATGATGAATGTCTGACTCATTGATTCAGCAGTACTTTTTCTTATTATGACAGTTTTCTTTGCAAATTCAACTCATCTGAAGAACTTTCGTCTGTTCTACAATGTCTGCACGAAGTCAATCATGCTCATTGACTTTCTTCTTCAGCTTTGCTGTTTGAGTGAGTGATATCTTCATTGTTGAAAGCTCAGTCACAAGCGCTGAAGATGCAATATCAGTCTTATTGCAATTGAAGATGAGTTCTAAATTAATGTTTACATTCTTTTTGTCTGCTGAGTACTTCTGTTGAACATTCGAAGCTACTTTCTTTCAAAAATCATGCAGTGTCAGAATCATTCACTCATTCTTCTTTATTAAATATCAGACAACGATGACTTTTATAAATACTAGCACACACTCTAGATTGATGAAATCAACATGCTCAGAGCATTTATGCATCTGCTCTTGACGCAGATCTTGAAGATTGACGTTGTTCTCATCATCTATAGTAATTTGCAAGACATCATTGATGATGAGAGTGACTTCATACTTAACTGTCATGTTCATAAACGATCTGAGTGATTCTAGCGATAACGATGACTTTGACTTCATTGATTCTCGTCTTTTCATCAATGCAGTGAGCTTCGTGAATTGCTTTGAAGCTGCTTGAGTCTTAGACTGATTATCATCTAGATTCTTCTCATTCTCATTCTCATCTTCAAATCAGTCAAGCTTCGCTGATGATCACATTGATGATGACACACGCGCTCTTCAAGTGACAAGAGTAGCAGCAGTCTTAGCGACAAAGATCACAAGCTCGCTCGAGATGAGTGCGTTTACGTTGACAGCTTGAGAGATCTGAGAGGCCTTGAGAGAATTAAGCTGAGAAGTCTTGAGAGAATTAAGCCTGAGCAAAGAAAGGTCTTCTACATCTGAAAGCGTCGAGGATGAGAAGATCTCTGCCTCTGAAGAAAGTACGATAGAATTCTTAGATACGGGGGCGATTTTGCGTGCCTTAGAAGTCTTGGGTGCATCTAGGTGAAGCAGGGCCTTGGAGGGAGCTCTTTTGCGTCCGGTACGCCTGGGGGGCATTCTGACTATCTAGAATTGCCCCCGTGTAAGGCTGAGGTTTGTATAGCTTCAAAAATGAAGCTTTGGGGTGTTTTGGGGATGTGGGGATGATATCTAGGTATTTGCTCTATTTGCACCAAATTTGAGGCTGATTTGTGGGTTTTCCCCGCCAAATTCGCTAAAACCCGAAAACTGAACTAGACTTTCGGATACAACGATAGCATTTAAGTCCAATTTCAGAATTTGGGATGTCAATCTCTGGGGGGCTTTATTTTTTTGTTGCTACGCCCGCATCCGTATTTCGAATAAAGACACGCTGTACTCCAACCCACCTCTAAATCACAAGACGTTCGATGGATGCAAGAGGACCATATGTGATCAGAAGATGCAACACCAAAATCACAAGTTTCAGTGACTGAGATTAGCTTTTGTGCACAGAGTTAAAATCGTCTCTTAAGGAGATAACCATCGAACCCTGGTACCTGTATTCGAATATGGACACCAATGTCTGATGCTGAGTTTGGAAAATCAGCATTATTTCCTCTGTAGTAGAGATTTGGAAAGACGGTGCTCCATGAACACACTCATCAGCCACTCTGCCGGCGTCCACGGGCAGGTCAGGGCTTTCTCTGAAGATATCATGAATGGGGTAGGCCAGTATCAAAAGTAGTAACCAAGAAATCTACTTCCAGATAGAACTAGAACGATCTTCAATATAGTCCTCAGGAGGTCATCCCAGAGCCCAACCAGTCCAACTTTTCACCAACTGTCAAGTGAACCAAACGAACTTCGCTTGTTATCTTCTTACATATAATCTACCTCAAACCCAACCAGGGGGTGCAGGACGTCAATCAACAGTAGCGTTGCCGGAATGATGTCTAAATGGATATTGAAAACAACACAGGCATTGATTGACGCGGGATCTATTGCAAAGCTTGTGCGACAAGAAAGGTTCGGCAGATGAATATATGGAACTTGGTCAATTTCGATTTTCCACACTCAGAATGCTGCTTTGAATAGTTGGCCTGGTGTCTGACTATCGGTTATTGTTCACTGGCTCTCTGTAACCCCCTGGTGACCGGGCTCCCTTCCCTAGAAACAAATTTACGAAAGGTCCATTTTCTGCGCATCAAAGACTAGTACTCTATACTTAATAAAGCATACCTGGGAAAGTAACTAATATTGGCAGCCGCACTACGAGTACCTCTTTAGGGAATAACGCCGAGCTGCTCTTCGTATGTTTAGAACAAAGGGAATGCGTTTTCTTACTGGTGGTCCTAATCGTAACAGAGGATGATCTACTATCAGGGAGACACCTCCAGTTTTGCGCAAGAGTACGAAGTATCAATAACATGACATAAGTCACCAATATGAGTTCTTCTTTTCCATCTAACATATCTCAGATAGCGATAATTTCGTTTTCGATACTGTTCTCTCCACTCTTGACAATCTCGGTCAAATTCAAGCTGACCTTTCGGACCTAATATACCTATTCCGCAATATCATCTTCATTGCGATAGTTTCACCCAGGCTATCCAAAAGCGGAAAGAACTCTCACGATCATGCAGAAGGAAGAGTCCAAAGAACGACCAAATGTAATGGCCAAAAGCGGCCGTTGGAAACAAAGCCGCCAACAATTCAGCAATTCCAGAAAAGATGAAATATATGCTCGCATTCTAGAACAAAGCGGACGACAGCATTCCAATGCATATAATAGACTATCTGGAAATCAGCACTCTTCGAGTCGGAGCTAGAAACATCTAACTTCTGAAAGTTGGTATTCCTCGATCCAATATCCTCACACCTTACCACACCTCCCAATGGCAATCGAAACCCGCTCCCGAGTCCGCGTCAAAAAGGGCCTGACCCCCTACGGCCCGAAAAAGCGCCGCTACTCCGAAGAGTCCATGGCCACAACGCCCGCAAACCCACGTCCAAAGAAGGCCAAGACACGTCGTCGAAGAACCATCAACAAAAACGCGCCTGTACAGACGACTACCCCCAAGAAGGCTGTCTCCAAGAAAAACCCCCCCAGGGAGGCCGCTCCGGACCAGTACACCACTCCCAAATTGACCAAGAAACCCTCCATCAGGAAGCCCGCTCTCAATACCACCACAAAAACACCCACCAAGAAACTCACCCTCAGAAAATCCACCAAACCCCTTGACAAATCCTACCTCCCCACCCCCACCACCGCCTCCACCACCACCTCCACCACCACCGCCTCCCCCTACGCCCCCACCCGGCCCCCCAGCCCCCCCACCGCCCTCTCCATCTACGCCGAAACCCCCTCCGAAGAAACCGACTCCAGCTCCGACTGGGACGGCGACCGCATCCGCCACCTAGCCGCCTCGATGAAGAAGAAAGCCGCGGTGCGGATCCCGGTCCCTGTGCCCGTGCAGGATATGAGCATCGAAGAGGTGGTGGAGAAGGCGCGGGTGATTCGTGGGAGGTTGGGGCTGGGCTGGGGGGGTGGGGGAAGGGTTACGGGGGTGGTGGAGGTGGCGGGGGAGTGGTTGGAGGATGGGGAGAGGTGTAGGGCGATTTTGGAGAGGGCCAGGGCGATCAACAGGTGAGGACTTGTTGGGTAGTGCCGATGGGGGTGGTCGTATTAATCTCCTTTTATCTTTTTTCTATTCTTTTAATATCGACCTTTTTATTTTATTTCTACACAACTGATTTACCGTGCAAGGGTACTGTTATCAGAATCAACGTTCCTCTCCATATCTCCCTTTCCATCTCTTGGCCCCCCTGATCCGAAACTTGACTTCTCTGCCCACGCAGTGCCCACGCAGTGCGGTGCCGCGCTTTGGGGCTTTCGATACCGTGATCTCGGTAGCTTGGTTCAGAGGCTTCGGGGGTGGTTTTTTTTTGGGGTTGATGGAAGTGGGAAGGGGAAGGGGGAGCAGATGACATGATCACGACCAAAACTCACCGTAAACTTTTTGCCTCGGTTCTCAGACGTGTACTATTCTAACCCCAACTGAGGCAAGTCAACTTACGGAAGCTTTCCACGAGCGCCGCATTGGAAATCTGTTTTTGGAAAAAGAAACGTGACAGACGGACGGGCAATAAGCTCGATGACTCCAGCGGAGTGCCATGGAAAGAGTGGATGGTAGGGGATGTAACAGTTAATGCACCCCTACGTTTCCGGCGAAGGCGCAGTGTTGCTTTTACATAACATTACTACTACATTAAACAACCATACTTCTACATTACCTCCAAGGTCCCGGTTTCCTCGGCTTCGTCTGTGTGCTGGAGTGTCCAGGCGGCTGGGTTTGGGAGTGCCCGGCTTGGATGCCGGCTTTGCGCGTGTTGGGGGTGTGGCGGATGGTTCGGTGGGTTTTGTTATATTCTAGCTGCTCTTGGCGAGATATCCTTGCCTTCCGGTTGCGCTGGAGGGGACGTTGGTACCCTGCGGTGCTTCTCCCTGGAATTTTGCGTTCCGAATATGGAACCCGTTTACCCACCTCCATTTAGCCACCGAGAATGCCCCGTCAGCAAGGCATCGTCCTCGTCAACGCTGTCTATGCCGTAGCCCTTCCCAACCCTTCTTTGTACCTCGCCAAAGCCCTATCTCTACAATCCTTATGCACCACAATCGGTTTCGGATACCCCGCCTTCTCCATCAATTTCGCCGCTCCCCGCCCATACGGATCGTGTATCGCCTTCCCCTCCACCGCCTTCAGCTCCGGCACCCACTTCTTGATATACTCCCCCTGCGGATCATACTTTTCGCTCTGCAACAGCGGATTGAAAATCCTAAAGTACGGCTGGGGATCCACTCCCGTGCTGGCGCTGAACCCCCAACCACCGTTGTTGCTCGCGAAATCGCCGTCGATGAGGTGTTCCATGAAGTAACGCTCACCCATACGCCAGTCGAGCAGAAGGTCTTTGGCGAGGAAAGAGGCGACGGTCATACGAGCGCGGTTGTGCATGTAGCCGGTGTGGTTGAGCTGGCGCATGGCGGCGTCGACGAAAGGGTAGCCTGTCTTACCTTGGGCCCAGGCATTGAACATTTCCTCTGAATACTCCCATTCGATGTTGGTGTATTCGGGTTTGAAGGGTTTGTTCATACTTGAAAGCTATTAGCGGGGAGGACTTGATGTGGGGAAGCCGACGGGCAAAGGGGTATGTCACCATATGAAAGGCCAATGGGCCAGAACGTGCTTGTAGAAATCTCGCCAGGCGACTTCTGATATCCAGCATACTATACCTAGGTTGCCGCCATCAAGCTTTTTCGTAGTATTGGAATCTCTTGCGCGCGCTATGGCTGTCCTAGCTGCTAGTGTACCTGCGGCGAAATGTACGCTAAGTACGGCAGTGCTGTTGGCGGCCGGATAGTTCCTGTTGTCCTTGTAGTTGCCGGCTTTTGTCTTCAAGAATTTGTCCAATCGCTCATGGGCCTCATGTTCGCCCGGTGGCCACATACTTCGGAACCTTTTCTTCTCCTCATCAGTGAGACGCTTGTTCTCTGGTGCCTCTGGTATCTGGGAGATGAAAAGGTCTTTGAGCTTGTTTCGTGCACCCTCAGGATTCTTGCCAGGAGGATGAAACAAGTCAAGTTGCTTTGGATGGGAATGCAGATATGCGACCCAGGCGCGGAACCAAGGGCTGTAGACAGCATACTGGTTCCCAGTCTGGCTTTGAAGCTCTCCAGGAGCTACAACACACGTATCAGGCACAACAGTGAACGCAATTCCTTTCTCCACCCCCATTCTAACCATCTTAGCTTCTCGCCTCAGTTCGTCGACCTCGTATTCGATGTTTGCAAATAGATGGCTTGCGCCCCATTTCTCGCACAGCTCCAAAATTCTACCCGGTATGGTCTTTCGTTTCTCGATAGTCTCAACGTACAACGGAATATCTAGCTTCGCAAGATCTTCCTTCAAAACTTCCAGCGTCCTAAGAACAAAATCCACTCGAACAGAGCTCGTCATATGGGCCTTGTAGTCTTGAGGAGAAAGGATGTGGAGGCAGATCAAAGGGACACCCTTGCTCTTCGCCTTCTCTGAGGCTAAATGTAGCGATTTATTATCGTGGGTTCGAAGATCCGTCTTGAACCAATGTACGACCGCATCCTTCACTTTGATATTCTCGCGGCCACTTTCCGTCTCTTTTTGTGCCTTGCCAAGCGTGTCAATCGGGCGTTCGAGCTCGTTGTTCTTGTATTGGAGACATCGCGCGTTTGTCATTTCGGGTGGGTAAAATTCACGGTCGACAATATTATATTTCTCCTCATTCGGCATGTCTGTAAAGCCTGGTACGTTCTTCCTTACTTTCTTAGATGGAGCGTCGGCCGCTTCATTTGCCTTCCGTTTGACTCCGTTCGTAAACATCCTATGTTGGAGCCGTATGATTCGGGGCTTCGCTCGCGTCAATTGCAGGGCTCGCAGCTGTGTAAAAGGAATTCGGGAATGCGGATTAGGATGTGCGGCTCTCAGGATGGTGGATATTGCGAGCATGCAGTTGCGTGAAAAGTTGAGCAGTATATTACAAGTAGAGTGGCACGAGTAGTAGTAAGAAAGCGAAAGGCGAATCAACCAGATTCGCGAATCGCAGATCGCGACAGGTAGCGCGCAGTAATGACGTACTCTAGAATATTGGCTTTCTACTTGAGATAAGCGATTCATCCCTGCAATTGCCGCGAACGGACCGAACCAAAAGCGAAGATTACTCGTCCTGAAAGCTCAAAGACAAAGGGTGGAAGCTTTGATACCAAATCTTTCAAACATGACTCCTCAATGGGTTGAGTTTTAACGGTGTTGTACTCGAGAAGCGTTGGTTTGGTCAGCGAGCCCGCATTTGAATCGATCACTTCAACAGCCTGGGATAGGAGATCAACTTGCCTCTCGAGAGGTGCACCATGTCTCAAGCTTAATTACCTAGACGAATATCCATACTAAAGATGTAGGCAATCATATATGTGATCCTGCTTGGCAAACGCAAAATTCCCAATCAGTAGTGAGGTCTTGCAAAAATGAGCATGAATCTTTCTGCGTGAGCAGCGTGTAAGGGGAAAATCTGAAAGTTCAAAGAGGCGAAAATAAGTTGCAAGTCAGTGGACACGCATTGTTCGAAAAAATCCAATTAGAGACGAACCCGCATCCATAATTCTTACTTCTACCTTGTAGGAAGAATTGTACATGTGAAAATAGAAGCATCAGCCTAATGTTCCGTGTTCGCACCAAGATTTGAAAATTTAGAGACCTAGGAAATAATGAACGCCGTGAGAACGACCTGAATGTGCACATAAGCACTCGTATTGCCAAAGACTTAGAAGAACATGGTGGCTTAACCCTACTCAATGCACGTCTGAAGCAATGAGGATTAAGAAGAGTTATGGTTGGATTAAAGTCGGTGGAGAACAGGCAAATTCGGATGCTCATCTTCTCTAGATGAAATGAATGGAGATACTGACTGCAATGGAAAAGGGAACATTCATCAGTGTTTTCATCGATAGACCAAGAGAACAATGAGTCTAAGGAAATTGTGTAGGATCGTCCTAAATAAGGAACGGGCCTAGATAGTGGTATCGCTTCATCCACAGAAACTACAATGTCCCGCCCGTATCTGTGATAAGCCTAGTAAACTCGAAAGTCCTATCTCTTCAGCAGGCGAGTCTGATAATAGGAATACTTCATCTCCGGTCACTGGCAAACGCTCTCTGTTTCCCCCCTCATTCATGAGAAAGGATGAGGAAGCCTTGACAAGCTCGCACTGAGCTGCTCGTGCAAGGGAGACAGATGGACCGGGGTTTTTGGGGAGAATTGGAGGGGCGAAGGGGATGAAGTTGGTTTGGGATGACAGTATATCAAGGCGAAGAAGTGATCGTAAAGCTCGAGGTGCTGTTCATCAGATATTGTTTGTGAAGTGCCTAGATGGCTCTGCTTAACCTTTCAATCTGTAACCATCCTAGCAATCCTATAACCAATTAGCCTCCGACCTCCCCACCCCACACACTCAATCCAAAATTTCTCTCACCTCACCCCCCTACCCCCTTATCAGGACGACCTAACCTAGCGCTGCCGGCTCCCACTCCACACACTCTTCAACAGCCCGTCCCTCTGCGCCAGCCTATTCAAACTGTCGTCGCCCTCTCCCATCGCGCGCACAAACCCGCATAGCGCATACACCTGGTTCTCCCCCGTGTACCGACCGTTCTCATCGACTTTTCCGACCGAGATCTGCACCGACGCGTGGTCTTTGGCCTATACAAACGCATCAGCTGGGAAATTTGAGTGAGAGTCTAGAAGTTGAACCTTGATGATGCGGTTTGTAGCGCTACACTTCCGAGGAACGTAGCTGTGAGGTTTGAATGTTAGATGAAGTCTGGGATGCTGATGGGGAAGAATTGTGCTGATGGGGAGGGGCTTACAGATCAACGAGCTCGCCTTTGTCGTTTTCCATTGTGAGGGGAGTGGGATTAGATAGTTCGGAAAGCGTCTATGTGTTGTGATGCAGAGGCTAGTTTGTTTGGACGACTGAGGCTTGGTGATAGAGTATTCTCGCTTAATCTGGAGGTAAACTACGTGGGTCATGTGATCGGCCAGCAAACCCTTACCTTCTTTTTCGTATCTTCCTTGGTTATATTCTGAAAAGGTTATGGCTGAGATTCAAAAACTTGTACAGGGATATCTATCTATTTAAAAAGCTCATGCGCCGAGTATCCGCTAGTATCACCAATCTGTTGTACATCTCTTCCAACAAGAAACAAAGAGTCCAATGTTACACCTGCTCCTACCCCTCAGGGTGCCGACGCACTGGCCCGATCCAATATAGCCTCCCTTGTGTCAGCACGAAGCTGTCCTTCTTCTTCCGGAACTATGAGCCTCACTTTCTTCCCTCCACTACCAGTCCGAGGTCCTAGACCTCCGCGAGACGATGCCTTCCTACCCCCTAATCCTCTCGGACTATCCTGCCTGTGCAATGTTCCTCTAACTTTACCATTCCACCCAGCACTACCATCCGCCACCAAGCCTCGTGTCTCCTCGACGGCTCGGCTCTCCCCAACAACCCACTCATCACCTTTCACTATTCCTGCCTTTTTGCTCTCTCCCATCGTTTTGAGAACTTCTTGCCGCCTCATTCCCATGACACAGTCGTGGAGGCATCCACCTGTAGCACAGCCTCCTTCGCTTACAAAGGCATCCCCCCACCAGACACGTAGACAGCCTACATGTCCACCATGTCCGCACTCTTGACACCAAGCCCAAAGTGAGCTTGCCCCTCGCGGTTCCTTGATCTTAGTGTTCACAGCCCCATCGACAGAGATCGGACCTTCGCCGTTACAAACGGGGCAAGGGGCCCAGTATTTATTGCAACGTTCGCAATACCTTGGTCTATCGCCCTTGCTGGGCTTTTGGCAGACTGTACACCATGGTCCACCAGGCGTGATTCCATAGGCTCCGTGGTCTGAGACATCTGGGTAAACAGGATAGGCAAGTTTGCGGATGTGGGCCGCTTGACAATGAAAAGAGAGCGAGCTTAGTTGATCGTGGTACGTAAGAAGCACGGAAAGCACGAGAGCAGGCGGTATTGGGTGAGTGTTAGGAGGCGTAAGTGTAAGGAGGAGTTGGGTGGGCAGCTGGACCGAGGAAAGGTCAGTAGTATAATAGGTGACTAAGGGCCCAAGCATAGCACTGAAGGTCCATGGGGGGGGGTCTAGCGAATCGTATAGCGGAGGGGAAGGGCCCGAGGGTACACCAATTATTGTCGACTCTATATCATGATTACTGGTAGCAGCTTTGGGAATGTCCATATCCTGGGTATGAATGATTGGCAACTTCGGGTGGGATGGGCGGAGAACGGGGCTTGTAACGGTGGAAGAGGGGAAGGTCTCTGAGTCCGTGTATAATAGAGGGTCGGAATCGTTGCGTAGTAAGGACGAACTTGGCCTGGCCGGGTAAACATCGCCGGTTGCGCTAGATTCTGAGTCCAACTCCAAGTCCGAAGGATCATGGTTTTGTCCCTTCATATCAGAATGGAACACAGGTACCGGATTAGATCTTTCGGGCTCCCCGGTACTTTCAAAAGAGTTGGTCGCGTCGAAAGAACCTGGTAGTGAATCTGCTTGGAGTGAACTACTTTCCGACGCCGAAAACATCTGAGCATTCTGGAAACTTTCATTTGAGTCGTGCCGGTCAAGTCTGGGTGCAAGAAGACCTGTTACTGATCGCGTTGGTTGATCAAGCCGAACTAAGTTCCGGGGCTGTGCCCTATAATTCTCAATGGCAGCTCGGCGTTCCGCCATGGTCAATTCGATGTCTGGAAAGCCTACAAGCGCTGACGAAGGGTATGTACTGCCCTGGGGATATTGGGTGTCCTGTGGGAGACTTATAGGATCAACGGTGTTACTGCCCTTACGATTTACTCCTTCGCCAACGGACTTCGTTGTTATCAGCTTGAACAGTTCAGAGCTAGTACTTGCTTGCGAAGCCTGCGAACGCTTTTCCCATGCTGGAGCAGGCAAACAAAGAGAATCTTCTTCATCTAAAGAGAGTGTGTTTCTTGAGTTTTCTGCTCGTACCGAAGGTTCGAGCATGGGTCTGGCGATTGGTGTGGTCATGTTGGACCCATCTTCGAGGGTTAATGGTACTGTGACTTTGCTCGGTAGAGCTTCGTACACTTGCTCATGGCCGCTTGTTTCGGAAACTGGCTTAGTAGTCTCTCTACTTGTCGGCGGTTGACGAACGGCGTCATCATGATCTGAACTGATCTTCTTGTGTCGAAAGTTTATACGAGCCTTGTTTCTGCATTCCTTCTCAACTACTAAACTTAGTACTCTCCAGGTCTGCGCTTCGCGATACTGGCCAACATGGGTTGCGAGCATTGCGTTCCTTTTAAATCTGTCGCTCCAACTCTGATGCAAACCACAAGCGCAACGCATCACCGTTGTCGTCAATGGTAGCCTGTAATGGTGAGCAAGGAATCTGAATGCATGGACATCGAATAATCCGGTTATATGTCCATACGCCGCAACTTGAGCTAGGTGATAGATTGACCGTTGCTGCAGGGCTTCGTCCAGCCTAACAACCGGTCCACCAGTGCTGCCAGACGGAGGTGTACTTGCTAATGATTTAGATGATCTAGTACTCGGCGGTCTAAAATGACGGCTCTTGACTGATGAACTTAAGAGACTTGGTTCCTCGAGACTGCCCTCTGTTGCGCTCTGACTGCCACTGAGCTTTTCTCCACTGATGATGAAATTATTGTTTCTTTGCAAGAAGGCTTCCGATAGGTGATCCAGCGACCTCCGCCTACGTTCTCGCCTCTCGGAGAAAAAGCTGATTTGACCATTTGGAGATGCGGCAACTACATTAAGGCTTCTCCTATCAGATACCTTTGGCGCAAAATTCATGTCAGTTTGCGTAAACATGCCTGCAATGCCCACAGTCCATAGCAGACTCTCGGAGTGCCATAGCATCGCTGTTGGCGCTGTTTCATAGCGATCAACCTCACGAAACGGCATGAAAGGTCGGCGAAGGTCCCAAACATGAATTCGTGGGTCTTGATGGTCATAGGAAGTCGCAAGCTGAGTGCATTGCCAGCTCCCTGCATTTCGTCCCTCTGAAGCCCAGCAAGCAGGACGCCAGCGTACATTGAGAATACCCCTTGGAGCTCGAAGTTGCAAGGACGACTTCATTCTGCGATCCGTTGAGGAAAAGTCCCAAACCTTGACGTTTTTATCAGCTCCTCCGCTGACCAAGTGTTTACCGTCGGGATGCCAATCAATAGAATGGCATGTCTTCTCGTGGGCATTGATCTTGAGTATCGGAGCGTTGTCTCTCCGGAAATCCCAACGTTGAATTACTCCATTATCAGTAGCAGCTGCGAATTCAACGCCATTCGTAGGCGACCATCTCAAATCACGGACTCCCTCGTTGTTCCCAGGATATTTGAAACGACTTCGACATGTCATTACACTTCTATCACCTGCTAAATCACGCAGATCCCAAAGCCGAATTGTAGCATCCTGACTCCCAGATAGCAATAAGGCGCCTTGGTGAGGGTTGAAAGCAACCCTATGTACCTGACGATTGTGCTCGTGCAATCGAGCCAGTTCCACCCCTGGCCGGTTTATATCGTAGACAACGATCTGACCATTTGCAGCAGCAGTAGCAATAGTGCTATCAAACCTCCCGTGAGACCATTTAACGTCATTTGCAGCTAGCTGATCTTTGTGTCTCGCTGATATGGCCCCTTGAGAAGTATTGTGGGTTGAAGCGTATGCGATAATCGCAGAGCGTAGGTTGAAATCCTCTGCGCATGCAGACCCCGAGACTTGAACAGTTTTCAATATATCGCGTCCTGCAAGGATAGCATGTGTTTTATGTGCGCAAATGTCTAGAGCAGCTATCGGAATGCCGGTTTTGTGGGCTGTACTTTTCGACGACAAGGGACTACAATAGCGATCAGTCAAATGCCTTATAGAACAACGTTGCCGAAACTGCGTCTGACCTTGAGCTCCTCGGTAACCCCACTCTCGGAAGGGATGACCTGCGATCTATTGGTCTATTGCCATCGGCACTGGTTGGTCGAGAGCCGTAGATGAAGGGCTGAGCAAATCGTACGATGGCGTTGGCCGCTCGGTTGCCATAGCGTGGAGGTGGAAGAGGCGGGGCTGGAGGAGGAGGAGGAACTGGAGCTTCGCGGTCGGGACTGCCGGACATTGCGGGTCAGGGCGGGGCAAGGGCAAGCTCGAGAGGAGAGTGTCCCTCCGCTCGTCGCGAGCCCCTCCATCGACGAGGCTCGAGTCGACGCCAGTGGTGATGGGGGACGGGCGAAGTTCAAAAGACGGTTGGCTATTCTCGTACGGAATATTCCGTACGTCTAAGGTTGATTCGAGAATGACATGCCCTTTGTTGTGGGCCACGATCGGTTGCAGTAGCGTGTTCCCTCAATTTCTCAACGTGTACAAGTCCAAGGTACGCAGCGAATGTGGTGTACAAATTGAGTCGGCCTAGCTAAGACCATTGGCTGTATCAGCAGGTGTTGGCTAGGTGGGTCTTTAACTAGAGGTTAGGGACGTTAGGGAGAGATGTTCCGGGGATTATGACTGCGTTAGCGGCAAACTCAACCCTTTAGGCCTCTACCCCAGGGAAGGACAAATAAACAAAAAAAAGTACTAACTATTTACCTTTTAAGGCATCTAGGTCCCGTCAATGTAGATTTAGGTAAGCTCTCCATCCCACCTGCACTTACAGTTATACCGTGGACTCGAGCTACCGGTGGATTCCAAGAACTCAAGACGCTCACGCGACTCCCTCGCTCTCTCGCCACTTCTTCACACCCCTCATCTATCATGTATAATTCGTGACGCATGTGTTATTGCCTCTACATAATTTATTATGAGAGCAGCTTAAGATCTTCAGAATACTGTGACCGGCGTTTGGGATGCTATCTGATCAATCGTTATCGATAATGACTTCCTCCACAATTACTCGGGTTCTTCACCCATGGGTCTCGGACAAGACTGCCCGAAACATTCTTGTATACACTCACTACTGTTCTCCTATCATTCTCTTAGCCTTCTTCCTCATCGCCATTACCGCTTACAGCATTGCTACTGCCTCCAGCGACGCTGTTCTCCACCCCTCAACAGAGCACACGGGACCGGGTGGGAAACCTCTGCCACAGAAAGTCACGCCATCCGCAAAGGAGAAGCAGGAGAAGAACGCTTTGTGCTTCAGTCGTGGGAGGAGACTCCTGTTTGAATGGCTGTCGGTGGGCACCATTCTAACGTTTGTTGGCAATGCTGTGGTCGTTATCCTACATGCTATCTTCGACAGAAAGGACAACTGGTGGTGCGGTGAATCTGTAGCAGTATGTCTGTACCTAGACAATACCTTTGAGCAGAAATCACTGACGTAGGTTCTGGAGATTTACGTGGTGGCCTGCTTCTTCGTCTATACCCTCTTCCTCATATCCATCCTCGACACAAAACGTTCGCCTACCGTGGCTCACCTTGTGACATGGATAATAGCTCTCGTATTAGAACTGGTCCTGTTCGGAGCTTCTCTTGCGATTTACACCTCGCGGCACCGTGAGCCCAAGGCAGGGCATCCCGACGGGGGTCAAATGAGAAAAGGAGTTACTACTTGGGAAGGAATCGAAATAATCATCGGCGTTCTGCGTATACTATTACTAGTCTCTCTGGTTACTTTCTACGCCCTATTTGTAACGCTCCGGCAGGCGAATAAGGCGAAGCACGACCAAGTGGAGAATGGAGGCCCACGAGAGTCGACAAATTTGCTTAACGGCCATGCAATAGGAAATGGCTCACTCAACGGCCATTCATATGGTGCTACAAGTCCTCCGGTGCAGGCAAAGGAAGAGACATCTGGCTGGTCCCGACCAACCACAATCCCTTCTAAGAGCTGGTGGGAATATATACGTGGATATTCGCTCTTCTTCCCATATCTTTGGCCTGCTAAATCACTCAGACTGCAGATCACTGTTGTAGTATGCTTTACGCTTGTCATGCTGGCCCGAGTGGTCAATGTCATGGTCCCAATCCAGGCCGGAGCGATCACAGACACCCTGTCTGGAGAACATGGAGCTTATTCAGGGGTGCCATGGGGCCAGATACTCTTGTACATCCTCTATCGACTACTTCAAGGCAACAACGGTCTTCTGGGCGCGCTACGAGGAACACTCTGGGTACCCATTAGCCAGTACTCTTACCAGGAGCTCTCAACGGCCTCGTTTGAGCATGTACATGGTCTAAGCCTAGATTTCCACTTGGGTAAGAAAACTGGGGAGGTGCTCTCGGCCTTGAGCAAGGGTAATTCGATCAACACATTTCTGGAACAGATTACCTTCCAAGTGTTTCCTATGCTCATTGACCTTGCTGTCGCCATCGGCTATTTTCTCATTGCCTTCGACGCCTACTACGCGCTTGTCGTTACTATTGTAACATTCGCATATCTGTACCTTACCATTCGCTTGGCCCAATGGCGAGCAGAGATACGCCGAGAAATGGTCAACTCTAGCCGCCAGGAAGACGCTGTCAAGAACGACTCTATGGTTTCTTACGAGACCGTGAAATACTTCAATGCAGAGCAATACGAATTTAATCGATACCGCGGCGCTGTGCAAGATTATCAGAGAGCCGAATACAAAGTCTTAATATCTTTGAACATAATGAATGTTTCACAGAACCTTGTTTTCATGCTAGGACTGTTGACCACCTGCTTTATTGCTGCGTATCAGGTTACAACTGGCCAGCGTCAAGTTGGACAATTCGTCGCGCTCTTAACTTACATGGCTCAGCTTCAGGGTCCATTGAATTTCTTCGGCACGTTCTATCGGTCTATTCAGTCTGCCATGATCAACTCGGAGCGCATGCTCGAGCTCTTCAAGGAGAAACCCACCGTTGTTGATGAACCAGACGCGGAAATTCTCTCGTCTTGTGAGGGAAGAATTAATTTTAACGACGTCGAGTTTTCCTATGACCCAAGGAAGCCGGCTCTAAACGGTTTGACCTTCCACTGTGCTCCTGGAACCACGACAGCCCTTGTTGGAGAATCCGGTGGTGGCAAATCCACCGTTTTTCGCTTGCTCTTCCGCTTTTACAATATCAACAACGGGAGCATTCAGATTGACGGTAGGGATGTGAAAGGCCTCACAATAGACTCTTTGCGTCGACACATTGGTGTCGTGCCACAAGACACTGTCTTGTTTAACGAGACACTAATGTACAATCTCAAGTACGCCAACCCCTCTGCCACGAATGAAGACGTCTACAATGCTTGTCGAGCGGCTAGTATTCACGAAAAGATTGTAAACTTCCCCGACGGCTACCAATCCCGTGTTGGAGAACGTGGACTTAAACTATCTGGAGGAGAGAAGCAGCGTGTAGCCATCGCTCGTACCATACTCAAGGATCCGCGTATTATCCTCCTCGACGAAGCTACCGCGGCCCTAGACAGCGAGACCGAACAACACATTCAAACCGCCCTGGACAAGCTTTCTCAAGGTCGTACTACTCTCGTTATAGCACACCGCCTGTCTACGATTACTACCGCGGATCAAATCTTAGTGCTGCACTCCGGCAAAGTTGCCGAAAGAGGGACACACGACCAGCTCTTATCTCTCAAAGGACGCTATGCAAGCATGTGGCGCAAGCAGATTCGGGCGCAGAAAGCCGCAGAGCAAGCTAAAGTCCTTTCGGATCGGGCAGAGCAGCTACGAAATGAAGCACAAGGCGGTGAGAGCCCTAGCCAAAGTGAGGACGAGAGGAAGGGCGGTAAAAAGCAGAGAGCATCCAAAGGCTCGTTCAGCGGTGGAAGGCCAAAGGTTGACAGTGGCTCCGGCATGCCTCACGGTCACCCATGAAACTCTGGAATTCTCAGGGAAAACATGATGGACGGACGGAAACCTGACGAGGCGAGATGCAAAGATGGAATACACACAAATGTCCCACAACAAGCACGGGAACGATTTACGAAGTGACGAGCACATATATTAATACATTTCTCTAGCGCGCAAGCTCTGGATATCGATAACCCCGGTGGCACTAATTCTTTCTTCTTGTTGGTGCGCTTGGGATAAGGACAAAAAGTCTGCGATAGCAAGAGGAAGCCTTTTACTGGCCTTTACAAAAATATGCGGAAAGTCCGGAGTGAGGGGTTAAGTTCTTGTTAATATGATAGCTGAAGACGCACATAAGAATAGAAAGTTCGGGCTCACATAACCTGTTACTGTTGGTTTCGTCCACCAGGAGCTCATGATAGGGCTCGAAGACAAGGTCTCTTCATCACTTTTCCATTCCATCGCTCGTCCATGCGCAGTCTGGTCGAGATACATTGGTTCAGTCCTCCGTTCTCCTATCCATTGCACGACCCTCCTTCCAACAACCCATCCTGGACTCTTCAAGGCCTGCCACGCACTCCCCCTATATAGCCCTTCCGCACACCATTTTCCGTCATATTCTCGCCGCACATTCAGACTTTCTGCCTCTAAAACTCCTTACAAACCCTCCCAGATGTTCAAACTTCCTCGTCATTTATCAAAGCCAAAGCACTTCCACTGATATTCTATTGTTGTCACGCACCCATCCTTCCGACCTCCTTGGCCGAGCGGCTTCCACCGTTGTCTTGAGACGTTCTATCTTCGTTACATGTATACCTTTCCCTACCCCCGTTCGGCGACCAATACCTCTTCTTGCACACCCAGCTCCCTCTGCTTATGCAATTCTCCATACCCTCGCTCACTACACTGCAGATTACCATCCTCGACTCCGACCTTCTTGTTATGCTTGCAGGAAAGGTGGATACAGTGTTTAGATATCATTATTATAGTTTACCCCCAGGTTCTGCTGGGAGTGGATTATTCGATTTGAAGACCCATGGTGATTTTTTATTTCTTTATTTCTTTCTTCATTTTAACGTGCTTATGCAGCCAAAGGCTATCAAGCACAGCATACTATCTACGTATGTAGATACACATGGAGTCGTACTGACAATGTATGTAGTATGGAAAAGCTCTCTGCGTGAAACAGGCTCTTAGAGCTAAAAAAACCACACAATGTTGTTTATTCTAGTTAGTCGCTGTAACCTGAATCCACTTTCCATACCCAGTCAGATGAGCTCAAGAAAATTCTGCTGCAAGCAGCCGACTCAAACTCCTAGACAGTATATCCCGCAGACCAGTTGTACATTGTGCAATCACACCGATAAATGGGGCGACGAAGAGCTATGCCGGAGGTCACGAGCTGGCCGCGCGAGTAACAGATCCCGGGCTCCGCGTTATCGTAGGTCTATGTATGTGGAAGCTGGCCACTTCGACGTGGGCTTCCGTTCGCTGTTTGGCCACATGGTCATCTAGCCATGTGGACTTGTTGTTTGTGAGCATCGACGTGTCGATTTGTCTGTTTGGTAACCTCTAGGCTCTTCTGTAAATAGACAGAAGGTTCGTAGCCAGCACCGCGTACAGGTGGGTTCCATCGCTGGCCAGCCATGGTGATGATGGAGTAGTGCTTTTTCTTCTCCTCTGCTTCGTATGCTTTCGCTCCCCTGCTTTGTACGTACTTAGTCACGACGCTATCTGGTCTTCAGAAAGAAACTGTGTAATCTCGTGCTCTTGAGAATAGGAAGGCGCAAAAAAGGTTCATGATTTGGTGCAGGGAAAAGTGGATATGTGGATCAAAGACTTGCTGGAGTATTTGCATACTTTGCTGTTCTCTTAATTTAGGCTACTTTGAGTGGGTCGTGCGTTTGTTGCTGGTTACTCAAGAGGTGGAATAATGTACTCGTACATGGAAAATATATATTAAAGTTATTTGGCAGATCACTCCAGAGAATAAATAACTTACCCTTGTAGTACATCTCCCTCCACCACTTTCCGCCCTCGCCATTTCCAAGCTGTCAGAGCAAAGGCGATATGTTGAAAACCCCCAGTTGCTGTCCCTCGGCCAGGGAAAGTTTTTATCTGGGCAGTGATGTATGTGCTGTTTGCGTTAAGGTGATGGAGGTGTTGAAGTTTAATTAATTAACTCGGTCGTAGAGTTAGCAAAGGGTGATTTTTAAGGGTTTAGAGGAGGTTGGTTGGTGCTTGAGGGAAGTTGTATGGTTTTGTGGAATAGTCATTGATACAGTATAAGGTGCTCCTGTCGGATACTGTAGGATTACGCTTTAGTTGGTCTTAGGAAATGTTACACAAAGAGATCCTGCTCCAAACGAAGGTTTAAATCAGAGTATATATGCTAACAATGCTATGCCAATGCATCTATCGTTACAGCTGTCTACATGCCACGGCTAGTATGCACCCCTATACCCAGCGAATATATCTACTCGCCGGTCTCAGCCCAATTGGCAGACGATGATATCCGTAATGCATCACTTTTCCCAATTTCCAACGCCGTTTTTTCTCGTGTAATGCACAACGGAATTTTCCCTCAAGCCAAGGACGTCCCTTTCATTATAGTGAGCGGAACAAAATCTGCTTAGAGCAGTCGGTCATGTGATCGGACTTCGAAGCGATCCAGTGAAAGCGGTCGTGCGTATATCAGCTCCGCACAACCGCATACTTGAGCATACCCATCGTCCCTCCTAGCAGTATCGCCATCGGCGGGTTTAGCTTGAACCACGCGCACCCCACAAACGCCGTAGCGGTGATAGCTACGAGCCACGGGTCCGTCCCGAGCGGACTTCCCCCTTGCACCGCCGCAGTCAAATACCCCATCTCCCACAGCTTGTACACGGCAGTATATACAAGGCCAACCGCCGCAGCGTTGATCCCACGTAATATAGACAAGAACCAAGTCCTGGATTTGAGAGTGGTCCACAGGCCCATGAAACCTAGCACGATAATGATCCCTGGGGTGAAGATACCCACAAATGCAATCAACGCTCCGGCCATGGAAGGAAGGTTCGTGCCAGCTGTGGCAAGCGAGCCAAGGTAGACGGCGAAGTTGAAATTGGGGCCCGGGAAGGCCTGGATGACGGCCAGGCCGAGGAGGAAGTTACGGGGCGAAACCCATCCTCGGGTGACAATGTATTCGCGGAGCAGGGGGATTACGACGGGGCCGCCGCCAAAGATAATGGTGCCGGCAAGGTAGAGATCCGCGAAGAGAGAGAAGCCGCGGGAGGTGTTCGGATAGATGGTGTTGAGGACGAGTATGGCTACGAAAGTTATAATGAAGACGAAGAGGATGCAAGCCCCAATTTTCCAGGACATAGCGGGAAAGTCGGCGGGAGGGTCAACCTTGATGTCGAGCTTTTCTGTGCTTGTGGGGGTTAGGGTGGCGTGGCTTCGCGGCACGTTGAGCGGCATCGGTAAGAGCGAATCGTTGCGCTCCCTTTTGTAAACTAGAGGAAGTGGCGGTAGAGCTTTTTCTAGGGAAGATTGACTGTCCCGACTGGAGCCAGAGCCGCATCGTTCCAGGTCAGCCCCTAACCGACTCTCTATCGCAGATTTCCGTCCGCATCGTCTGAGGAGTTGGAGAATGGTATGAGGGCATCTGAGATCCCACACCATTGTCGCAAGCCCTGCGCCGACCATAATTACGGGGTAATACCACAATGCCGTATGAAGCATGCCCAAAATACCACCTAGATACACAAGGGCTCGGGTCACTTTGTCGGTGATGGCTTTTTCTGCGAGACGAACGGCTGCCAATGCAATTATCCCAACGGTGGCCGCATTGAGACCAGACAATAATGCGAAGACCGGCGCAGGAATGGTGCTGCGCACTTGTAGGATTCCAAGTGATAGAGCATACATGCCAATGGCGCCTGGTAGACTGCACAAGTTGTCAGAAACAACGTCATATTTCAAAGTAGCTTCATCGCCCAATGGTAGGACGAATACTTACCAGAACAGGAAGAATGCTATAAATCCTGCCAAGTAACCGCCATGTACCGTGTTGATGCAAAACAGCATTTTCACACTTGCTGAGCCAGGTAGAGCCTGGCTGATTCCAAAGATTTGCTGGAACTTTGCATAAAGTCAGTTGCTGCATATCAAATCGACCCGTACTTCGCTAACCATAACCTCGTCAATCCACCCAAGCTCCTCGACAAATTTCGCGTGAAGCTGATTTACGGTCAGCCCTGCCCCAGACCTTGTGTCCTCCATTCTGCAAAAGAACACTTACAATTTGGAACTGCACTGGGGCGCCTCCGAACGCTGTAAAGCCCAAGTGCCAATTCGCAGCAATGATATCTTTGTAACGGTTCCATAATGTCATCCTTCCCATCCTGCAGCCTGGCAAATGCAGATAGAGATCTAGAGAGAACAAAAACAATGCAACGATACAAAAGAAAACTTATGCAGTCCTTCACTGGTCTAGGTTGAGTTGCACAAAGGATCACCAGGGCCATAGTAGGATATCTCAAGAGCATATAGTAGAAAAGGATCCGAAGTCCACTAGCGGATCAAAGCTTTCCATAGCCCTTCTTTGAGTAAAACCCACGTAAGTGAAGGAAATTATCTAGTTTCGCATACACCGACGCATCGAAGCATCAAGGTGGATTAGCATACTTCGGATCCGGATTGGGGTAACGAGTTCACATTGTTCAAATTCTCATCCGAGCGACACAGTGATCCGGATTGGACTTGCAGCTATAGGTTCGCCGTCGACGCCTCTCCTACGCACAGTGGCTAACAAAACCGAACATTAGCACTCGTGGTCAGTGACAGAAGAACCTACGGAGAAGCCGGTAACAGGATCAACCGCAGCCCATGACAAGCACTATACGCGTTGCGGAAGCTTGATCATGTCAGGCATGTTTCATAAGTTGCTGTTTACTTTAGACGTCAGGAAGCCCAAGAGGTGGCGATGTTTTCCTCCGCACACAACGGGGAAAATTGAACGAGTTGAAAGCCCAATGCATCGTGGCATGTTCTATGACATCTCGCTTCCCCGCTTCCGCATACATAGTATTGCCGATATGCCTCTGGGCGCCATACTTGCATAGCCGCTGAGCCTCGACGATTAAGACGGGTCATTCTGCAGCGGGACTGTGCGTATCCTTGTAGATATGGCATGGAAACAGATACGTAGCATAGCTAATGGGATGGTTCGCGATAGATCAGAAGTCTGGAAACGGAAGTATCGGATATATGGCGCTCGATTCAGCAGGATCTTATTACAAAATCCGTTGACGAGAGCAAAACGACAGTGGGCCTAGGTTCCTCATCATTGACCGAAATCTCCAAACACGAAGAACTCATAAAGGTAAAAACACTTGAGATGCAACTGCTGACTCGATGAGGTCTACCATTATGGAAGTTCTGCCCAGGTAGCCATTACTGTTGCAAAGGCCCAGGCCTTAGTCTTGAGATCTTTCGGGGACGAGCGTAGCGTCCTGTACACTGGAAGCTGCCGAGTAACGCTGTGGAGTATGCGTGCCATTTCGCCGGCCACCATGGATGTAATGCCACGAGAGTAGATGTCAAGCAATCAATGCAGGTAATCGAACGTGGTTTCAAGAGGCTCTCGGACCTTACAGGTATACCCGCGGGACGGTTGCGCCCAGTCGTGATTGTTAGATTGAGCGTTCGTATTGCGTATCGCGTGAAAAGTTCCTGTTGCATTTCTGACCGAAATGGAATGATGGGACATGTTTGGATTGCGTTGTTGCAAACGCGCGAACTGCCGTTCTTCAAACCGAGCTAAGCCTTGCAAGGTTGGGTGCTGAGGCTGCCATAACCCTAATTGCCTTACAGTGTGCCTTTAAAGCGATCTGAGCGCTGTTCAAAAAGTCCTCGTTGATGGATGCCGTGGTGTTGGTTATCCTGCGACTCGTAGCGCGCCGTTCGAATTCGTGATTGCACTGACCTTTCTTACGTCGCAACATTACGCAAAGATACATGCTGGAAGTGACGAGTTTACCGTTCACTTGTGGTAGGTACTGTGGATTCTTATGTTACTCGTGGCATGCGTTGTGAATCATGAGATGTATGTGCGCTTAGGGCTCTATTTATATGATGTAATACTGGTCTATGTTTGATACAAGAGAATGATATCTTGCTTTCGCATGGACATGAAAGTGCTTCTAAGGGAATTATTGCAAGCGTATTGAAATCATGATATTGAAAAGACTAGATCCTCCAGCGATCTTCTATTAGACATTTCCCTACTATCAAAAGAGTGTGTTGGATTGCGCGAATTTGTGCATATCCTGCTGTCCAAGAAGAGTGCCTGCAAATCCACAGCTAAGGGGTAGCTTCAATTATGTCTGAAGGGGTTGGGCAATATTGCTAATAATCTTCGTCTGTCGGCGCATTTTGCACGAGTTGCACTGGAAGTTCGCAGCTGGTGTGACTGCAGGTACGGCATGGGCTGTTCCGGAGGAGCCTGCTGATACTGGGGCGTTCTGTGGAACTCCTGCGCTGACAGTGACCGTCGTTGGTGGCGCGGATGCTGTTACGGTTACTGTGGCTGGACCAGCCGCTGCTGAAGTAGGTGGTTGAGGTGGCGTGATCTGAGGTACTGAAGCAGCATTTGGAACTGGCTGTCCACCAGCTGGGGGAGCTGGTGAAGGAGCGGCCTGCGAACTTGGTGTAGGAGGAGCTGGTGAAGGAGCTGCTTGTGAGCTTGGTGCCGCAGCCGGTGCGTTGGAAGACGGCATTGGCGATGAAGCTGGGGCTTGTGGAGCAGCAGTGCTGGATCCCTGAGCTGTTGAAGCCAGATTGCCATTTCCTTTTGCCAATGCGTTCACATAGCCGGAGACTGCCGCGTAATTGAGGGACTGTCCGTCAACAAACTTGACCGGGGTGGAGTCTTTGCTGCTTGTGCTAGAGCCGCCCGTGATATCGACCTAGTTCTTTAGTTAGCTCTTTGTTATCTTCAATAATTTGGGAGGGGGAGGGAAGGGGGGCGCGTGCATCCATGCAAGTAGTATAGTACTCTAATTTGCCTGCTGGCTCTCCCGGTGTATTGACGGCAGTAGGCCAGTCCCACACCTATATTACTCTAGAGTTAGCCTGTGCTCTTTAAGGTGATTAAATAGATTGGGAAAAATTGATGCTGAAAATCCACTTACCCAGTATAAAGTGTATGGCTTTCCGGAAGGTGCATCAGAAGGGATAGAAAGGTCGTTTTGACACCAGAGGTCTGGACCCATGGGCTGAGCAGCATCATGAGCAAATTGTTTTTGGCGGGTGGTAGAGATGGCTCCTCCGTTGAGCTGATAGCATTGGCCGTCATCGTAGTTTTGGGTCGCCAGAAGCTTGCCGCGTTTGTCACCGCCAGTGCCATCTGCGTTCCACACTTTATGTACTGATAGGAATTTTTCATTCGGGTCTGGTTGGGTGGTGCCGTAGATATACACTGTTCCGCGGTTTGGTGGCTTCCCTGCCTGGGTAGCGGGAAGACTGACGTGGCCATTTTCCTGGTAGCGAAGAGCAATCATGCTTCCTGCGGCAGCCTGAAGTCTTGGGCTATCTTTCGATTGAGTCGGTGCTTGTTGAGATGGCATGCACATAGGGTCTGAGTCGAGAACCTTGTTCCCTCCGGCTCTGCCGTTGGGAGGTAGGAGGTGAACCATGCAAGCATCAGGATCGACACCAGCTGCGCGCTGGCAGTTGCCACGAGCAAAGCCAGGAGCGCCGGTGAAAGTTCCGTTTGGTGCAATGACGTCCATCATCTCGACCCAGGAATGTGCGTTCGCTGAGGCGAAGAGGGTGAGCGCCGCCAGGGCACGTAGGTTGGCCTTCATGTTGGTGAAGGTATTTGTGATATTTTGGTGGAGTATGGTTTGTTTGAGTCGGTATAGATTTGGGTTGTTCTGAGTGTTGTATGTGATTCTGGGTAGAGCGAAGTATTGAGTATGCGGAAGATGTAGGATTTGATAGAAGGAATAAGATAGAAATGAGAAGGTTTATCTATGTAACGACCAGCGTGGTTCAACAAAGAGTAGTAAAGAATGAATAAGAACAATGACGGTCAATAGCTGCGCAAGCCAATTTTCCAGAATGTGACAAAGGTTCGGTGAAGTGAAATGAATGAAGAACTGATACCGCCAACAATAAGAGTCTAATAACAATAGGACTGTAGTGATAATGGCATTATTCTCACAATGGGGATTCTATTGATATTAAGAATTTCATGAACAGTCACATATCGAATGAAGGCGCGGTCACGAAACACAAAGACCAAACAAAGCAACAATTGGTAACTGCTGGAGTCAAGACTTGAACAATAGCATTGTATGCCGTTTCGACCTGGTACAGTCGCCAGGAACCAATAGAGAAATCGTCAATGCTTGGCATCAAACGTGATGTCTATAGCTATCCTGACCTCGAAACAGCTGCTTCACCTGCCTACCAGCTCTCCTCGCGTCGAACACCATCCAAGGTCCTCCATTGATAGGTCCGACTCATCATAAAGAGAATGCGCGCGTTAGAATGTCTAATATAGGATAAGGTGCTCCCTAGAATGTCAAGTGTCAAGATCCCTCTATTACTCAGATACAGGAGTGATGATTCCAGGCGTAGCGTCAGTGAGATCTGAAGATTTCTGTCCAGTGGGCTGACCAAGGTCGTGTCATGTTTCAAGTCTAGCGTGTTTTGAAAATCCCGTTCAAGTTTCAGCGCCAACCCACTCCTTAACCTCGGTGGCGACACACGAGAACGAGTCAATGCGAGATTTAACACCTCCGATCATAAAGTTGGAACTCGTTCGTTGATTCTTGACTAGATTCGCCATACGTTCCACTCACATGATCTTGTTTGCTACTTACGGGGGAACAGTAGGGACGTTGAGCTGTTTTACTTTTTTTGGTTTCGGATCAAGTGGAGAATCTAAGCAGTTGAAGCGATCATTGAATGGTGGAAGATGGAAAGAGCAATGCCCTATTTTCTGTGTACCAGAGTGAATCCCACAACATTTGTCATTGTCGAGAATGACAAGTACGCCGAGCATCCGTTTATCTATGTCAAGATTTACGCAAACCTGGTTGTTTTATCAGATACCGGATGCGGAGGAAGTGCTGATGCCTCAAGACCCTCAGAGAGTACCTTGCGCCACTTCATTGAGACCTCTCCAGTAGTCGCCAATGGAAGGCGACCGCTCAATCCTCGCGAAGAAGATGGCAAGCCTTCAAAACGATATTTAGTCATCTGCACACATTGCCACTATGATCACATTCTCGGACTCTCTCAATTCACAGATGTGGACCCTGTGATTTTGGCTTCACTGCAGGGGAAATCTTTCATCGAAGAAAATCTTCCTGAACATTCCTTATGCCACTTCCTCGGTATTTCCACTCCAAAATATATTGTCTCTTACTGGGCCAAGGACTACGAGAAGATGTTGTTCAACAAGGCGTCTCTGGAACTCCAGATTATAGCTACCCCAGGGCACACCCCCGATGAGCTGGCCTGGTATGACGAACAGGAGCGCCATCTCTACGTTGGTGATTCCTTCTATGAGCGTATGGCAAAAGACAAGTCCTACGAGCAAGCCGTCATCTTCCCAAAGGAGGGCAGTATTGTTGAGTACATGGATTCGCTTAGGAAGCTACTGAGTTTCGTCGACAAGAAGAATATGGAGCCAGATAAACCTTTGATTAGAATTGGCTGTGGCCATATTACATCCTCCGTCGACGGGAAAGAGATACTGCTGGCGGTGCAAAGGTTCTTTCAGGATGTCATAGCTGGCTTAATACCCGTCAAGCAAGTATCAGAGAGGAGAGGTGAAGAAGTCAATTTATGGCAGGATAGTGGTGAGCCGAGATTTTCCCTTTCAGCACCGAAGAGACTGGTCGTTGATGCCAGAAAGCACTTGGCCATAGTATTACCCGTGGAGCAATAATCTCTCGATTACACGAGCTTCTATACTACTAGATGGTTTACTAGCCTTACATCAAATCAAACATCAGTCATCTCAATCCTTGCATACGATAATTAAATCACTCCAGTCCCTGTGTTCGGTTCCGTGCCCCACCATGCAATCACGGGAACGCTAATAAACAGTTTATACTGCTCAATGAAACTACCTTACTTAGGGGAGCTGTGAGTGCCTCAATGGCGGCTTCCGACAGTGAGCCTGCTTTCGCAGCAGCCTTACTTGTTGTCGACATGCAAGAAGACTTCTGCCCCCCGGTATGTGAGCTTGCCAAAGAAGGCTTGCTAAAGTTACAAAGCTCATGAGATCCGTAGAATGGATCCTTGGCAGTCTCTGGAGGCCGGGAAATAGTACCAATTATCAATGATCTTCTTTCCTTACCATTCGCTCTCAAGATCGCTACACAGGACTTCCATCCACAGGAGCACGTCTCCTTCGAAGCGTCCCATCCTCCTCCAAACAATATACCGTTCGAATCTCACGTGAAGATAACGAACCCTTCCAACCCTTCCGATATACACGAGATTCCGATTTGGCCGGTGCACTGCGTCAAAGGCACGAAGGGAGCTGCGATCATTCCGGAATTGAACAGCTCTAAGCTTGCGAAAGTCCTGGAGAAAGGAAGGACCAAAGATGTGGAGATGTTCTCTGGATTCGCCGACTGCTTCGGGAACAAGACAGACGCAGCCAGCTTCGACCTTGCTGAGGTATTAAGAGAGGCTGCTATCAGCCACGTATACGTGGTCGGGTTAGCTGGCGATTACTGCGTCCGGTGCTCTGCCATTGACGCAAAGAAGGAAGGATTCAATGTATGTGTGGTCGAGGATGCCACGAGAAGCGTAGATCCCGGAGAAAAGGGTTGGGGGTCAGCAAAGAAGGAACTTCAGCAATTCGGCATCAAGATCGTGAGCATTGGTGGCCCGGAAGTGAAAATGGTCAGGAATTTGACTTGAGATCACCCAATTTGTCAGTCTTGAAGCTTCAGAAACAGCCTGTATGCTCTACTGGGATTCATTTGGCTCAGGATTCCCACATCCGAGGATCAGAAAAGACTCTGCGATACTGGCAGAGAGTTGAGCTTGAGAAGTACTTCGAAGTACAGAAGCTAGACAACAATAATATCCTTCATCTGTGGGCGCACATACCTTTGGCTCTCGTGTTCCAAAGTTGCTGTTTGATTACGGCTGAGTTCTGACAATGATGTCATCAAGTAAGCTTAGCGAACCGACGCGACCGCGTTTTCCAAACCCCGACAACGCTGCAACAACATCTTCCTATTGGTATACTGGAACCCGCTTCTCTCGTGAATATGCCGTCCTCGAAAGGAAAGCCTACAGACCCAAAGTTGCGTGAAGAGATCAAAGAAAGTTCGTAATCTATAAATGCCAGTTAGTGATGTAATGACATCGTGCAGGACTAATGTGCTTCCTCATGTAGAAGTCCAGAATGAGACAAACAAAGACGGAGGGGGGAAAGGACAGTGGAGTGCTCGGAAGGTAAGAGCTCTAAAAGCAATCAACTATTATATTATGGCAATATCTTTTTGTCTTTTGGTTTTGGTGGACTTTTACTAAGGTATAAAACTATTACAGGCACAAAAAATGTCCAAAGAGTATGAGAAAGAAGGTGGTGGATATGAGAATGTTGCTGGGTCGAAGAACGAACCAGCCAAAGGTCCACCCGAGCCTAAGCCTGATGACGAGAAAGAGGAGGAAGTGAAAAAGGATGTTGAGGAGAAAAAGGAAACCAAAGAGAAGCCCAAAGCCAATAGCGGGAAGAAAGCTACTGGCAAGAAGGGTGATGCTAAGGCAAAGACACTCAAGGAAAAGAAGGAGCCAGCAATTGGAACGAGGAAGAGCACACGTATCGGCACTAAGCGCAGTGCACCCGAAGAAGAAATGGAACCGGAGGAGGAGGAGGAGGAGGAGGAGGTCAAAGAGAAACCTGCGAAAAAGACGAAGACGGCCAAGAAGTAAATAGGCTGTTTATACGTTCTTCCAGCTATACTTACATCTTTCCCTTGTCCTTGTTGGTCATATCCTTTACGTTGAGGTTCTCGCTGGTGTATCTTTGACATACCAATGTAACAAGGATGGGTCCCGTGAGACGAGGGTTCCCATCTTCGTCGTATCGTTGAACCCATCAGTTTCCCAATGTGATGCAGGTTGCTGTGGCCACTTTGCGGATCATCGTTTTCCTTTGGTGATCTTAGAACACTTAGCATAGTACTGCAACCACTTTTGTGCTGAGGATATGGTTTTCCCATATTGTCCGGTACAGGGAGATTCCCGACCTCCCCACAACTCAGTCGGTTTGATTCTCCTAAGCTCTGGTCTTGTCGATATTCCCACTCTTATCGCGTTCCTTCTGCCAGAAGGTGCGCAGGGTCTTTGCTTTGTGGAAGTTGCCGTTGGGGCATTCGGTTCTCGAGGTTGCCTATTGGCACCTGTGGACCGTATTGTAAGGATTTTGGAAAGATTGTATCACATGTGATGCACCTGAATTAGCAACGCCATAAGCCTTTGATTGCTCCACAATTAGGGTATCGTCTTCGAGCGGCAATTGGACTCTTATTTTTCGTTCCTCTGCTGCTTTCAAATGCGATAATCGAGGTAATCGCTACCTCTCAGGTATTTGTCGTCTTCGCAAAGCTAGGAGCTCCGCATCCAAGGCCTCGAATCAAGGAGAGAGTAACATCTCTGCATCTAGTCGTTAGTGGCTGTCAAATACCTATCAAGGCACGTTCTATCGCGTTTGTTACATTTTAACTATACGCTCAGCTCGAGTCTCGGTTGTTCGCTGAGTAGGTGTCTTCCTCAATTCGTCTGATAGACTATCTTGAGTGACACTTATCGACACTGAGCGGTTTACAACAGGCGCTGAATCGCTAGCCTTTGGTGTTGATCTGCTATTCGCTTTTCCGCCTCAGTACACGGTTACCACAAGATCGAGCACGGTACAACACCAAGTGTTGACGCTGCCTGGTAACCAACCGTGGTACTTAGCTGTCGTCTTGTGTCGAACAGAGTTTAACCTCGACTATCGCGAAGTACTTCGAGTGAACACGCCTGGAAATGGAGGGAGCACAGGTACGTTCCAACATGAGGCTACTTCACCCTCGACTGCCAACATCCTCAGGAATCCCCCTCTTTCAACAGACATACCATCATTCTTTGAGTTTTGAATTTGCTATGCTGTTTCGCAGCTATTTGGCGTGCCCTCTCCAGTGTCTAGAGTTAAACCTCTTATTGCAAAGCACTGACGCGAAATGCCCCTCGCCCCAAATCAATTCTCGAGCCTACCGCTCTGTCTATGGTAAACTGATCTTCTCGCTTGTAGGACTTAAGTGCCAATCTGCAGCCGGACGAACCGAGCACTGAATCTAGGAACTGTGATACCGATGATCGAGTCAATTCCTCTGACGACCATTCAATGGCTCTTGCCATAGCCCCTACTACTATCGCCAGGGACATGAACTCTCGTACGTTAAACCGCACAGCACCATTGCTTCATACGCTTCCATATCTGGTCTTCCGCCGGATCTGCGATTTTGTTGAGCCATTATGGCTCAACAACCTGTCAAATACGTGTATAGCTATGCGGACCAAGCTCTCCTTCGACGACGGCAATCTAATCTGGTATCGTGCCCTACCTGCATACATTTTGCCAGACGAATTATATCAACCCACACCCGGGCGACCCGCACCATTGCTAGATCGCCTGCTCGGAGGACATTATCGCCCAGAGTGCGATTATAAGCGTGAGATATTTGGCAGGCTGGCAGGTGGGCTGCGGTGCCAGGTTTGCTTAAGACCAATTACTGGCCGTACAAAACCGTGGAATGTAAGGCTCTGTCAGTTTTGTTTCGAAAGATACACGATAAGTAAGTTTATACTGTGCTCATTCTCAGTGGCTGGTAAGCTTATCTATATTATAGCTTCAGAGCAAGTATACTCTTTAGGAGTCCCAGGAGTCGGAGCTGCTTTGGCCAATTTGGCCCATCCGCCAATATTCGTACGAAATGTCCCACGTTTTTATCGTCCAGAGATCGACCAGATTATTAGGAATATTACCGGCGTAGATGCCTGCGCAAAGATGCTGGTAAACCAGAAGCAAGACCAAATGACTCTAATGGTCCGCCTTGAAGCGTCAGAGGAAGAGCGGATTCGTCGTGTCGCCCGCCACAAGCTGGTTCAGTACGCTCGATTGATTTGGGATGGTCATGACCCAATGCCGAACAGGATCTACTGCGAGTCGAGTGGAATTCTTCTCGGGACTGAGTCCCGTCAAGGCATGCCGGATGTCAATACGTTCAGAGCGTTTCGGGAACGCTTCGCCCCAACCAACAAGTTGCATGAATTTTTATATCCAGCTTACAGCCTTAGCGATCGCCCAACGCAGCTCCCATATCAGCCCGGCTACTGGCTCAAAGACCCTGCTTTAGTTCTCACACAAGACAATCCCACAGTTGAGGATGTTCACTGGTACGTGGAGAAAGCGCTAGAGATGCTAGAGGCTCTAACCAATTGCGACAAGCCCGGATACTCTGTGCGACGTTCTGGCAAGCCTGTCCTCGGTGGGTGGGTTACTACCTGGGTAAACGCAGCTAAGGCCTACCATGTCGACCGTCTGGAGAAGGAGTTGAAGTCTGGCGCAACTGTCAATATCAGTCACACCACCGGCGCACCGAGTAGCAGTCATTTGTATCGTCGCATCCGAAAGCTAAGGTATAGAAGTGGTCTTCAGGAGCAAGGGGAGACGAGGATGAGACCGCTTTCTCCGCATTTGGATATCGCAGAATGCATGGCTAGAAGCTCCATAGATATGTGGTTCACAAGGGAGCATATCATCAGTAGGTTAGAGAGGGAACAGGCCCAGTGCATCAAATGGTTCAACAAAGTTGTGCGTAGGACATCCTTCCGTTGCCCAGTGTGCGGCGACAATCACGTATATATCGGAGTCGAGGATCCCGTGGACCATGTGCGAATCCATCACCGGGCTCGGTTCTGGAAATCAGACGACTGGCACACCGCCGGATGATGGGGAATAAAATCACGCAGCCTCTTGTCCGCGCCCGCTCGTCTTGAAACCTCTCTCATCAATGGTCATAGTAGCCTCACCATCACCTGACGCATGCTGCATCGTACGCCTGGGATCATTGCCATGTTATCTACCTTGGTACTTTCTAAGATTGTCACTTTCTCTCACCACCTTCGCCTGGCCACACTCAGCCTACACACGCCATTGCCCCTTCGGACACTACGATGGAAGATGCCAGCACCGGTTCTCGAAACGCCAGTCAAGGTTACAAACATCCTCTTTCCTATTCACCAGTTCGCTCGGCCCTTAATATTCACGTACTTGATCACCCCGGATACTGGAAAGGAGATAGTCTCTACAGTGCAACAGGAGAAGCCTAGTCCTGGGCTTCAATTTTTATGCATCAAGTTTAGACAACTGAGAAAGCTGCCTGTAAAGCTTCTGTCTCGATCCAATTCTACATTGAGCAGTGTTCTAGGAGTACGAGGGCGAGAACCGTGTAGACATCGTACAACTTGGCGACGCGGATGACAGTGTTTCGATAATAGAGTTAATTAGGATTAGCAGCGTCGTCGTTCATTGTCTGTTCCAATTCCTTGTACCTACATACCACATCTATTAGCAGCATGGGCTGTATGGGAACTATGTGCTCCGTCACCGTAGCCTTCTCTCGCAAAATATGTAATTGATCGTTGAAAGAGACAATGCTAACGTACCGCAATAATAAGGTAAATTAAGCTGGAGAGAAATCCCCAGAAAGGAAAAATAAGGTAGCGGCCAGACGTCCGCCTTTCCACGGTTGCTGTGATTGGTTCCAATCCATTGGCTCTAATCATCATTATTCTCCGTCCTCCAATTCCAACTTCTCCCATCCTGCTGAAAATCAATTACCCTTGAGTACCTACTTTTCCGTACTACTGCCAGAATTCTCTCCTTGATCCCGCCAATTCGCTCCTTGTCGCCGTCAGCACTAGAGTATCTATGGCTTTCACTTGGCCAGCCGTACCTGAACTCTAGCCAAAACCATGGCGTTGGATCACTCTACTTTTCTTCACCGACAATTCAAGTCAGCTTTTGGATTTGGCGATTACTAAGTACAAACGTGCAGTTTGGCGACCTTGAAGCCTGGCCATAAGGCTCCGTTGGTGGCACGCTCTTGTTGGCTTTGGCTTGCAGACTGCGGCTGTACTGTGCCTTTGCTACTGATACAGTAATCCGCAATCCTTGAGTCAGCTTCGCCAACCCCCAATGTCGGACCCAAAGCATTACTCTTAAGCTCTTCCGTCTACACACTACAGAGCACCGACTTTCCAATAGCCATCATGCTTGGAGCTTCTTTCCTCCCAGCAAGGTTCCGCAGCGATCATCCACATGCTTCAGCACCAGCGAATCCTGGGTACATCAACAGGGAAATCACAAGAGTATTGCAGTCGGTTTCGCGTAAGGCTTTTACCCATCCGATACATACTATTGTCTTTGTGGCACTTTTGGCGAGCACTTCATACATTGGCCTTCTCGAAGGGAGCCTCTTCGATGGTGCAAGCCCAGTGAGGAATGCTGCGGGGGATGTGGAGCTTTCCTCGCTGGTTGTAAATGGCAGACATCTGATATTAGGAGAGGAGACGGCGTGGAAGTGGCAAGTTGATCATAGCGCATTTGACCATGAAGAACCCGTACGTTTTCTTGAACTGAAAGCTTGGAATATAATTAATATTTATCTAGGGCACGCAGCATATAGCACTCATGACGTTTGTCTTTCCTAATTCTCTACCTAACGTCTACCCACGGACTGCGCCAATGGCGGACGAAGTCCCTTTGCCTAACAACACCACCGCTCATTCCCTTCCGTCTACTCCGAATCCATTGTCACCAATCTCCCAAGATACCACTCTAGCGTTCGCTATGCCGTACGGTGAAGCAGCCACTTTTCTGGATACGGTACAGGAATTGCCAAACAAAGCGATCTTCCACCCGGAAAATAACCCGGAAAATACACATAACAGCAAGTTATGGGTCATTAAAGCTACGAAGAACAACGGACAGGCCTCACCAAGCACGTTGCGTGGCTGGGCTTCAAACGCATGGACGAACTTTCTAGACTTGCTCAAGGTACGCCAAGCGTTGTGGTTTTGGATATTCTTACTTACAAAGACATTTACAGAACGCGGAATCACTGGATATTATTATCATGGTCCTTGGCTATCTAGCCATGCATCTGACGTTTGTTTCGTTGTTCGTGTCAATGCGACGCATGGGGTCGAATTTCTGGCTCGCAACATCTGTTCTGATTTCATCGGCGTTTGCCTTTCTCTTTGGTCTCATCGTCACCACAAAGCTGGGGGTTGCCATCAACCTGGTGTTGCTATCCGAAGGACTGCCATTTCTGGTGGTTACCATTGGCTTTGAAAAACCGATCATACTAACAAAGGCAGTACTGTCGGCATCGTTGAGTTCTAGGCGCCAGGGAGGGCAACCAGATTCTAACGACTCTGGCAATGATCGCTCTCCAAGAACTATCCAGTCCTCACTCCAAGTAGCTGTGCAAGAAAAAGGGTTCCAGATTGTCCGTGACTATTGCATCGAAGTTGCCATTCTCATTGCCGGAGCTGCGTCTGGTGTGCAGGGAGGACTTCGGCAGTTCTGCTTCCTCGCAGCATGGACCCTCGTGTTTGATTGCATTCTACTGTTCACCTTCTACGCGGCAATTCTGAGCGTCAAGCTCGAAATAAATCGAATTAAACGTCATGTGGCTTTGAGAAGAGCTTTAGAGGAGGATGGAGTCAGCAGACGAGTGGCGGAGAATGTTGCGTCTGAGAACGACTGGCCACGATTCAGCCCAGGAGATAAAAAATCTAATGGTGAAGGGAGAGATGAACCTGCCGTCTTTGGTAAAAAGGTGGGAGAAAGCAGTATCCCGAAATTCAAGGCTCTCATGGTGACTGGATTTATTTTTCTGAATATATTGAACCTATGCACGATCCCTTTTCGGGCAGGGAATAGGAACGCTCAAGCACCAAGTCCTTCTGGCCTCTCAAGTGTACCTGGGCTGTCGAACGTGCTCACTCCTCCCCCGATGGACCCCTTCAAAGTGGCACAGAACGGCCTCGATTATATCCAAAGAACAGCCAAGGAGCACCATATCAAAACAGTAGTGACGGTGCTACCACCAATCAAATACGAACTTGATATTCCTTCTTCTAGTTCAGATCTTGGTGACGCCGGTAGCTCCATTTTTGACGTCGAGTATACAGATCAAATCTTCGATGTGGTGGTTGGAGGGAGGGTTATCGAGGGCATACTCAAGAGTCTGGAGGATCCGGTCTTAAGTAAATGGATCATAGTGGCGTTCACAATGAGTCTGGTGCTAAATGGATACCTGTTCAATGCGGCAAGGTGGAGCATCAAAGAACCACGGGCTTCCGACGAGAATGCCTTCGAGGCAGTTCCAGCGATAACTGAAGGACGCGCCGCACACAGAGAGTCCGAGCAGCCTGCACCTGCGGAGATCATCAGCGATCATGCGGATAGTTATATGCCAGAAGCCACTGATGTCAAACACGAGCATACTACAGAGGCAAGAAGTGTGTTAGAATGCGAGCGGATGCTTCGTGAGCGTAAAGCTGCGGAGCTTGACGATGTTGAGCTGAGCGATTTAACTGTTCGTGGCAAGATCCCAGGTTATGCGTTGGAGAAGACTTTGGAAAACACCAGCATCATGACAAGGCTTGCTTCTTTAACTCGAGCTGTAAAGATCCGGCGAGCTTTGGTCTCACGAACGCCCGCCACATCGCAGACTTCAAACCTCTTGGAAAGGTCAAAACTGCCGTACACAGATTACAATTATGAAAATGTGCATGGCGCGTGCTGCGAGAATGTCATTGGCTACATGCCAATTCCGGTTGGCGTTGCAGGGCCGTTGATAATTGATGGACAACATTATTACATCCCAATGGCCACCACTGAAGGGGTATTGGTTGCGAGCACTAACCGAGGTTGCAAAGCGATCAATGCTGCTGGTGGAGCTATAACTGTTCTCACTGGAGATGGCATGACTCGAGGGCCATGCGTGGGGTTCCAGACCCTGACAAGAGCGGGTGCTGCAAAGCTTTGGCTGGACTCTGAAGAAGGCCAGAAGACCATGAAGAGGGCTTTCAACTCAACTAGTCGCTTTGCACGACTGCAGTCGATGAAGACAGCCATGGCGGGGACCTACCTTTACATCAGGTTCAAGACTACGACTGGCGATGCAATGGGAATGAACATGATATCAAAGGGCGTCGAATGCGCCCTAAATGTTATGGCGGAAGAGAGTGGATTCCAGGACATGTCTATCATATCGGTATCAGGCAACTTTTGCACTGACAAAAAACCGGCAGCGATCAACTGGATCGATGGAAGAGGTAAGAGCGTTGTGGCTGAGGCCATTATTCCAGGTGATGTCGTTCGGAGTGTGCTCAAAAGTGATGTCAACGCTCTGATCGAACTTAACACGAGTAAGAACTTGATTGGAAGTGCCATGGCCGGGAGCATTGGAGGATTCAACGCACACGCGGCCAACATTGTCACTGCGCTGTTCTTGGCTACAGGCCAAGATCCTGCTCAAAATGTGGAGAGCAGCAATTGCATTACAGTTATGCGGAAGTACGTTGGTCGCTCCCTTACAATGTACTATCACTGACAGATTGTAGTTACAATGGTAATCTTCAGATTAGTGTCTCCATGCCATCCATTGAGGTTGGCACAATCGGAGGCGGCACTGTTCTTGAACCTCAAAGTGCGATGCTTGATCTTTTAGGAGTCAAAGGCGCCCACCCCACCAACCCTGGCGACAATGCTCGCCGCCTTGCTCGGATCGTGGCTGCCAGTGTTCTGGCCGGCGAGCTCAGCCTCTGCAGCGCCCTGGCTGCGGGGCATCTCGTCAGGGCACATATGGCACACAACCGAAGTGCTGTACCTACGAGATCAAGCACGCCAGTATCTGCAGCCCTGTCAGCCGCTCCGAGCAGAGGACAGGCACAGGAAGGGCTGATGATGATGACTGGCCGATGAACTGGTCGACTTGCGAATGCTTTGCACATGCATCATTACTGTTTCTGGAGATTTGTATATATTGTGTGTGGGCCTTTAAGCAGACGCTGAAGGCATTTGGGTCCGTCCGCATGGATTGGCATTGCACGCCAGAGTCCCCCAAGCCTCCTTTCATTTTTCTTTCCTGTCGTACAGCAGTCTCATCACGAGGTGGATGAGGTCTGTCAATTATGCGTCAGCGGTGTAGAGCGGTTGGCACTCTTCCTATTTTAGAGTTGGCCATTGCGCCTTTAGAGACTTAGACACTATACATGTAGATACATTTCCATTCTTGTTGAAGCGGTTTCAACCAGGTACGACTTTGCAAGACGAAGGCTACCGTCAACATGTGAAGTTGCTGCGATAGAAGGCTCCTTGTTGCGGGAGCCCTGTAGCAAACCGAGCAAACGTCATCCCTGTACCATTTAGGGCGATTAATTTGCCCCTGAAAGAAATTTGCATCAGCTCGAAGCGGTTCTTCCATCAACCATCTTAGACAATATTCAACTCTCGCTCTCTCTCTCTACTTAAAGTCGCTATACACTCGACTTCTGAGAAAGCCAAGTGTCCACTACTGTATCCGCCTTCCTTTGGATCTGCCTTTTCCTGCCCAGTCTCTCCTCACGTTCTCTGCCGCAGTAACCCACTAACCCGATTGAGGTTAGACATCGGCATCACTCCGACAACAGCAAGTTCCACCCCAAACTGTCATCATCCGCCCCACTACTAACACGTGACCGCAGTGCCCCTCATTTGCTCCTCAATTTCCAAATCCATTCTTCCTAGAACTTCTCTTTCACACATCTCTCGACTCGCTACTCCATCAACCAGAAACTTCCACGCATCATCAGCAGTCATGACTATCAAGACCTACTTCGACGTCAGCTGGACGGGCCCAGTCCTTGATGCTAATAATAGGCCTGGGGATGTAAAAGGTGAGCAGTCCTTTTTGTTGAGGGCGAGCCGATTTAAACCCCTCCGCAAGATATCTGCTATCAACTACTGCTGGTTCAGCATCCACTGTTACTGACAATCCACCCAGGCCAGTCCGGTCGTATCAACTTCAACCTCTACGATGACGTCGCCCCCCGAACAGTCGAGAACTTCCGTGCCCTCTGCACCGGCGAGAAAGGCTTTGGTTACACCGGTTCCAAGTTCCACCGTGTCATCCCCAATTTCATGCTTCAGGGAGGTGACTTCACCCGTGGCAACGTAAGTATTCCATTCTCCGTTCCTCGGATATCTGAAGCTCTTTTGACACTGTTCCCCAGGGCACCGGCGGCAAATCCATTTATGGCGAAAAGTTTGCAGACGAGAACTTCGACCGCAAGCACACCAAGCCGGGACTTTTGTCAATGGCTAATGCTGGACCCAACACGTAAACCCTCACCTTCGCTGTTCCCGCTTCCACCACAACTTGCTTCTACCATCTCAACCCCCCCTTCTTGCTACTGAACACATTCCATCCCCTACCCCAGCTACCTTTAAAGAACTCAATGCTAACCGCAACTTCTTCCTCAACAGCAATGGCTCCCAGTTCTTCGTCACCACCGTTGTCACCAGCTGGCTCGACGGCAAACACGTTGTCTTTGGCGAAGTTGCAGACGATGAGAGTATGAGGATCGTCAAATCCATCGAGGCTACTGGAAGCGACAAAGGCACAGTTGACGACAAGAAGTACAAGCCTGCTACTATTACTTCTGCTGGTCAGGCCTAGGTGGGGCCTCGAAAATGGGATAAGCAGGTGAAGGATGTTGTGAAGGGCTGCCTTTTTAGATGGTAGAGGGGGGCTAGGGGTTGTGCGTGTGCTTTGCGGGACTTTAGCATTGGGGGCTGAGCAAAAGCTATCTACTCGGATTCTAGACTCTCCACTCCTCTCCATTCTACTCCACCTCCGCAGTCGTTTCCCCGTCATTTCCCGCCGCGCCTGCTAGCTTATCAAAGTATCCACCCGCATATTTCCAACCCACTCTCCTTCCCACCCTTCCCGCCTTCTTCCTCTCTCTCATTCCCGATTCCCCAAACTATTGCTATCCATCCCCGCCACTATCGTCTTCCCAACCCCCTATCAACCCAACACCCTTATCGATCCAGCCCCATCCCACGAACCCCTCGCATCCATCATCTCATCCCCTTTCAACCTTCAACCCTCCCCGCTTGTGGGCCTCCCACAACCCCTCAACAAACACCACTCTCATCAACTTTTTTCTTTGGGGGGGGGTGGGTGTTACACCTGAATCTGAATTCGAAAAGAAAGCTTCAAGTGTTGCTTTCCTTTTTTCTTGTGGGAGAGAGAGGGGAAGGGGCAGGGGAAGGGGGTGGTGATGTGTTGTGTCTTGTGGTGTGTCTTATGTCTTATAGATTTTCGGCGTTTTCTCAGGTTTTCGAGAAAAGGCGGGAAGGATTTTAATTTGGGGGGGGAGGGGGGGGGATGGATATGGATATGGATATGAAGAAAGAAAGGGAGAAGTGAAGAGAAGAGAAGAGAAGAGAAGGGACAAGGGCGGAAGGAAAAAAGGGAAAAGAGGGGGAGAAAAGCCGAAGAAAAAACCCCAGGGGGGGGAAGGGTTTTACTGTACTGTACAGTACGTCCCTTGCCCTTTCTCCCTACGTACGGCCTTTTTTTGGGGGGGGGGGGATTTTTTGGAATTTTTTGGTTTTGTGATTTTTTGGGCGGAGGGATGGAGGGGAGAGATGGAGGGGAGATGGAGGGGAGGAGGGGGAGGGGAGGGGGTGGTTGTTCTTCCGCTTCTGCTTTTGCTTCTGCTGCTTCTGCTTCTTCTTCATCTTCTTTTTCTTTTTCTTTTTCTTCTTCTGCTTCTGCTTCTTCACCATCATCATCACCACCACCATCACCATCACCATCATCATATCCGATTCCGCAACCACCCCAATAAGTATCCAGATCAGAACCGAGGGGGTTTTGACACACACACGGGGGCGACATGTGAGCGATGTGAGCAAATAAATATGGTCAGCGATGTACATAGTACTGTAGTGGGGGGGTTTCTGGATTGGGGATCGAGGGGTGATGGTGATGGGAGGTTTGGAGGTGAGGGAAAGGGGAAAGGGGGAAAGGGGGTTTGGAGGTGGGGGAAAGGGGGTTTAATGTTGGGAAGACAGATTTAATGTGATCATGGCCGTGGGAGTCGGGTGACAATGAAGTCTCAAGTTCATCGATTTCGTTGCTCGCATACAAACATCCTACCGCCCCCTCCTCCGATCCCAAAGTACCATCCCACAACAGTCCCCCTACCGCCCAAACCACCTCACCTCCAAAGCCCTAAACCCCACATAACTCACCGCCGCAAACGCAAACGCAAGCGGAAACCCAACATCGCCCCCAAACCCTGGCAGCCCAATAAGCCGTCCAACGGGCCCCGTAAACCACTTCTGCGCCATGCCCATGACGGCGCCGAAGACGCCGAAGCAGAAGGCTAGCATTGCGGCGATGCCGGGGGGGAGGAGGGAGGCGGTGGTGTAGATGCTGGGGTCGTAGCCGGAGGTGCCGTGTTTGAAGAGGAAGTGCTCGGGGAGGGCGATGCCTTCGTAGATGGCGAGCCAGTAGCCCTGAGGGGGGGGGAGGGAAAGTTAGTTTAGGGAGACTGTTTTTGGAAAGGGGAGGGGAAGGACGTACGATTAGTAGCATGAAATTCTCCAGCACGCTTTGAAAGTGCGAGTAGCCTGGGATGGCAATGGCGCAGTAGACCAAAGTGCCGATGAAAGTCCAGATGAAGCGGGGAACGGCTTGCGTCCAACGCCCCATGACTTGCAGGCTGAACGTCAAACTGTAAATATTGGGGCAGTTGTTTGCGATGATGCTCAGGGCCAGGACGACGAGGCAGAACTGGCCAAAGCGGCCGAGCGGCGGAAAAAGTACTGCTGCAAGCAGACCGCCAATGTTGGAGCTCTTGTAGCCATCGGCATAGATGTTAGGCGCGTCGGCAACGGTGGCGGTTGCAACCGCCAGACCGAGCATTTCGGTGAAGCAGAGAGGGAGAATTAGGCCACCAAAGGTCCAGGCAAAGACTCGGACACGATTGGCGCTGCGAGGCTGGTATACGGTGTAGTCGGCCGCATAACTCGTCCAGCCTGTACCGAAGCCAAAGACGCTGGCAGCGAAGGAAAGGATAGACCCGGCCTCGGCGTTGCCCGTTTGCATGGGGAGATTAGAGAATTTGCCGGAGTGGGCGAATTCGCCAAGAACGATGAGGAAGATGATGAAGCAAGGGATCCAGGACCAGTATTCGTAGAGGTGCACGATTTTATAGCCGAAGAGCGTGACGATGAAGGTCGCGGCGGCAATGATTATGATACCTGCATATCCTGGCACGTTGGCATTGACAGCGTTGAGGAGTTGCGCGCCGACTATCACATTGACAGCAGACCACCCTACGCAGGCTAGGACATTGAAGATGGCGACTGAAGCGTCCAGTCAGCCCCCGACTCGCGAACTGGGAGCTTCGATATGGAGGCCGGGTCTAAGGGGGAAAACATACTGATCTTCACCCCATGAAAGCCAAAGTAATAGCGGGACAGCACCATTTGGCGCAAGCCAAATCGTGGACCGAAGGTCGAGAAAAAGCAAACGGGGGTGATGGCGAGGACGTTGATAAAGAAGATGGTGAGGAGTGAGTCGATGAAGCCAAGTTGAAACACTGGTATGGCCAGCGCGCCGATAGCAAAAGAAGAGACGACCATGTTGGCCGCAAGCCACTGCTCATCACTCATCAGCACTCCAAGTCTTTCTTCCCTTGTCTCCGCCAGAGAAGCGTACCATTGTCCCGACTTTATGTAAATTCTCATCGGTCCTCTCATCCTCAGGAACTCTTTCAATCCCTCTTGCTTCAATCCTATACCGCGCGGCAAAGCGCTGAATCCTGTGGTAGGTGGAATTGCCAGTCACGAAGCTTTCGCCAGGGACGGCGCCAGTCTCGTCGGCGTACACGGGCAACCGTTTCTCGTCTGAGATGACCGGAGAATGGTCGGCAACGTTATAGTCGGGGAGCCCCATGGTTGTCGGTCTGGAGAAGCTCTTTATCAACGCTGGATATCAGTCTCGTGCGGAACTCGCGGTTCCCAGGATTATTCAGGCAGAATGTTCAAGCTGAATAGAGGAGCAAGCAGCGCCTATGGCAAGAGTGAGGGTACCTTCAAACAGACTGAAGAGAAGAAAACGTGAGAGCCCATCACAGCCACATGCCAACAAAGAAGAGAAGACGGGGCAGAAGTGAAGATGACCGGCAATGAATAAGTAAAGTACCAGAGACGGAGATGGGCGAACAATCCATGGCGCTACGTCTTCTAGATACGGAATAGAGATAAGCATTTCCCAACTACCAGTCTACCACCCTCTCTGCCCCCTCTGGGAAATGCCACGGCAAAGCGGGAACCGACGCTGATGGTGGATCCATGACACCCCCCGTTAGTCTTTCGACACATTCACTCCCCAAACCATCAGCCTGTCGATACGGGTCTCGCCAAGCTCGTGTCATGGACCGACTCATGGTCTCATGGATGGTGAATATCAAATCATGTGATTGGAGGGGGAGCCAATCCGCGGAGAGACATTGCCCCTTCTGGTCAAGGGAGATAAGGTACGGAATACTGTACCGTAAGGTAGGTACCTAAGGTACTTACTTCTACTTTGGTGCCATGTAATGATCGCGTGCGTTTTGTGAGGCTGATTAGGCGAAGGGCGATAAGAGGTTTTTGCCTGCTGATTGGCGTACCTTAGTGCTGGCTCTCTAGTGTCGTATCATTGGTTGCAATTGGGCCGAGGTTCTAGACGTTCGATGATTTCGTGGAAAAGATAATTCACTTTGCTGTGTCACGTGCGATGGATAGAAAATACCCAGGGAGATCGATTGAGCTGATACTGTACCTATACCTCGATCCATTCGCTTGTGCGGATTAGTAATAGTTGTCTGAGAGGCCAAAGCAGCTTCCGTACAAGAGTGAATATTAAAATAATTAATAGGAGCATACATAAAGGTAGTCGCTGTGTCCAAAGAAACGTCGTTCGCTACCCAATGCCGGCCATGGTGCACGCTCATTCGGAACCCTCCGTATGCACGAGTAAAATATGTAAGATATCACATGTCATGCTAGTCCTCCCGTCCAATGCACACGCAACTCATCGAAAGTCGTCATCGTTGTCTTCATTCTCCACCGGATCAAGTCGCTGCACCAGCTCCTTCGTCTCCCTGGCCACCTCAAATGCCAGCGGAGGCAGCTTCTTGGTAAAGTCTTTCCACGTCGTGGCGTCGCGGATCCCGTCACCCTCAACGCTGGCATCTAATAGTTTGGCCCGGCACCCAGCGAGCCTGAGGACGATGGGCTCGGCTCGATCGCGGAGCGAGTGGCTGTCCGTCTCGCTCGTGGTATGCTGCGTCTTCGCAACCACTTGGCCAACGATAGAGGCGATGTCGTTGAGGTGATCCTTGATGATCGCCGGATTGTCTTCGGCTCGGATGCTACCGACGAGCGATTGGATCGATCGTACCAATCCTTCTGTTTGATCCTCCAGGAACGTCTGGAATTATCAGCATTGTCCAAGATAATATACGAGGAGATCTTCACCTTCAGCTCCTCGACCTCCCCTTCATGTTCCTGGACTCCGGACCGTTGCTTTAGGACAGACCCAGTATGGTCACCATTTGACATGCCATTTGCGGTGGCTTGCTTTGGCGTAGCACGAGGATTTCGGTTGCTGGGCGGCAGCGATGGTGGAGGGGAGCTCATCGAGCTGTAAATAGATTCACCATAAGCGCTCGTTCTTCCAATGCCATAATAATCTGCCGGAGACTCCGCGATCAGGCTACCTTCGTCATCATCCTCGAGCTCTTCTACGGGGGTTGGGCGGATCTTGACCGAGTGAATAAGCTCGACCACAGCAGCTGTCAAGTGTGACGCTGCGGCGTCAAGCAGTGAAACCGGCGAGAGGCCTTTCGCGAGAGCGAAGTTCTTTGAAGCTGTGATAAGGTTATTTGCAGTAGCAGAAAGCTTGGCGAGGAGCTTCGTTCTTTGCTGCGCCAGGTTATCGTCATTCGCCCGTGCGACTCCAACGTCCTGAGAGAGTTCGCGAACGGTGACGACGACCGACCTGACATAGCCAAGTACAGACGGTGGATCGCTAACCCGAGCTGCTCGGAGTAGCTCATCAATGGAGACTTGGAATTTCGTGACATGGAAATCTCGAATAAGGCCATCTTCCTGGCTGAAGCCGCCTTGTTTGCCAAACTGTCCCATGTCCGGCTGTTGCATCGGTATGTCGTGAGACGAAAATCGTGCCGTCTTGAGCTGTGTTCTCGTTTTCGCATACCGATTCTTCCATTCTTTCACTTGGTCCTCAAGTTTATGAACCTGAGCAACCAGCTCCGTCTCACGCTCGTACGTCTGTTCACTTCGCTTGGAGAGCACCTTCATCTCCTCAAGAAAGCCAGCCGCTTCCTGCTTGACCTCGTTCGTGACCGTCCGCTGCTGCTGGAGCTCTGCCTGAAGCTCCCCATGGGTTTTAACTAGGTCGTCGTAACGGCCCTTCCACTCATTGTTGCCATCGTCTTCCCGGGTCACCTTCTGTCCTATTTCAGACTGCAGCTGGCGCTCTGTATCCGCGTGATCTGCTCTGACCTTGGCTATTTCTGATTCCAGGCTGTTGTTGAGGTTGAGAGCATTCGCCAGCTTGCTTTCGAGATCCGATCGCAACTCTGCCTCCTTTTCGCGGTAGGCTTCATCGAGTTTACTTAGCTCCGAGTCTTTTTCTCGGACTGCGTGTTCTAGCTCGCTTATTTTCCCTTGTAGTTCGCCATTTTGTGGTCTCTCCGCCACCCCTACACTGCTGTAGGTATTCCTCGTATCCCTTCTACTTCGGCTGTCATCAATATCAGTTGGATCATCATCATCCTCGACAAGCGTACTCTTATTCGGTACTATCGTGTTGCTCTGAAACGTCTTGGGTGTTGGCCTGCCATAAGTCCCATCCGGGCCTTCAGGTATGCCCGCTCCTGCAAATACTTGGCTTCCCAGTGACGGATTCCTCGACCCATATCCAGAGCCATGCCCAGGCCCTCCTCTCCCACGTCCACCAGGAGCCGGCCTCATACCATTAGGCGTACCCGGCCTGCTCCCAGGGCCCCGCATACTAGGAGCAGGGCTTCCATTCCGATAGATATCTGTCCCTGGAAACTTCGGAAATCTCCGTTCGAGTTCGTAAAAAACATCAGTTGCTAGGTCCCGAAATCTTGGAGGAGGGAGGGTAGCTAGCTTTTGACGCGCCTGGTTGCGCTTGGGGTGGAAATTTTCCTTGGGCGTCAGGAACGCAGGCACCTGGCCAGGCCCATTTTGTTGCTGTCCCGCTGCACTTGCACTTTGCCTTCGTATCAACTCATCGTAGACATCGGTGCTCAGCTCTTGAAACTGCACAGCTGACAACCGCAGTAGTTTGTCCCTGGCCTTGTTCGGCTTTGGATTCCCTTTTTCATCACGTAGGGATTGCGCCAGGTATCTCTTGAGCACGGTATAATGTTGTGAGAGGCTCTCTTCCATCATCAAAGTCTTCCGCTTCTGTCCGTCTGAAAGGGTCGTGCCATAGCTTGAGCGACCCACTGAGTTGGGGGGTGACGGGTTACCTGGGTTGTCGCTGGGTCTGCGATTCATCCCATTCGACATGCGACCTGGAAGACCATTGGAAGATCCGGAGATTGGGGGCGTTGCGAGGTTTCCTCGCGGAAGTGTGGGTGAGTAAGGTGCTGGCTCGCTGGATTGGTATTTGGAGATGCCCGACCATTCACTGCCATCAGCGGATGCTGGCGAAAATGTTCCCGAACGACCATTCATAATACGTGGGCTACGAAGGATGAAGGAGCCACGTTGGCCACTGGTAAAAAAGACTTCGAAACGAGCTCTGTGATGAAGTAGTGGTCAGTGGTAAGAGGCTGCGACCTCAGGACCTGTTGGAAACGCTTAAGGTATTATGAGTCCCAGTGAGCAAAGCGTATGACTCTAGCATACAGAAGCAGAGGAACAACGAAACAACAAGATGGCAGCGAGTGAAAACTATTATACAGATGGGTCTGCCGTTAGGGTCGAACCGCGCACTCCTATTGAATGTTATTCAATGGAGCGCTTTTCTGGACTACGCTGATGACTGGCGAAATTGGGGGGAATCGCGTAGCCAATCGGGACGGCATCCAACGGACAGGGTTCCATTGGCCGATAGGGCAACTTCTAGCGCAGTCTGGATTATCTTTATTGACGAAAAGAACAATGGAATGCATATTACCAGTAGAGATGCTTGTATTCTATTACTTGTCGCGCGATGCATTACATTACTGGACTGGGACCTGCTACACGTATTCAAGTCCTGGTTGTGGAAATACCTGTCTAGGTACCGCTTTACGGCGGCTCTCCCCAAGACCTAAGGTATACAATTGACTTGGTGGGTTGACACGAGAGATACTGGCATTTACGCCAGTATCTATCCTCCTTGTACTATCATATGCCATTGATGATATCGTCTCGATATCTTTGAGGTCTTGGCAATATGCGTCTCGTATAAGAGCCTTGGAACGCTCAATTCGAAATGTGAAGCAAGGAGTGTCGTTGCTCGACAAGAGCTCGCTACTTCTCAAGATGCAGGCGCATGGCCGTTGCTCAGGTTTTGCCTTGGATGGCAATGAGTAGATCACGCATTGAGCGGCTCGCCCGTAGCAGGCGTCAGGCGATGTTCCCCTTCCGCCGCCAGCTTCTCCCTCCTGATACGATAGAATTTTTCTAGGCAATTCCTTCGCTGTGCTTGTGTCCAGCTTTCAACCACCAACGCAAACTCAACCGCGTCTGCAAACCCAAAGGTCTTGGCCATCGTGCACAGTTGTCTTTTCATCACTTCTTGCGGTGGATGATATCTCCACTGTATTGCTCCTTCCTCGTTGCTGCCATCCTCCATCTGCCGTTTCTCACTACGTTCTTGGGTGTCTGCGAAAACATGCTGATCACCAATGTCTATGTCATTACCAGCTTCTTGCGCTCTGCGACTCAAACTTGCCTCGACTGTCGAGGAGCCGACTACCTCGCTATTCTCATGTGTGTATTCTACACCGGCGCTTGCGAGAATGGCCTGGACCGGGTCGCTTTTCTTTGAACCCGTGCTGACTTTCCGTCTTGTTGTTCTCTGTTCTTCTTCACCCTCGCCGACGACAAGAGCAGCGAGTTGGCTCATTGCGCTGTCTTCTTTGTCTCCACCAGCCAGCAGGGGGTCATCCTCTGTTGCCGCGGGGTCTTCGATATCCAGGCCGACGACAGATACGCCGGCTTTGGATTCCGCGACATTGGTTTTGTTGACAATATCTCTCAGGACTATGTTGTCGCCTCTAAAGGCAAACAGGTTGGCTAGGCCGAAGATCTCGCCCTTCTGTTCCGTTTTCTCTTGTATGCCTTTGAAGTATCTCCGTTCGGTGCTAGCTGTGTATGCTATGTTTGCTTGTTGTTGCTTATAGATTTGTCGGGCATAAATAATTTCTTCGATCGTGCCAGCAGAAACTAATCGGAAGACTTCAACATCTCGAACTTGTCCGATACGGTACGCACGGTCTTGAGCTTGCAGGTCGTAAGAAGGATTCCAATTTGGGTCCACCACGACAACCTTATTCGCAGAAGTTATATTGAGACCCACTCCACCGGCCTTGGTGGATATAAGAAACACAAACTGAGCAGGGTCACTATTGAAATCATCGACTGTCTTAGCACGATCTTCATAAGACATTGCACCGTCAAGGTAAGCCACATTGTACGAAGTGTGGTTGAAGAGCATTTGTAACATTTTGAGCAGGCGTACGCTGTGTGAGAAGACAAGGACTTTGTCGCCATTGCCATGCCAGAAGCGAAGCAGTTTTTTCAATATCTTCCATTTCCCACAGAAATCAGGATTTGAGTAATTCAAGATAGAGTCACGGTTGCGATAGAGAGGGCGCCATTCCGATGGGACGGCAATCTGTAGCATTTCAAGATCTTTATCTTGTTTCTCTTTTGGGTCAGTGCTTTGTGGGATAAGTATTGCGAGATGATTGCTAAGCTTTTGTAGGTTTGCAATAGCTGGGAAGACATAGGATTGCCACTTCACACCATTCGGTAGTAATGCGTAGCAACACCAACCTTTCTTCTTACCAGATCCACAATCACAAAACTCCGAGGCTGTTTTAATGTATTCCATCACTTCGCTATCAATAATGTTTTCATATGCATCGGACTGAGTGTCGGTAAGGGGACAAAAGACAACACGGTCACTTTTCTTTGGCAGCTGATGAGCGATTATGCTCTTCATGCGGCGAAGGAAAAATTGCGGAAGAAGATTTTCCACAAGAGCCTTGGCAGTCTTCCGAGCTTTGCTGAGCTGGTGGATTGTAGCATCATGAGATTGTCCCATCTTAAGAGGCTCACTAATACTAGCTTTCCATGTTGAAATGGGTCCAAACTTCCCCGGGTTGGTCCAATTGAGAAGTGTCCAGAGCTCATCATAGGAATTCTGTATAGCGGTACCGGTGAGACCTATCCTACACAACGCATTGACCTCATTCATGGCTTGTGTAACCTCGGTGTTTCGACCCTTAATTTGGTGGCATTCGTCTGCAATGACACAGTCCCATTCGACCATGTTGATAGCACTTTTATTCGTCCTGTACGTTGTGTAAGTAGTAATCATAACCTCGAGCTGTCCAGCCAGCGCGGCTTGAATTGCCGTCTCCTTTGTGCTGCTGTGATAAACGTCGATGTGCCACCAACCCCACCGGTTGAATTCAGCCTTCCAGTTCTCAATCAGTGTCCCGGGGCAGACTACAAGAACCTTTGGATACCACTCTGCTCTTGCCCTTCGCATCTTTCGCATACGCTTTCCATCTCGCTCATCTGCAGTCTTCCCAAACGCTGCAGTTAGAAATGCAATTACCTGCACTGTTTTCCCTAAGCCCATGTCGTCACCAAGAATCCCACCTTTCTGGTAGACGAAGAGCCTATGGAGGAAGGCAGTGCCTTCTACTTGGTAGTCTCGAAGCCATTGAGCAGTTGGTGCCGGAATCAGTCCAAGAGAAAGGGCCAACTGTATATCTTTGTACTTCGCAGATTGCTTCGTCAGAGGGAAGTCAGGCCTCTCTCTCAGATGCTCCAGCCTTTCGTCATCTGAGAAGTCAATGTCCTCGTAACTTGGAGGTAACCTCAACCCTGAACTTTTCAGCATCTCCATGCGCTCATCGAATCTGGCTCGTCTGATCTGCAAGTAATCTGGTAAAGTGTATTCCATCATGTTGTCGTCCTCATCGGAGTCCCAGTCTCGCCGCGTCTTTGTCGAACCTTTGACATTTTCGTGTCCATTTCTCTTCCTAGGCCTCTTTCCGCCAACACTCTCTTTTTCAACAGCTTTCTCCTTCCTGATGCTTGCAGCGGCTCTCTTCCTTTTCAAAGCTTTGCGGTTTTTGAAATTCTTGTAGGCTTTATCCCCATCGCTGTCTGACCAGTCTACTCTCTCTCCTTCTACATGGGCCTTCTTCCTTGGCGATCTTCTGACACCATCATCAGATGTCTGGCTCGAACTCTCAGCGTCCGAGTCAAGACTGGCTACTTCTGCGACAGTTGGTCAGCTCGGCAAAACCAGGGTGCTAGACTCCATGACCACAAGATGAGACTCACTATCTCTGCGTCCTTCCGTGGCTAAATCCTTTGCGACGGAGTCCGTAATATTCAAATCGTCATCACTGCCACTTGTTTCCATTGTGAGGTCTCTATTGCCCTCCCAGTCAAACTCGTTCGAGTCTCCCCAATCATCAGAACAATAGCGGGGGTAAGGTGGGGCAACTCCGACTCGCGTCGAGCGCGTTTTCAGCTCTCAAGTATTGTTCATTACTGAAACACGTATTATCACGCTAGTACGGTAATTATATTAGGGAAAGGGCAAAAAGCGAGGGATTATTTCCGACCATATATTTCCTTGCATTGGTGACATGTTGGGCCTTGTGTCAAGATGCTCAGAATCTGAACCTCAGGGTACCTTTGGTTTACGACATGAAGACGAACATGAAGGAGCAGACTGGAGTTTACCCTCCGGAAGCTTAATGCTCAGTTGCAGTACGAGGGGTAGACTTCGCCAGCATCATACCAAGTGTCTACCTCAAATTTCAGAATCACCAAATTTCACATCAACCGCAAAGACAATCTTTCCCTCATAGGGTGAGGACTAAGATTGACACTTTCGGAGGCTTCACTCACGCTACAAATTGGACGCTCCGACAAATACTGCATTAGCATCTGGTCTGCACCTTGGACCAAGGAGTCCCTTTACCACAATATCTGGCTCTGCTTCGAGAACGTACATCAAAGAAATCACTGCATGTACAGACTTTATATTTCTTTTCGTGACATGCGCCTTTTGATAATACAATTGAGATAGCACCGCTGCCTAAAGCTTATTGATCCTACTGATTTTATTGTGGTCCCTCGGGTACTTTTCACGCTTCTCTGGGTCTACTTCTAGCTCTTTCGAAAAGGCCCAGAACAATCTTGGCACGACCTGGATACTCTCAGCAGCGGATAGATTTTGATAGGATATCTTACCCGGTTGATATAATGCTACGGCTTTCATCTAAATCCACCACTTTTTTTCAATTCTGTTCGATCGTCATGTATTTTGCTCTCCTCAGTTCGCTCCTCGTCTGGATACGTTCCACTCACAAATCCCCCACGGATCAGCTGACGCAGCCTCGGGAATCAGACTGCTCCCCAGTCCATGTCTTCGCTGCTAGAGGCTCAGGAGAACCCGCTGGGCCTGGCACAATTGGTCGACTAGCAGAGCTTATTCAGCGTGACAATCCGAGAACGGATACAGTAGAAGCCATCGACTATCCCGCTTTGTTGGACCCCAATGATCCTACTCGATATGCGTTCTCGACCCATATAGGGGTTAGTGCGGTGATGTGGCAAGTCACAAATTACTATAACCGCTGCCCTAATTCGAAGGTTGTGCTACTGGGTTACTCACAGGTAAGAAGCATCTGCCAATGTCATAGGAGAATTCTTTAATATAAGTAAGGGAGCACATATCATCGGCGATGCCCTTTGCGGCGGCGGTGGTTGGGAAACCTACCAAGAACAGAATGTTCTTGGACCATCGAATTGCCCTATGAATCGGACCGTGGGAGCCCAGGGTTCGTATCCATTTGGTAGCCCGTCTAGGTAGATATAACATTGTCTGATAAAAATTGTACAGTGACCGCAATCATCCATATGGGCGACCCTCGCCACTTGGCCGGACAATCTTATAACGTGGGAACGTCTTCGCGTGATGGAGTAATTTCCCCTTTTCCCTTTCCTTCTCTTTCCAATTCTGTCGATTCATATGAGGTTTCTGGGCTAAATAGCTTATTTAAACAGATCATACCTCGGTTCCTGCCTTCCCAAAACTGTGATACCTACGCATCACGGATCCAGAGTTATTGTGACTTTGACGACTTTTTCTGTGACAGTGGGACCAGCCTCCCGGTTCATGAGAGTTATGCGAAGTACTTGGAAGATGCCCGCATATTTGTAAACGATCTTTGTTGAGTTTACGAATCGGCCAAAATGTGAACACACTTTGGAACAATCCTATTCAGGTATGTATCGCATATTTCAACAATCTTTTACAATCCGGCCAATAGAGACAATATTACATTTCTCCTAACAGTAAAG